>Ga0255779_1004407_pt1 | contig 13566 bp, 11 predicted proteins | sample 011ome_21_FD_179977 | JGI IMG/M metagenome (GOLD analysis project Ga0255779, IMG submission 179977) | Coastal salt marsh microbial communities from the Groves Creek Marsh, Skidaway Island, Georgia - 011508AT metaG (version 2) | ecosystem: Environmental > Aquatic > Marine > Intertidal zone > Salt...
TGCAAGTTGCGCATTTGGTGCCATCCTATCGCACATTTGGGGTTCCGGTGATTGTCGTGCTTTCGATTTTAGGCGGTGTTGGTTTGTTTGCGTATAAAATCTATCAAGAGGCATGCCCAAGAAACATGCGCGATCCGAAATTCCAAACGATATCGTAATAAAATACATTACCGGCCTTGTGCGTGCCTGCGCTGTTGATGGTCAAATTAAGGACGTTGAAATTCAGCACATCCGTGATTACGTGGCCCGCGATTTGGGTCGAAATGTGAATACGATTATGGTGTGAAAATTGGCCCAAGATATGCGACATGAACGGTTGGAACCGCTGTCGACCTTTGACGGTTTACCTCAAAATATTGCAAAAGATTTGTTTTTTGGCATACGCTATATCGTATCGTCCGACGGGGAAGTGACAGAAGAAGAGCGTACGTTTCTAAGCAAGCTGGAACAGGTTTTTAGCACGAAATACGGGGTTTTGGTCCGCCACAGTTAATGGATAAACGGTCGTGGCCTGCATATGTGGCGCGCCGTGTTGTGGGCGCGCCATTTTTTTATCAGGCGAAAGTATCGCCAAATGTTTTGCTGTAAATTTCGCGCAACTCTGCCAATTCCGCGCGCGCGGATCCGAACACAACCTCGGAACCGGTAAAACGTCCAACGCTTTGCACCGTCACGCCCGCGGCGTGGGCTGCACCCATTAACGCTTCGGCTTGATCAAAATTACACGCGATCAAATAACGGGCTTGGTCTTCGCCAAACAGGGTGGGGGTATCGTTTGCATCCAGCTGGACACCCACATCGCCTGCATTCGCCATTTCAAAGGCCGCCATCGCCAATCCACCATCGGACAGGTCGGTACATGCCTTGATCATATCGCGGTTATCGCGAATAAATTCGCCGTTGCGTTTTTCCGCATCAAGATCGACCGCAGGTGCATCACCGTCTGTGCGATTGAACACTTCTGCCAACAGGGCCGATTGACCCAAATGACCAGTTGTTTCCCCCAGCACCAGTGCGACATGCCCGTCGCGGGCGGTCCCGATAATGGGTTCTTCGTCTGCGTTGATCAGGCCAACGGCACAAATTGTGGGCGTTGGCAAAATGGCCGTGCCATCGGTTTCGTTATAAAGGCTGACGTTCCCCGATACGATCGGCACATCCAGCGCACTGACCGCTTGGCCAATCCCTTGAATGGCCCCAACGAATTGCCCCATAATTTCAGGTTTTTCAGGGTTTCCGAAATTCAGGTTATCTGTGGTGGCCAGTGGTTTTGCACCAACAGCACATAGATTGCGATATGCCTCGGCGACGGCCTGTTTGCCGCCCTCGATAGGGTTCGCGCGGACATAACGTGGTGTGACATCGGAACTGAACGCCAACATTTTTCCGGTATCATGTACGCGTACGATCCCTGCACCCAATCCGGGGCGTTGGACTGTATCTGCCATTACTTGGCTGTCGTATTGTTCGTACACCCAGGCTTTGGAACAATAATTTACCGAACCAATCAGGGCTTTCAACGCGTCAATGCTGTCTAGCTCAGGCACATCCTCAAGCGGATCCGCCGCCGGTGTTGGAACCCAAGGGCGATCATATTCAGGTGCCGTACCTGACAATGCTTTCAATGGCAGGTCCGCCTTGCATTCACCATTGTGCATGATCAAAAAACGATCCTCGGCGATGGTTTCACCAACGATGGCGAAATCAAGATCCCATTTGTCAAACACAGCTTTGGCTTCGGCCTCTTTTTCAGGCTGCAAAACCATCAGCATACGTTCTTGGGATTCCGACAACATCATTTCATAGGCTGTCATGTGATCTTCGCGGCAGGGGACCTTTTCCAGATCCAGACGCACACCCAGATTGCCTTTGTCGCCCATTTCAACGGCAGAACATGTCAGACCAGCTGCGCCCATATCTTGGATCGAAATCACGGCCCCTGTGGCCATCAATTCCATGCAGGCTTCCATCAGGCGTTTTTCGGTGAACGGATCACCCACTTGGACGGTGGGACGTTTTTCTTCGATTGTGTCGTCAAATTCGGCCGATGCCATTGTGGCGCCGCCCACACCATCGCGGCCCGTTTTTGCGCCCAAATATACAACCGGCATGCCCACACCAGATGCCGCGGAATAGAAAATTTTATCCGCATCCGCTAAACCTGCGGCAAAGGCATTGACCAAACAGTTCCCGTTATAAGATGGGTCAAAGCGCACTTCGCCCCCGACTGTGGGAACCCCGAAACAGTTGCCATAGCCGCCAACACCTTCGACCACGCCATGCACCAGCTGGCGGGTTTTGGGGTGCGATTTTTCACCAAATGACAATGAATTCATCGCTGCAATGGGACGCGCACCCATGGTGAACACATCGCGCAAAATGCCACCCACACCCGTGGCCGCGCCCTGATAGGGTTCGATATAGGATGGGTGATTGTGGCTTTCCATCTTGAAAACAACGGCTTGACCGTCGCCAATATCAACAACGCCCGCGTTTTCACCAGGCCCGCAAATCACCTGTGGGCCGGTGGTCGGCAATGTGCGCAACCATTTTTTCGATGATTTATACGAACAATGTTCATTCCACATCGCCGAGAAAATTCCCAATTCCGTAAAGGTTGGTTCGCGGCCGATGATTTCCAAAATGCGGTCATATTCATCGGGCTTTAACCCATGAGATGCGATTAGGTCTGGTGTGATTGCTGGTTCGGTCATCCATAGCCCCCGGAGGATTAGCCTGTTAATTTACCTGTCTCATAGTCTAGTGCCACGCAAAGGGCAATATTGCAGCGTGGTTTTGCGCGCCTTTTTGGCATTTTCAGCCAAAATCAGTCAGTGCGGATAAAATTTTGAAAAAATGTCGCAATCAGGCTATGAATTTTTTCATGATTTGACATGCTGCACGAAAAAGGAATTCGCATGTTACAAAACCCATATCGCGCTGCTGGTGGCTTGGAAATCGACGCGTCCATCCCGTATCCATCTACCGAGTCTGATCGCGTTTTAACATTACTGGCACGCTGTCCTGATTATGCGCGCACCCCCATGACACAGATAAAGGATCCAACCACGGGTGCCGATATTTTTGTCAAGGATGAACGCGCCCGGATGGGTTTGGGCAGTTTCAAAGCACTGGGTGCGGCCTATGTTATCGCGCGTGCAGCACAAGATGGCGATATTTCGGATCAAACCTATGTCACGGCCAGTGCGGGCAACCATGGTTTATCTGTGGCAGCTGGGGCCAAGATATTTGGCGCCCGCGCAGTGATTTATCTGTCCGACACAGTGCCCGAGGGTTTTGCCGAACGTCTGCGCGATATTGGGGCCACCGTGGTACGCGCGGGCCAAGATTATGAGGCATCAATGCAAGCCGCCGCATCCGCTGCAACGGATAATGGCTGGACGTTACTATCCGATAGCTCTTGGATCGGGTACACCGAATTGCCCCATATCCTGATGGAGGGTTATACCGCGCTTGCGGCTGAGGCGATTGAACAAATGCCCAAGGCACCAGATTACATATTCCTACAAGCGGGCGTTGGCGGTTTGGCGTGCAGTGCTGCGGCGTGTTTTCGTGCGGCTTGGGGGGACCACCCCCAAATCGTGGTCGTTGAACCCGACGCGGCACCGGCGTTGTATCAATCAATCGAACAGGGGCAGGCGGTGTCGACATCGGGGCCGGTGTCGTCAATGGGGCGTTTGGACTGCAAAGAGCCATCGTTGATTGCGTTAAACGGACTGTCGCGCGATGCAGACCTGTTTTATCTGATGTCTGACGATTCTGTCGAAGCCGCAATAGCGCAATTTTCAGACTGGGATTTGACCACATCCCCATCGGGCGGGGCAGGTTTGGCGGCCTGTCTGTCAGGCGATTTCGACATCGGACCGGATAGCACCGTTTTATGTATCATCAGCGAAGGTGCCTGACATGCAACGCGGATTTGATCCATCAGAATTCCAAAATCGTCTGGATCGTGCCCAATCTTTGATGGCGGGCGCGGGGCTGGATGCCTTGGTTTTGACCACGGAAACCGATGTTCGGTATTTCACTGGGTTTCTCACGCGGTTTTGGGAAAGCCCAACGCGTCCTTGGTTTTTGGTGGTGCCACAAACGGGTATGCCGGTTGCGGTAATCCCATCTATCGGGGCGGCGTTGATGCGCAAAACTTGGATCACCGATATCCGCACATGGTCTGCGCCGGATTTAACCGATGATGGGGTCACATTGCTGGCCGATACCATTCGTCAGGTTGTCGGGGCAGGTGCGCGCATTGGGGTGCCAGATGGGCATGGCACCCATTTGCGAATGCCATTGCAGGATTATCAGCGCGTTCAGGATTTGTTGCCTCAGGCAACATTTACCAGCGATCAGCGCATTATCGAAACCCTGCGGCGCATAAAATCTGGGGCTGAATTGGCCAAGATTGAACGCGCTTGCACCATTGCGGGCCGTGCCTTTGATCGGGTGGGTGAAATTGCGGGGGCAGGTGTGCCACTGGATCGGGTGTTTCGCGATTTTCAATCCCTTTGTCTGGCCGAAGGGGCCGATTGGGTGCCCTATCTGGCGGGGGGCACAGGGCCACTGGGCTATGACGATGTTATATCACCAGCCGCCCCCGAACCATTGCAGCAGGGCCATGTGTTAATGCTGGATACGGGTTTGGTCTGGGATGGTTATTTTTGCGACTTTGATCGAAATTATGCCATCGGCCCCGTATCGGACGAGGTCCACAGCGCCTATGCAAAATTATTAGAGGCCACCCAAGCCGGTCAAGAGGCCGCCGTGATTGGCGCCACAGCCACCGATATTTACCACGCGATGGATCGTGTCCTGACCGGTGGACTTGGTGGCGGTGATGCGGGGCGATTGGGACACGGATTGGGCATGCAATTGACCGAATGGCCCAGTTTTATTGCAACCGACCCCACCGAAATTGTGGCCGGTATGGTCATTACACTGGAACCTGGAATCACCATGTCTGATGGATCGGTTCTGGTCCATGAGGACGATTTTGTAATCACCGAACAGGGCGCGCGCCAACTGACCCCACGTGCGCCACAGCAAATGGCGGAAATTTAAGCGATGGATATCCCCTATACCCTTGGCCCCAGTGTTGGAACGCGCGCCCGCTTGGGCATGATCGTTTTGCAATCTGATGAAACACTGGAATATGATCTGCGCCGGATTATTCCAGCCCAAGATATTGCATTGTTCATTACACGGGTACGCAGCGCCCCAACCGTCAGCACGGAAACCTTGGCGCAGATGGAACGTGATTTGCCGCAGGCTGCATCCCTATTGCCACCCGCGAAATTTGCGGCGGTTGGATATGGCTGTACATCAGGGGCATCGGTCATTGGGGCAGGGCGCATCGACGAATTGATCCGCTCTGGCACTGATACCCAAGCAACGACCAATCCCATGACTGCCCTGATCGCGGCCTGCGCGCATTTGGGTGTGACACAGCTGTCATTTTTGTCGCCCTATGTTGAACAGGTCTCGGCACATTTGCGATCATGTTTGAACGAACAGGGCATCATCACCGATAGTTTTGCCAATTTCAACGAAGAGAGCGAGGCCGCCGTAGCACGCATTGACACCCCATCTGTTATCGATGCCGCGGTCACACTGCATGAACGCAATCCACAGCAAGCGATTTTCATGTCCTGCACCAACTTGCAGACCCTAGATGCGATCCCAGAAATTGAACGCAGCTGCGGTGTGCCTGTTTTATCATCGAATCTGTGTTTGGCGTGGCATTTGGCATATTTGGCCGGAATTACACCGTTGCAAGACATCTCAAGCAAGCTGTTGCAAAAATCTGCGTAGCACCAATCGACAATTTTCGATTTGCCAAAAAAAAGGGCCGAGACAAGCTCGGCCTTAGTCCAACAGGGAGGTATGAAAGCGGGATAAACATCGCTTCCATGACGCTGATTTAGGTGTTTGTGATTTTTAAATCAAGGGTAAACATGTCGCAGGTGCAGCATATCCGTTATGCAATGAGCGCATATCTGATATATTCCTTAATTATCAATGCCTTCACGCAATTTTCGACGATGTTCAATGATTTCATTTTGTACAAAATCGCGGAATGCTTCGATGCGGCGTGATTGGCGCAATTCCTCGGGATAGGCCAAATATACCGGGACCTCGACAGATTCTAGTTCGGGCATCACCCGCTGAACGCCGTCAAATTCCTGTGTGACGTAATCGGGCAATATGCCGATACCGATATTATGGATAACGGCCTGTAGAACGCCAAAATAGTTGTTTACCGTCAACATCGAACTGATGTCATAGGTCATCAAATGCTGCACCAAGGATAATCCGGCCTGCACCTGCGCAGAGCGCGGATTTTGGCAAATGATACGGTGTTTTGCCACCTCTTCCATGGTTTTGGGTTCGCCATGCTGGCGCAGATAGTCCGGCGATGCATATAGTCGCATGCGCACGCCCATCAACCGCTTGCGGACCAAATCCGCCTGCGATGGTTCCTTCATCCGGATGGCAACATCTGCCTCGCGCATTGGTAAATCCAAAACTCGTTCTTCTAGCATCAGGTCGATTTTCAGATCGGGATATTTTTCATATAATTTTGACAAACGTGGCGCCAACCACAACGATCCAAATCCTGTGGTCGTTGTGACGCGTAATTCGCCGAACACTTCTTCTTCGCTGTCTTTGATACGCGCTTCTGCGGTTTCTAGGCGTTTTGACATGGATGATGTCGCATCAAACAGCAATTCGCCCTGTTCGGTCAAAATCAAACCCCGCGCATGACGGTGAAACAGGGTCGTGTTTAACGATTCCTCAAGCGCACGGATTTGTCGGGAAACCGCGCTTTGGGATAAACGCAATGTATCGCCTGCATGTGTTAAGCTGCCCGCATCGGCGACCGCGTGAAATATTCTAAGCTTATCCCAGTCCATTAATGTATCCAAACCCAAAAGTGATTGAAATTAATATAGTAACTTTTCACGAAAATACATAACTTAATGTCAGAAAAGATAAATTTTTCTGGCGAAGTCAGGGTCAGTGACCTAAACTTTCATCAAACAAGAGGTGTGTGATGACAATTCAACAGGTATCTTTGTCGGATAAATATGATCTATCAAAACAAACTGTCCTGTTAAACGGAACGCAGGCCTTGGTGCGTTTGTTGTTGGCACAACAGGCCCGCGACGCCCATGCAGGGCTGAACACAGCCGGGTTTTGTACCGGATATCGTGGATCCCCCTTGGGCGCGGTTGATTTTCAAATGCGGCGTGCTGCGCGTGAACTGGCCAAAGCCAATATCGTGTTCCAAGAGGGCCTGAACGAAGATTTGGCCGCCACCGCCATTTGGGGCACGCAACAGGCCGAATTGCGCGGCGATGGCAAATATGATGGCGTATTTGGCCTGTGGTACGGCAAGGGTCCTGGTGTTGATCGGTCTGGCGATGTGATGCGGCATTCGAATATGGCCGGTACATCGGTGCATGGCGGTGTCATTATGGCCATGGGTGACGACCACACAGGCGAAAGTTCAACCGTGCTGCACCAATCCGACTGGGCCATGGTCGATGCGTCGATGCCCGTGATTTCACCCGCCGGTGTCCAAGAAATTCTGGATTACGGACATTATGGTTACGCGCTGTCGCGATACAGTGGTCTGTGGGTCGGCCTGAAAACGATGAAGGACACGATCGAAGTGACATCCGTGGTCGACGCCGATCCCCATCGTATGTCGTTTAAAACCCCCAAGGATGATTTGCCGCAGGGTGGTTTGAATATTCGTTTGGTCGATACACCCACGGATCAGGAATATCGCCTGTTAAATTACAAAATCGCGGCTGCAGAACGGTTTGCCCGTGAAAACCGTATTGATCGGCGCGTGTTGGGGCAGCGTGGTGCAAAAATTGGCATCGCGGCTGCGGGCAAAAACTGGTTGGACGTGGCCCATGCTATGGCAAGCCTTGGAATTGATCAGCAGGCGGCCTGTGCGTTGGGGATTACGACCTATAAAATTGTACAGACATGGCCACTGGATAAACAATCCTTTGCGGAATGGGCCGATGGGTTGGACGTTGTCATCATCGTCGAAGAAAAACGCAAACTGATTGAACCGCAGGCCAAGGATACGTTGTTTCACGACCGCAACGGTCGCCGCGTGTACGGCGAAAAATGGGGTGATCAGACGTTATTTGCGTCCCACGGCGCATTGGATCCGGTTGATATTGCTGAAAAACTGGGGCTGATTTTTCTGGCCGAAGGCTGTGCAAACAAATCTGTGTCTGATGCGATTGTGCGCCTGCAACAGGTCAAATCATCCGAAAATGCGCCTGACATTGCGGCCCGTTTGCCCTATTTTTGCGCAGGTTGTCCGCATAATTCATCAACCAAGGTACCAGAGGGGTCGCGCGCCTATGCGGGGATTGGCTGCCACTTTATGGCGCAATGGATGGATCGGTCTACACTGGGCTTTACCCATATGGGGGCCGAGGGCGCAAATTGGATCGGCGAATCCCATTTTACCCACCAAGGACATGTGTTCCAAAATATTGGCGATGGGACCTATAACCATTCGGGTATCCAAGCCATCCGGGCCGCCGTCGCCGCGGGTACGACCATGACCTATAAAATTCTGTTCAATGATGCGGTCGCGATGACCGGCGGGCAGGGCAACGATGGTGGGCTGTCAGCCCCGCGCATTGCGCGCGAATTGCAGGCAATGGGGATCGAACATATTGCATTGGTCTATGATGACAAAGAGGACATAGATTTCAATGCCTTTCCATCCGGTCTTGACGTAAAAGATCGTACGCATTTGATGGATGTGCAGACAAAAATGGCCCAAACCACGGGTGTGTCGGCCATTTTATATGTCCAAACCTGTGCGGCCGAAAAACGTCGTCGCCGCAAACGGGGCCAATTCCCGGATCCCGATCAACGTATATTTATAAATACCGACATTTGCGAAGGCTGCGGAGATTGCGGTGTGCAATCAAACTGTGTGGCCATTACACCCGTTGATACGGAATTGGGCCGCAAACGACAGATCGATCAATCTGCGTGTAACAAAGATTTCAGTTGCGTAAATGGATTTTGCCCATCCTTTGTCACCCTGCATGGCGCTGTGGTGAAAAAACCCGAAAAAACAACCCTGTCAATTCCGAACCTACCGCAACCTGACGTGCCGCAGATCGCGGATAACGCAACCTTTAACGTGGTGATTACGGGCGTTGGCGGCACCGGCGTTGTGACATTGGGCGCGATCCTGGCCCAAGCCGCCCAGATCCAAGGCAAAGGTGCGGGAATGATGGAAATGGCCGGTTTGGCGCAGAAAGGTGGCGCCGTTCACATTCATTGCCGTTTGGCCAATTCGCCCAATGACATCAGCGCCATTCGCGTGGCCGCGGGCGAATGTGATGCCTTGATCGGCGGGGATTTGGTGGTCAGTGCGGGGTCGAAAACCCTGTATTTGACCAATTCACCACGCACCAAAGCCGTGGTCAATAATCATGATGTGATTACAGGTGATTTCACCCGCGACCGAAATTTCCAAATTCCAAACGATCAGTTGGAATTGAAACTACAGGCGCGTTTGGGTGAAAATGTTGCGTTTTTTGACACATCGCAGCTTGCATCACAAATATTGGGTGATGCCATTTATGGCAACATGGTCCTGATGGGGGCGGCTTGGCAATCGGGATTGATCCCCTTGTCCCAAGACGCGATTTTTGGGGCAATCGAATTGAATGGCGCAGGGGTTGATGGAAACAAACTTGCCTTTGATCTGGGTCGGTGGTGTGTTGTTGATCGTGCTGCCGTAATGGGGTTGATCCCACAATCGGGCACAGTCGCGGAATTACCCAAAACATTGGATCAAAAAATCGAATTCCGCGCCGAACATTTGGCCGACTATCAAAATGAAAAACTATCGCAGCGCTATCGTGCCTTTGTAAATCGGTTCGAAAACAATGATTTAAAGCAGGCCGTTGCAGTAAATTACCATAAACTGTTGTCCTATAAGGACGAATACGAAGTGGCGCGGTTGCATTTGCACACTATGACCAAGGCGCAAGACCAATTTAGCGATATAAAATCAATTGAATTCCATTTGGCCCCGCCGATCCTGTCGACAATAGGCACAGACGGGCGGCCGAAAAAACGCAAATTCGGGCCAGCGATGTTGCGTATGTTCAGTCTGTTGGCGCGGTTGAAACTATTGCGCGGCACGCCACTGGACGTATTCGGCTATACCAAAGAACGCCGGATGGAACGTGAATTGATCCGCGATTACGAACGCGACATGATCTGGGCGTTGGATCATCTGTCTGACACCACTTTGCCCGATATCATTGCGCTTGCATCCTTGCCCAACGACATTCGCGGGTTTGGCCCTGTCAAAGAGGCCGCCGTTCGTAAATCGCGCGAATTGCGTCAGACATTGTTGCAACGCATCAGCCAGCCGGATGACCCCCATCGACATGCCGCGGAATAAACCTTGGTGACGCGTGACAATTGTGGTTATGGACAGTTGAAAACCATAGGATTATAATAACTTGCAACAGGTGGCCCATCGGGGTGCGCCAGTGTGACTATCCCTGTGCGTGAAAGGCAAAACAAATGGCGGTCGGTGTATTTGATAGTGGCCTTGGTGGGCTGACGGTCTTGGATGCCGTAACGCACCGTTTGCCAGATGTTCCATTTGTATATTTCGGGGACAATGCCCATGCGCCCTATGGGGTGCGTGACGCCGATGATGTCTATCAGTTAACCACGCAAGCGGTATCGCGTTTATGGGACGAAGGATGTGACCTTGTCATTTTGGCCTGTAACACCGCATCCGCCGCCGCGCTGCGCCGCATGCAAGAAAGCTGGATCCCACGCGACAAACGTGTTTTGGGGGTCTTTGTTCCCTTGATTGAGGCATTGACAGAACGCAACTGGGGCGACAATTCCCCACCGCGCGAAGTGGCGGTCAAAAACGTGGCGCTGTTTGCAACCCCATCAACCGTTGCCAGCCGTGCATTCCAACGCGAATTGGCATTCCGCGCCATCGGCGTCGATGTCGAAGCCCAAGCCTGCGGCGGTGTTGTTGACGCGATTGAGGATGGCGATCTGATATTGGCCGAGGCATTGGTTCGCTCGCATGTGGATGCGTTGACGCGTAAAATGCCCGCGCCAGATGCAGCCATACTAGGCTGCACCCATTACCCATTGATGCAGGACGCATTTCAATTGGCACTTGGACCAGAGGTCAAGGTATTTTCCCAAGCGACCATCGTGGCAGAATCGCTGGCCGATTATTTGACGCGGCATCCCGAAATGATTGGACCGGGAACGGTATCAAAATTCTTAACAACAGGAAATGCGGCACGGGTCTCATCACGCGCAACGCAGTTCTTAAAACATCAGATCACGTTTGAGACGGCCTAGGGTATACAGGCCAAAGAATAGGATAATTATGACACATAAAATCGCTATCATCGGTGCATCTGGCTATACAGGCGCGGAATTGATCCGATTGATCGCAGGCCATCCAAATATGGAAATTGCTGCGCTGGTCGCAAACAGCAAGGCAGGCCAAACCATGGACAGCGTCTTTCCGCATTTGCGGCACTTAGACTTGCCGCCGCTTGTGACCCTGTCCGAGGTGGATTTTTCACAAATTGATCTGTGTTTTTGCGCCCTGCCGCACAAAACATCGCAAGAGGTGATCCGCGATTTGCCCCGTGGGGTCAGGGTTGTTGATCTAAGTGCTGATTTCCGCCTTGAGGATCCTGCCGTTTATGAAAAATGGTACGGCAATCCACACGCCGCCATTGAACGTCAGGCCGAAGCGGTCTATGGGCTGAGCGAATTTTACCGCGATGCAATTAAGGACGCGACCTTGGTCGCGGGCACCGGATGTAATGCGGCGACAGGCCAATATATTCTGCGTCCGCTGATTGCCCAAGGGGTAATTGGCCTAGATGACATCATTTTAGACATGAAATGTGCCGTATCTGGCGCCGGTCGCAGTTTGAAAGAGGGGTTGCTGCACGCGGAACTGTCCGAAGGGTACAATGCCTATTCCGTCGGTGGGGTTCATCGCCATTTGGGTGAATTTGACCAAGAATTTTCCAAATTGGCGGGCCGTGATGTGCGCATACAATTCACGCCGCATTTGATCCCCGCAAACCGTGGGATTTTGGCCACCGCCTATGTGTCTGGCAACGCCCAAGATGTATATGACACGCTGGCGCAGGCCTATGCGACAGAAGAATTTATCCAAGTTTTGCCGATGGGTGAAACCCCCAGTACGCACCATGTCCGCGGATCGAACTATGTTCATATCGGGGTGTGTGCCGATCGGATTGAAAATCGCGCGATTGTGATTGCGGTTTTGGATAACCTGACAAAAGGTAGCAGCGGACAGGCTTTGCAAAATGCCAACCTAATGCTAGGAGAAGAGGAACACACTGGGCTGCGCCTTGTGCCATGTTTTCCTTAGGAGAGTATCGTGAAGAGCCTTAAAAAACAGCGTCGCATACAAATTATTGTCTTGGCCTTTGTCACGTTGGCGATTTCAACAGCATTGATCGGATATGCGATGCGCGATGGAATCAATTTTTTCCGCTCGCCCAGCCAAGTCGTCCAAGATCCGCCCGCCGCGACCGAAGTGTTCCGCATCGGTGGTCTGGTCGAAGAGGGCAGCCTGATCCGTGGTCAGGGTGAAACCGTGTCGTTTAATGTCACAGATGGCGGTGCGTCTGTGCCTGTGGTCTTTACCGGTGTGTTGCCCGATTTATTTAGCGAAAATCAGGGCATGGTTGGCATGGGTCAATATGTAGGCGGTGTGTTCCAAGCCACTGAAATATTGGCAAAACATGACGAAGAATACATGCCCAAAGAGGTCATCGACGCACTGAAAGAGCAAGGCGTCTATGAGGATCCAAATTCATAACGCGTAACACGTTGCGGGCTGCAACGTGCGTTGCGCTCAATGAATCTTAGCCTGTGATAGCCAGACTTGATCCATCTAAACGATAGGTGGATCATGCAAGCTTTTGAAAAAATCGCACAAGATATTTTGGTCACCGAGGGCGGGTTTTCCGATGATCCGGATGATCCGGGCGGTGTAACACGCTTCGGCGCGATTTTACCGCTGACGGTCAAATTGATCGGCGGGATTTGATGAAAATGACACGCGCACAGGCCGTGCAAATCTATATCGACGCATATTTTTATCGACCGAAAATCAATTCTTTGCCAGCGGTGTTGCATCCGGTCGTCTTTGATATGTCGGTGAATGCGGGCCAGTGGGCCATTCGTTTATTGCAGGGTGTTTTACGCGACTTTGTGGCGCAAATTGCGGTGGACGGGATCATCGGTCCACAAGCATCGCAGGCCGCGCGTGACATTGCAGCCTGCACACCCAATCATATCGTTGATGCCTATGCGATTGCACGGCGCAATTATTACCTGCGCTTGGCAGATAAATCGCCAAAGCTACGCAAATATGCCCGCACACGGGCAGGGACCAAAGGCGGCTGGATCACCCGTGCAGAAAAGTTTTTGTCGCCCACAAATCACCTT
>Ga0255779_1004408_pt1 | contig 13565 bp, 10 predicted proteins | sample 011ome_21_FD_179977 | JGI IMG/M metagenome (GOLD analysis project Ga0255779, IMG submission 179977) | Coastal salt marsh microbial communities from the Groves Creek Marsh, Skidaway Island, Georgia - 011508AT metaG (version 2) | ecosystem: Environmental > Aquatic > Marine > Intertidal zone > Salt...
TAAAGGCTTGGTGATTGGAAAAATGGTGCTGAGGCACCAGAGTCCCTACGACGAGATGATCGGTCTCTCCGAAGAACAAACAGATAATACCCTGGAAGTGCTGATTGGCGGTGAAGCCTACGCCTCTGATGCTAGCGGGGATGAGTCCTTTCATTAGCCCCATTGGTTCCGATTGCGTTCGGAGTCCGAAGATTTGTCTTGTTTGCTGGTGCCTGCTTTAAAGCCAGCGTTTACTTTATGCCGACCACGTAGCTCAACCAGCTGTCATCATTTGGCGCTTCATCCACCGATTGCCAGTCGGCATCCTCATCTTCATCCGCAACGTCCCAGTACACCAGGCTCTTTGAAAATCCCGCTTCCGCCAGCATTTCCCTGACCTCAGCAACAGTCCAGAAGCGCCAGTGATACTCGAAGGCTTTTTCGATCTTGCTGCCATCGCCAAACTTGAAATGAATGTAGAACGAGCAATCTGCGTTAACAGGATTAAAGTAGGCCTGCTCCCAGTGATACTTGAATCCTTTCTTGCCCTTCACAATGGTGCGCTTATCAGTGACATCAGAGGCATAACATTCCTTGCCTCCCATCATGTCCATGATCATGATGCCTTTATCGTTCAGGTTTTCATAAGCTATCCTGAAATAGTTCACCACCTCTTCCCGGGTCTTGAAAATCCAGAACGAGAAATTCTGTGCTGCCAATATATCGACCTGAGGCGTGGTCTTGGTCCGCACATCCTGCTCCAGCACTTCAACCCGCTCAGCCACTTTCGGCTTGAGCTTGCCGAGGTTATTTTCCACGCCCCACTGCAGCGTGTCGGGACAGATATCGATACCAAGTGCCTTGCGATCCTTATCAGATTTGACCCATTCACAGGAGACCGCAAAGGTGCCACAGAAATCTTCACGCAGAGCAAGCGCTTTAGACTTGAAGGCTTCGCGATAGATTTGGTCGAACACTTCAATTTCGTGGTCAGGCTCCTGCACCGACTGCTGATAACAGACAAACTTGTCTGCCAGTTCTGCCTGGCAGGGTTGATCACTGTTTTTAAATTTTTTACCGGGTTTAATTTTTGTCATGATTCCTGATTCTGGTTCTTTCTGTGATGCCGACAACGGCAGACAAGCTATCGAATTTATCGGCAGACCGCAATCAGCAGAACCAATCCGTGTGAGATTAGTCAAGCATGAAGGAGTACTGCGCTGAGAAAACTGAACAGCAGTTTAGTTTGTATAGCGTTCAGGGTGATTTGTTACGCGGTGGCCGCATCCCAGTTTTTTACTCTGACTTTTACAGTCTCAATATCATGTTTGCATACACCCGCTTTTGCGATCAGTTTGTAATCGCAGATATCGCAGCGCACGCATTCCTTGAAATCGATCTTGGGGCCGCGAATTGCGCCGGTGGGACAGGCTTGCTCACACACCTTGCAAACATCGCACTGAGGCACACGCTTGATGCGCCACGGGGACACCAGCGATACCACGCCGAGAGCCGCACCTAGCGGACAGGCATAGCGACAATAGAATCTGGGGATAAACAGCGCGCCAAGCAGGAATACTGCGGCAATCCCCCACAGCACCATGGAGCGCGAGATATAAAACACGGTGCCAAACGGTTCGAAATACTGGAATAAACTAAGATCGGCATAGGCGATAGCCATCACCACGAGGAACGCAAGAATGGCGTACTTCAGGTAAATCGCGACATCATGAATGGCCTGCGGTACCTGATACTGTAAGCGCTTGGGCACGATGCGAGTGATGAAGTCTTGTAACGCACCGAAGGGACACAGCGACGAACAGAAAATTCTGCCCCACAGCAAGGCCGTGACCACGGTAAACACGATGATGATCAACAGCGGCAGATCATTCAGGAACAGCGAGGGGCCAAGCTTGATGCCGTTAGTGATATGGGAAACCGAAACGAAACCACCATCCATCCAGCCCAAATAAAACAGGGTGACGGTCAATGCAGCCCAGCGAAAGGCCGCGCTCTTGCGAATGAACGCGGTCATGACCAGTGCGCAGATAAGTATGACTGCAATCACCTCAGACACCGGTGCGCTGTCCAATAATTCTGACCACACGGTCTCGTCTGGATACTGGAACCGCGGCGAATCTTCATCTGGCTCTGGAAGCAGGTCGGGAGGGATAGTTCCTCCCTCGGACAGTGCCAGGGCCAGTGGAGGCACCTGGTAAGCCATTTCGTGAATGCCACCGAACTCACCCACCACCCCTTCTGTGCTATACAGCACTGAGAATGGCTGCGTAAGATCCAGTTCCGGCATCAGCACAATCGCCCCGGCGAAACGCGTCTTGCCAGCAATCTTGCCGTCGTCCGCGCTACCGGCATAGACGAAGCGGGGCCGCTCCACCGGGAAGACTTCCTCTCCCTGCTTTATAGCCAGGCGTTCCTGGCGAAACGGCTGCGAGGAATTGCCATCGATGCCAACCAGCAGCATACGTCCTTCCCGAGAACGATTGCTGGCATCGCGATCGGCAGTCGAATAGTCATCCTCTCCAATAAGGAGTTCTCCCAATCCATCATGACCCATAAAGGCCAGGGACAGCTCCAGTTCCGTGCCATCGGGCTGGACTACCAGCATTTCCTGCACCAGGCCGCTGTCAATCATGTCGTCCCAGCTTTGCTCTTCATAAACCTTCAGAGCCACGGCGTCACCGCTGGTGGCCGCGACATATTCAGAGTCCGCCAAATAGGCAAGCGCGACTCGGCGTGCTGAGTCACGCACGCCACGGGCCACAGCCCAACTGGTGATAGTCGCGCGGGAGATTCCGTCGATATCACGGCCTACTCGAAAATCCTCGACGATGTTCTTGCGAGAGAACTGCTGTGGAAAATATTCACTGTTAATGAAGTCGCCTCGAATACTCTTATAAGATTCGATGTAGTGCAGCACCTCGATACCGGTGAGCGTGCCGTCCAACTCAATACCGACCAGCACATCGATTGGCGCACTGTATCCCACCTCTTCCGGCGGATAGTCAGGTGTTTCGAACAGGTACCCTACTAATTCCGCGTTCGGACTGCTCGCATCACCTTTATAGCCACGATAGACCGGTGGGTTTCCTTCCTTTAATGAAAATGAGTCAGCCTCACGCATGGCCGCCTTGAGCACATCCTCAGTGACCTCAATGGGCTGCTGGGCATTGGCGCAGGCTGCAGCCAGGCCAAAAAGTACGCCATAAAAGCGCAGGATTCTCTTCAATGAAACTGAAAAGTGAGAGGGGAAATAGCTGCGAAGTGCTTGATTTTTATACGACATTTTTATTCCGCAGGACGTACAGGTGAACGTATGCTACACAATTTTGTGCGTGAGGGTAAGCGACCCCCAAAACAGCTGATCCGGCCAAGCAGGTGATCCATCTAAAGCTGTAAAGCTGACTTGAGTTATTCGCTGCGCAGGCTTCCTTTTTCACCCTCTCCGGCCCGACCCAACTTCAGCACTACCCGATAAATGCGCCGCTGATAGGCTGCAGCAAGCCGAAAGTAGTATGATCGGAGTACGCTGCGCCCTGAAATTTGAACTAATACCAGGTTGCCACTATGAATAGTCTAATAATTGATCGATTGAGCAAGAGTTATCTACGCATGATATATAGAACTTTGATCCTGCTGAGCACCTGTGTGTTTATGTTTGGCAGCCAGCCAGCAAGCGCTGCCGAAAACCGACTCCGCGCGCGGGAAGCAGGTCTCGTTGTAGGGGTTTTTGAACCAGGTGTAAATAACGCGATAACCGATGTGGAAGGCGTCCTGGTTGGTCATGAAACCGTCATCGAAGGCAATGACCTGCGCACCGGCGTCACTGCCATTATCCCAGCTCCCGGCAATCTCTATACCCACCCTATTCCTGCCTGGGTCACGGTAGGTAACGGCTACGGCAAGCTGATTGGTGAAACCCAGATTCGCGAATTTGGAGAACTGGAAACGCCCATCCTGCTGACCTGCACGCTGTGCGTGTGGAGTGCGGCCAATGCGCTTAAGGAATGGGTCTATATGCAGCCGGGTATGGGAGAGCACACGGTAAACCCGGTAGTGGGTGAAACCAATGATGGCGGTGTCAATAATATGTGGGCTGATCCGATCCAGCGTGAAGAGGTATTCAGCGCCCTCGCCAATGCCAGTTCTGGGCCCGTTGCTGAGGGTAGCGTGGGTGCAGGGACTGGCACCCAGGCCTTCGGCTGGAAAGGCGGCATCGGTACCAGTTCCAGAGTGCTGCCTGAGGAACTAGGGGGTTACACCGTCGGCGTGTTGGTGCAAACCAATTACGGTGGTTACATGACTATCAATGGCGCACCTGTTGGCCGGGAATTAGGCACCTACCCCTATCGTGATCTGGTCGCGCCAAGCGATGACGGTGATCGTGACGATGGTTCAATCATGATTGTGGTCGCCACCAATGCACCGCTCAGCGCCCGCAGCCTCGACCGCATGGGCACTCGGGCAATCATGGGCCTGGGCCGAACCGGCTCTTACGCCAGCAATGGCTCCGGTGACTACGTCATTACATTTTCTACCAATCCGGCAGTCCGCAAACCACGCACTAGCAACAGCCCTGTCGCGATTGAAGAACTGGTCAACGCCTCCATGTCGCCTCTATTCGCCGCCACCGCTGAGGCCACGGAGGAAGCAATATATAATGCAATCTTCAAAGCCACCAGCGTAAGCAGCAGCCGCGGCGAACTGCAGGCGGTGCCGTTTAGCGAGCTGATTCGAATCCTCGAAAAACACCAGGCGCTGAATTGGGATCAGACGGTTCCACGCTGACTCTCCCGAAGCAACAGAGAGTCGAGATGTATCGAAGCAGCCAGCTGAAGCCGCTGCGCGTTAAAATCTGCGTGACACTGCAACTGCGATCTGCATAATAGAGGTTTATTTGTCGAATAGCGCCTTAACCGGTAGCTATGGACCACACAAGACCCCATGGGATACCAATTGAGCAACCGATTGTTCTCGAAGTACCTCAGCCTGATCGGCTTGCTGGCCATATGCACGGGCTGGCACAGCAGTTTCGCCCAGCAGTCTGAATTCCCCGGTGAGAAAGTCGTCCATCTGCTGGACGAACCCCGCCATCGACCAGTGCGGCAACATGGGCAACTCTATTTATTGGATGTGCGCATCAAACCCGGTGATGAATCTTTCCCCCATACTCATGATCAGGCCATACTGCTGACCTATATCAGTCTTGCTGGCGGCCCGCAAAATGGCCGGGTCGGCGTGAACACTGACTATGCCGCCGAGGCTTTTACCCACAAGGTGAGCAACGCAGGCCCCGGGCTGTTTCATATCATGGCGCTGGTGCACGATGGACCCGGCCAACCGTTAAGCGAAAACGATCTACCCAGCGGTATGCGGGTAGACCCGGAACTGGAAAACCCATGGTTCAGGTCTTATCGCTATCAACTGGCACCGGGCGAATCCACCGACCTGCAGTCACATAGTAACCCCAGCTTTGTAATTCTGGGGTCGGAGGGCCTGGCCCACGTTTCGCGGGAAGACGGGGTAACGCGTGAATTGGCACACGCCGGCGAATGGGCATGGCGGGAACAGGATTCCACTTATCAAATAACTAATGTCGGCGACACACCGGTCGCTATCACTGTGAATGAAGGGCGACTGCAGCAATAAAATTGCTTTATCTGCTGGCCTATCTGGCCAAGCACCTTTATTATCGCGACCCATTTTACGCGACACTCCCGAAGACACAATTCCTGTAGTAATACTACGTAATCCTCTTTCCTATTCTCTTTATTGATGGAGCGCAAGTCAGTGCAAGCTATTGTACAAACTGAAGAAACCTTCGATCACCCGAATCTTTCGCAATACGGTATTTCCGACGCCACGAAAATTTACTACAACCCGAGCTATGAACTGCTGTTCGAGCATGAAACCGATCCGGCATTGGAAGGTTATGAGCGCGCTGTGCTGACGGAATCTGACGCAGTATCCGTAAACACCGGTGAATTCACCGGCCGCTCCCCAAAAGATAAATATCTGGTCAAAGACGACTCCACCCGTGACACCGTCTGGTGGTCTGATCAGGGCGCCAACGACAACAAGCCCATCGGCGAGGTGGTCTGGCTGGAGTTAAAAAATCTGGTCACGGAACAACTCAGTGGCAAGACACTTTATGTCGTTGATGCTTACTGCGGCGCCAATGAGGATACTCGGCTGTCCGTGCGCTTCATTACCGAAGTGGCTTGGCAGGCGCATTTCGTTAAAAACATGTTCATTCGCCCGACGCTGGAACAACTGAAAAATTTTGAGCCAGATTTCGTGGTGATGAATGGTGCCAAATGCACTAACCCAAACTGGGAAAAACAGGGACTAAACTCAGAAAACTTTATTGCCTTCAATCTCACCGAGAGAATCCAGTTGATTGGTGGCACCTGGTATGGCGGCGAGATGAAGAAAGGCATGTTCTCCATGATGAACTACCTGTTGCCGCTACAGGATATTGCCTCCATGCACTGTTCGGCCAACATTGGCAAAGATGGCTCAACGGCCATTTTCTTCGGTTTATCTGGAACCGGCAAAACCACCCTCTCCACGGACCCTGAGCGAGCACTCATTGGCGATGATGAACACGGCTGGGACGACAACGGCGTTTTCAATTTTGAAGGTGGCTGCTATGCCAAGACTATTAACCTGAGCAAAGCGAACGAGCCAGACATCTATCACGCCATTCGTCGTGACGCTCTATTGGAAAATGTTAGCGTAGACGAGACTGGCAAGATTGATTACTCGGATAACTCTCGAACTGAGAACACCCGGGTTTCCTACCCCATCTATCACATTGATAACATCGTTAAGCCGGCATCCCGTGGCGGTCACGCGAAACAGGTAATCTTCCTCACGGCTGATGCCTTCGGTGTACTGCCGCCTGTGTCCAGACTAACTCACGACCAGACCCAGTATCATTTTCTGTCTGGCTTCACTGCCAAGCTCGCCGGCACCGAACGTGGCGTGACAGAGCCCACACCAACTTTTTCCAGTTGTTTTGGCGCAGCATTCCTGTCGCTGCACCCCAGCCGTTACGCTGAAGTGCTAGTGAAGCGCATGGATGCAGCTGGTTCCAGCGCCTACCTGGTGAATACGGGCTGGAATGGCACGGGACAACGCATTTCAATCAAGGCAACTCGAGCCATTATTCACGCTATTCTCAACGGCACCATAGATCACGCCGACATGCACGAGTTGCCTTACTTCAACCTGGCGATTCCCAGCAAAGTGCCTGGCGTGGACGACGGCATCCTGGATCCCCGTGATACTTATACAGACCCTGCAGAATGGGACGAGAAAGCCAGACACCTGGCAGCACTGTTTATCAAGAACTTCGAGAAGTTTACGGATGACCCCCGCGCTGCGGCACTGGTGGCAGCAGGCCCGCAGCTCTGAATCGCGGTTAAAGCAGAGGACAATAAACGGCGCCGCCCGGCTTCGTTCCCGTCGGTTCATCCACCGGTACTGCGCTGACCGTCTGCCAAGAATTAATATTTGGCAAAAAAAATGGCGACCCCTGGGTCGCCATTTTTTTAACCTGTTGCTCTAATCAATGAGCACCGCCACCAGTGTCTTGGGCCGCGGGCAATGCGAGAGCCGTCAGCTTGGAGCTGGTCTGCAGCATGATGTACTGGTGTCCATCGTGGGTCCAGCTGCTCATGCCGTAGCTGGATCGTGCAGGCGCTTCGATCTCGGCAAGGATTTCACCGGTATCCTTGTCCAGTGCCCACAGCATAGGTGTGCCATCAGAAGCCTGGTCTGAATACACCAGCATAGTCGGCGTAACCACCATGGGTACCAAAGCGCCAGTACCGGTGTTGCCGTAAACTGATTCAGATACACCTTCGCGCTCAAAAACATCTTTGTAACGCTGCGGTGTTTCACCGGTTGGAATGGTGAACTTCTTCTCGCCTGTATCCATGTCATAGGCAACGATGGTGCTATAGGGTGGCTTCCAGATCGGCAGCCCACTTGGGTGACGCGGTGGACGCGCGGTCGCACCTGGCACGCCGTTCGCGTATTGCGCCGTGGTAGAACCCGTCGAGTTAGGGAACAACAGATCAGCTTCTTCACCCGGAATCAGGCGCAGCGCAAAACATGCGGTGTGCTCAGATAGGTAAAACACATTGTTCACCGGATCAGCAACAGGAGGTGAAGTGATGTTTACACCTCCGGCACCGCCTGGGCAGTTCATGGCCGCATATTTACCCATTGGGTTGTCAGCGTGAATCGGCGGATTAAACAAACCGCCCATCACATAGTCTTCCATTGCAGCAAGAGACTGCTCCTTCAATTCCGGCGTGAAGTCCAGCAAATCTTCTTCGCTAATACCCTGCAGCGAGTATGGCTCGGGCCATGTCACGTGAGGCTGAGTGGGCGAAAGTACTTCACCCGGTACAATTGATGGAGGCACTGGTCGATCCTCAATCGGCCATACCGGCTCGCCAGTGAGACGATTAAAAGTGTATAGCCAGCCTTGCTTGGTTGCCTGCACCACAGCCGGAATGTCGCGACCATCAACAGTCAGGTCCATCAGCACCGGGGCAGTAGGCGTATCGAAGTTCCAGATTTCATGCTTCACAAACTGGAAATGCCAGGCCCGTTCACCGGTACTTGCATTGAGAGCGATGATACTCGCGCCATATAGATTATCGCCTGGCCGAAAGCCGCCGTAGTAATCGATAGTCGCACTGTTGGTCGGAATATAAACCAGATCGTTCTCAGGGTCTGCAGACAGCGGCGCCCAGGAGGAGACATCGCCAGTCCATTCCCAGGCATCGTTTTCCCAGGTCTCATGGCCATACTCGCCGGGCTTGGGAATTACATTAAACTTCCACTTGAAATCACCGGTACGCAGGTCGTAGGCAAGAATGTCACCTGGCACGTTTTCGATGCGAGCCTGGTGATATCCCTGCTCTGCAGAGTTACCAACTACGATCGTGTCATTGACAACGATTGGTGGTGAGGAAGAAGTAATGTAGCCAGTCTCCAGGGGGATGCCCTCATAAGGATCGTATGGATGCCCCAGGTCCCCGAGCAGATCAACCACACCGCTCTGGGGAAATCCTTCAATGGGTATAGGCTCACCCCAATTTTCCAGAGGCACACCCGTCTTGGCATCAAGCGCAGTCAGGAAGAAACCGGGAGAAACGATCACTACCACACCCTGACCATCGATGTTGCCGAAGGCGACGCCCTTACCGTAGTCCGAACGCATGGAATATTCAGCGCGTGGCGTCTTGGGCTCACGGTAGGACCAAACGGTCTCACCGGTCTTGGGATCGATGGCGACCACGTGACGGTTGTAGCCAGCCACTGTGTAGAGCAATCCATCAACCAGGGAGGGCGTGGCGCGTCCGCTAACAGCACCAAAACTGGCACCATCCCATTCCCAGGCCACTTCCAGCTGGTCGAAATTCTCTGGGCTAAGCTCATCGGAAGGGGCATAGCGAGTGTGAGCAAAATCATTGCCCAGGGTGAACCACTGCTCAGGGTCCTGCGCATTGACCCACGCGGGGCTCAGCACGATAAGGAAGCTTATAAAAACCTTCCTTAAATCAACAGTTTGCATGGATTTCTCCTCTAATAGCCGAAGGCGGCACGCAGAATACTGCATGCCAATCGCGAATTATTCCAGCGCATCGCGTGGAATCTATTCTGATTTCAAATTATCCAGCTTTTACCGGGGATTCCCAGAACTTTAACTGGCTGAAAAGTAACAAAGTTTGTCTTATTCCGGGGCTATGGGCTCGCTCGCGACAATATAGGTTTCTTTGAAAATCTGCGGCATGCGCGCGGCCTTGCCGCTATTCAAATTAGTACATACGAACTTAAATTTGCCTTTGGCCAGGGTGCGGCCGGACGCTATGTGGATAATTTGGAATTGCCGGCCCAGTCGCAGCTTACCATCGGGCTCCACAATCCAGGTTGCTACCTGCAGCTCGTCGCCTTCATAGGCTGAACCCAGCAACTGTACATCAAACTGAATTGCCGCCATCCCTCTACCCATCTGCTTGCAGGTTTCCTCCGGCAGTCCAAGGGCCGCGGAATGGGCGAAAGCACAATCAATCATCCACTGCACGTAATTGTGCGTCGAGACATGACCATAGCCATCGACATTGGCGGCAGTCGCGGTGATATCGATGGTGAAAGGATTACTGCGATCCCAGCTCAATGTCGTCACTGGTTTAACTCTTACTCTATGGTGATGCCAGCATCAACAAGGCGTCTTCCGGATATAAACCGCTTTCCAGCAGGCGCATGCGCCGAATGGAATCGAGGGTTTCGGTAAACACAAAGTTGAGAATCATAAGATCTTCCGTGCTAATTGGTGCCGTGCCCTCACAGGCTTTGGCCAGCACTACCGCCGGATTTTCCCCCGACAGGCCCAGGTCGGTGGCACGATTGGCGATAGTGCCCTCGCTAAACATCTCCAGGCGCACCAACTCTCAGTTCTGTTCTAATTCCCAGGCGACAAAGGCGCCGCCGGCCAGAACCGAGACGATGGTAACGCCCTGCACTACCATATTGAGCTTGAGTTCAGAAAGTTTCATAAGCGAAGAAGCATGCCTAGTCTTTCAGGGCGAACGTGAACAGGCTGTTACCTGAAATGATTGAGACATACTGAATACCGTCCACCATAAAAGTGACCGGCGCCATTACGATCTGTCCACCCAGGTTTTTGAAATAAAGCAACTCGCCGTCACGAGCATCCAACACGTGAAAATAACCTTCACGGCCTCCGGTGATCAGTAGATCCGAAGCAGTGGTCAACATACCGCTGTCACTGACGTCAAACTGGTTATATTCCCAGACTGCTTCGCCAGTCTGCGGGTCCATGGCTTTCACCGAGCCAAAACCCACTTCGTTAGTCCAGTTATTGATGGGATTGGTACGCCCAATGCCAATTGTCGGCGCACCCGGCGCGGGCGCCAGTACCGAAAACCCGCCACCAAGAAAAGCTCGGCCCGGCACGTATTCCGATTCCTCAGCGCGATAAATCGTCGCGTAGTCTTCCCAGGCACTGAAATAGAACAAGCCAGTACGTGGACTAAAGGATGGCGGATACCAGTTGGTGCCACCCTGATTTCCAGGGAATGTTGGCATGCCCTCTGGTTGCGGCGTAGGAATCGGCCGTCCATCTTCATCCAGGCCACTAGACCAGTTCACCCTGACATAGGGTTCGCCGAGCAGGAACTCACCATCGGTGCGGTCCAACACATAGAAATAGCCATTGCGGTTTGCCCACAGCATGACCTTGCGTGCCTCGCCTTGCCACTCTATATCAGCCAGCAGGGGAACCTGCACGGAATCATAGTCATAAGCATCATTGGGCGTGAACTGGAAATACCACTCCAACTCACCGGTGTCAGCATCCAGTGCGAGCACCGAATCTGAGTAGAGGTTATCGCCCGGCCGCTGTCCGGCATTCCAGTCAGGGCCCGGATTACCTACTCCCCAGTAGGTCTGGTTAAGTTCCGGATCATAGGAACCAGTAATCCAGACCGGTGCGCCTCCGTGTTCCCAGTCATCCCCTTCCCAGGAATCATGACCCGACTCGCCTGGACCTGGAATGGTATAGGTCTTCCATGCCAGCTCCCCGGTATCTGCCTCATAGGCAGCAACATAGCCCCGGATACCAAATTCTCCACCACCAACGCCGACTATGACTTTGTCTTTCACCACCAATGGCGCCATAGTCACAGAATAGGCACGGGCCACGTCACCCACTTCCTGCTTCCACAGTAACTCACCGTTAACACGGTCCAAAGCGATGAGATGCGCATCCAGCGTGCCCATAAAAACTGTGTCGCCCAGTATGGCAACACCGCGATTGTTTGCACCGCAGCAAACCAGTGCACGCTCATCATTAACATGTCGATACTTCCAGAACACGCGACCTGTTGTCGCGTCCACAGCCATGACGCTATTGGGACGCTCAGTCAAGTACATGACACCATCGACAATCAACGGGTTGGATTGCCAGGCACCAAACACCTGATTTTGCAGCACCCACTTCAATTCCAGGTCGCTCACATTATCTGCATTAATCTGATCCAACAGACTGAACCGCTGGCTCATGTACCCACCATTATAGGTAAGCCAATTGTGCGGCTCATCGGCAGCGCTGAGAATGCGCTCAAAAGGAACCTGTGCCTGCGCCGAAAGAGTCAGGCAAGTTACCGTCAGTAATAGCAAAGAGTTTAAGCTTGTTTTCATTTCACACCTCGCAAGGTCAGCAAATAACCAACCACATCGGCAACTTCATCATTAGTAAGATTTGTCGGTTGTTTACTGGGGCGCTCACTAATTTCATAAGTCACCAACTCCGACTTCAGCAGAGAGCGCAGGCGCTCCTGCGAATCGATTAGCTGAACGGTGTAGGTGTCCTCGTTCAGACGTCGACCCACTATGGTCTCTTCGTTGCGCGTAACGAGTCGAATCGGGCGATTGATTGGCAGCAGTGCCGCCGCCGGGTCGATTAGATTCAGCTGCAGGTTGGTGGGCGTGCGCAATATTCCTATCGAACTCAGGTCCGGTGCAGTACGAGGCCCCACACCGTTAACCCGGTGACATGAGGCACATTCACCTTTCCCTTCAAACAGCACCCTGCCGCGTTCGGGATCACCGATACGCACCGCGACCCCATCGGGATCAAATCCTGCTCGAATATAGGCGATCACACCGCTTAACTCTTCATCCCTGAAATTAAACGCCGGCATCTGCCCCTGGGCAGCGCCGTTGCTGATCACTTGCCGCAGATCTTCGTCTGACGAAGCAGAGCGAAACTGACCCAGGCGCAGGTTGATGCCGCTCACCAGGTCGCCCTGAGGGCCGTGACAGAGAGCGCACTCGCGGGAGTAAATGGCCAGGCCGGCCTGGATTGCTTCACTGCTGTATTGATGGTCACTTACTTCCTGTGCCTGCAGCAGAGCTGGCATCAGGAACAGGGAAATCACAAGCAGTAACTGTCTTTGACACCAGTTACTGCGCTTTGGGGGAGCGTACTTCATGGTAAATCGTCACCTCTATTACTGGATGCCAAGAGCATAATGCCTCTCCGGGTTCAGGTCCAATATCCTCGGCGGATTGCCCGCCTGAAAACGGCCGGATTTACCGAGTTTTGTGAGTTTCTATGCCGAATCGCCTCTGCTATATTAATTGCCTGGCCTGCAGGCCGATTTGTTCATTTTCCGGTCTAATCCAACAATAATCAGAGTATAGGAGAGGTAACACACATGACCTTGCATAGAGAGAGGGCCCTACCGGCCTTTGGCCTGATGGTCACCCTGGTCCTTAGCCTAGTCACGATTTCTGGCAGCAGTTCCGCTCAGGATAATAGTCAGGGGCGTTATCGCCCTGAAGGCCGCCAGATTGGCCTGGCAGCGGGGCGCGAATTTGATGAACGTGTCTACGAAGTCCGCACCTACCAACCCGACGTCAGTTCAGATGCCTTCGCCGGCGCTATGGTGTTCTACCCTCTCACCCTGAGCTTCGACTTACCTAACGGCGCTATCGCTTTCGTGCCAGGCTTCCGCGCCAAT
>Ga0255779_1004415_pt1 | contig 13547 bp, 10 predicted proteins | sample 011ome_21_FD_179977 | JGI IMG/M metagenome (GOLD analysis project Ga0255779, IMG submission 179977) | Coastal salt marsh microbial communities from the Groves Creek Marsh, Skidaway Island, Georgia - 011508AT metaG (version 2) | ecosystem: Environmental > Aquatic > Marine > Intertidal zone > Salt...
AGTGTCTATGCCGGACCCGCTGTAAGAAAAATGGCCAGGGAACTCGGCGTTGCTCTGTCGAAAGTCAGTGGTTCCGGATCTAGGGGCAGGATCGTCAAGGAAGATGTTGATGCCTTCGTGAAAAGTGTCATGCAAGGTGGTGGGACATCAACAGCCACTGCTGGTGGCGCAGGTTTGCCTGGAATTGAGGATATCGATTTCAGCCAGTTTGGTGAAATTGAAGAGTTGCCAATGTCGAAGTTGCACCAGGTGACTTCCCGAAATATGACTCGCAACTGGTTGAACGTTCCTCATGTCACCCAATTTGATGAGGCAGACGTAACCGAGTTGGAAGATTTTCGCCAGGAACAGAAAGCCATGGCAGAAAAGAAAGGAATCAAGCTCACGCCATTACCATTTATTGTGAAAGCCTGTGCAAGAGCATTGGCAGAATATCCCCAATTCAATGTGTCGCTGCATTCTTCCGGAACCAAGCTGATTCAGAAAAAATACGTGAATATAGGCGTGGCAGTGGCGACTCCGGCCGGTCTCATGGTGCCTGTAGTCAAAGATGCTGACCGCAAGACCATCTGGGAGATTGCTACGGAAATTGCTGACCTGGGTGCCAAGGCTAAAGACAGGAAGCTCACCAAGGATGAAATGCAGGGCGCCTGCTTTACAGTATCCAGTCTCGGTAATATTGGTGGAACCGGATTTACGCCGATAGTGAATGCGCCAGAAGTTGCAATACTGGGTGTTTCCAAGGCAGTCGTTAAGCCCGTATATATAGATAACGAATTTATTCCAAGAACAATGCTGCCGTTTTCCCTCTCATATGATCACCGCGCAGTTAATGGAGTAGATGGTGGGCTATTCTGTACCTACCTGGCATCACTGCTGGGTGACATCAGGCTGCTGGCTTTATAAAAACAGATACAAGATAAAAGATAAAAGATAAAAAATAAAAGATAAAAGATAAAAGATAAAAGATAAAAGATAAAAGATAAAAGTAGAACAAGCTGTCTGCCTACTCGTACCTTTGATCCTTGAACCTGTCCCTTCACTGATTAAGGTATAATCTGCAACTCTCCGTTTAGATCAGGTAATCACAATGCCTTCCTTTGATATTGTTTCCGAAGTCGACATGCATGAAATGACCAATGCCGTGGATCAGGCTTCACGGGAAATTGGAAACCGTTTTGACTTCAAGGGTGTGGATGCGTCCTTTTCACTCAAAGACAATATAGTGACCATAACTGCGGAAGTGGAATTTCAGATTCACCAGATGCTGGATGTTTTACAAAACAAGATGGTGAAGCGTGGCATTGATGTGATCAGCCTGAAAACTGCAGATATCGAGATGGTGGGTCAGAAAGCAAGTATGCATGCCACCATTCAGCAGGGCATTGAATCTGAAATCGCCCGCAAAATTGTAAAAAAAGTGAAAGAACAGAAAATGAAGGTGCAAGTTGCCATTCAGGGTGACAAACTTCGTGTTACCGGCAAGAAGAGGGATGACCTTCAAGCCGTGATTGCAATTTTCAAGGAAGAAAACTACGGGCTACCTCTGCAGTACAATAATTTCAGGGATTAATTCCCGGTTCATTTTCAGCCTGCAAACGCTGTGTTTTTACGAACATTCAACTCGCATTGGGTGTTTAATCCTGTGATAATCTGCGCCTTCCAAGGAGGGCTCCTGGTTACTCTATCTGATGAATAAAAACAGACGTAATTCAATATTCATAGCTATCGGTGTTGCTGCTGCTGTGACCCTGTGGATGTTGACTGGACTTGGCAGCAGCCCTGTGAGTTTCAGTGGTGATGCCCAGATTAATAAAAGCGATGGCCAGCCCATGCGGGTTCGCATCGAACAGGTCAGTGCCGGCCAGGTTACCCGTGAAATCACGGTCAGTGCTCGAACCGAGCCTAACAGGATGGTCAGCCTCAAAGCTGAAACTGATGGCGTTGTGGTAGGTATCGGTGTCTTGAGGGGAAATCCGGTCAAGGAAGATGAGACTATTCTCGAGCTGGACATCAGGGATCGGAGTGCACAGCTTGCCGAAGTGAATTCACTCATTGCGCAACGCGAACTGGAATTGCAGGCCAGGCAAAATCTGCGTGATCGTGAATTTGTATCCCGTGTGGAAATTGCTGAAGCCACTGCCAGGCTTGATAGTGCAAAGGCCACCAAAGCCAGAATCGAACTTGAAATTGACAATACCACTATTGATGCGCCATTTGACGGCATTGTCCAGGAACGCAATGTTGAAATAGGAGACTACGTTCGTGCCGGTGATGCAGTCGTTGAGATAGTGGACATCGATCCATTAATCATTGCGGGTGAAATCAATGGCAAGGAAGTCAGTGAGCTCTTTGTTGGTGGTCGGGGCAGTGCTGTCCTTGTCGATGGAACCACCATCAATGGAGTGATCCGCTACCTGGCACCTGTTGCGGACTCAAATACCCGAACTTTCAGAGTTGAACTGGAAGTGCCCAATCCAAATGGTATTCGTGCCGGCCTGACTGCTGAATTACAACTGTCCGGTACGAGAATTTTTGCCCATGACATATCTCCATCGCTGCTTACTCTGGCTGATGATGGTGCTGTCGGCGTAAAAACAGTGAGCAGCAATAATCGTGTGGACTTTTATCCAATCGAGATTGCCGGCTCAACTGAAAACGGTATCCTGGTTACAGGATTACCCGATGTAGTCACGGTTATTACTGTAGGGCAGGGATTTGTCAATGTCGGACAAGAGGTTGAGCCTGTTGATTACGACATTCTGAGAGAAGACACGGATCATGAACGCATTAATTAATGCATTCATAAATCGGCCAAGGCCAGTCATCATGGTTTTGGTTCTCCTGATACTGGCAGGTATTACCAGCTATATATCTGTGCCCAAGGAAGCCGAGCCGGATATCGATATTCCGCAGATCTATGTAAATATCATTCACGAAGGTATTTCTCCTGAAGATGCAGAGCGGTTACTCCTGCGTCCGATGGAAACAGAATTGCGTTCTATTGAAGGGCTGAAGGAGATACGTGCCACGGGTTCGGAAGGCTCCGGGGTCCTCATCCTGGAATTCGACGCAGGCTTTGATGCCGACCAGGCCCTGACAGATGTTCGTGAGAAAGTGGACCTGGCCCGCAATGAGTTGCCTGCTGACTCTGAAGAACCTTTCGTGCAGGAGATCAACACCTCCCTTATCCCGATCCTGACGGTGATGCTTCACGGTGATGTACCGGAACGGGCACTGGTCAGCATCGGCAGACGACTTCGTGACGAGATCGAAGCCATTCCCGGCGTACTGTCAGCGGATATTGGAGGTGACAGGGAAGAGCTGCTGGAAGTCATCGTCGATCCGGTGGCCCTGGAAAGCTACAACCTGAACTATGCTGATCTCATCAGTTATGTCAGCCGGAACAACCGCCTCGTAGCAGCAGGTGCCCTGGACAGCGGAGAGGGTCGCTTCGCCGTCAAGGTCCCCGGTGTGATCGAAGACCTGCAGGATCTGCTGACGCTACCTGTGAAGACGGATGGTCTGAAAACAGTCACTTTCGAAGACGTGGCAACCGTACGCCGCACCTTCAAGGATCCCACCAGTTTCGCTCGCCTCGATGGGGCAAATTCCATTGCACTGGAGATCACCAAGCGTTCAGGTGCGAATATCCTGGAGGTGGTAGACACTGTAAAAGCCACGGTAACGGCTGCGTCCCAGTTGGATGAATGGCCTGAGAATCTCCAGGTCACCCTCACTTCAGATAATTCTAAGCAGGTCAGGATCATGCTCAATGACCTGGTGAACAACGTCGCTACAGCAGTAATCCTGGTCATGATTGTCATACTTGGGGCTTTGGGTACGCGCTCTGCGGGTCTGGTTGGTGTCGCCATACCTGGCGCATTTCTTTCTGGCATCCTGGTGATCTACCTGATGGGATACAGCATGAATATCGTCGTGCTGTTCTCGCTCATCATGGCGGTGGGTATGCTCGTAGACGGAGCCATCGTGGTAGTGGAGCTGGCTGAACGAAATATGAAGAATGGCTACAGTCCGAAACTGGCTTTCGGCGAAGCCGCCAGGCGGATGGCATGGCCAATAACTGCGTCTACCGCAACCACACTGGCTGTATTTATGCCGCTGCTGTTCTGGCCAGGGCTGATCGGATCGTTCATGAAATACCTGCCCATCACTCTGCTGGTTACGCTTTCCGCATCACTGTTCATGGCTTTGCTGTTCGTTCCTACCGTCGGTTCACTGATCAGAAGCAAGTCCCTGCGATCTGATCTTAATGATGTCGAAACGATAAAAGAGGTGGATTTGCTGGAAGAGGGCAGGCAGAACCTGAAAGAAATGGACAGTTTCACTGCCGCCTATATCGCATTCGTCCGTAAGGCGCTTCATGTACCCCTGGTAGTGCTTGGCATCGCTTTCGCGTTTCTCATCGGTTCTTTTGTCGCCTATGACATGTTCGGTAAAGGCGTTGAGTTCTTCACTGATGTGGAACCAGAGTTTGCCGTCCTGAATATCCATTCCCGTGGCGACCTTTCGGTCTATGAGCGTGATGAATTAGTACGTGAAGTGGAAAATCGGATCCTGGACATGGATGAGTTCGAGACAGTTTATACACGCAGCGGTATCGCCCTGGGCAATGATATTGATGAGGATATTATTGGTCGTATCCAGCTCAGCCTTGTTGACTGGGAGCTGCGCAGACCTGCTGCCCAGATCATGGAAGAAGTTCGCCAGCGTACAGCAGATATTCCGGGCATCATTGTTGAGCCGCAGGTGCAGGAATCCGGCATTACTTCTGGCAAGCCAATTCAACTGGAGCTTACTGCCGCCAATACTGAACTCCTGCCGGATGCAGTAGACCAACTGCGCCAGGGAATGAACAGCTTGGGGCAATTTGTTGATGTAACCGATTCAAGACCCCTCCCGGGTATCGACTGGAAAATGGATGTGGATCGCCAGGAAGCTGCGCGGTTTGGTACTGACATCAGTACCATCGGCAGTGCTATCCAGTTGATTACCAATGGCATCATGCTTGGCGATTACCGCCCGGATGATGCTGATGACGAAGTAGATATCCGCGTCCGTTTCCCGGAAACCATGAGAAATATCGGTATGCTCGACCGCCTGACAGTGAACTCCCTTATGGGGAATGTTCCTGTGAGCAACTTTATGGCACGCGAAGCTTCACCTAGAGTAGGAAATATCCAGCGTACTGATGGCAGTCGCGTTCTCAGCATTGCCGCTGATGTGCCGGAAGATGTCCTCCCCGATGACAAGGTCCAGGAACTTGAACAGTGGCTGGAACAGGGCAACCTGGACCCCAATGTCCGTGTCAATTTCAAGGGCGAGAACGAAGATCAGCGGGAAGCGGAACAGTTCCTTACACAGGCATTCGGTGCAGCCCTGTTCCTGATGGCTATTATCCTGGTGACCCAGTTCAACAGCTTCTACCAGGCGATGCTGATCCTGACAGCCGTCATCTTTTCCACGATCGGGGTATTGCTCGGTCTGCTTATAACGGATCAGCCTTTCAGCGTTGTCATGTCAGGGATCGGGGTGATTTCGTTGGCGGGGATTGTGGTCAATAATAATATCGTTCTTATTGATACCTATAACCTGATCAGGAAGAAGGGGGCAGATGCCTTCGAAGCGGCAGTGCTGACCTGTTCTCAGCGTTTGCGCCCTGTAATGCTGACTACAGTAACGACCATCCTGGGCTTGTTGCCTATGACCCTGGGCATGAATTTTGACCTCATTAACCGTCATATCCAGATCGGCGGACCATCGACACAATGGTGGACACAGCTGGCCTCTGCTATCACCTTCGGCCTGGCTTTTGCCACGGTGCTTACTCTGGTGATGACACCCTGTATGTTGGTACTTGGCGATAATATCGCTGGAAGGAAGAAAGCGATCACTGCCTGAATTAATTCAGTGAGCTGTTATCCATATCAAAAGTGAATTCAGCAGTCGCACCATTCACATCCACGGTATAGGTCCCTGCAGGCAAGTCCAGAACATTCAACGCAACAGAAGTTTCAAAGGGATCTGTGACTGCAATACAGCTTTCAGCCGGACCCAGTACAGTTTCAGCAAGAACAACAGTAAAAGTGTTGTCAGCGTATGAAACAGCTGGAGAAAGTAATTTCGTGCAGGGCACAGATTTGATGCCATTGACGGCAACACTCACCTGCAGGGGAAAAGATTCCATAATCAGGATATCGATGGTTTCCACGAGCACCTTGGGCATGGCATCAGCACCGGCAATGATGAGTGCGCCATTGCCATCATAAGTCAGTCTGATATCACTATAGTAATTAGTGGAGCCTTCAGATATCACGACGCCCTCGGAGATTGTCATTTCACCATTTCTGAAAACGGCAGGTTCGGCATTGACTGAACCCCCGATGGCAATGGATATAACTGCTGCAAAAACTTTATTCATTGCACTCACTCCTGGATTTGAATTTTGGCTGATTATAGATTGATTGAGACGATCTTACCTTGATTGCAGCTTAACCGGATCTATGTTTCCCACTGGTATTGCTTCAGGGAAAATCCCTTTCCTGAAAAGACTACTCCTTCCTGCTCCAGCCGCGATTTTTGTTTGCGCCATGGCTCGCTATTAAATGGAAAAGACAATTCACCCTTGCTGTTTACCACTCTGTGCCAGGGCAGTCGAGTATCCCTGGGAAGGCTTTTCATGGTCGTCCCCACGTACCGTGCATGGTTGGGGTAACCGGCTAGCCGGGCCACCTGGCCATAAGTAGCGACATTGCCCGCAGGGATGGCCGCAACTACTTGCCATATGGTCTGTTTCAGACTGAAATCCTGCAATTTTTCTCCTATTAAATAAGTGAGTATTCTTCTTTTAAACTTGAGGTTTGCATATTGACCCCCATACAGGCTTAAACACTTCTGAAAAGCTAAGCTGCATGCGTCTATTATTTCTGATTTTTCTTGCTGTTCCCATTCTTGAAATGTTGCTGTTATTTGAAGTCAGCGATCATATTGGCGGGCTCAATACGGTTGGGTTGGTGGTTTTGACTGCCGCAATAGGAATTCAGGTATTAAAGCAGCAGGGGTTATCCACCATCACCCGTGCACAGCAGCGGCTGGATAGTGGGGAACTGCCGGGCCAGGAGATTCTGGAAGCTTTGTTTCTGGCTATTGGTGGTGCATTTCTGCTCACTCCAGGCTTTATCACTGACACGCTGGGTTTCCTCTTTCTGATTGCACCTAGTCGTAAACTGCTGGTGCGCTGGTTAATCAACTCGGGAAAAATTGCCATGTTTACCGGGCGCAGCGAAGGCAGTTCCTTTACCTACACCAGTTATTCGAGCGCTCGTCAGGAAGGCGAAGGTGTCTACGAGGGAGAATATTCAAAGGAAGAAGAGAAGACAAAAACCCTGGATAAGCCCGAAAACGACTAAAGTGCCGGAAAAGGTGACTTTTTTTCAATCTTTTTACTTTTTTTCATTGAAATTACCCCAAACAGCCCCATGTTAAGGGCTGAATCCGGGAATAGGGGCGCTACAGTCTCGTAATTCCATGGAATTCAAGGATTTTTGGGGATCTCTTGCAGAAGCCAAAGATTCCCGGAAACAGGGGATTGAATTCCCTGTTTCTTTTATCAACTACCTAAATACAGTTTTATAACCCAAGAGTGTTGGAGACATAAGTATGAACATTCGTCCGTTACAAGACAGAGTCGTCGTGAAACGAAAAGAAGAAGAAACTACTACTGCCGGAGGCATCGTTTTACCTGGCTCAGCCACTGAAAAACCTTCCCAGGGAGAGGTCGTGGCAGTTGGTCCCGGTCGTCTGCTGGAAAACGGGGATGTCCGTCCCCTTGATCTGAAAGTGGGTGACATTGTGATCTTTGGCAAATATGCCAGCAACACCGTCCAGATAGACGATGAAGAATTACTGATCCTGAATGAAAGCGAAATTTTTGGTGTTGTTGAAGGCTGATTAAGCTTTTGCACTCTGAGCAAATTCATTCATAAACGAGATTAATTAGATAGGATTTAAGACAATGGCTAAAGAAGTAAAATTTGGAGATGACGCTCGCCAGAAAATGCTGAAAGGTGTAAACCTGCTGGCTGACGCGGTGAAAGTTACACTGGGTCCCAAGGGCCGTAATGTAGTACTGGATAAATCATTCGGTGCTCCTACAGTGACAAAAGACGGTGTTTCTGTTGCCAAAGAAATTGAACTGAAAGACAAGTTTGAAAATATGGGTGCACAGATGGTCAAGGAAGTGGCTTCCCAGACTTCTGATGTTGCCGGTGACGGAACTACAACGGCTACTGTTCTGGCACAGGCTATCCTGAACGAAGGTCTGAAGTCAGTGGCTGCTGGTATGAACCCGATGGACCTGAAACGTGGTATCGACAAGGGTGTTGGTGCTGTCGTTGAAGAGATCGGCAAAATGTCGACTCCTTGTACAGAATCAAAAGCAATTGCCCAGGTTGGCTCCATTTCTGCCAACTCTGACACCAGTGTGGGTGACATCATCGCCGAAGCAATGGAAAAAGTGGGTAAAGAAGGTGTTATTACCGTAGAAGACGGTTCCGGTCTGGAAAACGAGTTGGACGTGGTTGAAGGTATGCAGTTTGACCGCGGCTACCTGTCTGCTTACTTCATCAATAATCAGGACACCATGATGGTTGACCTGGAAAATCCACTGATTCTTCTGGTTGAAAAGAAAGTGTCCAATATTCGCGACATGATCAACCTGCTGGAAGGTGTTGCCAAATCTGGTCGTCCACTGCTGGTTATTGCTGAAGATGTTGAAGGAGAAGCCCTTGCTACTCTGGTAGTCAATAACATGCGCGGTGTGATGAAAGTAGCTGCTGTTAAAGCGCCAGGCTTTGGTGATCGTCGCAAGGCTATGCTGGAAGACATTGCTACCCTGACAGGTGGTACTGTGATTTCTGAAGAAGTTGGCCTGAGCATTGAAGGAGCGACTATCGAAGATCTGGGTTCCGCCAAGCGTATTCAGATCACCAAGGACAACACGACTATTATTGATGGTGCAGGTAACTCTGAGCAGATTGAAGGACGTGTTAAGTCTATTCGTCAGCAGATCGAAGAAACTTCTTCTGATTACGATCGTGAAAAACTGCAGGAACGCGTAGCTAAACTGGCTGGCGGTGTTGCGGTAATCAAGGTTGGTGCTGGTACTGAAATTGAAATGAAAGAGAAGAAAGCCCGCGTTGAAGACGCCCTGCATTCTACACGCGCTGCGGTAGAAGAAGGTGTGGTTCCTGGTGGTGGTGTTGCGTTGGTTCGTGCACTGCAGAATGTCGAACAACTGCGCGGTGACAATGAAGACCAGAATGTTGGTCTCATGATTCTTCAGCGTGCCTTGGCTATGCCTTTGCGCCAGATCTCTGATAACGCCGGTGAAGACGGTTCTGTTGTTCTGGATAAAGTACGCCAGAGTAAAGGCAACGATGGCTTCAATGCCGGAACTGGTGAATATGGCGACATGATTGAAATGGGTATTATCGACCCGGCCAAAGTGACCCGTTCAGCCCTTCAGGCTGCCGGTTCTGTTGCTGGCCTGATGATCACTACCGAAGCAATGGTGAGTGAGATTCCGGAAGAGAAATCTGCTGCTCCAATGCCTGACATGGGTGGTATGGGCGGCATGGGTGGGATGATGTAATCCATCCAAAGCTTTAAAAAACCCCGCACAAGCGGGGTTTTTTTTGCTTTGTGATTGGAAGGGGGGTGTTATGTGGCTATTGCGCTAGTCCGTACGGCGTTAAAAATATTTCCCGAGCCGCTCCTGTAGCTAGAGTACTGTTCCCGGCATCGAAAAATATTTTTGCCTTGTCCGGACGTCGCTCATGACGCCACCAAAATTTGAGCTTTTTTGGGCGTCCTGCGGCCGCCTTTTTGAGTGGGAGTTTTAAACGCGATTGAACCTTTTAGGCTGTAAAAGCGTCGAAAGTACTGTAAGTTTTTAATCTATCAGTCTAATTTTACTGAAAATTAATTTTCACAAATTGTGAATTGCATTTTTTTCTTACATCAAAAAACCCTATAATACGCACCATGTCTGACAAAGATCATATCGAGGATATCCCCAGCATCGTCCCTGAACGCGACGAACTGGCTTCCCACCGCAAGATGAAGCGAGGTACTTCTGTCCCGGTTCTGGATGAGGTTGTGGAAGTTGGGACCAGCGGGGGTGTGAAATTTCTTTTGACCATCCTGGTTCTTGGCTTGTTCGCTACCGGGGGTGCCGGGTATTACTTTTATGACAATGGTCTGAAAATGCAGGAGTCTTTGATTGATGCCCAGGGACGTATCCAGCAATTACAAAACCGATTGAACCTGGTGGATGAAAGTGCTGAACAGTCTTCCATGGGACTGCTGGAAAGGGTGGATACCAATTTCACACAGATTGATCTGCTCTGGGCCAACTATCGGAATCACACTGCCGATCTTGCGGAACTGGATCGATTTGTAGAGCAGGCAAAAGGCACGATGACGTCCATGGAAGGGGTGCTGTCTGGCCACAGTAATACGTTGAATGAAACAACAGCCCAATTGAATAATTTGCAGACCCGTATCCAGACGGTGAGCAATAACATTGCGGGCATGGATGATCTGGATAATCAGTTAAGCAGCATCCTGTCTGATCTCAACGGTGTAAAAACCAATGTCGCCACTTTGCAAAACGGTCTTGTCAGCCGTGTGGATTCCACCGAGCAGGACATTGAATCCATCAATGTCTACAGACTCCAACTCAACCAGACCCTGAACCAGATACAAAGTCGTATCAACGAGCTCCAGCAGCGCGTTGGCCCCTGACGCTTCGCATTATTCTCTGTCCAGGTGTTCCGCAAAAAACGGCAAAACATTGTCAATAAAACGTTGGCCAACCCTGTTGCCGTGATTTCCGGGATAAATCTCGTATCCATGATCGATATCTAGCCTTTCCAGAGCAGCAGACATCTGTGTGTTAGTCGCTTCCAGGCCATCTTCATCGCCAACGTCCAGGGTAATTGCCCTGTATTGACTTAAAGCAGGGACATACTGGTCGACGAATATTAGAGGAGAATTTGCGGTCCATTTTCTGCTAACCAGTGACTGCTCTTCACCATCTCTGTAGGGAAAATCGAAATAGTAGGGAGGGTTGTCAGGGTTGGGTGCCCAGGCTGAGGCTTGAGCCTGCATGGCATTTGCAAATGTACCGGACTGGTATCCTTCAAAGCCCTCTGTCATCCGAGTTACCTGGGCTTCAACAGCTTCCTGTGTTGGTGCATTGTTAAGCAGGCAGCAGGAACTCATCGCATAAAGCGCTGCAAAGACTTCGGGGTATTTCATACCGATTCGCAAGGTGCCGTATCCTCCCATGGAGTGCCCGGACAGGCCGCGGCTTTCACGGGTGCCGATGGTTCTGTAATTGCTGTCTATATAAGAAACAAGATCTTTTGCGATCCAGCTTTCCCAGTCTCCAATGGTGGGTGAATTGGAATACATACTTCCGCCATACTTGTTGAAGGCATCGGGCATGACAAGGATGAATTCTTCTGTGCCTTCAGACATTGCCGTATCAACACTTGCAGGCATGTTGAGGACGCGCTCCACATAAACACTTGCCCCAACGGCATAACCATGCAGGTAAATAATTACCGGGTACTGCTTGTCTGAGCTGAAATATCCAGGGGGAAGGTATACAAAAACATCTCTGTCTGGACTGTCTCCAGTCAAATTTCCTTCAAGTGAAGGGCTGTGGACCTGGATTTTCTCCAGTGTGCCTTGCCCATAAAGCTGGGTGGTTAATAAAAGGCTGAATAACAGTATGCAGAACTTTTTCATATGCAGGTGCCCTGTGTTTATCTTGGTTCGGAGACGAAGGTAATGAATAAAAATGGTCAAATCAATGAGAAGGGGGGGGGTGATTGCAATTAGCCGAAAATGAGGGTAATTTTCGTTGAACGACTGGTTATTAAGGGGAGACCAAGTTGTCCTATATTTCTGCTTCAAAGCCAGTAAATTCAAGGGCTTTATCTAACTCATATATTCCAGCTTTGATTGGGGTTCTGTTCCTTTTTGTCTCGGTTTTAACATTTGCACAGAGTAGCCGGGCAGACAGGCAGCAATTGTCCCGCATTGAGGAATATTGTGTCGGCTGCCATAACTTTGAAGATTATGCTGGCAGTTTCGACCTGGAAACCATTCTCAGCGACGACATCGCCAACCATACCGAGGAATGGGAAAAAGCCATTCGTAAACTGCGTGCCGGCATGATGCCGCCTCCAGGACAGGATCGCCCCAATGATCGTGCCTATGCAAGACTGACAGAATGGATTGAAAACAAGATTGATACAGAGGCAGATATCAATCCTGGCACTAAAACACTTCATCGCATGAACCAGAGTGAATATGCCAATGTCATATCGGAGTTGCTTGGCATAGAAATAGACCCTTCCCTTTATTTACCCTCGGATTCCTCAGCAAGGGGTTTTGACAACCAGGCCGGATCACTGACCATTTCACCGACATTACTGGAGGCCTACACAAGGGCTGCGGCCAGGATAGCGAAAATGGCCGTGGGCACCTGGAATTCTCCGACTGAAATGACCTACATCGTTGATGCTGACAATTCTCAGAATGTGCAGTTGCCCGGCATGCCTTTCAACACCCGGGGGGGCATGGCAGTTGAACATAATTTTCCGGCAGATGGTGAATACAGTTTTTCCATGCAGAATTTTGGTGTCGGTAGCTATATCCCGGATGAAAAACTTGAGCTGAGTATCGACGGTGAACGTGTTCATCTTTTTGATTACACCGGTCTGGGTATTTTTGTCGGTATGGGCGGAGACCATGACGGTTCACTGGATGTGACCCTTCCCGTTAAAGCCGGCACACGTATGGTTGGGGCTACTTTCGTTGCCACCAATTTCCGACCTGATATTGGCCTGATCCAGCAATACGACCGAAAGTCGATTGAAAACAATGATCTGCCCCAGGTGCAATACCATCCTGCTATTGGCATGTTGAAAATCTCCGGCCCATTTGAACCCGAGCTTTCCCTGGATTCTGAAAGCCGTGAAAAAATCTTTATTTGCAGTCCTGCCAATGCTGACGAAGAGCCGGGATGTGCTCAGCGTATATTATTGACGCTGACGAAAAAGGCATTCAGGCGACCAGTCAATGAAAATGATATTGCGCCCATGATGGCGTTCTACGAAGAAGGACGGGCCGGTGGCTCTTTTGATGAGGGCATAGAGCTGGCCCTGCGTCGTTTGCTGGTAGACCCGGAATTTCTGATACGACGGGAAGCAGAGCCTGATGATCTGGAAGAAGGGGACGTATATCCCATTTCCGATCTTGAGTTGGCCTCTCGACTGTCTTTTTTCCTGTGGAGCAGCATTCCTGACGATGAATTGATTGAGTTGGCTGCTGCCAACAGGCTCAGTGAGCCGGCTGTGCTGGAAGCCCAGGTTAGACGTATGCTGGATAGTCCCAAGGCAGATGCACTGGTTAAAAATTTCGGCCAGCAATGGTTGTACCTGCGCAACCTG
>Ga0255779_1004419_pt1 | contig 13543 bp, 16 predicted proteins | sample 011ome_21_FD_179977 | JGI IMG/M metagenome (GOLD analysis project Ga0255779, IMG submission 179977) | Coastal salt marsh microbial communities from the Groves Creek Marsh, Skidaway Island, Georgia - 011508AT metaG (version 2) | ecosystem: Environmental > Aquatic > Marine > Intertidal zone > Salt...
GTTTGGGCTATTTTTTACTGACTCAACAGCGGTGACTAACTTTCATGAAACATCAGAGTGTGATGTAGATAAATTTAAAAAGTTTTATCATTTGATGCTTGCAGAAGGAATCTATATGGCGCCTTCCGCTTATGAAGCAGGGTTTGTTTCCAGTTGTCATACTGATCAAGATATTGAAGATACTATTGATGCTGCTGGACGCGTATTTGCTCAGCTTTAAGAGTGTATGAATATTGAGGTTGTTGAGTCAGAACTAAAACATGCAGCAACAGTATTGGATCAGTTTACGCATAATATTAGTATTTTTGGTTCGGCAAGAATTACAGATGAGAGCGATCTAGCTAAAACAGCCTATCAACTCTGCAAAGAGTTGTCTAATCAAGGGTTTAACATCTTAACGGGTGCAGGGCCTGGCATTATGAAGGCGGCTAATAAAGGGGCGTTCGAGGGAAAGTCTAGCAGTATTGGTCTGAATATTAAACTGCCAAAAGAACAAAATCCTAATCCTTATTTGGATCAGTGCCTGATGTTTGAGCATTTTTTTACGCGTAAAGTAACCTTAATCAAATATGCGGATGCTTGTGTGTTTTTCCCAGGTGGGCTTGGCACGGTTGATGAGCTGATGGAAGTGCTTACGCTGGTGCAAACTAGAAAAGGCAGAAAGATTAAAATTTTTTTGTTAAGTGAGGTGTTTTGGCGGCCACTGATTAACTGGCTTAAAACGCTTGAGCAGTATCAGTACATAGCCAAGTCTGATTTAGAATTATTTTGCATTGTTGATGATATTGAAGATATCATCACACAAATTAAGGAGTAGTAATGGCATTAGCTATTTTTGATCTTGATAAAACCCTAATTAATGGCGATAGTGACTTCCTCTGGGGTGAATTTATGAGTGAAATTGGCGTGGTAGATGCACATACCTATCAGGCTAAAAACCAATATTTTTTTGATCAATATGCACTTGGAAAACTAGATATTAACGAATATCTAGAGTTTTGTTTAGAACCGTTGTCACAGCACGATATGCCTACTCTTAATGCTTGGCATCAACGTTTTATGGAAGCAAAAATTAACGATATTTTACTTCCTAAAGCGCAGACAGTCGTTGACGAACATAGAGCCAAAGGCGACACACTCTTAGTAATTACAGCCACCAACAGTTTTGTCACGGCACCGATTGTTGAGCGCTACGGTATAAAAAATCTTTTGGCCACCAATCCTGAAGTAAAAGAGAATCAATTTACTGGTAAAGTGCTGGGCGAGCCTTGTTTTCAGCAGGGAAAAATTACCCATTTGAAACAATGGCTGAAAAAAACCGGAGAAAGTATGAAAGGTGCGTACTTTTATTCAGATTCTCATAATGATTTACCAATGTTAGAGCTGGTAGATCATCCTGCAGTTGTGCATGCGGATCAAAAGTTACAAGCCATTGCAAAAGAACGAGATTGGCCAATGCTTGATTGGACTTAGTTACAAATATAGCAGACAATAAAAAACCGCCCGAAGGCGGTTTTTTACAGGTAATTTGAAAAAAATTACATGTAAAGGTGGTGGTCGCCACCAGAGGCTTCGTCAAAGTACATAGCAGCGCCAGCAAATTCAACACCGTCGATAAAGTCTTCTTTATCAAAGCCGAATAGCTCTACTGTCATTTCACAAGCAATGAATTTAACATCAAATTCTTGACACATTGAACGTAACTCTTCTAACTTAGCAACACCATGCTTAGCCATGGTTTTTTTCATCATCCAAGTTACTAGAGATTCAGCGCCGGGAATATTCCATAAAACGTTTGGAATTTTAGGGCCAAAATCAATCTTTTGTAACCACTTAGGGCCAAAAGGCATTTTCATCGGCATAGAAGGATTTCCAATTGGAGAAACTTTTAGCTTAGAAGTATCTTTTAATAAAAGATTCAAACCGTAAAACGTAAAGAAGATAGTTACTTCTTTGTCCATAGCAACGCCCGTAGAAGCAATAATGAAAGGCGGAAATGCCCAGTCAAAAGTGCCTTTAGTGGCAATGATAGTCATCTTATTGTCATCTGACATAGTTATTCTCCTCTGAGGCGATTATAAATTAAACTTTTTCAATAGTGAAAACGTATTTGCCACCATCTTCAGTTGTTGAAACTAGCTTGTTGCCAGTTTGATTACAAAAAGCTTCAATGTCTTTTACTGAACCAGCATCTGTAGAAATTACGTCTAAGACTTTTCCAGCATCCATTTTTGATAATGCTTTCTTAGTTTTTAAAATTGGTAATGGGCAGTTTAAGCCTGATGCATCTAAAGTTTCGTCAGCCATTGTGGACTCCTTATTTGTTTTTATATAGTGAAAATAATCTTGTTTTTCTGTAAACAAGTTCGCCTATTTTAGTCGCACACCATGAAAGAGTCAAATATAATGGAGTCATGATAAAGATAATAATGAGTTTTTTGTATTTAAGTGCCAATGCGTACGCCTTAGATTTGCCGCAAGTAAACTTATCTGAAACCCTGCAAGAGCAAAAACAAGGTAATGAGTTTTTGCAAATTATTTGGAATACTGATGCGGTTGTTGCTGATGTTGAGACTCAGGTTTATCTTAAAGCATTAGGCCGTGAGCTCAGTACTTATAGTAAAGATCCAGGCAAGCATGTTGATTTTTTCATGCTTAACGATAGTAGCATTAATGCTTTTGCTGGTCCTTATGGTTATATCGGTGTACATACTGGCATGCTACTTAGCTCAGAAGCAGAAGCAGAGTTAGCGGGTGTTTTAGCGCATGAGTTGGCACATATTACTCAAAATCATTTGAGTCGTTTTAGTGAAAAAACCGATAAACAAACCTATATTATGGTGGCTGGAATGCTAGCTGCCGCTTTAGTTGACAATTCAAATGCTTCGCAAGCCATTGCCGCTTCAACGGTTGCAGGAACGGCACAGCAAAACATCAATTTCACACGTGAGCATGAGTGGGAGGCAGATCGAATAGGTACAAACATGCTAAGTAAATCTGGTTTTAATCCAAGTGGTATGGCACATTTTTTTGAGAAACTCCAAGATGATGTTAATGCGCAGGAATTTTTACGCTCGCATCCGCTTAGTATCAATCGAATATCTGACGCCATGCAACGCTCTAGTCGGATAACAGGTGATTATCGAGAGGATTCTTTTGAATACCAAAGTATCAAAGCAAAACTTTATTATCACCTACACAAACGCATTAAGCTGGAAAAAGACCAAGAATTAACTTTATATATGCAAGCTTATGATGCATTTGAAGAGCAAAAATATACGCTTGCTAAGAGTTACATCACCCAACTTTTGACACTCAATCAGAGCGTACCTAGTTATATTTTAGCTGGCAGAATCTATTCAAAATTGGGACAATTGGAAGCGGCACAACAGCATTTTTTACCTGTTTTGCACAATGAGGCGGGCGTCTATTATGCTGCCAAGGCCTATATGGATAATCGCCAAACTCAGCAAGGCGTTTTACTGTTAAGACGGTATTTAAAGCAAAACTCAGGTACCTATCTGTCGCATAAGCTGTTGTCTTCTTTGTATGTAGATGTTGGTCGTTTGGACAGAGCACACATCCAAAACGCTAAAGCACTGGCCGCTCAAGGAAAGCTAGAACAAGCAATAGACCGTTACGAAAGAGCGAAAACAACAACTCGTTCACAAGATCTGTTTGATATTATTAATGTTGAAATTGAGCGCTTAGAGAAGCGCATCGATCTTTATAAAGAATTGCCTTAGGCGCTCTTAAGCACCCACAACTTTAACGCCATTTGGTGTGCCTAATAATAAAACATTAGCACCACGATTGGCAAACAGACCGTTTGTTACCACGCCAACAATACTGTCTAGCTTAGTTTCTAGTGCTTTAGCGTCAGTAATTTTTAAGCCTTGAATGTCTAAAATATGATTGCCATTATCCGTTGTAAAGTCTCTCAGAATAGCCTGTCCACCAATTTCTTTTTCAATAATGCGTTTTACATGATTGGCTGCCATAGGAATAACCTCAACAGGTAGAGGAAAGTCACCCATAACCGATACCAGTTTTGATTCATCGGCAATACAAACAAATTGTTCGGCAACTGCAGCAACAATCTTCTCACGAGTGAGTGCGCCACCACCACCCTTGATAAGGTTAAGACCGTCATCAGATTCATCGGCACCATCAATATAAACAGAAATAGATTCAACATCATTTAAATCAAATACTTTAATGCCGTGTCCTTCTAAGCGTTCTGCAGTGGCAACCGAGCTTGCGACCGCGCCGATAATATCGTCTTTCATCGTTGCCAAGGCATCAATGAAAAAATTAGCAGTAGAGCCAGTACCTACGCCTATAATAGTATCTTTAACAACGTATTTAAGCGCTGCTTGCGCTACGTCGAATTTCATTTCGTCTTGAGTCATGATGTGCTCCATAAATTCTAAATATCTAATTAATTATACACGATGAAAAAAATCATTCTTGCCAGCAATAACAGTGGAAAAATACGTGAATTCAACACCATGCTTGCGGGCATGTATGAAGTGGTTTCCATGCATGAAATGCAGGTTGAAGAAGTGCCAGAAACTGGACTAACCTTTGTTGAAAACGCCCTGATTAAAGCGCGTAATGCTTCAGCGCAATCCAGTCTGCCAGCTTTAGCAGATGATTCAGGCATTGTAGTCGATGCGCTGAATGGTGCACCAGGTATTTACTCTGCACGTTTTGCCGGTGATCATGGCGACGATGAGGCTAATACACAGAAAATTCTTGATGAAATGGTTGATGTGCCCGATGGTCAGCGCAGTGCACGATTTTGGTGTGCCATTGTATTTGTTGAGCATGCTAATGACCCAACCCCGATTATTGTTCAACGCGGTTGGGAGGGTGAAATCTTGCGCGAAAAGTCGGGCGAAAATGGTTTTGGCTATGATCCAATTTTTTATGTGCCCACTCATCAACAAGCATCTGCTGAATTATCGCCTGAACAAAAAAATACCATTTCACACAGAGGTAAAGCTCTGCAAGCGCTGCTTAAAGAGCTAAAAAAATAAAGCTTAATGTTGAAGCTACCACCTTTATCGCTGTATATCCATTATCCATGGTGTGTTAAAAAATGTCCACGAGGCAATTCCTCGCGCCAACTCGATGTAAGCATTAGCGTTGAATCTTATAGTGTTTCAAACGACATAAGTTCGGGAGGTTTTGCCTCTATAGAAAGGTTGAAATAGTCAAAATGAGTAACATTAATTTGCCACCTTTATCGCTGTATATCCATTATCCGTGGTGTGTTAAAAAATGTCCCTATTGTGATTTTAACTCCCATGAAGGAGAAGGTAGAGATGGCTATATTAAAGCGCTGTTAGCAGATCTTGATAATGATCTTAACTACATTCAAAACAGAAAAATTCATTCTATTTTTATTGGTGGCGGCACCCCAAGTCTGATGAGTGAGCAAGAATTAAATGAATTGTTTGTTGGCTTGAGAAATCGATTGGACTTTGAAAAAGATATAGAAATCACCCTAGAAACCAACCCAGGCACATTCGAAGTCGAAAAATTTAAAGCATTTAAAGCCATTGGTATTAATCGTTTATCTATTGGTGTGCAATCTTTTAATAACAAGCATCTAAAATCTTTAGGACGTATTCACAGTGCGCAAGAGGCAAGCAAGGCTTGTACCGAAGCAGCAAAGATTTTTGATAATTTTAATATTGACTTGATGTATGGTTTGCCAGAGCAAACATTAGTGCAAAGTTTGAGTGATATCCATCAAGCGATTGATTTAAATCCGACTCATATCTCTTTTTATCAACTCACCATTGAGCCTAACACTTTTTTCTCTAAATTCCCCCCAGCTTTGCCGCAGGATGATGATATTTGGCAAATGGGCCAACAGGGAGTTAACGCTTTGGAGCAGCATGGTTTTGAGCGTTACGAGGTGTCAGCCTTTGGCAAAAACCCCTCTAAGCACAATTTAAATTATTGGGAGTTTGGTGACTATATTGGTATTGGTGCAGGGGCGCATGGCAAAATCACACTTGCTCAAAATTGGAAAGTCACTAGAACGCTTAAATCAAAATCCCCTAAAGGCTATATAGAAGACTGCAAGAAAACCACTGAAACCATTGAGAATGTAACCTTTGAATTTATGTTGAATGCGCTCAGACTTAAAAAAGGATTTGATTTTGATTTGTTTGAAAGTCAAACTGGGCAATCTATTAAAAAAATTGAGGCGCATTTGGCTAAAGCTCAAGCACTAGATTTATTAATTATGAAGGAAAAAAATGCAAGGCCAAGTGAGAAGGGTTACAATTTTTTAAACGACTTGCAAGCTATTTTTCTATGATATAATTTTTTTTCATGAAAATCATACTGTCTTTATTATTATTGGTGTTTGCGGCATTGGCCGTAGCAAGCATTGATTCTAAAACTACAGATACTGCTAGTGTTCACTGTGCTCATATTAGTAACATGGATAACAATGTATCTATGGATACGCACACACATGCTGATTGCACTCAAAGTTCCGCAGCTATTAGCAGAATAGGCGATTCTTCTAAAATTACCACACCTTTAGTCACATTAATTCCCTCTATGATTGATACTGCTTATGTATCAATTACTTCAAAAGTAACCCTTCCCCCTCCGACCCTTTAATTGCTAATCAGGCGTTTTATCGCCTTAGTTTCGTTATTATTTGAGTTGATTTTTCGATGAATCTTATTTGTCGTGTTACAAAATAAATATCCAAATAATTGCGTTGCTTAAAATTAGCTTTCGCAAGGCTGGGGTTTCTATCTCCTTTTAAATCTCAAATAATATGCGGAGTTTCTATGACTCTCTAAAAGCCATTATTAATTTAAATACAAGGGTATTAAATATGAAAAAAGTATTAGGCGTAGCTGGCGTTAGTCTAGTTGGCGCAGCAGCATTTATGTTTTCAGGGGTATACAACGTATCAGCAACTGACAAGCATTGGGATATAACCACCAGGCTACTTGAGCTGGTTAGGGATAAATCAGTACACGCGGCCTCTAAAAATATAGCAACTCCCGATCTGGATGATATCAAAATGATCTCCAACGGGGCAAAAAATTATGACGCTATGTGTGTCCAGTGTCATTTGGCACCAGGTGCACCGGTTTCTGAATTAAACCAAGCTTTATATCCAAAGCCACCAGTTTTTCATCAAAAAGATGACAGACATAAACATAGTCCTGCTGAGACGTTTTGGGTGATTAAAAACGGCTTCAAAATGACTGGAATGCCTGCTTGGGGCGAGTTTCACACGGATCAACAATTATGGGAAATGACAGCCTTTCTTCAAAAATTAAAAGGAATGTCTGCTGATAGATATTTTGAACTTGTTGGCGAAGGTGGACATAGCCACTCTGATGGAGTGCATTTTGAGGCCTCTGAGAATAGCACAGCAATAGATAAGGATGACGCTCACTCTAACGATGGACTTAAAAACTCCACTCATAGTGATACAGATAATCATGGACATTAATAACAACCAACAAAAGGAAAAAAATATGAAAACAATAATAAACACAGTTTTAGCTATAACGGTATTAACGCTTAGTGCAAATAGTGCTGCAAGATGGCATAACGCGCCAAAAGACGGTGGCTCAAACCATGCTCACTCAATGAACATGGATGGCATGGACCATTCAAAAATGTCTGCTAGTGAGCATGCAATGAAAGATATGGATCATTCAAATATGTCTGCAATCGAACTCTTAAAGATGAATATGAAAGATATGGATCATTCAACAATGAAAGATGAAGATCACCATCAAGAAAATACACATGGTCATTAGACTAAGGATGCAAGATGAATAATAAGTTATTATCGAGAAGACAGTTTGTTACAGGGGTAACAATGGGAGCGACAGCGCTAGCGATTAATCCAAGTATTCTATTTGCCGGTGTTGGTAATAAGAGTGGTTTAAATACTTTAAAAGGCAATATTTTTAATTTAAATATTGGCGAACAAAGCGTTAATTTCACGGGTACACAGCGTAAAGCAACAACAGTGAATAATTCCCTACCAGCGCCTTTGTTACGGTTTAAAGAGGGTGATGATATTGTTTTGCATGTGACTAATCATCTAAATGAGCCTACTTCTATTCATTGGCACGGATTAATCCTGCCATCTGAAATGGATGGTGTGCCCAATATTAGTAATGATTTTTATGGTATCAAGCCGGGAGAAACCTTTACTTATCGCTTTAAAGCTGCACAAAGTGGAACTTATTGGTACCATTCTCATTCAGGATTTCAAGAGCAAACAGGGTTGTATGGTCCAATTGTAATTGATCCAATTGATAAAGATCCGGTTGCTTACGACCAAGATTATGTTGTGATGCTTTCTGATTGGACAGATGAAAATCCAATGGATGTTTATTCTAAGTTGAAAAAACTTTCTCATTATTACAATTTTAACGAGCGAACTCATGAAGACTTAATGAATGATGTTGAGCAAAAAGGCTTGGAAAATACCTGGAATGATCGAAAAATGTGGAATCAGATGCGTATGAGCCAGAGAGATTTGTCCGATGTAACTGGCTACACTTATACCTATTTAACCAATGGCTTAACGCCAGATAAAGGTTGGGTAGGATTGTTTAGCAAGGGCGAAAAAATCAGGTTAAGATTTATTAATGGATCAGCAATGACATTTTTTGATGTGCGTATTCCCGGATTAAAAATGACAGTGGTTTCTGCTGATGGTCAAAATATTGATCCTGTGCTGGTTGATGAATTTAGATTAGGTGTGGCCGAAACTTATGATGTCATTGTTGAGCCAAAAGATGATAGGGCTTATACCATTTTTTCTCAAGATATCGCCAGATCTGGCTATGCCAGAGGAACGCTTACACCTAATGAGTCTCTGATTGGAGAAGTTCCAGAGTTAGACTTTGTGCCTAGCTTAACCCATGCTGATATGGGAATGGGAATGGGTATGTCTGGTATGGATCATGGCTCAATGCCAGGTATGGATCATGCCAAGATGAATCGATCAAAACCAATGCCAGGTATGGATCACTCGAAGATGAATATGGGCGATAAAAAAATATCAACCATGGATTCAATGCTAACCCATGCAGATACTGAATTTGGCCCGCATGTAGATGCAAGAGCGCAATCACCGCAATATCGTCTTGACGATCCGGGAGTTGGTCTTCGTAATAACGGTAGAAAAGTGCTGACTTATGCTGATTTGTATAATCTAAATATGACCCATGGGTATCCAGATCCAGATCGGGAAATCGAGCTTCACTTAACCGGCAACATGAGTCGTTATATGTGGTCAATTAATGGGGTTAAGTTTTCTGATGCAGAGCCATTACAGTTTAAATTTGGCGAAGTAGTTCGCATTACCTTTGTGAATGACACAATGATGAATCACCCAATGCACTTGCACGGCATGTGGAGTGATTTAGAAACAGGAGACAATATGTATATCCCGCGTAAACATACCATTATTGTGCAGCCTGGTGCAAAAATTAGCTATCGAGTCAAGGTAGATGCTAAAGGCTCATGGGCATATCACTGTCATTTACTTTATCACATGTTGGGCATGTTCCGCCGTGTGGATGTTGTTTAATAAAAAGGAGAATCAAATGAAAAATTTAAAAATAATAACGGCTTTATTGCTATCTGTTTCTGTGCAAGCTTATGCAGGGGGCGTAGAAGATGACCCAATACTGACCAAAGTGATGGGTGAAGTTGAAACAAGAAAGGCGAATGGTGCCAATCCTAAGGTTTGGAATATTGATGCATGGGTTGGAAAAGACCTTGAAAAACTTTGGATTAAAAGTGAGGGTGAGAAGCTAAACGGCAAGACGACTGAAGCAGAGCTACAGATACTTTACAGCAAGGCAATCACTCCTTTTTGGGACTTACAATATGGAATAAAGAAAGACTTCAAGCCAACACCAAGCAGAACTTGGGGTACTATTGCTGTTAAAGGTGTTGCGCCCTATCTGGTTGAAATAGATGCATCATTATTTGTTGGTGAGTCTGAGCGAACTGCAATTCGTTTAGATGCTGAATATGAATATATGCTTAGCCAGAAGTGGGTTTTATCGCCAGAATTGGAGATTAATATATTTGGAAAAGACGATGAAGTAACTGGCACAGGAAAGGGCTTGTCTAATATTGAAACAGGATTAAGGCTCCGCTATGAGTTAAGTCGTGAATTTGCACCTTATATCGGTATAAATTGGGGCAAAAAATACGGAAATACTGCAACCTTTGCGAACAGCGAAGGTGAGGATGTTGAAGACTCACAAGTTGTTGCTGGTGTGCGATTTTGGTTTTAAAGCACTAGTGATATTAGCAGAGTATATGACGAATATTTAAAAAAAGGAGTAAATATGAAAACGTTAATTATTTTATCAAGTGCGTTATTTTTAACAGGGTGTTTTGATAATGCAGAGACACAGGATAAAGTTGAGGATAGCGTGCAATTAGGTCAAACAGTTTTTGAAAAAAACTGCGCCTCTTGTCATGGAAAGGAGGGGCAAGGGCTTGTTGAAAATTGGAAACAAAGACAAGCAGATGGAAATTTTCCCGCCCCACCGGTAAATGGTACAGCGCATGCTTGGCATCATTCGCCAGCAGCACTGTTAAATACAATTAATAATGGTGGTATTAAATTAGGCGGCTCTATGCCAGGGTTTAAGAATCAGTTAAGTGAGGTTGAAAAACAAGCAACGCTTGATTATATTCATAGCTTATGGCCAGAAGCGGTTCAGAAAAAATACGATGCAAGATTTAAACAATAAGCATTGTTTTTAATGTGGAGTACTAATGCCGGGTAAAGAAAATGAATAAATTCTTATTACTTGCAATAATACTTGTATTCAGTGCTTTTTTGTTCATTGATGAAAGTGACTGGCTTGAATCAAAACGCATGGCAAGAATGGGGGCTTTCCCCGAGCTTAACTACAAGCCCAGTATTTCCCAGGGTAAGGCTGAATATCAAAAGACCTGTATCGAGTGTCATGGAACTGGCTTGTTAGGATCTGAAAAAGGCCCCTCATTGCTTGATGACACCTATAAAGATTCTCATCATGCAGATTTGTCATTTTATTATGCAGTCAAAAGCGGTGTAAGACAGCATCATTGGCAGTTTGGTGATATGCCAAAGATTGCGGGGCTACCACCAGAGCGAGTGAGTGATATTATTGCCTACGTGCGTCATAAGCAAAAATTTAATGACTGATATTATGAGTGAAATTCGATTATCAATTATAGGTATGAGTTGCGCTGGATGTGTTGCCAGCGTTGAGGATGCCTTAAATAAGGTTAATGGCGTTGATAAGGCTAGTGTTAATTTTGCTAATCATACGGCCAATATTGTGGGCAATGCCTCAGTAGAAAGCCTCATTAAGTCTGTGGTAGATGCCGGATATGATGCGACTGAATTGACATCAAGTGATGCGAATCAGGTGCTTGAGAAAGAGCGGCAAGATTTTATTTATTATCAGCAATTACTCAGAAAATCTTTAGTAGCAGCATTAATAGGCATACCTTTATTTGTTGCAAGTTTATTGGGCATATTGCCAGCAATAGAGGGTATTACTAATCAATTGTTTTGGTTGGCTGTAGGCTTGGCAACCTTATTTATCATGTATTATTCGGGCGCTCATTTCTATATTGGCGCTATAAAATCATTCTCTAATCACAGTGCTAATATGGACACCTTGATAGCGCTAGGCACGGGCGTAGCATGGTTTTTTTCAATGCTTGTCGTTATCCTTCCTGAGAGCTTACCTGAAAATTCCCAGCATGTTTATTTTGAGGCGACAGCAATCATTATTGCACTTATTAATCTTGGCTCGGCGCTGGAAAGTAAGGCGCGTGGTAAAACTTCTCTAGCAATTAAACGCTTAATTGGATTGCAACCGAAAACAGCATTGGTGATACGTAACGGTAAAGAAATGGATTTGCCTATTGATCAGGTCGGACTATCTGAAACTATCAAAGTTCGTCCTGGGGAGAGAATTCCTGTTGATGGTAAATTGATTGATGGCTCATCTAGTGTTGATGAGTCAATGCTAAGTGGTGAGCCAATGCCTGTTGCCAAAAATATTGGTGATGAAGTTACAGCAGGAACCATTAACAAAACTGGATCTTTTTTGTTTATCTCCACTCGCATTGGCAAAGATACGGCTTTAGCGCATATTATCGAAATGGTGCGCAAGGCTCAAGCCAGTAAACCGGCTATTAGTAGACTGGTTGATAAAGTATCCGCAATATTCGTACCTACCGTGTTAATCATTTCAGTTATTACCTTTTTAATATGGATTAATATTGGCTATAGCGTAACTTTCGCCTTAATAGCTTCAGTAACGGTGTTAATTATTGCCTGCCCTTGTGCGTTAGGATTGGCAACCCCTATTTCAATTATGGTTGGCGTTGGCAGAGCGGCAGAGCGTGGAATATTGATTCGTAATGGTGAGGCATTGCAACAAGCTGGTAAGCTAAATGTTGTTGTTTTAGATAAAACCGGAACCATTACCCAAGGTAAGCCAAGCGTCACAAATATAATGTCTTTAGCGCATATTTCTGATCAAGAATGTTTAAGCTTTGCAGCCTCTATAGAGGCATCATCCGAACATCCATTGGCACAGGCGATTATGGATCATGCGCAATCACAAGGTTTAAATATTCATTCCTGTGATAATTTTGACTCAATAACAGGCCAGGGTGTTAAGGCTGAGATAAGCAAACAGTTGGTATTGTTTGGCAATGAACGCTTAATGCGACAGCACGGTATTAATATTGATAAATTAGCCTCAGAATCAAAGTTGCGCTCTCAAGAAGCTAAAACCCCTATTTACTTAGCTGTAAATAATAAAGCTGCCGCTGTGATTACAGTTGCAGACCCTATTAAATCAGACTCTATTAAGGCCATTAAACAGATGCAAATGTCTGGCTTGAAAGTAATATTATTAACCGGTGATAATAAGATGACCGCGCAAGCTGTGGCTAAATCAGTCAATATTACAGATGTTGTTTCGGAAGTAATGCCAAGTGAAAAGGCTGAAAAAATAAAACAACTGCAATCAGGCGGTGATATAGTTGGAATGGTTGGTGATGGTATTAATGACGCCCCAGCTTTAGCAGGTGCAGATGTTGGTTTTGCCATTGGAACAGGTACAGATGTTGCTATTGAAAGTGCCGATATCGCTTTAATGCGTGGCTCGTTATATGGTGTGGTGAATGCGATCTATATTTCTAAATCAACGACTAAAAATATCAAACAAAATCTATTCGGAGCTTTTGTATACAATACATTGGGCATACCCGTTGCAGCTGGAATTTTATTCCCATTATTTGGTATTTTGCTCAATCCCATGTTTGCGGGGGCGGCAATGGCACTATCTTCATTAACTGTGGTGAGTAATGCTAATCGATTGCGTCATATCAGACTTGGTGGTGAAAAATGATAGTGTTTATTAACATCATTGGATTTATATTAATTTTAAGCATTGTTTGGTGGTTCTGGTTGTTCAAGAAATAACCGGTTAATCAT
>Ga0255779_1004428_pt1 | contig 13530 bp, 7 predicted proteins | sample 011ome_21_FD_179977 | JGI IMG/M metagenome (GOLD analysis project Ga0255779, IMG submission 179977) | Coastal salt marsh microbial communities from the Groves Creek Marsh, Skidaway Island, Georgia - 011508AT metaG (version 2) | ecosystem: Environmental > Aquatic > Marine > Intertidal zone > Salt...
GTTTCGAAGATGATCGAATCACTCGAATAAATCTGAGTGTGGAATGACATGGTACCTGTGGTTTTCAAGTAGGCCGTGTCGTTCCAAGATCTTGTGGCATTGGCGGAGTCGGTGTTGTAATTCGCCGCAATTGAATCAGCGCCTAATGTGCCATCGAAGTTTTCCGTGAACACAGTATCAATTGGGGGAGCAAATTGCGCAAAAGCAGCGGGTGCTGCTAAGGCAATTAAAAGTACAGCTAGTAAGCTTTTCTTCATTCTTAACGCGTTTTGTTAACGTAGTGTAACGAGTATTTACAAATATATAAAAATGGCGATGCGCCCGACTTTCAGCCGGAGAAAAGTGTGAGAAAATTGAGTTAACGAAAGGATAGAGTTTGTGAATTATTTGACGTTGAAATAAAACACGCGTTTCCCTTCCAAGAAAAGTTCCAATAAATCATTTCTTTTCACGGGACCAACTCCCGCCGGAGTGCCGGTGAAAATCAAATCTCCCGTTTTCAAAGTAAAGTATTTAGAGACGTGGCTAATAATCTCGTTAACAGGGAATAACATCATTGATGTGTTGCCCTTTTGAACGGTTTCTCCGTTGATGTTTAGGTGAAAATCAATGTTCTGAATGTCTTTACCGAGTGAATCGAGCGGGAAAAATTTGGAAACGGCTGCAGATCCGTCAAATGCCTTCGCTTTTTCCCAAGGCAACCCTTTCTCCTTGCAATCCGCTTGCACATCTCGAGCGGTAAAATCGATTCCTAGGCCAATTTCGCTGTAATATTTGTGCGCAAATCGGGATTCGATATGTTTTCCCAGTCGATTAATCTTGATGACCAGTTCAATCTCATGGTGCACCTCGTTAGTGTGCTCAGGTATAAAGAATGGATGCTTTTTGAGTAAGAGTGCCGTTTCAGGCTTCAAGAAAACAACGGGTTCATCAGGGATGGGATTATTGAGTTCTTCAGCATGCTTCGCATAATTCCGTCCAATGCAAATAATCTTCATGTTTAAGCGCCTTTATTGAATGATTTTAATCGAATTTTAGTCAGTACCTGTTTCGTGTATAAGGGAAAGTCGGCATTTTGAATCCAGCTGTAGTAACCTGGATTTTCCTCAAGAACACTTGCAACCGTTCTGCCGCGGTACTTACCAAAAGTAAATACCTCAGTTCCCTGGTCATTGTAAGCGATGAATCCTGCAAAATCCGCAACTTTTTGGCGATTTGAGAAATCGGACAAGAAATTCATGTCATTTTGAAGCTCTTCGTATTTGTCCAATTGTGCTTTCAACACCTCGTAGGTAGCCAGTACATCCGCCTCCGCACTGTGAGCATCTTCAAGAGACTTTCCGCAGTAAAATTTGTACGCTGCGGTCAGTGTGCGCTGCTCCATCCTGTGAAATATGTTTTGGACGTCTACAGCTTTGCGTTTGCCCATGTCAAATTCTACTCCAGCACGCAAGAATTCTTCTGCCAGTAATGGTATGTCGAATTTGTTGCTGTTATACCCAGCGAGATCACTGTCATTGATTAGCGCATTGATGTTTTGTGCCAAATCTGAAAATGTTGGTTTTTCCGCAACATCTTTGTCGTAAATTCCGTGAACTGCAGATGCTCCAGGTGGTATTGGAATGGTCGGATTGACCCGCCAAGTATGAGTTTCTTCTTTGCCGTCAGGGTGAACTTTGTGGACACAAATCTCAACGATACGGTCATTAGTGACATTAATCCCCGTTGTTTCGAGGTCGAAAAAACAAATGGGTCGGCTGAGCTTTAAATCCATGGTTTTGGTACTTGTGTTAATGAAAAAGCCACCCTAATGGGCGGCTTTTAAAGTTAATTCAAAACTAGTTAATGTTCCTAGAATTCTCGGTTTAAATCCCAAGCTTCTAGATACTCTGCAACACGTTTTACAAACATGCCTCCTAAGGCACCATCTACAACGCGGTGGTCGTAGCTGTGGCTAAGGAACATTTTATGTCTGATTCCAATCATGTCGCCTTCAGGGGTTTCAATAACCGCAGGCTTTTTAACTATCGCGCCAGCCGCCATAATGGCCACTTGGGGTTGATTGATGATTGGAGTACCTAGCACATTGCCGAAGGTTCCTACGTTCGTCAAGGTATACGTACCGCCAGAAATCTCATCCGGTTTCAAAGCATTGTTTCGAGCACGGTTAGCCAAGTCATTCACTGCTTTGGTTAAGCCAAGTAATGAAAGTTGGTTCGCATTTTTTACAACGGGTACGATCAGGTTGCCTGAAGGAAGAGCCGCAGCCATTCCTACGTTTATGTGTGGATGCTTAATGATTTTTGTTCCATCGACACTAACATTAATCATCGGGAAATCTTGGATTGCCTTGACGATGGCTTCCATGATGATTGGTGTGAAGGTGATTTTCTCACCGTGTTTTTTCTGGAATTCGTTTTTCACCTTGTTTCTCCATTGTACCACTTTGGTCATATCCGCTTCGACGAAGCTGGTTACGTGAGGAGAGGTATGAACAGAATTGACCATGTGGTCGGCAATAAGCTTGCGCATTCTATCCATTTCAATGATTTCAGCACCAGGTGCCGGAGTAATAGCAGGAGCTGAAGGAGCAGGAGCGCTTGCAACAGGTGTTGATGCAGGGGGCGCTGCGACTGGAGCTGCAGCAGCTTGTGATTTGCGTCCTCCTTCAAGATAGGCTACAACATCATGTTTCGTAACTCGACCATCTTTACCTGAACCTGCAATCGCATCTAGCTCACTTTGACTAAGGCCTTCTTCTTTGGCCATAGAACGAACCAGAGGAGAATAGAAACGTCCATTCGAGTTTTTGGAAATAGGCCCGCCATCCTTTGGAGCCGCTATTGGTGCGGCGGTCGCGGTGGCGGCCGCTATGTCTTTTTCAATGGTTTGAGCAGCTTGGGCTGCTGGGCTAGCCGCCGGTGCAGCCGCCGCTTGGGCTGGTGCAGTAGGAGCAGGAGCGTCGCCAGCTGCTTCGGTTTCGATGATCGCGATAGGTGCTCCCACCGCCGCAACATCATTTACTTGTGCTAGGATTTTAACAATAGTTCCGCTGACGGGAGAGGGGACTTCGCTGTCCACTTTGTCGGTCGCAACTTCTACGATGCTTTCTTCCGCATCGATGGTGTCGCCTTCATTTTTAAGCCAGTTGGTAATGGTGGCTTCGGCAACACTTTCTCCCATCTTGGGAAGGATCAATTCAAACTGAGCCATTGAATTCGTGTTTTTCTACTGCTCGAATTTACGGCAAAATCTCGCGATAACAGCGAACGATTATTTTTTGCTCAGCTTCCAAAGCTGCTTCCAGTCCCCGCTAATGGTCGCTTCTCTTGCATAGTTGATAACTAAAGCTTTTGCACTTTGTGAAACGTCTAAATTTTCGGGAATTCCAGTGCAGATATTGAAAATCGGAGGGGGTGTATTCGGAAGGTTAAAATTTTGTGCATCCTCAACGGAATACCCAACGAGTGTTTTCTTCCCAGTTAAGAGGGGGAGGATATTTTTCAATGTATTGGTCCATAGTTTATTACGTCCCATGGTGAAGCAGATTGGAGCGCTTAAGGGCAGCGTAATTGCCAAGAACACCGGAAGTAAAATACTCATGGTTCGTTTTTGACGTAGGTATACCGCATTTGCCGTTTGGAATACCGATCCACCGTAGGCTTCGCCTTGGGTTAAGCTACTGTTAGAGCCAACCAAGAAATTGCCTTGTCTCAGGAAGGTCTTAATGGCACATTTTTGACCAACTTCTGCCATGATGCACATGAGTTCCGCATTACTCATGATGGAACTGTCGACAACGCATTCATTGATTTGATGCAATTCGACGATGCTCTTGATTTGTTCTATAGTTCTTGAAGGATCCTCGTGATGTATGAAAAGTGATGGAGATATGTTTCGTTCTGCCAAGAGTTGTTCGAGGTCCAATTTCCTTTGTTTTCCTCCGACAAATAATACACGCGGTCGTCGCAACGGCTTCGCAAAGAATTCACGTTTCGTAAGCCATTCGAGCAGCGTGCGCCACGCTAGAACTGCGAATGTTCCGCCGGATGCTCCAAGGACGAGCAATGCACGCGAGAAACGCAGATCTTCGGGAAGCAGTCCATATCCAAAACCTAAAAGTAGGGTAGCAATGATCATACTTCGGACGACGCTCGAAGGACGGGCATGTTTTGAGTAGGTGCCGCTAAACCACAACCCTAGGATCCAAACGAGTACGTAACTACCCTGTACATAATAGGTGTAGGTGTCCGGGTAGGAGCCGCCATTAATGAATCGATGGTTGGATTCCCAATATTGTTTGATTTGCTCCAGGGTGAATGCTAAGGCTGCGGCATCGAAAAGGGGAGCGGCTGCGCTTCGGCCTAATCGGGCCAAGATGGCTAATCCCGCACGTAGGTAAATGCCTGTGTAAATAAGCAAGGTGTAGGCGAAGGCTGAACTGCCACTAAATTGTTTTCGGGCGAATATGACCATGGCCTGATAGAACATGCGTACATAATTCATGCTGCCTCTCTTGGTGCTTTCGCCCTTGTAGTGAATGATTTGACTCTCGGCGAGGTAATGGTTTTCCTTTCCAGTTTTGAGCAATTCGTAGCTCAAGTCAATGTCCTCTCCGTACATGAAATAGCGTGGATCGAAACCGCCAACTTTACGGAGCAGGTCTGTAGGGACCATCATAAAACAGCCTACGAGCACTTCGACTTTATGATTTTGGTCAGGGTCCAAGTGCCCTAAATGGTATCTTGAGAATACAGGCGACTTTGGGAATAGACGCGAGAGCCCTGAAATTTTAAAAAGGGCCGTCATTGGTGTTGGAAGGCCACGCTTGCTTTCCGGCAAAAATTGGCCAGAACCATCAATTCCCTTTATCCCCAAACCGCCTACCTCGGGGTGCGCTTTTAAATAATTCAAAGCCACCTCAAGCGTATCTTCTTGAAGAACGGTATCGGGGTTTAATATGAGGGTGTATTGTCCCTTGGCAAGCTCAAATCCTTGGTTGTTGGCTTTTCCAAAACCTACATTTTCAGAATTGTCAATCCATTGAACTTTTGGGAAATAGGATAAAACTTCATCTCGACCGGAATCTGTGCTGGCATTATCAATGACAATGGTTTCAAAGCTGAACGCAGTTTGGCTGCGGTAGATGCTGTCCAAACACTGGGTCAAAAACGCTTTGACGTTGTAGTTGATGATGACAATACTTAAATCCACTATTTCGGCAAGCTTTGTTCGTATGGAATTCGGTGTTGGATGCTTCTTCCGAGGGTTACTTCGTCTGCAAATTCTAGTTCGTCTCCAACGGCAATACCTCGTGCAATAGTCGTAAGATTCACGTCGAAATCCTTGACTTTACGGTACAAATAGAAATTTGTTGTATCTCCTTCCATGGTTGTGTTCAGTGCGAAAATGAGCTCTTTGATTTCACCTTCCTGTATGCGTTCTATAAGGGAAGATATGGTCAAGTCGCCCGGTCCAATTCCGTCCATCGGCGAGATTAAACCTCCCAAAACGTGGTATTTCCCTTGGAAACCACCCGTATTCTCAATGGCCATTACATCGCGTACATCTTCAACGATGCAAATGGTGGTTTCGTCTCTTTTGGGAGAAGCACAAATACTGCATTGGTCAGTATCGGAGATGGTATGGCAAGTTTTGCAAAACGTTGTATTGTCCCGTAGATCCATGAGTTTTTCCGCGAGCATGTGAGTTTGCTCTGCCGGGCGGCGCAATAAGTGCAATGCTAAACGCAAGGCAGTTTTCTTACCTATACCTGGCAACCTGCTGATTTCTTCAACAGCAGCCTCTATTTTTCGAGAAGAGAAATTCATGTGCTTTCAAAAGTAAGGGATTGCGCATATTTGTGAACATGAACTACACGCTCTTTTTAACCCTTTTATTGGCCTATGTGGCTGTATTAGTTGTCGTCGGCCGTATTACGGCACGTGGCGGCTCGAATGAAACCTTTTTTACGGCGGGTCGAAATGCCAATTGGCTCTTAGTCAGTTTTGGTATGATAGGGGCATCCTTGTCGGGAGTTACCTTCATAAGTGTACCTGGCTGGACGGCAAATTCGGGATGGACCTACATGCTCATGGTTTTTGGGTACTTGATAGGCTATGCCATCATCGCATTCGTACTATTACCGGTCTATTACAAGCACCGTGTCATTAGTATCTATTCTTATTTGGGCGATAAATTGGGCACCGAAAGCTATAAGACCGGCTCCGCTTTTTTCTTGATTTCCCGCATTATCGGTGCTTCGGCCCGATTGTACATCGTCACCATGATTGTCCAATTAACCATATGTGACGCTTTTAATGTTCCGTTCATTGTTACAGCTATGATTGTATTGGTAATGATTGCTGTTTACAGTGCCTCTGGTGGCATCGCGACCATCGTTATTACCGATACGTTGCAAACAACGCTAATGCTTTTGGCTACCGGGTTGGCGTTGTATTACGTAGGCAATGCGGTGGTAGAACAAGAGCAGGGTCTATGGGCCTACATAGCATCAAGCGACCAATTCTATTTAATTGAAGAGGGCACAGCTCGTGCTTGGTGGAAACAGGTTTTAGGCGGAATGTCTATTGCGGTCGCCATGACTGGACTAGATCAAGATATGATGCAGAAAAATCTCACAGTTCGCACCTTGAAGGGCGCACAAAAGAATATGATTTTATTAGGTATCACCCTCATTTTTGTGAATGCCTTGTTCTTAAGCTTGGGAATTTTCTTGACAGACTATGCAGCACAGAATGGAATCGCTGCCACTGGGGACCAGTTATTTGCTCAGGTTGCTACAAGCAGTGCCATGCCGCCGGTTTTAGGTGCAGTTTTCTTCCTAGGGCTTTTGGCAGCTGCGTTCTCGAGCGCTGATAGTGCCTTGGCATCTTTGACAACCGCCTTTTGTGTCGACTTCTTGGGACTTAAAGAACACGAAAGCACAGCAAAGCGCAATAAGGTTTATATAGGATTTATGGTCATTATCCTTCTGGTAATGATAGGCATCTACCAACTTCAGGAAGAAACCATTATTTCAACGCTTTTCACTGCTGCTGGATACACCTATGGTCCATTACTTGGCCTCTTTGCATTTGCTTTATTGACAAAGCGCAAAATCAAACATTGGGGTGTGTTGGCTGTGGCTATAATCTCCCCGTTCTTGGCTTATGGACTCAGTCTATGGTCGCCAACTGTGGGATATACTATCGGATTTGAGTTACTCCTTTATAACGGAGCGATGACTTTCGTGGGCGCCTGGCTCATTAGCCAAGCACCCTCAAAAGTTTAGTGTAGGATGGCAATGCGCTCCGTGCGCTTCGTGCCATTATTGGTGATTTCCAATAAGTAACTTCCTGCCGGTAAATGCTGGTAGTCCAAGGTTAATACTCCTTCTACACGTGCAAAACTACTCATGGAGATGGCTGCACCACTAAGGTCGTTGAGCTGAACCTCCACGGTACCTTGAACAGTGCCCAGATCAAGTTGAATCAAACCATTAGACGGGTTCGGGTAAAGGGTCCAATGGTCACCTTCCAAAGCTTCAATACCAATATTGTTGTAGGTCGTAGTCGTTTGGTCTGTCCCACAATCGGTTACTACGGTCAATGTAATGGTGTAGGAAGCACCGCCGGTAGCATAGGTATGCACAGGATTTTGTGTGGTATCCGTTGTACCGTCACCAAAGTCCCAAAGCCAAGAAGTTGGATTAGGGGTGCTTTGATCCGTGAACTGGTATGTAGTTCCAGAAGTAAGTGCAAGACCAAACTTCGCATCGAGCTTAGGACCCGGTATTAATAAGGCGCTATCTGCTACAAAGGTGTAAGCGTTATAGTAGTTGTATTCCAAATCGTAGTTGCTGCTTAGGTTCAAGGTCGTTTGATGCGGTCCCATACCCAAGAAGGTTGACGTTAACGACGATCCTTGACGGTTCAACGTGAAGTCTCCGCTCAACGTAGTATCTGATGTTGTGAGCTCAAATCCAAACGGTACATCTTCACAAATGGTTGCAGGCAATTGCAGTGAAGCAACTGATGGAGTACCCCCAAGATCGATGACGCGAATGTTGTCCAAATAGAGGTTGTTTCCGTAGCCACAAACACCCATGAATTGGAACTGAATAAAGTCCGAGGCGAGGTTGCCGAGTGCTACAGTATCCGTGCGCCAATCCGATTTTCCAGAAGGAACATAGGTAGAGTTGCTTGTACCAGCAGTGGCTAGGTCTGCGTTTCCTTTTAAATATAGTGTGTCGTAGCTCGAGCCACAGTCAGTACTCACCAACACGGCTAAGGTATCTGCATAGCTAGTAGAGTAGGGAGCGTAACTGATATCAAACATCAAGGTTGGATTACTGTAACCACTTACATCGAACTTGGGACTTTCGAGGTAATCCACGGCACCGGTACTGCTGTAGTTGAAATAGCCCATGTACATCGCTGTGGATTTAGCTCCTGTAGGACCTGTTACTTCCGCTGTCGCCCAGGTCGTACCGCCATCGGGGTTGATTATGGTGAAGTCTGTGTTAGATGCATTGGTCCAAGTTTCCACCAGAGGTAAACCGGGAAGTGGACTAACAGTTACATAGTTAGTCTGAACGATGGTATCAGAGCCGTAGCTGTTCGTGGCAATCAAGGTGATGCTATAACTTCCGTAGGAGCTAAAACTAACCGCTGGATTTTGACTGCTTGCGCTCGTTCCATTGATGAAACTATGGGTTGATGGGCTAATGCTCCAATTCCAAGATGTAGGTGTCTTTTTACTGTCGTCATTCAATACAATACCCGTATTCAAACACGGAGTAGTGGTGCTCGCAAAGAAATCGGCATCAGGAACACCGATGTTATCGTAAACACTTACCTCATCTAGGGCAATGTCGCCTTGGTAGCCGAACCCTGTTGTTCCTGTGAATCGGAGAATTACGGTATCGCCGGCATAGGCAACCAAATCTGCAGTAACCGCTACCCAGCTGTTTCCTTGACTTCCGATAATGGTATTTAACGTATTCCACGTTGTACCGTCAAAAATTTCAACCACCAATCGGCCGATGTTCGGTCCATTCATGTGGTATGAGAAAGCAAGTTCAGGAGCAATCGCATTGCTGAGATCGATACACGGGCTCAGTAGTACTGCATCTTGATTATCGCAATTCCCTGAAGACTCGAGGTACAAGTATCTGCCATTTCCGCTGACATCAGTACTTGGACCTGTACCTGCACTTTGCGTGGCGCCGCTCCACGTTCTCCAATCAATGTCGTCCTCTGATCCGTTGTTGAGGTTCACCCAGTTTCCGCTGAGGTTACAAGTGGTTCCCCCACAATTGGTCGCATTGCTACAATTATTGAAGCCATCGAAATCTTGTCCAAAAGGCAAGGCATAGAGGGTGGAGTTGAAGTAGGTGATGCTCTCCTGTACCGTATCATTCAATCCATTTTGATCGCCGCTGAGCTCCGCCCAGACACTAATGCTCTGGTTGCTGGTTCCGGACCATGCCAGCGGTGTGCTGAAGGTGAACGTCGTGTCGGCGTAGGGAGGGATACTCGCGAACAAGGTATCTCTAACCACAGTGCCGCCGAAATCATAGGCTACAGCTACTGTATCTAAGGTACTTGTTGATGGGTTTAAAATTTCAATGGTAACAGGAACAGATGCACTGTGGCAGCTGGTGACTAATGTTGGATTTAGTATGGCGGAAATGGCTGCATCACGAGGTAATGGACATGCATTTGTCCCTGCTGGAAGTTCGATGGCATAAGCACGTTTTCCATGCACCCCATCAAGATCAGCACTTGCGCTGATCCATGTTGCGGCTGTAGGTTGATAAGGAATGACCATGGAATTTGATGAAGAGGTCATTACGCTGTCCATGTATTTCGTTCCAAGAATATAGGCAGTATAGCCGTTCGCACCACTCACAGTGCCTGAGGTAATTTTAATACTATCAGGACAGGCCCAATCAATGGTAATGTTGTTGGGCTGGCCAAGGATGATGAACGGCCCTGCAGTGGAGGTATCAGAACCATTGATAACACGCATGAAGGCGTCGTTGGTTGCTACAAAAGGAGCGGTCCAATTCGCCACTCGATTTCCACTAACCGCATTGAGGTTGATGGAAGTCCATGTCGCCATAGAATCTGTACTATACGCCCAGCTCAATCCGGTTGTCGGGCCATTCCAGCGCACCGTAGTGGCACCCGGTTCTAATACTGCTCCTGCATGAGGGTAGTCCAAGCTGATGGTGCTCATCTCATAATCATAGACTACGTAGAACTTTTGCGGGCCTGAAGGAATGTTCGTACCGTAAACTTTGAGGGTGAAATCTCCAGTTGATGGGGCGGCCAAAGTAACCTGTTCCGCATTGTTTAGGGTGTCCGTGCTGCGAACAGGGAGGTTGTTTAAAGTCGTTCCGTTCGGAGCGGGATTTAAGACCCAAGGTTTGAATGTGCTGCTCTGACTCTCGTCAACTACCTCAAAATCAAGATTGTTTACGAGTGCTTTAGAGGCAAAAGTTGAACCTTCAGGATCTGTCCAGTACAACATGGCGCGGAAGTCTTTTGCACCGGCCGGAAGATTGATGCTGTAGGATAGCGTATCGTTCGTTGAGGCGGTTCCTATGAAGAAATTGGTATCCTTGATGGTGCGAATGGCACGGCGTGCATTGATGCGACCGTAGCCGAAAATATAATCGGGCCCATTATTACCGAGGTCGTCTGCAGTATTCATCCCGATGGCTTTCAACAATCCACCATCGGCCGTGTCGTTTTGAATCACATCATAGGCGTTGTGCAAGACGGCAAAGAATCCCGCTGCACCAGGTGCTGCCATAGAAGTTCCGGTCTTGTAGCCGTAGGTATGTGGGTCGATCGTACTGTAAACGTTTGTTCCAACCGATGCGATATCGGGTTTGATACGCCCGTCAGCCGCAGGTCCTCTCGAAGAAGAGGGGGCGATTACATCTTGGTAGGTAATGTTCGCCGTAGCCACAACATTCTTTCCTTGCTTGTGACCGCCGGTGATATTTCCCCATTGGGAACCGGCGCCATAGCCACAGTTTGATCCGTTGCTATTTCCTGCGCTGAAGACGTGCAATAGGGCTGGGTTTTGAATGATGTCTTTATCAACTTGGGCCGCAAAACTCGTATATCCTGCATTACAGCCGTTAGAGTAAGAAGAATTGGTCACGCGAATACCGTAGCTTGTGTAGTGCGCGTCAATATTCGATAAGTTGCCGGGGTAGCTGTAGTACACGTTGTACGCCCCTGGTGCCACACCTTCGCCGTCGGGATCAATGTTTCCAGCGCCCAAAATAGTTCCCGCTACGTGATCGCCATGGTCGCCAAGGCTCGTTCCTGCCAATGAAGTCAAACGTCCTGTGTAATCTGCGTGTGGGCCAATATCTCCATCATCGCCATGACCCACAACTACGCCCGTTCCGTCGTAGGGGTATTTTGCTTGTGCCCAGGAAGCGCGTGCTGCAGCACGTGCATTAAAGTTTTCTGGCGATCCCGGCTCTTCAATGGCTTGGATGAATCTGATTTGATCGTAAGCAGCGAGGCTCAATAGGTCATTGGGATCAACGACTAGGGTGTACCAATTATTTCCCAATGCCTGCGCTCTAAAGAACGCCATAGCTGTGGGGAGAGACTGACGCACTTCGAATTGAATGGCCACTTCATCGCCAACCCAGGCCCATTCGGGTATGTTCAATGATGCCAAAGGACCGTCGAGTTTCATGGCGGCACTAAAAGGCACAAAAGCACTAATGCCAGCATTTTTCAACTTACCTGCATTTATTCCTGCCGGCAACGCAACTTCGAACGCATTTTCTGGCAAATATTGCATGACTACGACGCCCAAATCCTCCAAGGCTTTTTTATCTTCGGCGAGCACTGGACCATCCCATAGCGCCACGCCGTAGGTAGTGCGCTGTGCTTTGATACCTATAAAAGTCTCTTCTTCAATACGATAGGTGCCGGATTTAAGTTTTAGGGCCATTTGGGCCTGCGCTTGAAAACCAACAATCGTGAGTAGGAGGGGTAAAAATCGAGTCATAGACAATGAAAAATTGGAACGTGAATATACTATCTAACCGCTGCCATTTAAAATGGTTGGGGCTCTTCCTTTTGGTTTTCCACATAAACCATGCACAAGCCCAATACAAACCACTGACCCAAAGCCAAGCCATGGCTGAAATGGAGCGCTTTGGCTCCGGAAAGCGTGTGTTGTACATGGCGGCTCATCCTGATGATGAAAACACCCGCTTGATCGCTTGGTTGTCGAATGCGTTGGATGCAGAAACCACTTATTTGTCCCTCACCAGAGGTTCGGGCGGTCAGAATTTGATCGGTGACGAGCTAGGAGCAGAGCTTGGTATTATCCGTGAACAAGAACTTCGTGCCGCGCGCAGTGTGGACGGCGGTAACCAGCGTTTCACTGATGCCCTTGACTTTGGATATTCTAAAAGCGTAAAAGAGGTGTGGACGAAATGGGACCACGACGACCTACAGTTGCAAGCCGTGCGCACCATACGAGAGCTCAAACCGGATTTTATCATCACTAGATTTCCTCCAGACGAACGCGCAGGCCATGGCCACCATACCGCCTCAGCCGAACTGGCCATCGAATGTGCCAAACTTGCTGCAGACGAGAAATACGATACCGAAACCACAGCTTGGGCGGTACAAGGCGTTTGGTGGAACACCTCCGTATGGTGGGATGAAACGCTCAAAGACGATCCGGAAGCTGTATACCTAGATATGAGTGGATTCGACCCGCTGCTGGGCGATACCTACGGTGCCATCGGCGATGCTGCGCGTTCCATGCACAAGTGCCAAGGATTTGGTGTTCCTATCAATCGTGGTCCACGTGAAGAATACTTCAAAAAGCTATGGGGTGGAGGCGATTTATCGGCTTACCTCACACCGGACCATGGAGCGGATGCACAAAGCTTACTGGCCCAAGATGCGGCCTTTGCTCTTGAAATAGGCGACCAAAAGCAAGCCATCACAAAATGGGCAGAGCTGGGCAAGGTGTTGTTGGAGCAAACCACCCCGGAATCTGATAAATACCAGCGCTGGCAGCAGGTCATGCTGCATCTCTTGGGGGTGTATGCTGAGGTCTTTACCTCTGTGAACCCTCTGCCGGAAGGCTCCTCGTATCCAGCGACCTTGGTACTGCAAGCCCTGAATATTGATGTGCAAGTGAAACTGGCTTCGGTCAAGGCGCCGAATAAAGATATGGGTTTGAATCCTGCACAGGTACTCACTAGCGAAGGGCAGGAGCTCGAAGTAGATTTGTACGATGAGGGAAAAATCACAAAATATATCCGGGTCCGATTAGAACATGAATCCGCCATCATTTTACTCTACCTCAAGCCTGTCGCAAAACTCAGCGATCGCGCCGTAGGGGAATACCGCGAGGCCATTGCGGTGGAGCCGGCCATTCACGCGAAGTTCGACCAAACCGTCTATTGGAATACGGGCAAGAAAGGAACCATCGGATATAGCATTTACTCCAAGGATGGGGGTGAGT
>Ga0255779_1004429_pt1 | contig 13530 bp, 7 predicted proteins | sample 011ome_21_FD_179977 | JGI IMG/M metagenome (GOLD analysis project Ga0255779, IMG submission 179977) | Coastal salt marsh microbial communities from the Groves Creek Marsh, Skidaway Island, Georgia - 011508AT metaG (version 2) | ecosystem: Environmental > Aquatic > Marine > Intertidal zone > Salt...
GATTTCAACGCCGACGGTCGCGTTCGGCGCCACCATTTTGGCGCCAAAACGACGAAAAATCACTTGTCAACAATCACGATCTCTCCTTCGCATTCATTCGCCTCGCTCGCCCTCGCGCCCCGCATACATCACCGCGCGCGCGCACACACACGCATCGCACACCATGCCGTGCACCGCGCGCGCCCACACCGCCCGCGGCGTCGATGACGACGCATTTAACGACGCATTTAACGACGCATCGACGCATCACGATCGCACGACCGAGCGCTATTGGTTGCGGAAACACGCCGACCGGCGCGCGAGTGACGCGAGTTCGAACGCGTCGGTGACCACCGCGGGTGGGATCGCTCGCGATGGTGGCGTGTGCACGCCGAGCGGCGGGCGGGCGGCGGCGTCGGTGTCGCCGGGGACGTCGTTCGCGTTCGCGTTCGCGACGCCGAGCTCGCGTCGGGCGACGCCGGGCGACGGGCGAGGACGAGGCGTGGCGACGCCGGCGACACCGATGGCGTTTCGTAGTCCGTTTCGCAGTCCAACGGATGAGGAGAGTGCGCGATTGGAGCGATTGTTAGCGGCGCCGTTGAAGCCGAATGGAGGGAGAAGGGCGCGCGCGAGAGCGCTGGCGACGCCGCAGCAGACGCCGTTGAAATTGAGATTTGAAAATTTTGCGTCTTCGGTTGAGGACGGGCGATCGGAGAAGAAGCGCGCGAGAAAGATGAGCGACGTGTTTAAGGCGACGAAGAGCACGTCGACGCCGCGCGTGACGCGCGCGCGTAAGAACGTTGTGCAAAGCTTATAAAAACTGTACGAAGACAAACTAAGACACCGTGTTAAATATGAAATCATTCCATCAATATCAACAAAAAATCGCCCTTTACTTTGAGCCCTTGACTAGATGAGGTTCGAGCGCCGCGCGCGCAAACTCAGGCAACACGAACGCCGCTTGATGAATGTCGGCGTTGTAATACTTTAACGGTTCCAAAGCGCTTCCGCTCGCGGGCGTGGGCGCGCGCTTTGGATTTCTGAAATCCACCGTCGACCCGTCGCTCGCTGGCTTTCCACACAACATAAACCCAATCTGCCCACTGGGGTAGGTTGGTATCGTCGTGTAACCGTACTCGATCGACCCGTTGGCGAAAATGCGCTTGCACATCTTGGCCAAATCGGTAATCAAATCCACGTGTAACCACAGACATTCGGCTTGCGTGCACACCACGCCACCCGGCTTCAACGCCCTGTACATCTTTTCAAAAAACGCCTCCTCGAATAACACGCTCGCGGGTCCGATGGGATCGGAGCTATCAACAATAATCGCATCGTACGTCCCTTCTTCGGCATCACCCACGTACTTGATCCCATCACAAATATGCGTCTCCACGCGCGCGTCCTCGAACCCCACCGCCATCTTCGGCAGGTACTTTTTCGACATCTCCACCACCATGCCATCAATCTCCGCAATCTCAATCCGCTCGATCCCGCCGTGCCTGGTGACTTCTCTCAACACGCCACCATCGCCACCACCCACCACGAGAACCCGTCGCGGCGCCTCATTCAACGAACACAACGCCAAGTGCGAAATCATCTCCTGGTACGCAAACTCGTCCCGCTCCGTCGCCTGTATGACGCCATCCAAGATCAACACGTTCCCATACGCCGCGTTACGAAACACCATGACGTCTTGAAACTCGCTTTTCCCCGTGAACAGCACCTCGTCCACGCGCAGCGACATCGCTTGCCCGGGCCACATGTCATTGATTTCGCTAAACCACCCGCGCGATGCGCCGTCGAGGCAATTCGCATTCGTCTGCGCCGAGCTCTGTGCGAACTTATCCATCGCTCGCGCACGCGCGCGTCGCGTCGAACGAAAACCGTGTGATCGATTGCGCGCGCGCGCCGGGGCCGGGGCGACGTGTGCGAGTTGCGTCGCGGTTGAGCGCGCGATGGCGCGTCGGTGTCTGACGGCGGCGCCGCTCGGCGGGCGCAGGGCGTGACGCGCGCTGCGGTGCGCGGCGACGCGGCGGCGATGCGTGACAATGGTGAAAGGGTTTATCGCGCGTCGATCGCGCGCGCGCGCGACGCACACGGGCGGTCGCGCGCGGCGCACGTGGGTGCGGCGCGCGTGAGGGCGGTGCGCGACCGTCCGATGCGATCGGTGCGTCGCGGCATTCATCGGCGCGCGTGCGGCGTCGACACGGTCGCGTGCGCGTCGAGTGGGCGACAGCGCGAAAAGAGACGTCGTCGCGTGTGATCGCGGCGCGACGAGCGCGACGAGCGGGACGAGCGCGGAGGATGAAGGGTGCGCACGCGCCACCGGCGGTGGGTCTCGTCACGGGATTAAAAGTCGTTGGCGACGCTTTAGTGACGCATGCGCGGGATGGTATCGCGACGAACGTGGCGCATATTAAGGATGACGCCATGTACGTGGTGTTTCTCGCGGCGAGCGTGATTGGGTTCGGGTCGCTGGCGTCGCGCGAGGTGGTGAGCTTGAAGAAGCGTCGGGCGGCGGCGACCAAGGCGTTGCGCGAGTGCTCGACGATGTTGGATTTGAGCGGGAAAGACAAAGAAGGGACGACACCGAGTGCGAGTGCGGGTAAGGGGAAGTCTCGCAAGGGCGGTGGCGTGAAGGTTGGCAAGGAGTTTTGGGGTGAGCTCGGGTATTTGATTCGAGTGGCGGTGCCGAGCGCGGGGAGTCGAGGCGGGCAGCTCCTCGGCGCGCAGTTCACGCTGCTCGTCATGCGCACGCTGTTGACGGTGCGGGCGAACAAGGTGAACACGTTTTATCTCACCAAGGCGATTTCAACGGCGAGTTGGAAGTTTTGGGTGCGGTGGTTTTTTAACTTTACCGGGTGGATGGCGAGCGGCGTCGTGGTGAATAGCGGCTTGCGGTACACCGAGAGTTTAATCACCATTGAGCTTCGTGCGGCGTTGACGAAAAAGGCGCACAAAAAGTATATGGAGAATAACAACTTTTACAAGACTGCGGTGTTGCGACAAGGCGGGTTGGATAACGTTGATCAACGCATCGTGGCGGATATCGAGGCGTTTTCACGCGAAACCGCCTTCTTGTATGGACACTCGTTCAAGCCGATTTTAGAATTCACGTTGAGTCTCACGGAAGCAGCGAAAGAACTCGGATATAGCCGTCCGTTGGCGTTGTTTGCGTCGCAGATTATGATTACCGGCGTACTTCGCTCCATCGCGCCGAGACTCGGGCCGATGGTGGCGCGTGAAGCGGCGCTCGAGGGCGGTTTCCGCCACACGCACTCGCGTTTGATCGCACACGCCGAAGAAATCGCTCTTCTTGGAGGTGGCGACCGCGAAGTTAAGATTTTAGACGACGGGTTGGACAACTTGGTGGTAACGCAGCGGTGGCACGCGCTGCAGCGCATTCGCAAGAGCGTCGCGGATAACATTTCTAAATTTCAAGGCTTGCTCGTGGGCAGCGTATTCGTGCACGTTCCATTCATGATGAAGGCGTCAGTGTCCGAGGGTGAACGCATCTCATCTTTCCGCGCGACCGAAGAGTTGATGTTACGTTGCGGCGGCGCGTTTACCGAAGTGTTACTTCTCGGGAAAAATCTCGACGAATTAGCGGGTTACACCACGCGCCTGTCGCAACTGTTTCGCACCTTGGACGAAGCGAACAAAGAAGCCATCAGAGAAAAGGCTGAAATCAAAGAAGTCGATCCATTGGCACCGATTATATTCGACAACGTCACTGTCGGCGCACCCGAGCCGAATGGTTCGCAACGCGTATTGGTGAAGGATTTGACGTTGGCCATTTCTCCTGGTCGTCACTTGTTGATCACTGGCCCCAACGGGTGCGGTAAAACGTCGCTTTTGCGCGTTTTAGCTGGCTTGTGGGCGCCAATGAGTGGCAAAGTTTCTCGCCCGACTGGGATCGCGTCCATCATGTGGCTGCCGCAACGTCCATACTTGCTACAAGGCTCGTTGCGCGATCAAGTGGTGTACCCGCAAGACACGAACGTGGACAAGGTTGACGATAACCGCGTCAAAGAGTGTCTCGTGATGGCTGGTTTAGGAAAGTTCATCGACGGCTCATTGAACGTTGGTTTGAACACGCGACATTTGGAGTGGAATGATGTGCTTTCAGGTGGCGAACGTCAGCGCATTGGCTTTGCCCGATTGTACTACCACGCGCCAAAGTTTGCGATTCTCGACGAAGCCACGAGCGCGATTAACCCCGACGAGGAGTCTCAACTGTATGAGCGATTAGTACAGACGGATACGACGGTAATTTCGATCGCACACAGACTTGAATTACGTAAATTTCACAAGGATGAATTGAAAATTGCAGGCGACGGCGCGGGTGGGTTTAAAATTGTCCCGCTCGACAAATAAAAACAAGATTGATTTTATATTTAAAACTCCGACACGGAGTTGTTGTAACAAGCATATCTCACTGCGCAACGATTAAGCATACATGTACGTATTACAAAATACTCAATCTCGTCTTTGTACTCTTGTTTCCGTCTATTGCCGCGACATCAAAAACGCCAGAAGCACGAGCGGCGCGCCAAAAAGCACAACCATCGTGGACACCGCCGTCGACTGCAACTGCCGCTCCTCTTCTTCGTCGATGTCGCCTCCAAATTTGTTATTCGCCATCTTAATCAAGTACTCGTCGTACGCATCTAATTTCGCGGCATCTATGTAATCGAATAGGTCGGACTTCATCTTCCGCGACGCGGTGGTCATCCCCCATACCATGCGATCAGCTTGTTTGGATACGTTGCCGTATTGATTCCCTATGCATCGTCGATATTGCTTCAACGCCTCGTCCCGGCGTTGCAAGTTGTCCAAGCACAACGCATAGTTGAAAATAATTCGCCCACCGAGCTCGGTTTTCGGGCCAACTTTCTCAAGGGCTATGATTTCCAATCGATCGAGCGCGGCTTGCATGTATCCCGCCTTGATGGCTGCCTCGGCTTCGTCCAACGCCTCCTTGGCTTCCTGAAATTCTTCGGGCGTCATCGTCATCCCGTTATCCTCTCTATACTTTGCCAATTTCTTCGCCACGCGCGCCTTACGCTCAGCAATCGCTGCCTCATCCTCGAGTTCCTCGCGCTTAATCGTTCGCCCGCCTCCGTACGCTTTAGATATGTTATCTGGACGTTCGAACACCCCCCACGTCGACACGCTCGGTCGATACGTCGCTTCATCCGTCTCAAATCCAACCGCCTTTTCATCATCATCGAACGGATTATACGTCTGATCGCGCGTTAAAATTTGCACCTTGACTTCACGCTTTTTAGGTGGCACAAACGTCGTCGTCTTCGCCCTCGTCGCCTCCTCCGCCACGTCCGCCTTCGTCGCGTCCTCGTCGTCCCGCGTCTGTCGTGCCGACGTCGAAGAATCCATCCCCTCCGCGCGCGCCTTGGCCAACTCCGCCGCGTACTCCTTCGCCTTTCGCACGCGATCTTCCGCGCTCGACACTAAATCGATTCTCGCCTCGGCGTCTTCGGCGACGCGCGTTCGCGTGTGTCCGCGTCGTCGCACGGCGTCCATATGAATCCGCTGACGCTGATGTTGTTGAAGATGATTATCCGCACCGAATCCCGCGCGCGCGACGCCACCGCGCGCACCCATCGCCCGTCGCCGCGCGCGAAGCGAACGCGCGCCGCCTTCCGCGCGCGTCGCCACCGCACGCGCGCGCGCGCCGACGCCGGCGACGCGCATCATCGTCGTCGTCGTCGCGCGCGCGACTGTGACGTCACTTCGCGGACCGCGCATGCCGCCTCCCGCGTCGCCCATCACCGCCGCCTCTCGCGCTTCGGCTGACGAAATATGCCCTCCGCGACAAGGCTCGCGCAATCCCTGGGTGCTCGTAGGCGCCGGGGCGACGGCGCTCGTGCTCGCGAGTGGATTCGTGGCGTTCAAAGCTGGGAACGCTCGGGCGAGTCAATTCGCGATGCGGGCGCGCGTGCTCACGCAGGGCGCGACGGTGGCGCTGATGGTGGCCACGAGTGGGGCCGGAGTGTTTACGCTGGATGGCGTGGAGCACGTACCGGCGCGCGCGAGGGAGGCGTTCGGGTTTGGGCAGAAGTAGCGCGAGGCGACGGACGCGGATTCGCGTCGTCGAGCGCGGCGACGGGAGATGTGCGCGGCGATGGGGGTGTGAATCGCGAGGACGCGTCAGCGAGGTCACAAGGCGATGCGTCATCGTCGGCGTCGGCGTCGGCGTCGACATCGGCGCGAGGCGAGACGGATACGCGAGCCGAAGCCGACGCGAGCGACAAGGCGGTGCTCCGCGAACGCATTCTTCGCGCCGCGCTCAAGCGCGTGGACGACCATGGATTTTCCGACGCCGCCGTCGATGCTGGTTTGAGAGATTTAAAGCTGTCACCGGCGTCGCGGGCGAACGCGTTGGGGAGAGATGGGTCGAGCGGCGCGGCGACGGCGTGCGGCCCTGGAGCGCTCGCGGGCGAGCTCGTGGGGTACTTTGAAGAAGCTTGCGACGCCGCGTTCCACGCCAAGGTTGTCGAAAATGCCGACATGTTATCTACGTTGAATTCCAGCGACCGCATCGAATGGTTGGTGAAGACGAGGTTGGAATATGTCGTTCCACGTCTCGATGCGTGGCCGCGAGCGCTGGCGACGATGGCGAGCCCACAAAACGCGCTCGCCACGTTTAAGCGCCGCGCATCGCTTGCGGATGATATTGCACAGGCGGCAGATATTGCCCACGTCGATATCTTACCCGCCGAGCTCGACGGCGCGCGGTGGTACGCCGAACGCGCGACAATTGTCGCGCTCTACGCCGCCGTCGAGCTCCATCTCGCGACGGATACGTCCAAAGATTTCCGCAAAACCTGGGCGTTCCTCCACGCTCGCGTGCGCGACCTCGCCACCGCGCGCACGTCCGCGCTCGAGCTCAGATCCTACGTCGACGTCCTCGCGCGCGCTGCGGGTCTCGATCCCGCGCGAAGCGACGTCGCGTCCGCGATGGCGGCGTCCGCGCTCCGCGCCGCGTCTCGCGCCCCTTTCGCCGCGCGTATTCTCGCCCCTTGGATCGCCGGGGCGCGATCGAAACCTTAGATATCATTTTAATCCATCATTTTGTACGGCACGCGCGTTTGACCTCGTGCGACGTCTTGCGACGTCGCGAAGTGTCCAAGTCTCTTCGTGTCCGACCGACCGCTACTCCCAAAGGTCGCCGTCGAATACGCGCGCGCCACATCGCGCCGCCGCGCCCGTCGACGTCGCGCGCACCGATGTCGCGCGCGACAAAATCCGAGTCGCCTCCCTTCGCGCTCGCGTGCGCCATCGTCGCCTACGCCGCGTTCGGCGCCGCACACGAGCTCGCCCATGGGCTGAGTCACCTTGTGATTTCACTTTTCGCGAGCTCAAACGCGCCTACGCACGCGCTCGACATCGCGCGCGAATCTCTGATTGCGTGTGCACGTCGCGCGTATATCGTGCGTGATGTCGACGCCCTGGGCGCGCGAGGGATGGCGATGGTGCGCGCATGTGGGGTGCTGATGAGCCTGGCGTGCGCGGCGTGGGCGTCGAAGCGCGAAACGACGGCGTCGCGGATGACGCCGGAACGCGCGCGGGCGGTGCGCATCGCCGCCTGGGTGTCGGTATTCGATGCGTTATGTACGGATGTGTTTGATATTTTGCCGCGACGATCGAAAGGGATGGTGTTATGCGGGAATTTTGGCGTCGTGCTCATCAACGCCGCGTGGGCGACGTCGGCTAACGGCGCGCGCGCGTTTGATGTTTTGGAGAAAATGGTCAACGTCACCATGATGCGAGGCGCGCAGAGCGGTGGTGTTGTGACATTTAGTGATTACGGCGGCGATGGGGGGTTGATTGGTGAACGGTCGCGAGTGGTGAATATGAAACGTACCGATTTGTCCAAGCTCGTTCGCGCCAAGGTTGAGCGCGAATCGGGCGGTAGAAAACTCGCGAGAACTAATATAACGCGCGTGTTTGCCGGCCACACGAGATTTGCGACGACGAGTAAGGCGACGTTTGATGGCACGCATCCGCATCAGTGGTCGCCGAGAGAGAAACGGTTGGTGTACGCGTTGGAGCAAACGAGTCCAGGCGCGATTCGCGTAAATGTTGAAAATTTCATCACGCACAATGGTGATTTTGATTTTTATCGCGTCAACGGTCGATGGTACGATCTCGGTGACGTGCAAAAGTGGCTAGAGCTCGCTACGGGACATAAAGCGCCGTCGACGGTGGATTCAGCCGCGATTGCAGGCGTGATTGATTTACTTCGCGCGCAAGGATGTTTCGGCTTGGCTGCGCGTTACGCCGTGTGTTTTGGTTTAAAGACGAGCGAAATAGCGGACGACGTGCCATTTCCATCATACACCGTCTTTGAACAAATCGGGTCGTACTTTTCAAACGCGCTTGATGAGACGCTCGCCCAAGGTAAGGTGTCTGTTCGCGACATGGCGCGTCAATCGGCGACGCGCGACTTGCTCGTCGATCGCGTCGCCGCGGCGCTCGAAGCCAATCCACACGCACTTTCTGGCCTTGGCAAGCGTTTTATCGATGAAGAAATGGGTGCGAGTGTGCACGAGTTCGTTCGAGTGACGTGGAATGCGTTTTTTGATAACGATTCCCTGTTCGTCATGAAGACCTTTTTATCTCGCGCCAAGGGTTCTTTTGGTTTGATGATTACCAACTCTCTCGACGCCGCGCGTCAAGTATGCGTCGCCGCGCGCGGACAAACGATGAGCATTGCGTTTTATCCCAAAAAAGGTTTAATTTGCTATGGTTCTGAACAAGCCGCGGTGAAGGCTGGACTATCCGTGGCGACGCCTGGCGGCGACATCTTGGCGAGCGTCCACGGCGGCGAATACGGCGACGACAACGCCGCCATTCGGCTCGACTTGGATGACTTGAATGGTGAGATTTGTCTGCTTGACTGGGGCGCCGATGGCGAACCAGCGGTGTCCGTACCAAACGCCCACTGCGCGCGATATTCAATGATGGCGCGTTCGGTCAACGTCGTGCTCGCAAAGGAGGGCGATTGCGCGCTTAAAAAAGTGCTTCCGACGTCAAAGTCGACGTCGTCCAAAACCATGGTTTCTGCGGAATTATTCCATCGCATGACGCGCCTCGAAGGGAACTCGCTCATCAAACCACTGTTACCAGAGAGTGATGATTTAGTGTTGAGCGATATTCGCGACATTCCGAAAATTCTACGCAACTTGCAAGAAGATTGGAGAAATCGTCCGCAAGGACCGGTTTCGTTGAATCGACTCACAGCGTGGAACTTGGCGCGGTGCGTGAAAAAGCGTCTCCAGCGACACGCCGAAGGCACCACGAAATCCATCAACTCTATTGACTTTCTCATCACTGGATGCGAAGTCTCTCTTTGGCTCGCCGAGCAATTCGCGTCCGATTTACAACAGGCGTTTCCGGCGTTGAACGTCAAGGCGTTGTCGTCGAATAAAATTCTCGGGTTGTTTGGTCAGGACATCGCCGTGCCGACGATTGGTTTCCCGTCCTCAGGCAAGACGTGCGACTTTAACGATACGGTAGTGATCATCGTGTCTCACTCTGGCGGCACGTTTGCGCCGCTCGCGACGTCCAACTTGCTCCAAAGCTCGACGAATAGTATCTTTGTCGTCGCCAGCGAATGGGACACGCAAATCGGCAAGCAACTGCGCGGGATGAAAACTTCAGGGCAATTCGAGTCGCGCATCTTCTCCACCGACGTCGGCGTGCGCCCAGCAGAGCCGTGTTCGGTGAGCGTCGCCGCGACGCAGCAATTGCTCACCCAAATATTCATGCACGTCGCGCTCGTCGTGCTCGATAACCCGCACTACCGCAAGCTCACAAACGCCGTCGTCACCGAGCACGACTTGCAAGAGCTCGAGCGATGCAATCAAATGAACATTACCGCGCTCGAGCGCATCGTCGGGTGCACCGCGAACGGTGATATGACGCCAGATGCGAGCGCCGAACGGGACTTGCGCGCGGCGGGTGACGTATGGGCGGACCACGTGCTCGAAGGCGTCAAAGGTTGGATGATGTCCTTCGCCTACATCGTCGGCACCGTCACCGCCGGGTACCCGCTCGTCACCGGCGTCGCCACCGCGTGTGGTCTCGCCGCCACGTGGGCCTTCTACGTGACGCGATTCTTTGATTCGTTGATTTACGTGTTTTTGCCGCAGATTTCAATCACGCTGCTGAGGTTGGCGCAAGGGCGAAACGTGCGACATCGCATGACGGGACGCACCGTCGTCGTGGGCGACATTCCGTGGGTCGCCCAAAGCGCCGAAGCATTCTTGAGTAAAATATTCGCCTGTTCGTACTCGGCGGCGGGAATCAACGTGCTCAGTGGGAATCCAAGCGATCACTTGGTGCACCGACACACGCACCGCGTCGTGCGCGGTGCGTTGCTCGTCGTCGGTCGACCTGACGGGCGGCTGAGCGCGCTCGCGTCGGCTGAAGCGACAACGTGCCTATCGCTCAACCAAGCGAGCAGTATTCAAAGCTATGGCGGCACGTGCGAATCGATGACGATTGGGCACTCGCCGTATAAGCTTCCGCTCTCGGCACGGGCGGTATTTCTTGACCGCCACCGGCCGCTATTCTTGTGCGAAAAGCTCATCCACGAGCGCGAAGGCGAAAAGAATTTGGATGGCAAGTCTCCCGGGTCACTTCTCGGCATGTACGCAACGTTGGCGGATGAGGCGCAGGAGATTTCCGTGCACAAATTGACGCATAAGAACTCAGTGGCGTTGCTCACTGACGCGGCGATGAACGCTAAAGCCAAGTCGTATAATTTACGCGCGGTGTTTGACGAAATCGACGTCAACGGCGACGGCGGTTTATGCCTTGATGAGTTTAAAAAAGCGTACATGAAGGTTGATCAGTCATTATCTGAGGCGCAAATCACCAAACTGTTTAGAGATGCCGATGATGATAACAGCGGTGAGCTCGACTTCGACGAGTTTGTCAAGATTATGAACTTACCAGAGGCGGAAATGCTCGGAATTTTACAAGCGTCGTCGAGAAACGAAGAAGGCCTCATGATGGTGGAACCATCGGACGAGGATTACTTTGGACAGAGCATTCGTCGCAGCGCACCGAAAAAGGTCAAAGCGTACACGCTCGTCGAAAGTCAAGCTTTCTCTATGAAGATGTACGAAGCGCGCATCGCATCGTTGCAGCGCTTTGTCGCCATGACGGTGATGTTTCATCAAATGGGCGCCCGCGTGCAGAATTTTTGGCGCCGCGTATCGTTCGGGTACTTGGGATATCGCATGGATCGCACGCACTCCATCATGCGCATCGCCACTACGGCGTCGCCAGTATCTGGCGCCGAAGTGCGCGCGCAAATGCACTTCATTGGTCTCGTCACCGCATTCAACAACGCCGTCGGCGTCATTGGACGCGCGGGGAAAAATTTCGCCGCTCCCGCCACGTTCAAGCGCAAAAGCTCATTTAGGCGCAGCGGTTCCTTCGGCTCTCTCAGCGGTCGATGAGATCGCGTCAATTGCTGCAAGGGCATCACATATTCTTTCCGATTGAACTCGGTAGCTACGACGCCGTCGGCTGTTTTTAATACAACCTCAACCCGAGTCCTTCACATCGCGACACGCACACACCACGACTATCCTCACCACCTCTCGCCCGCAGTGCGACGGACGCGATACTTTGCACCGCTCGTCGTGAAACTCGCCCGCACGACGCGCACCGTACGAGATGTTGCGTCGAGCGGCGGCGGCGGTTGACGCCTCCGCGCGAACGCTTTACGCCAGCTCCACGCGCCCCGCGTTCGCATGGGCGCGCAATGCAGCGGCGTCGACGTCATCCGACGCACCACCATCGGTACATGCGTCGGGCGTCGCCAACGAGCGCGTCATGCGCGCGCTCGGACTGACACCTGACGACTTTGACTTTGCGACGCCTGACGCCGACGCTGAAGCCGCCGCGCGCGCCGTGAGAGACAAAGTCTACGTCGACCGACGTCGCGTGCGCGCCCAAGCCGGCGCAGGTGGTGCTGGATGCGTGTCGTTTGCCATGGATGGTGGTTCGCGTCGCCGTCGCGGGGCGGATGGCGGGGATGGTGGTCGCGGAGGCGACGTCGTCTTTGTCGCGTGCGACCGAGCGAAAGGTTTAGGCGAAGTAAAGAATTTGATTCGCGCTGAACGGGGAAAAGCTGGCGGATCGAACGGGCGCATCGGGCGCCGTGGAGCAGATTTCGTGACCCGTGTTCCCGTGGGTACGGTGGTGTGGTTCGAAGACGCTGACGGCGAAGAGGGCGGAGCCCGAGCCGGAGCGGACGTCGATTTTAGCAAATGGGGCAGCGCTTCGCCGGTGGACATGCACGATGACGACGAAGACGACGACGACGATGATGATGATGATGCGCGCGTGAACGCACCATGGTCGCGTCCTCGAGGGTTACGCTACGGTAAGTGGCGCATTTTAGCCGATTTGACCAAAGACGGCGAGAAATTTGTCCTCGCTCGCGGCGGTCGCGGCGGCCGTGGGAACAAGCACATGCCCGTTGGCAAAGAAGCTGGCACGCGCGAACCAGGGGTACCGGGTGAAGAATCTTCTGTAGTCCTCGAACTCAAGAGCGTGGCCGACATAGGGCTCGTCGGATTACCCAACGCGGGCAAAAGTACGTTGTTACGGGCGTTGTCAAATGCCACGCCTCGCGTTGCGTCGTACGCGTTTACGACGTTGCAGCCGCAACTCGGCGCCGTGGCGACGGCGCATGGCGCCAAAATTACCGTTGCGGACATTCCAGGTTTAATTAAAGGCGCGCATGAAAACAAAGGCCTCGGGCATAACTTTCTGCGGCACATCGAGCGATGCGAAACGCTCGCGTACGTCGTCGATCTCTCGAGCGCTGACGGCGTCAAGCCGTGGGACGCGCTCGAAATTTTACGTCGAGAACTCGAAGAGTATTTACCTGGATTATCGCGACGACCTGCGCTCGTGGTGGCGACGAAAACGGATGTAGCGAACACCGCGCGGACACTCAGCGCGCTTCGGAAGCGCGTGACGGATGTTCCCGTGCTCGCAGTTTCGGCGCTGAATAAAACGGGCACAGATGCCGTGTTGGATACGCTCGAAAAGGCAATAGAATATCGACTCGAGTGGGATTCGCGCAGCGTGCCGCGCGCCGGTAATAGTAGCAGTAGTGATTAGCAATAGCAGTCTCGTGTTCTTGATAATATATTGGCTAGTGAAACAAATCCTAAACAAATATCTCCACACGCGTCGAGCAACGCCGTTTCAAGTGAAGCAAACTCGACGCTTCACGCCCGAATGAATTTGCACAATTCTCACGCCGCCTTTGTTCGTCGTCGACTCGACGACGACGACGACGAACGCGCGGGTGCTTTCGCCTTGGTGCCGCTCTCGCGGTTTAATCGACGTTGCCATTGAATCAAATAGACAACCGTCGACACCCCAGCGATGGCCCACGCCCAAATTATGTGTCTCGGCCATGGATTTGTAAACGCGTCTTGACCATTCTTCACGACGACGAGCGCCTCTACGACGAGGACCGCGAGCGCCAAC
>Ga0255779_1004455_pt1 | contig 13495 bp, 4 predicted proteins | sample 011ome_21_FD_179977 | JGI IMG/M metagenome (GOLD analysis project Ga0255779, IMG submission 179977) | Coastal salt marsh microbial communities from the Groves Creek Marsh, Skidaway Island, Georgia - 011508AT metaG (version 2) | ecosystem: Environmental > Aquatic > Marine > Intertidal zone > Salt...
TAGGTAGCGTTATCTTCAACAATGCTGTAGCTGAATTAATTAGCCAGAAAGATTGGTTATATGTAAAATCTTCACCATTAGCGCAGCCAACAAATGATTTTCCTGTATATATAAAAGACGTAGACGGAATAGAAGTATACGGAAAAGACAGCAGCGGAAACATTGAACAAAAAACATCAAATGTTACTTGTAATTATACAAAGATACCTAATGAAGTTTCATGGGCTTATAATTCTGTAACAGGTACGTACGATGCAAGTAATTCTGTTAATTTTGAATTACATGCTTCTGAAGAAACCGACTTGGTTATAAAAATATTAGCATTGGCTGGGGTAATACTTAAAGATAATTCTTTATACGGTATTGCAAGTGGAGAAGATGTTAAAAATATTCAACAAGAAAAATCATAATAAATGGGGTTAATTAATCAAACACAACAAGCATATTACGAAGGCAACGATTTTGGAGGCTATCAGTTTATATCACTAAAGGATATTGTAAATAATTTTATGCTATCTTATGTTGGTGAAGAAAAAATAATCCCTAAAATTAAAAGAAATAACGTAAGTTTTTATGCTCAAAGAGCATTACAAGAATTAAGTTATGATACTTTTAGAATTGAAAAATCTCAAGAAATTGAAATTCCACCAACTTTGGTAATGACTTTGCCACAAGATTATGTAAATTATGTTAAAATAAGTTGGACAGATACAAGTGGTGTTGAGCATCCCGTGTATCCTACAACAAAAACAAGTAATCCAGAAGCATTACTACAAGATGATCAATATAATTATACATTTGATGCGGATGGTAATTTATTAAAAGCTAACGAATCTGAAACATGGTCAAAATATAAAGACCAAAATACAGATACAGATGTTGTAAATGACTTTTATTTAGAAGATAATAGAAGTTTTCAAACATTAAATGGTCAAAGATACGGCTCAGATCCACAGCATATGAATTCAAATGGATCATTCTATATTGACCCTATTAAATCAAGAATACATTTTTCTGGTAATTTAACAGATAAAATTGTAACATTAAAATATATAAGCGATGGCTTAGGAACGGATGCAGAAATGAAAGTACATAAGTTAGCGGAAGAAGCAATGTATAAATGTATAGCATATTATATATTAGAAGCAAGATCAAATACTCCTGAGTATTTAGTTATGAGATATAGAAAAGATAAGTTTGCTTCCGTTAGAAAAGCAAAACTTAGATTATCAAATATAAAACTTTCCGAGCTTACACAAACACTAAGAGGTAAATCAAAACATCTAAAACACTAGAATATGCCTGAAATTAAAAACGCTTTCATAAAAGGTAAAATGAATAAAGACCTTGATGAAAGATTAGTTCCTAATGGTGAATATAGAGATGCATTAAACATTGACGTTGATTATTCAGAGGGCAGTGACGTAGGTGCATTAAAAAATGTTTTAGGTAATATTGCTGTAGGATCAATTCCTGGTAATGGTGAATCTATTATTTCATCAGGATATTGTATTGGTAACGTTAAAGATACAAAAGAAAATAAAATATATTGGTTAATACAAGATAATCAATTTATACACCCTATAAATGGTACATATCAAAATAGAGATATAATAGCTGAATACGATATTGAAACAAACACATTATCACCTGTTATGGTTGATTGGAGTGTGGGTGCTTTAAATTTTAATAGATTTTATTTAGTTACAGGTATAAACATATTAGATGGTGTATTATACTTTACTGATAATTTAAATGAGCCAAAGCAAATTGATATTGCATATTGGAAAACACAAACAACAGATTTTCTTACAAATACAACAGGATTATCAGAAGAACGAATTACTGTTATTAAAAAATCTCCATTACAAGCACCAACGCTAGACATGGATAGCTCTACAAGAGGTGGAAATGGAACACAAGGAAATACGGCTGTTACAGTTAATTTAGATTTATCAGATGGCAGTGGTCAAGTTACAGTATTAGATAATTCTTTAGATTCTGGTGATGATATTGTAGGTACATTTTCAATATCACCAAATTACAAACCAGGAGATATAATTATATTAAAACATTCTTTTATAGATTCTAGTTCAAATCAAGAATACAAACTAGAGGCTAGAATATTATTAAAGTCCAATTACGTTGCTCAAGCGCAATTTTTTCAAGCAGAACTTTTAACTATAAGTGAAACAGTGCCAGGCGGTATTGTAGAATGGGATGTTTTATTAGAAGAAGATGAACCATTATTTGAATTAAAATTTCCATTATTTTCTTATAGATATAAATATAACAATGGTCAATACAGTTGTTTTGCTCCATTTTCAAAAGCAGCCTTTTTACCAGATTCAAATAAAATAGGTGATGATTTTGAATACGATTCAAAAAACGGCTATAATGTAGGAATGACTAATACATTAAGACAATTAGAATTACAAAACTTAAATCATAATATTAGTACTGATGTTGATGAAATTGATGTGTTATATAAAGAATCTAATAGTAATAATATATATATTGTAGATACAATCAAAAAAGTAAATGGAGCATTAGCAAGCACGTTTGAAATAAAAGACGAACAAATATTTAAAACAGTTGAAGCAAATCAATTATTAAGGTTATTTGATAGTGTTCCTAAAAAAGCTAAAACACAAGAAATATCTGCAAATAGAATTATATATGGCAATTATACTCATCAATTTAATTTACCAAATGAAAATCCATTATTTAACGTAAAACTTAAAAATAGATACAATCCTAGTGATGCAAATTATGCAGAGGATAAAAAACAAATGTTGTCTATAAAATCTAATAGAACATACCAAATGGGTGTTGTATATATAGATAAATACGGAAGACAAACGCCAATATTAACAGATAAATCTGGAATTATTAAAGTTCCATTTAATCAAGCTAAAAATAAAACACAATTTGAAGTTAGTGTTACTAACGGAGGAGCAAGCGGTTTTGAAAATTACAAATACTTTGTAAAAGAAATATCTTCAACAACATATAACTTATGCGCAGACAGTTTTTATCAAGACGATGAGGGTGCAATATACATATCTTTTCCGTCTTCAGAAATTAATAAAGTAAAAGAAGAAGATATATTATTATTAAAGAAAAAAGCGGGGAATAATTTAAGCGAAGATGGAGGTAAATTTAAAGTATTAGACAAACTTTCAACAGTACCCGATTTCTTGGCTAAACCATTAAGACCAGAATATGTTCCAGAATATTTTAATTTTGGAAGACAATTTAATAGAGATAGCGGGTATGAAGAGCAACCAACTACAGCAGAAAGAGATAGCGGTTATATGGGTACAAATGCATCTCAATCAGGTGGTAAAGCCTGGTTTTTAGAGCCAGGATCAACGCCAGTACCAAACCATAACTCTATTGTGATAAGAGACATGTTTAATGTTGGTGATAGCCAAATAGTAAATAATAATGACAAATATAGTGCTGGAAGTCATGGTATTTCTTTAGAGGCTAAAAATGCAATGAAACCGGGCTCAAAAATAAGATGGAATGTTGGCGGGGCACAAACAAAAGTATATACTGTAAAATCATTTCAAATTGGGACTGGGCCTACAAGTAGTTCACACGATGATGCTGAAGTAACTTTTGAAGAAGAATTTGGTGAAGATGTTTTAGTATTATATGACGAACAAGATTATGAGGATAATCCAAGAATAGCAGTTTTAGCACAGGGTATAACTATAGAAACATTAGATACTAAAGATGAAAGTGGTAAAGCAGAATACGCTGGTAAATTTTTTATAAAATTGCAAGCTCAAACAAATTTATTAAATGAATTAGTTGACACGACAAATTTAGAACAATTAGTTGCTAGATCAACAATTAGATTCGATGGTTACGATGATGGTAATTTTAATTTTGCAGAAAGCAATAATTATAGACAGTTTTTTATTGCATATGGGGGTAAAGCAGGCACAGACTCTTCTCAATCGTCTTCTTTATCTAGACCGCTTAACCAAGGTGGATGGGCTCATTCAACTGCTGGTTTAAATTTGCCCGCAAACTGGGAAGATGAAGGTTATCATTTTGTTTTGCAAACTGAAAGAAAATTAAATGACCCCAACAGTAATTATGGAAGTCATCCTTTTATAAAAAATTTAAAAGAAGACAACTATATAAGATTTAGTGGCTTTAAATATAGTGGAACTACAAGATGGTTTGATGAAAAATATTACAAAATAAAAAAGATATTAAAAAGAGATTATACTGGAAGCGGAGATGATAATAACAACAGATTATTTTTTATAAAGCTAGACCAAGCTTTAGATTATGATTTAACATTCCGCGATCAATCTAGCCAACAAAGCACAATAGGTAGAGGGTATTCGTATGCGACTGTTTTTGATTTTGATAAAAATAGATCAATAAATATAACTAACCCGCCAATATTTGAAGTTGAACCACAAGATGACGTGGACATTGATATATACTACGAAACGCAAGAAGTATTTCCTATGACTGGATTATCTACAGCTAGAAGCTTAGAATATCATAACTGCTATAGTTTTGGTAATGGTGTTGAATCGTTTGTTATAAGAGACGATTATAACGCACCAGCACTAGGTAAAGGTGTTCGTGTTTCAACTGTATTTGAAGACAATTATCAAGAAGAAGTTTTAAAATCTGGATTAATATATTCACAGGTATATAACGGTAAAACAGGTATTAATAGATTAAATCAATTTATTATAGCTGATAAAATTACAAAAGATTTAAATCCAGAATATGGAAGCATACAAAAGCTTCACGGAAGAGATACAGATTTATTAGCATTATGCGAAGATAAGGTTGTAAAAATATTAGCAAATAAAGATGCTGTATTTAATGCAGATGGCAATCCACAATTAATTGCTAGTAATAGAGTATTAGGTCAAGCTATTATACCTGCAACATTTGGATCATATGGTTGTCAGAACCCTGAAAGCTTTGTTGATTTTACATATAGATCGTATTTTGTAGATAAAGTAAGAGGATGTGTTTTAAGATTATCAGCAGATGGAATTACTGAAGTTTCAAATTACGGAATGAAAGATTATTTTAAAGATAATTTAAGAGCGCAAGTTTCAAATTCTAATTACGGTAGAATATTTGGGACATACGACGAGGTTAAAAATCAATATAATGTTTCATTACCTACAGGTGTTGCAACTACAGTTTCATATTCTGAATCAATAAACGGTTGGTCAAGTAGAAAATCATTTTTACCAGAAGGTGGATTGAGTATAAATAACAAGTATTACACATTTAAAAATGGTAGCTTATACGAACATCACAGTGAATCAGGAGTAAGAAATACTTTTTACGGTGTAAAAACAAATCCTGAAGTTACGTTTTTATTTAATGAAGCACCTGCAAATGTTAAAAACTTTAGAACATTAAATTATGAAGGTAGTTCAGATTGGACATGCGCTAGCATCATTACTGATAAACAAGACGGTTCAGTCCCTTCGTTTGTTGAAAAAGAAGGTAAATATTACAACTATATATCCGGTGTTACTGAGAATGAAAACACTTTAGATACTAAAGCTTTAAATGTACAAGGCTTAGGTAATTTAACTTCACAAACAACAGATAGTGGAAACAGAATATTTACATTTAATTTTAATTTAAATAATGACTTACAAATTGGTGATAATTTATATTATGTAGATTCATCAAGCAACAAACAAGATTTAGGTAAAATAACAGCAATAAACAAAACTAATAAAACGATTACTATTGTAGATGGTTCAGAAGTACCGCAAGCGTCCGCGTATATGTTTTATAGTAAGGATGCTAAATTCAATACATCGGGTATTTTAGGATATTATGCAGAAACAAAAATGACGAATACGTCTACAGATTTTAAAGAATTGTACTCAGTTGGTTCTGAGATTAGTATAAGTAGTTAATATGTAATTATAATATATAAATAAAGAAATTATGGCAGTACCAGTAATGGCGGCAGCAGCGGCAGCACAAGCGGTCGGCGGCGTTATTAAAACAGTAGGTTCCCTTTTTGGAGGAGGCAAAAGAAGAAGAGAACAAAGAAGAGCGGCTGCTGAGCTCGCTCAAAGAAAAGAAAAATATGAACAATTAGATACGTCTAATCCGTATGCTAATATGACTAACCCATATGAAAATTTAACTGTTAATACTCAAGCAGCTGATTTTGCAGCACAACAAAATTCACAAAATGCTGCAAACATTATGAGTGGTATGGCCGCAGCTGCAGGCGGAGGCGGAATTGCTGCATTAGCACAATCAATGGCTAATTCACAAGCTCAGGCGACACAACAAGCGTCTGCAAGTCTTGCACAACAAGAATCACAAAATCAACAATTAGCTGCACAAGGTGAGTTTAAAAGACAATCAATGATTGCTGCGGGCGAACAAGTGTCTCAACAAAGAGAAGCTGATAAACAAGGCACATTACTTGGAATGGCGCAGCAAAGAAAAGCAGCAGCTGATCAAGCAAGAGCAGAAGCAAAATCGCAATTACTTGGGGGTATTGGTGATATAGCTGGAGCTGGTATTGCAGCTGGAGCAGCAGGAGCGGGTCCTTTAGCAGGCCCAATGGAAACCTTATTAACACCAAAAGGATAATATGGCAACAAAGAAAACAAATCAAAGTGCATCTATTAGAAGCAGTTTAATAGCAGGAGCTGGAATGGCTGCAGATAAATTTACAGGTCTTAAAGATTTTAAGGTTAATGTAGGTGGTTTATTAGGTATGATGCAAAAAGAAGCGGCTGAAACAGAAAAAATAAAACAGCAATTGAATTCTCAATTAGAGTACATGCCAGATGTAACTAAGGTTGCTGAGAATGAAGCACCAATGCTACAAGATTATTTTCAAACTGGTAAAAATCAAATTGCTGATTTACATAATGAATTACAATATGCAGATCCAGAAGGTAAAAGACAAATACAACAGCAAATAAGTCAAATACAAAATAGTGCAAAAGCAGCTAACGGATATTTAAGTAAAAAGGTTGAGTTAGCACAAGAATTTAGAGACAATATAGATAATATATCTAGCAGCATGCCTAAAGATAAATTAGAGAAAATAAAAGGGGTTTTAATGGGTAATGATTATAAACTAGAATTTAATGATTATTCAGGTAAACCAGTTTATGTATTACCGGATGGGAGTCGAGTTGAACATGAAGAGCTTGATGACTTTTATTATAAAGACAGTAAAACAGCATTAACAATTAACGATTATTCTGAAACTTATATTAATAAAGGTAGACAAAATGAACCTTTAACTGAAGCTGACTTAAATATATTAAAAACAAAATTAGGACAGTCTATAACTGACGAAGGAAGTCTTAATTCTTTAATATCGGATAATTTAATTGAAGGAATGAACTTTGGGCCAGCTATACAAGAATTAGGACCTAATGCAACTTTTCAAGAAAAGAAAGAAAAAGTTGTGGATTATATTACGGAGCGGCTACAAGATGTGCATGGACAAGGCCAGAAAGAATATAACAGTAAACAAAATGTAAATGATACTGGAATTACAAAACCAGTAGATGGTTCAATACCTTTTATTAGCACAAGAAATCAAGGAGATTTTATTTGGTATGAGGAATTTGGTGGTTATGGTCCAGGCTTACCAAACCCAGCTGGCGGTGTTATGAAAAACAAAAACTTAACAAAAGATCAAATAGTATCGGATCCTGATGCATTAAATACAATGGCTGTTGGCCTTGGGGATATTAAATTCGGAAAATAAATTTTATGGCAGATCCAAAATTAAATGAGCAATTACTGGAGCTGCAGGAACAAGTAAGTCAACTTAAACCTACAGATAACTCTCAAGAAGCTATATTATTAAGGAGAAAGCTTAAGCAAATTCAAACACAGGTTGATGTGCAAGACACAACTGAAACTCAGGAATTGGATGAAGTGGTTGTGACTGCGGAAGCTAAAGGCGATGTTAAAACTGCTTTAGATGGCGCAAAGCAATATAAAGAAGACATAAAAAAAATAACACCCGAAACTGAAAAAACAAAAATAGGGTATGAATATTTTGGCCTTAAAATGTATGACACTTTAAGACCTGAAATAGAAAGAGAAACTTATTATCCTGATTTGCCAGGTGGTAGAAAATCTGGTTTTATTGAGTACAGAAACACATATGATGAAGATTTAAGAAAATCATTAGGCGATAAAAAGTATGAAGAGTGGAAAAAAATTGAAGCAGCTGCAAAAGCGGATGGGGTTAAGCTTGATGAAACAAATATAAATAAATATTTAAATTTAAATGATTTTGATGAACAAACAAAAAGTGAAGTTGTTCAGCAATCTAAAAGTAAAAAATCTGATTTAATATTAAGAGATTATAGTAACAAGGAAAAAAATATTATTAAAAAAGAAATATTTGAAGGTGAAGTAAAAGAAAAAGCATATGAAGAATATTCAAATACTTTTAATAAAAATTTAGAAGAATATAAAAAAACAGGTATTCCGCAATTTAAACAACCTGACTATACTCCTATTGTAAAAGAATTAAATGATGAAGTTAAAAAATCATCCGAAGATCTTGATACAAAATTTGATAATTTTAAAATAAAACAGGAGGAATACACTAACACATATAAAGACTACGAAAAAAGAATAGCAGACGCAGAAGAAAAGATTAAAAACTTCAGCATGTCTGAAAACCCCACTGTAGCAGAAATACAAGAACGTAACGCATTAGCAGAAGAATATAATAATATATTTAAAGAAGATTTATTTACTGGTTTAGATAATCAATGGCAAGAGCTAAAGGCTTTAGGTGCTGAAATAACTAATGAATCAGAAAAATTAAATAAAGCTTCTTTAGAGGTTGGTGATATTAATTTAATGAGCAATTCATTAAGTAAGAACTACAATAGAATGGATAGATTTTTACATACTATGGAAGAATCTTTTCTAGGTAGTGCTGCAATGCTTGGTTCATCTATAATAAAAGGTGGTGGTGATGTTGCTGCATTTTTTGCTAGTAATAATAAATATGATGCAAGAACAGCTGACTGGTATCAAGATTTGGTAGACATGAAAGGCCATGCGGTTGATTATAACAATCGTTTACAAAAGTATAGACAAAATGTATTGCCTCAAAAATTAGAGTACGGTGAAGGAGGCGGATTTGATTATTTTGCAGAAATGATGATTGATAATAGCCCTTCAATACTAACTGCTTTTGGAACGATGGGCTATAGCGGTTTAGCTGTGGGAGCTGGAATAGCAAGAGCCACCGCTGTAAGACAAGCAACGAATGCTGCAACAGGTGTGTTCTTTACTATGGAAGCTGGTGGACAAATGGCTAATCTTGAAATAGCACAAAGAGAAGCACCTAAAATGATAGCTGCTTTAAAAAACGAATTAAAAAACGAAACTAATTTAGTAAAAAGAAAAGAACTAGAAGAACAAATATCTGACCAGGAAAACTTATTGAATATGTCTCAGTTCAAAAAAAGTTTTAATAGTATAGCTTACGGTGGTATTGCTTCACTTGCAGAAAGATTTGGTACATTAAGATTTATAAATGATTTTCAAAAATATTCAAAACCTTTAGGATTAACTAAATTAGAAAAATTAGGAATTCCTAAATCAGTAGCTAGAGTTACAAGTAAAGCTTTTGGTACTACATCTGGTGTTGGCATTGGTATGGGAACAGAATTATTAGAAGAGGGTGCCACATTATTAGGGCAGAATTTCATGGATATTGTTGTTTTAGACCAAAATAAAAGTTTAATTGAAGGATTAGATGGCGAATTTGTAAGAAACACTTTAGCAACATCTTTAGGTATATCAGGGCCATCGGCAAGTATGAATTTAATGTCAGCATTTAATAATGAAATAAAATTAAGAAGTGAGGCTAGACAAGAAGGAAAAATTAGAGATGAAGTAATTGATATACAAAATGAATTAAATGTTTTAGATAAAAGAACAAAGAAAGCTAGAGATTTAAAGAAAAGACAAGATAAATTATTAGCTGAAGCAGCAGAAGTAAACAGCTTTATACCTTTAAAGCTAGGTAATATGACAGATGCAGAAGTTCAAAGTGTTTTTGAAAATGGTAAAAGAATGCGTGAATTAATATCTGAGGGTAAAGAACTAGGCCAGCAGTTAGAAATTACGTCGTATGAAAAACAAAGAGTTGAGGATATAAAAAAAGAAATTCAAACATTGTTTGATGTTAATCAAGAAACATTAGGAAAATCGCAAAAACAATATTTAAACGAAATAGGTAAAGATGCACCTAATGCTTTTGAATATGTTGTTAACAGAGAAAGGTATGATGGTTATAAGCATTTGATTAGAAACATGAAGGGTATAAACCTTTTTGCAACTGATGGAAAAAATATTGACCGATTTCTTGAACAATCAAATTATACAGATCAACAAAAAGAAGATATAAAAAATGCTTATAATGATAGATCTAATGCTGTAAATGTAAATGATGATGTTATAACTTTTGATGATAATGTTGGGGCGTCTTTGAGTATATTAAGCGGAACAAAAGCCGCTATGACCGCTGTTTCGCCGTTACATGAGGTTGGTCATATCCAAACTAGAAAAGCAGGTATAATAAAAGATGGTAAACTTGCTGCTCATGCAGAAGGAATGGTTGAAGATATAATTGCTGATGTAAGAAGAAGAAATGCCAATGGTAAATTATCCGATTCTGATTTTCAAATATTTAATGATAGAATAAATGCTTATAAAAGTAAAGATGGCGAAGTTAATGCTGATGAGCTTATACAGTTAGTATCTGATTTTGCAGCTACTGGAATATTACCTAAAAGCTCGTTTGAGCAATTATATAGCGCTAAAACTTTTATCAATTCTTTATTAACTAAGCTTAATGGGGAAGCATCACCTTTCTTTAAAATAAACACAGCTAATGATGCTCTTGATTTTATTACTAGCTGGCAACAAAAAGCGTTAACTTCACAAACAGAAGGTGCAGAAGAAGAAACAGACGTTGTAGAAAGCAAAGATTTACAAAGTAAAATAGCAGCACTAGTGCCAAACACTGTTCAAACACAGCAAGACTTTTTTAATAGAGATGTATTTAACCCTATATATAATAATGGTAATTTACATCCATTAATTGCTAGATATATAAGATCAAAATCTATATCACAAGAGCAAGCTGAATTAAACATACAAAATGTTGCTGATAGATTATTAAACTTTAATCCTGAAGCAACAAGAAAAGATGGGGCTACGGTTGGCGCACAAGGGTTTGTAGAATTTATAAATTCAAATGCTAATTTTGCTAAATTAGATTCCGCTAAACAATTAGCTATTGAAGCAGAACAAAGAAAAAGAACTGAAAAAATAGATGATACAACTAAACAAATATCAGCGCCTGCGCCGCAACCTAAGAAAACTAAAGAAAAACCAAAGTATAAATCTATTTCGCAAAGCAATATATTTCCAACTACTGTTTTTACAGCTATTAAAAATGCAATGATACCTGTTATAAGAGTATTAAAAACAAAAATTAATGCTCCTACAACAATAAATCAAACAGTAAAACCTATTATTTCTGAAATAAAAGATAATATGCAAAAGCAGGCGGATATTATTATTAAGAAAGCATCAGGAACAATAAAAGACGGGAAGTTAGAAACTACATTTAAAAAATCTAAAAAAGCAGTATTAGAAAACGCTCCTACAACTTGGCTTGCTAAAGCAATGCCTTTTGCAGTACAAAAATCAGTGGGCGGTGTTTTTACAGATAAACCTATTTTAAATGAAAAGGGTAAAATAGTTGGTTATGAATTTAAACCAAATTTTATTAACGATTGGAAAGGTAAAAAAATAGACAGAGTAAAAACAACTACAACAGGCCAAACATCAGGTAATCAAATTATAAGAAGGAAGCCGAATGTAAATGAAGCGGTTACAGAAGAGCAATATATGGATTACATGTTCAAATTTGACAATGATGGTAATGCTACTGAAGTTAAACGAGGTAGAAAAGAATCATGGTCAAAAATGCTGGCTGGTGAAACTACTTTTGAAATATTAGATACAGAACTTGACAACCCTAAAAGTGAAATTGTACAAGAATTAAAAAAGAATCAAGAAAGATTAGGTGTTGAAATTGCTGATAACTTTGCATCAAGTTTAAGAAAAGATATTGATAGAGGAACAGTAAAAGAAAGCAAAGGTTTAGCTGCAATGAATATAACACAATTTGACGATTGGTTTGCAGGAAGACAAAATTTCTTTAATGGAATAACTAAGTTAGCTGAAGATGGATTATTAAACATAGGCAATACAATAACAAGAATAAAAAGAGCTCATATAGATGCTTATGGCAATTCATATTCAACTACAGTACATACAGAAATTGCTAAACAATTTTTTGATAGATTAAAAATATATAACAATAAAGATATAGTAGGTGATTTAGAAGGTACTAAAAAAACTTTTGAAGAATATTTAACTGATATATCTACAAGTTTAGATTTTAATGAAAACATACAAGAGTTAACGGGTGCATCAATGTCTGTTGTTAAACTTTACGAAAATCAAGGTTTTATAGCAGATAGCCAGCAATTTTTAATTGATCATTTAAATAACGTTGATATACAATCAGCTGTTGCTTTCTTTAGCCCTACATTTGCAAACTCTGGTAAAATTGGTAAATTTAGAGATGGTAAAATAACAGACGGAGCAAGTCGAGCAGATTTATTTGCTGGTAAGCAAAATGTAATAAACGCTTTAAACGAAGCTGGGTTTAATATTAAAAATATAACTAATAGTGAAATAATACTTAACAACGGCAAAGTATTAAAAAGAAATTTATCAGCAACAGGTAATGTTATAGAGGGACATTTAACAGATAAATTTGATACTAAAAAAGATAAAAAGAACGCTGAAGCAGCGTGGAATTTTACAGAAGGTATTATGAAAGGGTTAAAAAATCAACCCGCTCATGTGCAAGCTATGGTTATGGCAGCTATGAATTCAGGAACAAATACATCTTTGAGAGCTGCTGCTCCTGTAACACATAGAACGTCAGAGTTACCTTCAAAACTTAAAAAAGATTATAGATACGAGCATGCTGTTCCCGCTAGAGTAGTATTAGCTATGATGCACCAAAATATAATTAAAGGTGATAAATCAATTGATTTGAAAGCTTTAAAAGAAGACTATCAAGTTGCTATTATACCTAAATCAATGGATAAAGTTTTAGGTGATACTAAACTAGGACAAGTAATGGTTGCTGGATATAGACCAGGTATTACACCATGGTTTACTAGATATTATAACTTTATGACAAGAGGTAAAGTGCAATATGCTTTACAAAATTATGAAACAGGCAATGTAGTTGGTCAAGAGTATGCTGACGCTTTTAACAATGGTGCTACAGCAAAAACAGATAGAATAGGAAAAGTGCCTAAGCCAGATCCAGTTGTAAGAGAAAGTAAAGGATTTTTAAATGAAGAGATCA
>Ga0255779_1004468_pt1 | contig 13463 bp, 7 predicted proteins | sample 011ome_21_FD_179977 | JGI IMG/M metagenome (GOLD analysis project Ga0255779, IMG submission 179977) | Coastal salt marsh microbial communities from the Groves Creek Marsh, Skidaway Island, Georgia - 011508AT metaG (version 2) | ecosystem: Environmental > Aquatic > Marine > Intertidal zone > Salt...
GTCCATTTCATCGTCGTCGTTTACGAAAGTAACGTCATCGAAATCAAAATCTTCCTCCGAGAATTCTCCTCCTCCAACGCCTTCTTTGCTACTCTCCGCCATGATCCGCCTCGCCAGTTCGTCCGGTGACAGTTTGCTCCAATCCTCCGGATGTTGTCGTTGCGCGTCCTTTTGCTTCTTCTTCTTTTTCTCTTCTTCCTCTATTAACAAATCATCTTCGTCATCACCTTCTTCCATGGATTCGAGCAGTTTGCTCGGCACGACGAAAAATCCCGGTAAATTTTTATCCTCGCGTTGCAGCGCCGTGCCGCACCCGGGGCAAGACGTCGGCACGGTGATGTTTCTTCGCTTCAACAATTCTTCTTCTTCTTCGTTGCTGTTTACCGAAGCTGCCGCTGCTTTTAAAGACGACATCGGTCGCGCCGCTCTGAAGGGGAAGAATGCAGAGCGCGAAGAAGAAGAAGAAGAAGAAGACGAACGAATCCTTGAAGTCGTCGTCGTCGCATCCTTCTTCTGGCCGCCCACAAAAAAGCGCGGCGCGCGAAGAGAAGAAGAAGAGGAAGAAGAATTCGCCGCCGGGGAAGTCAAACAACGCGTCTTCGTCGTCGCGAGAAGAAAACGCATCGCTCTTTCGCGCATACACGCAACAACGGCGAGAAAGTAGTAGTAGTAGTAGTAGTAGTAGTAGTAGTAGCAGTAGTAGCGTTGATGATAATAACGATGAGAAAGAGCGAGAGAGAGCTTTCTTCTTCTTCTTCTTCTTCTTCTTCTTCCTGCTCTCGTGTCGAATGAAGAAAAAATTTTTTATTACTCGTATTAGGGATTGTGAAAAATGAGCACCCCCACCCTTCTCAAAAAAAAAGCGAGAGGTTAGATGTGATGAGAAAAACAAAAAGCAAATCAAAAACCCGCGCTTCACTACTCGCCTCGCTAAGGGCGTCGTCGCGAAACGTAAAACCACGATATCGCTCTTTTTTTGAATCCGCAAATGCGCGAAAAGTTTTTTAAACAGAGAGAGAGAGAGAGAGAGATGTGAGCACGAGAGAAAAAATTTTGATTTTGAAACTTGTTTAGGGTTTATGTGTGAAAAACGACGATTCGGAGCATCCGCGACGTCACACTCGTGCACAACCGAAACGCCACGCGCTGCGCGCTTAAATACACGCTCTTTTTTTTCGTTTTAAATGCACCACGGCGGCAGAGCATCGGCGGCGCTGAAAGTCTTCTCTTCGTCTTCTTCGTCTCCTTCCGCGGCGGTGTTGTTGAGGAAAAACAACAACGCGCTTCGCTGTTCTTCTTCTTCTTCTTCTTCATCCGCTGCTGCATCTTCGGTAACGAGAAGGCAGATGATGATATCGTCGACGATGGTTGTCGCTTCGGCGACGACGGCAGTTTCCTCGTCGTCGAACGACGGTCGAAAAGCGTCTCCTTCTTCTCCTTCGCTTTTAGAAGATTTGAAGGCTTTGAAACCCGGGGATGTGTTGGCGAACGGCGCGTTTCGCGTGGAGAAGGTTGAACCGGTGCCGGATTACCAAGTCGTGTCGGTGTCTTTGAAACACGTGAAAACGGGCGCGCATTGGCTACACATCGGCGCGGACGACTCGAACAACGCGTTTAACGTTGGCTTTAAGACGGTACCGATGGATGACACCGGGGTGGCGCACATTTTGGAGCACACGACGCTGTGCGGGTCGAACAAGTACCCGATTCGAGACCCGTTTTTTAACATGTTGAGAAGGTCGCTCTCGACGTTTATGAACGCGATGACGAGCGCGGATTTTACGTGCTATCCGTTCGCGACGATGAACAGAGTGGATTACGATAACTTGTTGAGCGTGTACTTAGACGCCGTGTTCTTTCCAAAGTTGGAAGAGCAGGATTTCAGACAGGAAGGGCACCGATTTGAATTCGCCAAGACGGAAGATGCGAACAGCGGCTTGAAGTATAAAGGGGTCGTCTTTAACGAAATGAAAGGCGCGATGGGGTCACAAAATGCGAGATTCATGCGAGCGCTCGGAGCGAACTTGTTTCCAACGTCTACGTTCCATTACAACTCCGGCGGTGACCCGACCGCGATTCCGGATTTGACCTACGAACAATTGAAAGCGTTTCACGCGTTGCATTATCACCCGTCCAACGCTCGATTTTACACGTACGGCGATTTCCCCTTGGAGGAGACGTTGATGAACGCGGAAACGATGGCGTTGAACCAGTTTGAAGCGATCGACGTGTCCAAGTTGGATATTTCGGACGAAAAGAGATACACCTCTCCAGTCGTGGCGGAAGTTTCCGTCCCGAGAGACTCCGTGGTGAACGATCCGAAGAAAACCTCCATAACGTCCACCGCGTGGTTGATGTTGAACAACGTTAAGGACGACGAGAACGCGAAATTGGATAACTTTGCGTTATCGGTCGCGTCAGATTTGTTGCTTTCCGGTCCGCAATCATACTTCCACGAGGCTTTGTTAGAGCCTGGGTACGGGAGCGGCTTAGCGCCGGGAAGCGGCTACGGCAACTCGAGAAGAGAAACCTCCTTCTCGGTCGGCGTGAAAGGCGTAGGGGAAGAAGAGATTCCAATCGTCGAACAAAAAATTCAAGAAACGTTGGAGAAAGTTGCAAAATCTGGGTTTCCGAGAAACCGAGTCGACTCTACGTTGCACCAAATCGAATTAGACGCCGCGGCTGTGAAGCCAAACTTTGGTTTAATGGTTGGTATCGGGACCATGTCCACGTGGGTGCACGACGGCGACGCTTTGAGACCGCTGAGAACGCTCGAGCTCGCGAGGCAGTTGCAAGAGAAATTGGATTCCGATCCTCAGTATTGGCAAAACTTAATCTCGAAGTATTTCTTGAACAACCAACACAAGGTGATCGTTCGCGCGCGCTCGGACGAAAAGTACGACGCGAAATTGGAAGAAGCCGAGAACAAGTTGTTGAAAGAAATCGAGTCCAAACTTTCCGAAGACGAGAAGAAGAAAATCGTCGAGGACGGCATCAAATTAAAAGCCGCGCAAGACGGCGAACAAAACGCCGAGTTGTTGCCGACGCTAAAAGTTGCCGAAGCGGTGGACCGATCGATTAAAAAGTGGGGATCGAAAGAGCAAACGTTGCGATTGAGCTCGAACAACATCGACTTGAAGTTACAAGTGGACGAACAACCGACGAACGGGGTCGTCTACGTCGGCGCCATGTTCGATTGCTCTCAATTACCAGACAGACTCACGCCGTACTTGGACTACTTCGCGGATTACGTGGATCAAATCGGCACCTCGAAGGTTGGATACAAAGATTTCGCGGAGAAAATTAAGGGTGTGAGCGGTGGCGTGTCCATCGACATTCTCAGCAACAACGACACGAAGACGCCGTTGAAATGGACCGAAAACGGCGAAGTTGTCATGAACATTGGATCGCACTGTTTAGCGCGTAACGCCGACGCCATGGGTGACATCTTGTTGGACGTCTGCACGGATGCCAAATGGTTCGGCGACGACGAGCGATTGAAGTTTTTGATTAAACGTCGTTCCGCGCAGTTGGGCGCTTCCGTCGCGCAGAACGGCATGGGGTACGGTAAAGCCGTCTGCGCGAGCAAAATGACCGCCGCGGGTGAACTCGAAAACCGCACCGGCGGTCTTCCGCAAGTCGCCTTGGCGCAACGGTTGGCGAAAGCAGAACAAGCTGGCGTGGAAGAAGTCAAAGCCGCGTGCTCTGAGATTCAAAGTTTGCTCTTAACCCCGGAGAACGTGAAGAGATGCCGCGTTGCGTCTCAAGCGCAAGACGTCGACGCCGGCAAGGCCCAGTTGGCGAAATGGTTGTCGGCTTTGCCGTCCACGGGAAGTAAATCTTCGTCCTCCTCCTCCTCCTCCTCCGCGGATGAGTCCGTGAACGCGAAATTGTCCGCGTTTACGCCGCAATCCGGGTCGAAGACGTACGTCGCCATCAAAGGTCAAACCAACTACTGCACCGGAGCGATTGAAACCGTCGGGTACGAACACCCGGACGCTCCGGCGTTGTTCCTCCTCTCGCAAGCGATGAGTACGGAATTTCTCCACCGAGAGATTCGCGAGAAAGGCGGCGCTTACGGCGGTGGTTCCTCGTTCGTCCCGTCCGCCGGCATCTTCTACTTCTCCTCCTATCGCGACCCGAACACGATCGAAACCATCGACACGTTCCAAAAAGCCTGCGAATGGGCCTCCCAACCGAACTCAATCACGAAAACCATGGTCGAAGAGGCGCACTTGCGCGCGTTCAAATCCATCGACTCTCCGATCGCCCCAGCCTCGCGCGGCCAATCCTTATACGCGCAAAGAATGACCGACGCCCAACGACAAAACTTCCGCACGCGTTTGCTCGATTGCAAAGCCGAAGACATGACCAGAGTCGCGAAAGAGTACCTCTTGAACAAACCGATGACCGTATGCATCGTCGGCAGCGAAGACAAAGTCCCCACCGACGACGCGAGCTACGAGTGCGTCGACGCCGAAGGTTTGCCGTTCACTAAAGTGTCCACCGCGTAAGAGTATATTATTAGCAAAGAGTTTTAATTAAAAAATTGTGATTTTATGATTCAAAAAAAAAAGAACAAATTCTTCAAAAGGCCAGAGACCTCTTCTCCCGGTCTACTTCTTTTCTCATCGTCTCTATCTCTCTCTCTCTCTCTCTCTCTCTCTCTGGCGAGAGAAAAGCGTTTTCGCGAGAAAAAAAAGGAGAGGAATACGCGCGCTCGAAATCGGTTTCCGCGAGGACGGTTTGGTCCTTTCTTTCGGTTTCGTTTTGAAGAGAGAGAGAGAGATCAAATTACGCGTCTCATCACATCGAGGTCAACAGAAAAAAAGTAGTGAGACATTATTTGAGCGGTGTTGTTGGCGATTCAAATCCATCGAAGACGACGATGATGACGACGAGAGATAAGACGACGCAAACGGTTATCACCGTCCCCGACGTGGAATCGAGACCGTCCGTGAGTTCGTCGTCGTCGTCGTCTTCGAAGAAGAAGAAGAAGAAGAATATGCAAAAATCGCCATCGGTTTTGGAACGAGCTACAACTCTGTTTAAAAGGGAACAGGAAAAAGCGGCGTCGCGGGTGTTTTCAATCAGCGCCGATCGAGAGACGAACGCTGCGTTGAAGTTTAAGAGCAACTCGATATCGACGTCGAAGTATAACGTGGTGACGTTTCTTCCGAAAGGTTTGTACGAACAATTTCGAAGAGTGGCAAACTTGTACTTTTTATCCGTGGCGACGATTTCGTGTTTCGAGAGCATTTCGCCGATTAAGCCGTACACGATGTGGGTGCCGCTGACGTTTATCATCACGCTGAGTATGACGAAAGAAGCGGTCGAGGATTATAAGAGGCACAAGCAAGATAACGAGCAAAATCGAACACCAATTGAACGGTTTAATGGAGAGTGCATGGAGAATAAGGAGTGGCGAGATTTGGTGTGCGGCGACGTCGTCAGAGTGATGCGGGATGCGTTCTTTCCGTGCGATTTGATCATGATCGGATCGAGCAACGAGGAGAGAACGTGTTACGTAGAAACGAAGAATTTGGACGGCGAGACAAACTTGAAGTTGAAGAGAAGCGTGGATATGGGCGACGGGGTCAAGGTGATTTCAGACGCAAAGCTGGCGAATTTGTGTTGCCATTCTCGGCAAGACGCGATGACGACCGCAGAGGAGCACTTGAGTGGCAAGTTATGTACGGTCGAGTGCGAACACCCGAATAACTCTTTATACACGTTCAGCGGGAACTTGGAGTTGAAACCGCCTTTCGTTTCGGAAAAGAAGAAAATAGCCGTTACCCCGACGAACGTTCTGTTGAGAGGGTCGCAATTACGAAACACGGAATACGTCTACGGTATCGTCATTTACACCGGACACGATTCAAAAGTTATGATGAACGCGTCGGAAACGCCCTCGAAGCGATCGCACGTGGAAAAACAGATGGATTACGTCGTTTTAGGCATGCTCATTTTGCTACTCTCGATGTCCACGATTTCCGCGATTTATTGTTCCTGGTGGGTGAAGAACGAAAGTCCGAAGCACTGGTACTTAGATACCGCGAACTCGGACGAGCCGTTCGACGTGAATAAAACTGACATTGTCGGCGTGTTTGCGTTTTTTACCTCGTACGTGTTGTACGGATATTTGATTCCTATTTCTTTGTACGTCTCGTTGGAATTTGTGAAAGTTTTCCAAGCGATGGTGTTGTTAAATCGGGACCGAAAAATGTACCACGAAGAAACAGATACGCCGATGAACGCGCGAACGAGTAACTTGAACGAAGAACTCGGGATGGTACATACCGTTTTATCCGATAAAACCGGGACTTTAACCTGTAACGCGATGGAGTTCTTCAAATTATCCGTCAACGGCATTTCTTACGGGGAAGGGATTACGGAAATCGAACACGCGTTGATCAAAAGGCAAGGTGGGAATCCGCCCGCGCGATCCTCTAAAGCTATCGAGCCGTCGTTTAATTTCATCGACAGCCGATTAACGGACGGACAGTGGCGAACGTCTCCCGATCGCGAACAGTTGCGTTCGTTCTTTCGAATTTTAGCCGTTTGCCAAACCGTCATCCCGGAAGGCGAACGAACGCCAGACCAAATCGTATACCAAGCGGAATCACCGGATGAACTCGCGTTTGTCGTCGCCGCGAAAAGGTTTGGATTCTTCTTCACCAACCGAACGAGCACGACGGTGGAAGTTCTCGAACAATCCTTGAACAAGAGCGAAAAAGACACCGTGAGAACGTATGAAGTTTTGAACCTGTTAGAATTCAACTCGACGAGGAAGCGCATGTCCGTCGTCGTTCGCTCTAAAGACGACAATAAAATCATTTTGATGACGAAAGGTGCGGATTCAGTCATTTACGAACGGTTGGCGGTCGGTAATAAAGGTGGTAACGCGGCGAAAGGGTCCACGCAAGAACACATCGACGATTACGCCGCTTGCGGGTTGAGAACCTTGTGTTTAGCGCAAAGAGAAATTTCTTCGAGCGAGTACGAAGCGTGGAATAAGAAATTCATCAAAGCCTCTCAAGCGATGAAGAAACGCGACGAAGAGTTGGACGCCGTCGCGGAACTCATAGAAAAAGACTTGGAATTAGTTGGCGCGACGGCGATTGAGGATAAACTCCAAACGGGTGTGCCGCGGTGTATTGAGCAATTAATGCGTGCGGGCATCGCCGTCTGGGTACTCACCGGCGATAAGCAAGATACGGCTATCAACATCGGCTCCGCGTGTTCATTGATCACCCCGCAAATGAGTTTGAAAGTAATTAACGTCGAAGAATTAGTCAAGCTCGAATCCGAAGGCGAGATTTCCAAGGAGGAGATGCAGACTCAAGGATTACGAGCCGTTTCGCAGCAAATTGACGAAGGTTTAGAAATTGCGCAACAATGCGCGGATGCGGATGCGGAAATGGGTTTAGTCATCGATGGGCGATCGTTATCGTTCGCGTTATCGCCAGAGCTGAAGGACAACTTTTTGAAATTAGGGACCTCTTGCGCGGCAGTGATTTGCTGTCGAGTCTCCCCGTTACAAAAAGCTTTGGTAACAAAACTCGTAAAAGATTCCGGGAAGATCACGTTAGCCATCGGTGATGGCGCTAACGACGTCGGTATGATTCAAGCTGCGCACATTGGTGTTGGCATTTCTGGTCAAGAAGGCATGCAAGCTGTGATGGCGTCTGATTTCGCCTTTGCTCAGTTTCGATTTCTCGAACGTCTGTTGCTTTTGCACGGTCGGTACTCTTACAAAAGAGTCGCCCGAATGGTGTGCTACTTCTTTTACAAGAACTTGGCGTTTGGTTTGACCATATTCATATACAACTTACACGCCGCTGCGAGTGGTCAAGTCATTTACAACGATTGGTTGATGTCCTCGTTCAACATCTTCTTCGTCTGTTATCCTGTCATCATTCTCGGCCTCTTCGACCAAGACGTTCGACCGGAATCCAGTTTGAAACACCCAGAGTTGTACTCTGAAACGCAAAGGAATAAAAATTTCAACAAGAAATCGCAAGCTGTGTGGGCGTTAAACGCCATCTGGGTCGCCGTCGTCACCTATTGGTCCATCATGAAAGCGGTGCACTCAGGCACTGCCGACCACGAGGACGGTCACGTCTTTGGTTTGTGGGAAGTTGGTACAACCATGTATACCTCCTTAGTTTTCACTTTGAACTTACAAATTGGTCTGTTCATTAACTACTGGACGTGGATCCATCATTTAACCATTTGGGGATCCTTCGCGTTGTGGTGGATCTTAAACGTCGTCTTGAGTCACACGGACGTGTATTACTCCACGTACTCGTACAAAATCTTTACCGAATCGATCGTGATGACCCCGAAATATTGGCTCGGATTTTGGGCGGTGACGTTTTTATGCCTGCTACCGTATATCGTCGTGAGTTCATTGAAACGCTTATTCAAACCAAGCCTTTACGAACTCGTCCAAAACGAAGAGAGTGTAGAACGCGGCGCGTGTAAACAATGTTTAGGCATCACCACCGAAGTCGACGCCGGGGGCGGCGGTCAAAAATTCAAAAAACGAGCGACGTCGGAATCACACGACGATAGCATGACGTCCAGCGATAGCTATAGCGACGTCTCCGTGGTAGGCACGACCACGCCGAGACGTCAAGGTACTCTGCGGAAGAATATTTCCATGCCCGGATCCGTCACCTCGCAGCGCACGACGCCGCTCGGCTCGATGGAAATCTTGCCGGACGTGAGCGCGTCCTTACCTCCGCCGGGGACACCTACGAGATTACCGCCGAGACAACCGCCCAAAGGAGGTAGCAAGGCGTAACACAACAACAAGTAGCTTTTATAATATATAATACTACGATTCTATTTTCACACCACACACGATTTCTCTGAAAGGCATCCCTCACACTTTAAATACCCACAAAAAAAAATGCATCTCCTCTTCCTCCTCGCGCTTTTGTTCGCGAGCAGCGCGACGACGAGAGTCGCGGAAAGTCGCGCCGCTTTTTCACTCTTCAACAATAATCGAGGAGGAGCGGCGTCTCTGATTCGCGACGACGGAAACGACGACTCGATGAGCATCCTCAGACCGGCGGGAAGTAGAACGAGAAGCAAATTCGTAACGAGATTATTCATCGACGAGAAAGAAGATGGAGGAGAAAAGCAGCGCGTCTCGCGATGCGAGGAGAAGTACATCGAGCAACCGCTCTCGCACTTCGCTTGGGGCGAAGGAGAAGGAAACGAGGAGGGGAAATCGAGTTTTCGGACGAGATATTTCGTGTGCTCGGAGTATTACCGCAAAGACTCTCCGATTTTTTTCTACACTGGGAACGAAGCGAACGTGGAGTCGTATTTAGAAAATACGGGATTAATGTGGGAAAACGCGGAACATTTCAACGCGCTGTTGGTGTTCGCGGAACACAGATATTACGGGAAATCGTCACCGATGACGAGTGGGGAGAAGGAGGACGACGACAATGACAACGATGCTGATGAGAGAAATACATTGAAACATTTGAACTCGATGGAAGCTTTGGCGGATTACGCTTCGCTGGTTCGAAAGTTGAGGGAAGAGTACGAGGACGCCGTCGCGGTAATTGCGTTTGGCGGGTCGTACGGCGGGATGTTGGCGTCGTGGATGAGGATGAAGTATGCGCATGTGGTGGATGGGGCAATTGCGGCGTCGGCGCCGATATACGCGTTCGACGGGGAAGATCCGCCGGTGGATCCGAACGCGTTTGCGAGAGGATCGACGTATACCGCTCTCGTGAGCGGACACGGTGCCGAGTGTCCGAAGAGAATTCAAGACGCGTTTACTTTGTTAATAGAATCGGGGGATGAAAACGATAAGATATATTTAGACGTTTTAAAACACACGTTCAGAGCGTGCGACGATATCGAATCGCCATACGAAGTCGCAGAATGGGCTCAATCAGCCTTGGATTACATCGCCATGGGTGATTATCCGGTCGAGAGCGGGTACATGTTATCCGGAAAAGGGAGGCTACCGGCGTGGCCGATGAAAGTAGTGTGCGATGCGATGATGGTCGACGATAAAAACTCAAACTCTTCGTTAGCTGTGTTAGAAAATTTGAGAGAGGCGGTCAGCATCTACTACAACGCCACGAAAACGGAACAGTGTTTTACCATCGGCGATCCGTCGCCGAACAACGACACGAAAGCTACTGAAGATTTATGGGGATATCAATACTGTTCGGAAATGTTCATGCCGATGGAAACGAGCGGCGGTGAAAACGACATGTATTGGTCGTCTCCTTGGAACGAAACCAACGAATTCCGCTACTGTCGTGACGCGTACGGCGTCCAGCCGAGACCGTACTTCGCGCAAGAAACATACGGCGGTCGGAAAATGGTTGAGAACTTTGCCTCAAACATTGTCTTTTCAAACGGAATGTTAGACCCGTGGCATTTACTCGGCGTCTTGGAAACGTCCAACCCGCGCGTCGTACTCGTCAAAATCGACGAAGGCGCTCACCACAACGATTTAATGTTTTCTTCCAAAGACGACCCAGCGAGCGTCAAACGCGCGCGACTGGCGGAAGTAAAAGAGATTCAAAGATGGGTCGACGAAGCTCGCAAGAAGAAGAGAGAGAAGAAGAAAAAGAAGGACAAAAAGGAAGAAGAATAATAGCACACAAGCGCAAAGTTAGAGAAAAACTTGTTACACATGCCATAGTAAATACACTGTCACATACGTTTTCAGTACAACAAAATCAATCTATAATATCTATAGTCTATCTGTGCATGTACCCAATCTGCTGCTCGTAAAAACTAAACCCCTCCTTGGAGACAAACATCTCCTCGTTCGCGTTCATCCACTCTTTAAACTTTCTAAACGGTTCCGACGTCTGATGCGGGTCCGCTAAAAACTCTTTCTTCGAATACCGCTCTACTATGATGAACTTGTTCGGATGTTGGTCGCTTCTTCCAATCTCGTACGATAACGTCTCCGGCTCGTTCGCTTCCACGTGCCGAGCGAGCTCTGAAAATTTCAGCAAGAACTTATCCACGTGTTCGCTTTTCAGCTCGAGCGAGATGTGCAAGCACCACGGGCCTTGTTTCGGCATCGTGGTGATTCGCTTTTAAATTTTATGCGCTCGCTCGTCGCGAGACGCGTACTCTCCATGCGCATATTTTTTTGTTTAGGGTTTATAAAAAAATTTTTTGACTGAAACCCTAAAAATTTTGGTCGTGACGTGTTCACTTCTCGGTGTGTTCGTTACCCGTTCTTTTGGATATTTTTTCCAAACTGGAAACTATATAATCCATCATCCGCGCGAGCGACACAAATCAGAAACGCTTCAAACGCTCTCGATATAAACAAAGGCAACAAGCAAAAGATAACGTCATGAGTTTTACGATGACTTCTTCCCGATCGCTCCTTTCTTCCGGCTTAATGTCCGTGAAATCTTCCACTTCTTCTTCTTCTTCTTCTTCTTCTGCAAAGAGAAGAGCGACCCCTTTGTCGACGAGGCGATGTGTGCAAGTGGTGCGAGCGTCGTCGGACGACGTCGTCGTTTCCATCGATGAGTTGACCGAAACGACTCGAAAAGCGATCAAAACGTACGGGTACGACGATAAAGCGACCGAGTGCATCTTGGACATCTTGATGTACGCGCAGTTGAGAGGGAATAACCAAGGTATGTTTTAGATATGTTTGTGTATATCCACGATGCTCACAAATTGACACTCTCTGACTTCTCTCTCTCTAAAGGTATCATTAAAGTGACGACGAACGGCATCGCCCGCGACCCGGACGCGACGCCAATCAAGATTACCGAACCTGTTCCGTTATCTGCCGCCATCGATGGCGGTAACAACCACGGCATGATTGTCTTGGACAAAGCCGCGGAGCTCGCCATCGAGAAGTGCAAGGCGCACGGCGTCGGGGTGGTCGGTACGAACCACACATTTACGAGTACGGGCGCGTTGGGGTACTACGCGAAGAAGATTGGCGAGCAAGGCTTGGTTGGGATTGTTTTGGCGCAATCGCCGGAGTTTGTGGCGCCGGCTGGGGCGAAGCAAGCGATTTTTGGTACCAACCCGATTGGTTGCTCCATCCCGAGAAAAGGAGGCGAGCCGATGACTTTGGATATGGCGACTTCGGCGTACGCGTTCTTCGGGTTGTTGGAAGCCAAGACGAGCGGCAAGCCGTTACCGCCGAACGTTGCGCAAGACAAGGACGGTAACATGACCACTGATGCGAACGCCGCGTTGGATGGCGGGGCGATCATGACCTTTGATTGCGGGTACAAGTCGAGCAACTTGGCCTTGTGCATCGAGTTGTTGGCCGGTCCGTTGGTCGGCGCCGCGTACAACGACAAGAAGGCGGCGAAGAACTGGGGTAACTTGGTGTTCGCCATTGACCCGAAGATTTTAGGCAACGACGATTTCTTAGAGCAAAGCGCGTTTGTGATGGACCGCGTGAAGAACGCGGAGAAGAAGGACGGCGTGAGTTCGATCAACTTGCCGGGCGAGAGAGGCGACGCGTTGGCCGCGGAGAACATCAAGAAAGGGACGATCGGCGTCGAGCCGAACTTGTGGAAGGGGTTGCAAGAATACGCGGCGAAGTACGACCCGAAGGCGGAAGTGTTTCCGATCGAGTGGGCGTAAACGTTTAATAGTAAATGTGCAACGAGACGAGCTTTTATTCTAATAACCATTCATATAAAATTTTATATAAAACCGACGAAACGAATCGTCCTCTCTCGTTTATTCGTCTGCATACACCCAACTTTGCGAAGTGTTTCGATAAAACTTTTCCTCGTTATTCGCGACTGGAAAGTCAATCATTTGAATCATAAATCCGCGCATGTTGAAATAGAACCCGCCTGGGGCTAAATCCAGGTCCTCGGTGGTGCATTGAAACGTGTATATTGACCCATCGCGTTCGTCCACGCGCGGGCACAAGTACCGATGAAATTGACCGCCGACCAAGTAAGTGGTAATTTTATGTATGAGCATGACGCCGACCCATATGAACACGTAAAACGCGTACGGCGGTTGCTCGAGAAACCTCCGAACGCCTTCAAACCATCGATGTCGCGATTGTTGTTGTTGTTGTTGTTTCTTGTTCCTTTTCTCTTCTTTAAAGCTCCTCTTGTTATTGTTGTCGTCGTTGACGTTGTTTTTTTTCTTCTTAATTTTCGGAAACATGCTCTTGTGCCGCATGCCGTGAAAACGTTGTTGGACGTACACGGTCAAAAACGACAACGCGATTTCAATCGCAATCAAATTGACCGCTTGAATCGCGTAACTTTTTAAAGAAACGATAGATTCGTTCCCAACTTTAGCCATCCTAAAGACGTACAAGTATATTGAAATGACGATGATAGCCGCTATTTCCGCAAACGCGGAAATGACGGAGTTCATCGCTAAAATGTCGTGTTGCTTTTGCGTCGTCAACAACGCCTCTGCGGTTTGCTTTCCCAAAAACGCGCGAGCTAAATACTTGT
>Ga0255779_1004495_pt1 | contig 13426 bp, 5 predicted proteins | sample 011ome_21_FD_179977 | JGI IMG/M metagenome (GOLD analysis project Ga0255779, IMG submission 179977) | Coastal salt marsh microbial communities from the Groves Creek Marsh, Skidaway Island, Georgia - 011508AT metaG (version 2) | ecosystem: Environmental > Aquatic > Marine > Intertidal zone > Salt...
ATTGCCGCTCGAGAAGCGTTAAGACAGTCCAAGTCGTCGCAAATCAACGATGAGTTGGATGAATTGTACGAACGGGTCGTCGTTTCGCCTTCTTCCGGCGTAGGAAATAAGAACACGAATCATCGCGAGACGACAGCAGCATCCTCGGAAGCCGGTACCGCTAAAAAGGCACTGTCATTACTTTCATCTTCGTCTTCGGAAGAGGACGAAGAAGAAGAGGATGAAACCGTCTTCGTTTCTTACGCGGAAAAACCAAAACCAATGACTCTGGCGGAAGCGGAAATGTTTCGAGACGCCAAGAAAGTCTCGCTTTTGATGCAAAGAGCCGAAAGCGCCTTTACGAAATGGATGTAAACGAAGAACCTATGTCGCAGTGTACCAGTACTCGTGTGTGTATTTTCATATTTGTAGATGGATAGTTTTTAATGTAAAATAATGTTAGTATCAAGCTCGCTACAGTTTGTTAATGGTTGTGTTTTTATTTTAAATCTTCTTGACTATTTGCACGACGTCTTCGTCGCACAACACGTGTTCTTTCCCGACTTTCTGCGGTCGATGCTTCGCAGAAATACCCCACACGTTCGCCTCTTTGAAGTTCTTTACCATGCTCTTGTGCAACGAGTTACAGAAATCCTCCACGGTCACTTGTCCCTTCTTCAAAATAATCGGAGCGTCGTACGCCGGATTCTGCCCTTTGGGCTTGGTATAAATTCTCGTCAAGTTCAAATATTCCCAAATCTTATCCAACAACCCGTCTAAATTCCACTCTTTCCCACTAGACACCGGCACGTAGTGCGGCACGTCGTCCAATATCTCCAATTCTTCCACGGTAATTTGATCGATTTTATTCACCGCGTATACGCACGGCGTGTATATTCTATTCCCTTCAATCACATCGATCAACTCCTCGTCCGTGCAGTTCTCGTAAATCTTCACGTCGCAATTCTTCACGTGGTATTCCTCTAAAATTGCTTTCACGGTGCTCTCGTCCAACCACGCGGGATCCTCCCCCGATTTCGGTTTAAACGGCAACACGTTCAACCCGCCTTTATCCTTCACCGTGTAACTAATATTCGGCGGCTTCTTATTCAATCGAATCCCAAACCCGTCCAATTCTTTCTCGATCAGCCGTCTGTGTGTCAACGGCTTCATCGCATCTAAGACAATAACGATCACATCGCACGTTCGCGCGGTCGAAATTACCTGTCTCCCTCTCCCTTTCCCGTCTTTCGCGCCTTCGATGATACCGGGCAAGTCCAGCAGCTGCACTCGAGCACCTCGATAGTTAATCACCCCGGGCACGCACGTCAACGTCGTAAACTCGTACGCGGCGGCTTCGGAGTGGACCCCGGTAAGCTTCGTTAGCAAAGTACTCTTCCCGACCGAGGGAAACCCGACTAATCCGACCCGGCAATCGCCGGTTTTCGTCACGTCAAACCCTTCGCCTTTGCCGCCGGATTTCCCGGACGGCTCGATGAGTTCTCTTCTGAGCTGCGCGAGTTTCGCTCGCAGAGATCCCAGATGGTTCTCCGTCGCTTTGTTCTTCTGGGTTCTGGACATTTCCAGCTCGATGCTGGCTATTTTTTCGAGTATCGCCGCCATGATGTGACTTTTTGATTCGTGTGGTTATTCTCTCTCTCCTTCTTGCGCAAACGAGACGTGCTTTCTCTCTCTCTCTCGTTCTTTTGACGCGTGTGTTTGTGGGGTTTACGAGAGGAGAGAGAAGGAAGGAAAAAGGGGGCGAATGTGAAAAAAAAAAGACAAATATGACGCGTATTCACGTACACGCACACACATATATATATATAACAACATAACAACAAAAACGCGCGCACGAGCACACGAGATTTCCTTTTTACGCACCACCAGCGCCGCCGGCGATACCGACCAACGCGGCGGTGATGACCGGAGTCGCCGCCAAGACGGAACTGACGATGCCGCTCAACGCGTAACTCAACGCCGCGTACGGCAACGCTTCGGGTTCTTTACTCACCAACGCCGCCGTGCCTAAACCGTGGGAGGAGGCTGCGGTTGCCATGCCTCTAGAAACTGGGTCGTTCGCGCCGGATTGGTCCAGGACTTTCGTGGCTAACGCGGAACCGAGGAGACCGGTTAAAACTACCGCCGCGGCTGTCAGAGATACCATTTCCGGATGGCCCAACGAAACAGTCACCGGCATCGCTAAGGCGACGGTGACGGATCGCGGGACCAAGGCGAGAGAAATCGCCGGGGTTAATCCAATGAGGCGACCTAAAAAGGCGGTAGAAAACATAGCGAACGTGGACGTGCCGACTAAACAGGTGAAGATTTCCACCGCGTGTCGTTTTATAATTTTCCTCGCGCCGTAGACTTTAAACGCAAAGGAGACGATGACGGAACCTAAAAAGGCCATGAGGATATCGCCGGCACCCATGGCAGATAAAGAACTCATATCCGTGAACGATACGCCAGATTTATACAGTTTTAACGTGGCTTGGTACCCAGCTCCGGTGCACAAGCCCATGATGTATACGCCGAGGTTAGATAAAACCGCGCACGTGACAATCGGGTTCATCTTCGACTTCACTTTGTCGACGTTACCAATTAATAATGACGACACCGTCGCGCCAACTAAACCGACCGTAACGAAGAAAGGTTGGTACGCGTCCGTGGCGGGCAACCAACTGGCGGATAAGTAGCTCATCAACGTTGTAAATCCAACCAACTGCTTGACCAAATCTGTCGTCGGCGGTTTCGCCTTCTCTTGCGGCAACGGTTGCATCTCGACGCCAGTCATTTGTCTGACCGTCGTCGCTAACTTTGCGCTAAACGCGCACGTCACCACGAACCCGGCGACCAACAACCCGACGATTTTTCCGAGCGTCGCCGCTTCCATCGTCGACACGACCAGCGGCAACGTCACCAGCGAAGGCACGTAAAACACCGGCAACCAACTGGTAATCCAATCCATCGCCGGCGCGAACAAATGACACACTTGCGTGGACAACGAACTCTCCTCGTCTTTCGCCAACGAATCCATCGCCAACAACGCGAAAATCAACCCAAACATAACCACCAGTGGTCCCGGAAACGAAATCCCCTGCGCGGCGACTTTCTTCGAAATCACCTTATCGAGAACGAACAACGTCCCAGTCGCGCCAAACAAGCGCATCAACCCATCGCACTTCGCGCTAAACTCCGCAAAGTTCTTATCCACGTCCGTCGTTCGAAACATTGGATAATTCGCCGCCTTTGCGCGTTCGTTGGCGAGTAACTTTTCCGCGTGTCGTTTCATCGCCATCGCGTAAAAAGCAGTCTTGTCGTCGTGTTCGACTTTCGCAGAAGAAGAAGAAGAAGAAGAAGAAGCCGTTGCATCGCTGGACGACGAAGAAGAAGCGGCGCGCTCGGCTCGAAATTTCGCCTCGATGGCGGCTAAATTCGCCTGCGTATCATCGGAAGATGATGCTCTGACGATCACCGAATTCGTTCGCCCGCTTCGCGTCGTCATCGCGACGACGCCGACGCGCGTTGCGGTCGCGCGTTTTCCAATTCGAATTTGTTTTTGCGCACCGCCATCGCGAATTTTGGAAAACGACGACGACATGTTTTTTGCCGCGACGACGACAGCGCTGGGCGTCGTCCTCGCTACCGAGAAGAGAGAAGACATGTTTTATTCCGATTCCGCGTTTACGTGTGCGTGTGTGTGCGTGCGTTGTGGTATTTGTTTTTGTCGTTTCTTCGCGCGCGAGCGTTTCAAACAAACACGACGACGAGACGGGGAAATAAATACGCCGAGTCAGCGATATCTGCATATCTTTCACACAAACAGGACACGTGTTGCGTTTTAGGGTGTACACCTCATTTCGTGAGAATGGACGCGCGCGCGCGCTGCGCTGTGAATATCAAAGCGCGCCACGATTACGACAAGTTTTTATTATCTATTATTATCTATTATTAAAACGTTCTCTTGGAAACGACGCCCGGGTACCCTCTCCAAACTTTCCCGACGTCCGGGTGCCAACCTCTGGCGCCGACGCGCAACGCCGGGTGCGTGTAGATTTCGCCGCCGAAATCCGTCGGCGGCGCTTTGACGGTTTCTCCGAGCGGCACGGACCACGAACGCGCGTCGCCGAATTTAGCGACGGTTTTTTGCCACGTTGTGTAGAGGTAGTACGGAACCGTGAGGTAGAGCAACATTGCTTGCGTGTACGCGCTCTTCGCGAACATCACGGAGGAGACGAACGTCTGCGCGATTAACAACGACCACATGATCAGCTCGGCGCAGGAATAAAACACCGTGCCGTTGGATTCGTACCCGCGTTCGTAGACGTAAAGCAGATGATACCTCCAGATTATGAAGTTGGTGAGAAAGAAGAACGCGCACACCACAGAAATCATCGGGGCGATGACAGAAAACGTCAGCCCGAGCAAAATAATCACCGAAAACAAACCAGCTTCTCGTCCAGCTCTCATTTGTCGAGGCGAATATTTCATCGTTTTATCTCTTTTCGTTGGCGTGCAACCGAAGCAGCACCGTAAATAGGTGTTGACTGTGTAACAAATAACACCAGGGTGCGGAAATATCAACCTATACGTTGGAATAAACACCGCTCGGTAGAAAACGAAAGATAAGAAGAAATTCGAGGACAACGGCAAGACTGTGCCGAATTGCTGCTGCAAAGTGCCCACCGTGGTGCCGTTTTGCAGAGCTTGTTGCAAGATCCCGGAAATCGCCCCGCCGGTGATGCCACCGATTAACATGTTCAATAAACCCCATAAATAGTAGAATTTCATGAACCTTTGATCTGTGGCTGAGAGAGACACATGGACGTTTTGCGCATGCACCAAGTACAAAAGGAAGAAGGACACAGCGAAGACTTCCCATAATGTGAGCAAAATCGGCGGTAAGATACCAGACACTAGCAAACGTAAACCTTCGACTTCTTTGTTATCGCAATACCACTCCAGAAAGGATTCGATGCTATCGCTCGGAGCCTTTAACGTGCACGCAGAGGTGATCATGGTCGCAACCAAAGTCGACGGAGTAAGAATCAAAATGACAATCGCCGGGTAGACGAACATGAAACGAACCAATGAGGTCCGCTTCGGTTGTAACAGCGTTTGCCAATTAATATCTGATGGGCCAGGCGCGGGATGGACGATGAATTCGTTCGTTCCGCCGCGGTGTAACAAACACTGAGCCGCCATCGCAGCAGCCGTTTGAGTTTCGAATACTACAAACGCCGATGGTCCGGGGACGCCATTCCATGCTTTTTCTCTCTCTTCGACAATCATCGCGTCCACAACTTCCAATTCGTGCTCTAAATCTGCCAGTTTTGACGACCGATCTGCGCTAGTTTCTTTCTCCCTGGCCTTTGGCATGGAAAAGGTTAAACTTTTACCCATCGAACGACTCGATTGCGATTCGATGTCTTGTAATTTCGCGCGGTCCTTTTCGCTCGCGTTCCCATCAACACCGCGTTTTCTAAGTAAACTCATCTCCCGCCCAAAGTCTGCCATTTTCTGCGGATCCTCGCCAAATGTGGCGCATTTCCCACGCATCTGAACGAGATTGTTGTTGATCTCGTCTCTCTGGTCTAATAAACGATCGGTCTGTCGATGATCGTACACTGGGATCATCCCGCGAAACTCGCTACCGAAAACTTCGTTGAACATGGTTTCCATCGCCGCGTACTGTTCATCCGCATACGCTCTTTTCGCTTCATTTTCCTCCTCTTCTATTTGCTGCGCTCTTCCGGAGTCGGATTTCAAGCTCGATCCAAATTTAGAGAAAAATTTAGCGGAGAATTTACTCTTCAATGTCTTGTGCCGCCGTTTTGATCTAAACTTTGGAATGTTGGTCAACAAAATCACGTAGTTTTCCGCCCAAACAGAGATCAATTTTCGACTTTCCGGATCGTACGTGTTTACCGATCTCGATTGCTGCACGTCAGGCAAGGCACCAACCATATCGCTGTAGCTGTATTCTACATTCGGATCCTCGCTGACGTCTAAACCCGTCCACCATTCGTGATCGATGGCGACGTCGCGACCGTCGTTGTTTTTCGCGATGGCCGCTTGTACTTCTTGCGCTTGGCGAATGGCGTTCTCGAGAGACGATCGACCTTCGACGACTTTTTGCGCCTCGCTCAAATCTAAGAGGTTTCCGAAGGAGCCTCCTCCAGAACTTGTACGACGATGATGTCCACCACCGGCCTTCCCGGCGGTATTTTGACGAAATTGCTTCTGGGCGAGCTTTTGCGGAGAGAACATTGTTCCGCCGTCGCCGTTCGAATTATTGTTAGCATCCTCTTCTCGACTGGACATTCTGCGATGTGCTTGAGGAGGATTCAATTCGGTTTGGGAGCTCGATCCTTCGTTCGCGCTCATTCCGCTTGAGGTGTTCCTGTTCAATATCGCATTCCTTGCCGCCGCGGCTTCTCGGCTATCTGTTATTGACGAGGTTAACATGTTTACGTCGTCGTCGGTGATGTCCAAAGCGTTCTCGCCGTCTTCTTCGTCGTCGTTATTATTATTGTTAAGATTACGATTGCGGTTATTCCGACCAGATATAGTCCGAGCAGCGCGATTGGCTTGCATCATCGAAGACCCGACCACCGATCGACCTAAATTACCCATATCACCAAAGATGCCAAGGATTCTTCTTCCCGCACCTCGAGTGTTCGCCGGCCGTTCCGCCGGCGCGTACCTCGAACTACCCGCGTGTCGGTCAAGCTGTTGCCTCGGATTCATCCCCAGTTCTTCATCGCCGGCATTGACATCGTCGTCTCTAATATTTGCAGACTCCGAAATCGGTCCTGGTGGCGATTTATCGCTTCCCTTTAGAGGACTCGGAGAGTAGTTTAACACTTCATCCTCATCAATAGTAGCAGTTGGAGTACCACCCGCCGGCGACGAAACCATCCTCTCTGCCTCGTCGTAATTAAGGTGTTGAGGCGATGATTTGGTGGGCGAATTCCCTGAGAATAATCCGCCACTACGTTTAGTCACTGATGAGTTCGGAGTCTCCGTCGCGGCGTAGGATTCCAAAGAAATACCCGCCGATGAAGATGGAGACGACGGCTTTTTCGCCGCAACCGACGCGGTCGACGGAGGTGTGTTCGTAATCGTACCCGCAATAGACACACCACCAGAGGACGTGGGGGAGATTGGTTCCGTCTGCTGGGTCACTACTTTCTTAGTTGACGTCTTTTTTTCGTCGCTGTTGCTTCTATGCCCAGCGCCGCCGCCACCACCAGCACCGCTGCCGCCGTATCGAAACAAACCCTTACCATAACCCTTACTTTGTATCGCTCTCACAGAAACGACTGAACGAGCGGAAGGATCGTCGTCTTTGCCAAATGCGAAATTACCACCGTCTTCATCATCTTCCACCGGGGAAGATGGGTTCTCAGAACGGTCTCGTTTTATCAATGAAGCGGCACCCTTCGCTTTGAACGCTTGCGATTTGAGTACCGAGATGGGCTTCGATTTCGCCGATGCGGCCATCTGCATAGCTTTCGATCCGAGCGACGTTGAACGCATTAAAGACATCGATTTCATCAACGAGGATCCCGACCCACGGCCACTATCGCCCCCTTCTTTACTACTTCTATAAATTCCACCACTGCGGCTACTATTATGACTACTGTTGTTATAACTCGTGTTGTTATCGTTGCTCCTAATTGGCGAAACGCCTCCGTATTCAGGCATTTCCTCGCTTCCTCTTCCCGCAGTTGGCGATGGAATACCACTTACGCCCTCTTTCCTCTCGAAAAAAGTTACGCTCCCGCTGTGTCCAGAAGCTTTCACAATTGCCGGCGCGTGCTCCACGTCGATCGAATGCAACTCTCTCGAACGCTGTAAACTCGGCACTGTTAAAGTCCTCACTCCAACCTCCTGTAAATTATCTTGAATCTGAGACACGTCGATCTCATCGGATACCTTTTGACCTTGTTTCACCAATTGCACTAAAATCGATTCCGGTTGATGCACTGCTCTCCATAAGTTCGTGTCCCCTTTAGTGGTTAAATAGAGTTGTCGCAAAATCGAGAATGATTTTACGTGTTTACCCACCAGCCAAACGACGTAGAACATTATCAACTCAAATAAAAACACGTGCAACCACAATAGGCCGGCCTCGTCCGGGACATTTGCCGCAGTCGTTTGCATCAGCACCGAACGAATCGATCCAGATAACGTCGTGTCTTTACCTTCCAAGAGATCTCGTTCGTACTGCGCGTTGAGTTCGCTACATATAGCCATGTGCACTGGAATCAAAATCGCGCACACGACCACCGCGATTGGGAAGAAAATCTGGACCCCTAACTGCGCGACTCTTAAAAACGCAAACCCATCCAACCCGGCGGTTTGGATAAACTCCTTATCGCTCACTCTCAGCACGTGCAGGATCCATCCGTACAAATATTGCACGTACCCTTTCAACTGCTTAAAAAACCAAATCACCCACAAATATGAGTTCGACAACTTCTTCGTCGCCGGTATGCCTTGCCGCCAATCGAACTCGGTTTTATCGTACGGCGGCGGAGGATGCGTGAGGTTTCGCAATCGCAATCGGCCAAAGTAGATTGGATTCGCGTGTCTGTACGCACCGAATAGCGTCAACACCACGAACGAGGCAATGAAATAGTCTGTGTTTTTTGATCGGTTCATAGAGAGTGAGAGAGAAATTAAGAGTGAACGCGTCAGCGCATCTGAGAATATCTAACAACGACATCGCGCAGAGAGCGAAAGAAGACGCTTTGAAAAAAAAACACCATCCGAGAGTCTCGATGGCGCGCAGCTCTCGCACTCGCAAACGCAAAACAACGATGATGACGACAAACTCGCGCGCGCGAGAGAGAGAGAGAGAGAGACTACTACTCACACAGCAAAGAGTAACTGATATCGGTATCGGAAACGTTGAAATGCGCGCTCGTTTGCACCCACGGTACCGGAGGAGGCGGCGACGGAGGAGGCGGAGGAGGCGGTGGGTTTGGAGGTGGCAACGGCGGCGGGAACGGAGAAGGAGGAGGAGAAGGGAGAGAATCCATTTGGGATCGGAGATCTCTGTCTGTCTGTCTGTCTGTGTCTCTGCGATCAACGAGAGCTTTCGCGCGCGCGCGTGTTTCAGAGAGAGAGAGAGAGAAGTGAAGAGAGTCAACGGATCGAAAATAATCTAAAACGCGATTGAGGAATTTTCAAAAAATGTATACGAGTAGGCACAAAAAGCAACATCGCGCTTTTAGCGCGAGCGATACACGCACATCATATTTCAAATGCTCTCGCTTTAAATCTCTCTCTATTTCTTCTAAGCTTCGTCGAGTGCGATTCTCGGACAGATGTTCATACTTTGCAACTCTTGAAACAATAATTTACACGCGTACGGCACTTTGAGCGTCGCGACTTCCGCTTTTACGCCGCAGCTGTGACAACATTCTCTTCCGCTCGCTTTGTCCCGGTAGGCGAGTAAGCCGCACGTGACGCAAACTTGCGCGTCGAAGACGTCTGCGGAAATCATGAGACGCTCGAGTACTAAAGCGGAAGCGCCGTAACCAATTAAGCAGTCGCGTTCCATTTCGCCGAGGCGCAAGCCGCCTTGGCGGGCGCGACCTTCCGTGGGTTGTCTCGTGAGGACGACGCGAGGACCTCGAGCGCGCGCGTGCATTTTGTCGAGGACCATATGTTTGAGCTTCTGGTAATAGACTGGACCGGTGAAAATTCTCGCTTGGAGGTACTCGCCGGTGAGACCACAGATTAAGGTTTCTTTACCATCCGAGGCGTACCCAGCTTTGAGTAAAGCTTCGCCAATTTCGTCGACGTATTCATTTTTGTTTGTGGTTCCTGCAGCCGTGGCGGAGGTAATGTCGTTGCTTGCAAACGCGGAAGCATCCCGGAAAGTGCCTTCTTCCGAGGCAGCTTTTCCAGCGAGTAGCTCGATGAGCTTACCAACGGTCATCCGCGACGGGAACCCGTGTGGATTCATCACCAAATCGGGGCATATGCCGCGTTCGGTGATCGGAAAATCTTCTTGGGGTAAAATGGCGCCGACGACCCCTTTTTGACCGTGGCGAGAGGAGAATTTATCGCCAACCTCTGGACGTCTCGTGTGACGCACTAATGTTTTAACTACGAATTGGTTCTCGTCAGTTACCGTGAGTAAGACTTTGTCCACGACGCAACCGTCCACTTCCGGACCTCGGTAGACTTGCGGAGCTGGACGAAACTCGCGATCGGGAAGCTGATCGGGATTCGCCAACGGATCTCGAGTGTTTTTCGGCATGTGCTTGTTGATGTAAATATCTTTGTTTCGGATTCTCACGCCAACTTGCGCGTATCCGTCGTTGTCCAACACTCGATAGTTTTTCATGCGCTTCATCTGATCTATCGACGGTTTCAACACTTTATCTTGCGTTCGGTTGGCATATTTTTTCATAGTCGCCGAGTACTTTCTGGAGACTTGACATCGACCGAAACCTCGGTCTAAGGAAGCGCGGTTTATAACCACCGCATCTTCGATGTCGTAGCCCGTATTTGATAGTACCGCGATGACGGCGTTTTGGCCCGCGCCTAACCTATCGAATTGAATCAACTCGATTGTTTTCGTCGTCACGAGAGGCTTTTGCGCCGAGCACAAAGTGTACATCAACGTGTCCATTCTGTTCAGCTGATTAAACGCTAAATTACCCATGGCCTGTTTCCCCATCGCGCACTGGTAGGTGTTTCTTGGACTTTGATTGTGATGAGGAAATGGGATGATCCCAGCGCAGACGCCTAAAAGTGTAAATGGTTCGATTTCGCAGTGCGTCTGCGCGCCGGCGACTAAATCCCTTTCGTGCAACGCGATGTACGCGTCGTTTTCCTCGTTCACGTCCAAGTATTCCACGTATCCTCTCTTTAAGAAATCTTCAAACACCCACTCTTTGTTTTTCAACGCATCTAAATGTTTTTGTTTCAACTTCAATCGACCGGTGGTCTCGTCGACGACGATTAAAGGCCGACAGACTCTCCCGCCGTCCGACGCTATGTGAACGAAACCCTTCGTCACGTGAACAGAAACAAACTCGCTGATACGTCCCGAACGACGTAGTTTTCTAAATTTCTGCGCAAAATCGATCGGGTGCGACACCGAACCAAGTATTGAACCGTTTAATAATACCAGTGCGCTACCTTTCTGGTGTAACTCTTCGCCGGCTAAGAATTCGAGGGGTTCGCAACCGAGCGTTTGCGCGAGTTTTCTCAGGGGCAATTCGTCGGAATCAGTCGTGACGTGTGTCATGAGTGCTAAATTTTTCACCAAACCGCAACTTTCGCCTTCCGGTGTGTCCGAGGGGCACAGCATTCCCCACTGCGACGGTTGCAACGCTCGAGGACCACTCACTTTACGAGTTTTTTCAAACTGCGAAGTGATTCGAGTCATCATACCTAGCGCAGAAATAAAAGACAAACGTGAGAGAACCTGAGTCACGCCTTTTCGTTCCATGCGAAAACGTTTGATAGTCCAATTTCCTGTTGATATCGCGTGTTCTAATCCGTTGCTAATCGTATCTTGACGTATGCACTTTACGACGTCAAATTGCTGCGCGCGATTGGCTTTCGATAAAACCGCATCTGCTTGGCGTTTTAAATCCGCGTTTAAACGTTTGAAACAATCTTCAAACAGCAACGCTAGCAATTGTCCAGCTAATTCGAGCCTTTTATTTCCGTAATAATCTTTATCGTCTACTTCCTCGGGGTTTAAATTCGCCAATAATATGCGTCGAATCATCACGCACACGTACGCCGATTTTCCTCGAAAATCGTAATCTTCAACCGGAACGTGGGCTAAAACGACGCCTGCAAAAATATCTCTAGCTTCGTCCGAACGCGTTCGTCTGTTAATGTTGATGTGATTTGCGTTCACGTTGTTCTCTTTTCCAGTTGGTGCGCTTCCGTCGATGTTTTTATTCGCATTCGCTCTGTTATTGGCATTGTTATTCACTCCCATGGTGGTTGGTTGCCCTGGCGTTGGGCCTTCGCTCGCCTCGACTGCCGCGGCGGCCGCCTTCCCATCCTTGCCAGCAATCGCAGCCAAACGCCACTGACTGGCGCGAATTCTTTGTCCACAGTACTCTAAGGCCTCGCTCTGCGTAAACACGTCCAACGCGGCGCATTCTTGTAAACTCGGTGCCAACAAGCTCATACACAACGGATCGCTCCCTCCGGCTGCTTTTTGCATCAACTCTTGGTCGCTTTCTAAACCCATCGCTTTTAACGCGATGACTATGGGGATATCCTCTTGGAACGTGTTGTGCTTTAAATACAGCTTGCCACTTTTTTGCACGACGTTCGTCTTCGATTTACGTTCGTTCGTGCTCGAAGTCACGCTGGCGCAAATCAACCCTTTCGCGTCTAGCTCGATAATCACTCTGTTCTTACTCAATTGCTCTTGAATTAAAATCACTTTCTCCACACCTTTGACGACAAAATACCCCCCTGGGTCTAAAGGACACTCGCCTAATCTCGCCAACTCGTCCTCTCCTTTATTCCTCAAACAACACCGAGAACTCCTCAACATTAAAGGAATCTTGCCGATGCACACGTTGTGCGTCGTAATAATCTCCTTCCCTTTCGTGTACTCCACGTCCACCATCACCGGCGCCGAGTACGTCATATCTCTCAATCTGCACTGTTGCGGCGTGATGTCTTGTTTCACCATCCTCTCGTCCACCGTTTGCGGCGACCCGACCGAAACGTTTTTATACCTCAAATAAAAGTTCGGGTCCGAGTCGCACGTGACTTTGTTGTTCGCCTTGGCGGCGACAATCTTCTTGATTTCCTCGTCGATCAAATAGTCGAACGATTCGATGTGCTGGCGGACTGAGAAATGCGCGCGTTCGAATGCGGAGAAGAAGAAGAAGAAGGTAAAAGAAGAGGTACGCGTCAGTATTATTTTTCACTTCACTCTTTCGCCCGCCGCGCTACGTAGCGAAAGAAGAGAGAACAATACACACTAACACACACACACACACGAGAAGAACAAACAGAGAATTTGCGGCTGCCTGGAGCATCATCAAACCACCCCGCGCGCGAATGCAATCGCACATGAACACCAAAAACGCAAAAACGCACCTAACCCTCTGACTTTCAAAAACGCCGGCAATAGCTCAAACTTATCCTTCATCGTTTTGATTGGTTTCGTTCGATCGCCGTCGTATAAACAGCGTAAATTTCCTCCGTCGTCGTCGCCGCCACGCGCCGGCGTGGGTTTTGTTGACGGCATGTGATGTATTTTCTTTCTCACTCAAAGTGAGCGCGCGTCTCTCGGGTGAGAGGGTGCGTACAAATACGATCACGCGATTACGTGTGCGCGCGTAATCTTTACCCGCTCGCGCTTCAAACGAGCGGTTAAAGGTCGCGCGTTATTTTTTGTATATCTCCTCGCGCTCTTTTTGTGCAGATCGAGAGG
>Ga0255779_1004509_pt1 | contig 13403 bp, 8 predicted proteins | sample 011ome_21_FD_179977 | JGI IMG/M metagenome (GOLD analysis project Ga0255779, IMG submission 179977) | Coastal salt marsh microbial communities from the Groves Creek Marsh, Skidaway Island, Georgia - 011508AT metaG (version 2) | ecosystem: Environmental > Aquatic > Marine > Intertidal zone > Salt...
AGAGGATGAAACGACAACTCGTCGATCCTGCTCACCTGCTTGGAATCGACTAATGCGAAGTAACTCGTCTGGATGTTTTGGATCTGGCTTGATCATGATTCCACCGGGCAGCATCAGGAAGCTCGACATCTTGATTGATTTCACATCGCCCAGCAAAACCACTTCCGGTTCTTCCTGAAGTGAGACGACAATCGCTGGCGTGCTTTGGGAAGAGATCTGATAAAGCGAAAGCGGTCCCAGCGGACTTCCGCCTAAAGCCGGTTTCCCATCGATTCGACGTCGGATTGAACAGAACGCGCCGTAGCGAGTTTCTAAGCTGGGTTCATCCATGAGTCGTTTTAAAGCATCAACGGCCAGCTGCTGTTCGATGCCCTGTAGGGCAATGAGCGAAGGATAACGAAACGCGGCAACTTCACGAGCAGCCTTTTCGAGTGGTTCAATGGACTCGACTCGATCAAGATAACCTAGTGCTTCGGCAGCGTAGAATTGTAACTCTTGATTGCTCGACTCCAGTCCTTCAAGAAGGGTTGGCACGGCGCTCTCCCCGAGTGCTTCGAGCTGTAGGGCAGCATCGGCTGCAGTTTCGGGCACCCTTAGTTTTTGTGCGAGTTCGGTGAGGCGTTCCTGTCGTCCGTTGATTTCTACTTTGATGCCAATAGCCTGAACAACTTGCATCATTCGTGGGACGTTATCGCGATAGCGTGGATGAACTTCGATTTCGATAAAATCGTCTTCGATTGCCGTCGCAATTCCCCGACGCGTGGTTCCATCAAAGAAGAAGAGACGACGGTTGATCGCATCGGCAATCGCTTTGGATAGTTTGGCGTGCTGGAATTCTGGCCTCAGGATAAGACCTAGTTTGCGAGTCACCTGAACGCGACCACCCGAAAGGATGCGGCCCTCGTTGCGAAGGCTTTCATCCGCATTTGGTTCATGGTCCGCGCGAGTGAGGATGGAGCCTTGTCCAATCGCAAGGACATCACTTTGGCGGATAATGTTCTGCAGCATCCGCTGTTCGCGAAGGCGAGTATCGAGTAACCATCCATGGTGAAGATCGGTAACACGGCTTTCTTTTGGCGCTAGCACGCGAATGTCGATCAAGTCACCTCGCCTTGCTCCGGGAGGAATGAGGGCAAGGACTCTGACCAAGGCGGTATCTTCTTGTTCGAGCCATTGGTTCGGGGCAATGACATCGTGCCGTTTCATTTCCTCGAGAAGTTGATCTCGAAAAACCGATGGATCCGGGGGGCCACCGGTCCCTGGAAGTGCGTTAACCGCCCCAACTCCTTCAATTCGCAGTGGGCTGAGCCCTTGGATGATCGTGCCATCGCGAATCAAGTCCGGGGGCTCCGGTGCCCGCATCAAATCTCGAAGTTTGGCTTCATTTTCCGCCTCTTCAAAGCGTCCGGGGAATAGTGCGTTGCACCCAGTGCCGCTCGCGAGAGCAATCGCAATCGATGCGAGCTGAAACACGACGCGACGGCGAGAAGCGGATAATTGATTTGGATTGGTGCACATTGTGTAGGTGGACATCCTGTCGTGAGGCTGCGTTACCCAGCCCAAGTTTGAAATGGCCTGAATCCGAGAAGGTAGAATCGGAAAAAGGCTTTTCGGCTGAACCTAGAGGCGGAAAGGGATTGGTAAGCGAAGAGCGATGGGGCACATTCGAATCTTCTTGGTTCTAATTAGCTGTTTTGCCGTCTTCGTAGCAAGGTCAGGGGGGGCAGGGTAGTCTTTGCCGCGGACCCGCCACAACGGACTAACCCGGAATCTCGCCTACCGGCCACCCGGTAGGGGCTTTGGGGCCTCTCGAGATGAGATGGCATCATGAAGGGAGATTCAAAAGCTTAGGTTTTCGCGAAAAAATGCCGATTTGTCTGAATTTAACCACGCAAGTGCACGAGTCTGCCGAAACAGGTTGTGTGATCCGTTTTGGGGTGCTGCGTCAAAACAGTTTTTTTTGTTCGGCTTTGAAGCTCTTGACAGAAAAATCACAGCGGAGATACTCTTCGGTTCGCCTGGCCTCGTCTTGGTTATTTGCATGCATTTGGCACTGGAAAACCCTTGTTTTCGGGTTGTTGTGCCCCCAAAACGGCGGCGAAAAGCGCAAAAATCCTCGACTGCGTCCAATTAAATGGCGTGGTTCCGATATTCCATCGTGTGGATCAACCCCACCAGAACGACAGTTTTATGCCCACAATCAACCAACTTGTCCGCAAGCGTCGGAAACTGAAGAAGAGTCAAAGTAAGTCTCCCGTGCTTGAGAAGTGTCCGCAAAAGCAAGGCGTTTGCCTTCAAGTGCGAACAATGACTCCGAAAAAACCTAATTCGGCTCTTCGTAAGATTTCTCGTGTTCGGTTGAGTAACGGGAAAGAGGTTACGGTTTATATTCCGGGTGAAGGGCATAACCTCCAAGAGCACTCGATCGTTCTTGTTCGTGGTGGTCGTGTGCGTGACCTTCCTGGTGTTCGGTACCAAGTGGTTCGTGGTTCACGAGACGCACTCGGTGTTGAGGGGCGAAAGCAGTCCCGCAGTCGCTACGGTGCCAAGAAGTAATTCACCGAGCAATGACATTGCAGAGATAAATGGTTTTATCTCCTGCGGTTCAAATGCTCCCATGATGGACTTCGTGTCGTATCGGCACAGCCCATGTTGAAAGAGATGATAGGGACGCGACACAAGTGGGTCGCACCAAATACAGAAACAATCACACATCGTTTTTAAGAATCGAAGATGGGTCGAATCACTTCCAGTCGCTCGCAACTTAAGGGTGACCCGAGACATAATTCCATGTTGGCAAGCAAGTTCATCAATTGCTTGATGCTTGACGGAAAAAAGACAACCGCGCAGCGTGTTTTCTACGACGCGTTGGATGAGATTTCCCGTCGAAACGAAGCCGCTGACTCCTCCTCGATCGAGGTTTTTGAAGCAGCCGTCGAGAACGTCAAACCATACATTGAAGTTCGTAGTAAGCGTGTTGGCGGTGCGAGCTATCAGGTTCCAATGCAGGTGAACCGCTCGCGTCAACAAAGCTTGGCGATTCGTTGGATTCTTGGCGCGGTGCGTGACAAGAAGGGTCGCCCGATGCACCAAAAGCTTGCCGACGAACTCCTCTCAGCGTACAAGAAAGAGGGCGTTGCCTACACCAAGCGTGAGAACACCCACCGCATGGCGGACGCTAACAAGGCATTCGCTCACTTTGCTTGGTAGAGCGATCGAGCCCTCCGATTCAAATCTAACCGCGTCGCAACAGCGTCGCGGTTTTTTTGTGGACCGTTTCCAGCAGTTGTGTGATTGAGGCCAGAAGTGTTCTCGGGGCCGTGCTTGACGGCGAAGGTGCGTAGCGGATTTTCCGTAGACGGTAGTTCAGTCGGAAAACGGACTGGATCTTGGAATGCGGAAACGCCTGATGCTGGAATTGGCATCAGGCCTTTGCATCACGGCCGGCTGTCGAAACTCGAGCTTTTCGCAATTGGCTTCGCGATGCCAAGGTTTTAGATTGGTGATTAAGTCAACGGCGATGACTTGCTAGTATCTCGTTTCCTTGTTTTTTACACCTCGCGTTTTAAAGCTTGAATTTCATGGCCACGGACATTTCCAAAATTCGAAACATTGGTGTGATTGCTCACATTGATGCTGGCAAGACCACGGTCACCGAGCGAATGCTTTATCTGAGCGGGGCCAAGCATCGCGTGGGACGCGTCGATCACGGCACGACGGACACCGATGATGATCCTGAAGAGCAGGAACGCGGCATCACGATTTTTAGTGCTTGTGTTAAGTATGGTTGGGGGAATTATTCAATCAACCTTCTCGATACTCCGGGCCACGTTGATTTCACGGCCGAGGTTGAGCGTTGCCTACGGGTCCTCGATGGCGCGGTGGTTGTGTTTTCGGCTCGTGAAGGTGTTGAGGCACAGAGTGAAACCGTGTGGCGACAAGCAGATCGGTACGAGGTGCCAAGGATCGTTTTTATCAACAAGATGGATCGCGAAGGTGCAAATTTTGAGTCTGTTTTCAATGAGATAGGGCCTCGCCTTGGTGGTAATCCCGTTGCGATTGAAATCCCGGTGGGGCAAGGCCCGACCCACGTCTCGGATCCGTTTCGGGGTGTGATAGATTTGATCGATATGAAACTGCTTGAGTTCGACCCAGAGACAGAGGGGAAGACGATTCAAGAACGTGAGATCCCAACTGAGTTGCTAGATGATGCCATGTTGTGGCGAGAGCAGATGTTGGATGCCATCTACGACATCAGTGAGGAAGCGGCAACTCTGGCGCTCGAGGAGCAGGAAATACCTGGCGAACTGATTATTGCCGCGCTTCGTCAAGGCTGCATTGACAAGAAGATTCAACCAGTCTTGTGTGGTTCGGCTCTGCATGGAATCGGAGTCCAGCCATTGATGACTGCGGTTGGGAATTTTCTTCCAAGTCCTCTGGATCGTCCTCCGGTAAAAGGTGTCGATCCAAAGAATACTTCCAAGGTATTGGTTCGAGGTCCAGAGAACAGCGAGCCATTTTGCGGATTGGTCTTTAAGATCTTGCCAGCCAAAACAGGTGATAACTACTGGATTCGAATTTACAGCGGACAGCTCAATCAGAACTCCAGAGTTTATTGTCCCAATCGTGATAAGAAAGAAAATATTGCTCAGGTATGGCAGATCCATGCCACGAAAAAAGATCGCGGTGGTCAGGTGGAATCGGTGGGCGCCGGTGATATCTGCTGTGTGATCGGTCCTCGGTTTGCCATCACAGGTGACACGGTTTGCGACTCCAAGGCAAACATCGAACTGCCAAGTATCAATTTTGCAGATACTGTGTTGTCGATGGCAATTGAGCCTGAGAGTACCGCGGATAAAAAGAAGCTCGAAGAAACGCTGGACATGTTGCGACGGCAGGATCCGACTTTCCAAGCGAGCGAAAGTAGCGAAACAGGGCAAACACTTATCAGCGGAATGGGAGAATTGCATCTCGAGGTGATCCAACATCGGTTGACCCGGGACTTTGGTCTGAACGTTAAGTTCTATAAGCCGAGAGTGAATTACCGCGAAACCATCGGTGCAGCGGCGGAGGTGGTTGGCCAGTGTAATCGACAGATGGGAGCAACCCAGATGTTTGCAAGGCTCGGCCTAAAGGTGTCGCCACTTGAGAATGCGTCTGCACCGACTTTGGTTTTCGATCGCTTACCGCCGGAATGCCCGTTGTCCAATGCTGTGCGTTCTGCAGCGGTAGATGAGATTCGTGAGCGTGCTGGCGGCGGAGGTTTGCTCGCTGGGTTCCCGCTCTCTGGTGTCCGAATCGAGGTTTGCTCGGCGGAGATTCACGAAGAGGGAAGCGATGAAGTAGCGTTTCGCATTGCCGCCGGAGACGCCTTTGATCGAGCGATGCAGGCGGCGGGGCCGGTTCTGCTGGAACCCCTGATGAAAGTGGAGGTGACGACTCCCGACGACTACATGGGCGAATTGGTGGGCGACCTTCAGCAACGACGTGCGATTATCTCATCAACCGAGTCTCGTGGAATGATGACAGTCATTACGGCACACGCACCGCTCAAGGAACTATTTGGTTACTCCGGTGCGGTACGAAGTCTCTCGCAAGGGCGTGCCGGTAGCAGTATGGAGCCACTTGGCTATCAACCAGCCCCCAAGGAAGATGCTCAGGCTTTTCAGTTCTAGGTCAATCTTTCCAGTTTCTCGGTAAATCTCACGCTTTCGTCGCTGAATCTCTCTCAGGGGATTGCAGTGGTTTCCGACAGAATCACTGACTTTGTACCTCTGAATTGCTCACTTCTGGTGAACCGAACCGGTAAACTGTACGAAGAACCGGCGTTGCTCGATTTTTGACGCTTCCCTACGATTCTTCGGAAGCCCGACATGTTGATGCGGACTCAAGTTCATTTGGGTGGCATCGCGGCGGGGCTTACGACATCCGTTGACTTTGCATCGCGTTTTACCCCGAGAGATACGGTATCTACCAACGTCTAAACTCTTCAAGGACGTTGGTCACTACCTCCTTTCATCGATGCTGACAGAAATCCAGGAAATCACGATGGAAAACCTCGCAAGGCTTTTAATGAGCTCACGCCTCCTTTCGCTGACTTTAGCGGCTTGTTTGCTGGTTCAAACGGCCCTTTCCGCTCAGGACACGACTCGGGATGCGTCTTCACAGGCTGCTGCTAGCGAGCCATTTAGTCTTGGTGAACCCCCTGCTCGAGATGGAAGAGTTGCACGGTTGATCGCAGCCCTCATGCCGCGAAACCACATCTCTGCAAAGCGATTAGATGACACCATCAGCGAACGTGCGCTACAGCTATATATTAAGTCGCTTGATCCATTAAAGTTGTACTTCTACCAAAGCGACATCGAAGAGTTCGAAAAGGCCAAGCTTGAGATCGACAACATGGTTCAGAACGGCGATCTCGGTCTTGCCTATCAGATCTTTAGCCGATTCATTCAGCGAGTCGACGAGCGTGTCGCGGTGGCGATGGAGCTATTGGATGGTGATTTTGATTTCACCAAGGATGAATCGATCATCACGGATCCCGATGAAGCAAAGTATGCCAACAGCCCCGAAGATGCTCGTGATCGCTGGAGACGTCAAATCAAGTACGCAATGCTCGACCTCAAGGACGATGCTGACTCAGAGAATGCTGAGCAGGGCGATGGGGAAACCGAGGATTACACCGAGCAACTGCGACGACGTTACTCAAGGTATGCCAAGAGATGGAAACAGACCGACAATGACGATTTGCTCGAGATGTTTCTTACCTCGGTAACCACTGCTTATGATCCCCACTCAACCTACATGTCCCCAGGCACCCTGGATGACTTCCAGATTCAAATGAGCCTGAACTTGGATGGAATCGGAGCGCAGTTGCGAGAGAAAGACGGTAATACGGTTGTCTCACGCGTGATGCCTGGTGGAGCAGCCGAGAAGCACGGAAAGCTTAAAACGGATGACATCATCGTGACCGTTGGTCAGGGTGAAGATGGTGAAATGGTCGATATTGTTGAGATGCCATTGAATGACGTCGTAGATTTGATTCGTGGGAAAGCTGGTACCTTGGTCCGACTTGGGGTGAAGCCTGGTGGAGTCGGTAACGTCGAAGAGTACCGAATCACTCGAGCTCGAATCGAACTCGAAGAGTCAGCGGCACGCGGAGAAATCATCGAGCACCAATTACCGGGCTCTGACGAAACCCTAAAGATCGGTTACATCAATCTGCCAAGCTTCTACCTCGATATGGAATCTGCTCGCCAAGAAAAAGCTGATTTCCGAAGTAGCACGCGAGATGTTCGTCGTCTCCTGGTTGATTTTCAGGAAAAGGGAGTCGATGGATTGGTCTTGGATCTGAGCAAGAACGGTGGGGGGAGTCTTACCGAAGCCATTAACCTTACTGGCTTGTTTATTGACCGAGGACCTGTCGTCCAAGTCAAAAATTCCGATGGCTCCATCCAGCAATATGCTGACGAGGAAAGCGGAACGGCATGGGACAAGCCCTTGGTTGTGATGACGAGCAAGTTCAGCGCCAGTGCCAGTGAGATTTTCGCAGGTGCAATCAAGGATTACGGTCGCGGAATCGTCGTCGGTGACCCAGCAACCCACGGAAAAGGAACCGTCCAGACACTCATGGATCTCGGTCAGCAACTATTTGCTCATAATCGAGCTAATTACGGCGCACTCAAGGTGACGTTGCAGCAGTTCTATTTACCAGATGGTGAAAGTACCCAAAGGAAAGGCGTTGCGGCTGATGTTGTGTTACCTAGTATCACGTCCAAGATGGATGTTGCTGAAGGAGACCTTCAGTACGCCCTCGAACATGATGTCGTCAAAGGAGCCACTCACTCAGTCTACAACATGGTTCCGATGGATCTCCTCGATGACTTGCGTTCGAGATCGGAGCAGCGAGTGACAACCGACGAAGAGTTTGCCGATTTGTTGCGACGCATCAGTTCTTATGTCGCACAAAAGGAGGAGCATTCAGTGACGCTTCAAGAATCAGCCTTTATCGCGAGACGAAAAGAGCTTGAGTCACAGAACAAGGATGAGGAATTGGAGTTAGCCGAGCAGATGAATGATGGTGTTGTTTATCGCGACGGATTTTATAACCGAGAGGTGTTGAACATCGTTCACGATTACATCGACGGCCTTCGGGAAAAGAAATTAGACACCGCAGGCTAACGTGTTCTCAATCATCGATGTGAGTCAATGAAGCCATTTTGGAGAGTGGTAAATTGATAGGCTTCGTGCAAATGATGGATTAGCAGATGATTCAAAAACCCAGTCTTTCTTGACTGGGTTTTGTTTTTGAATCTTGTCAATTCAACAGATGTTTGTCGGCTAGGCCATTTTCAATCACACGCTTTTTTTTGCGTGATCATTTTACGTTTTGCTGTTCGAGCCGAAGGAAGTTTGCTGTGGTGATTAGGGTTTTGCATCGCGGGTGAGGAACCACACGGAGGGTTCAATCAATTGCGAAGGATAGAGATCGACGTTCTTATCCTGTGACCAAACTTTTCCAAGTGCTTGGCGTTTGGATTCTCCTGCGACGAGAAACCAGATATTTCTGCCTGAGTTTATGGCCGGGGCAGTGAGCGTGTAACGGAAGGTGTCGAGTTTCTCGACCCAATTTTGGACGAACCAGCGTTGTTTCTCTGATAACGCTTCGGTGCCGGGAAAAAGGGATGCTGTATGAGCATCATCACCGAGTCCTAGCAGCACCAAGTCCCACACAGGGACACTTTCGTCCTTGAAGTGCTCGCGTAAGATTGTCTCATACTGGTCGGCACCGTCAGTTGGTTGTGCGACGTTGACAGTCACCGGGTGGATATTCTTGTCGGGTACTTGATGGTTTCGGAAAAGAGTTTCGCGAACCATTTTCTCATTACTCTGATCACTCTCATTGGTCACATTTCTTTCGTCACCCCAAAACCAATGCGTTTGTTCCCAAGGTAATTCTTCGTTACCGAGCAATTCATAGATGCGGCGTGGAGTCGATCCACCGGATAGAGAAACATTTGCGATTCCGCGATCATGCACGGCCTGCCGGATGACTTCCGCTGCGGCGATGGCAACGGCGTGTTGAAGATCGGGAGTCGAATCGAAAAGGTGTTCAGCGGCTCGATTGGCGTTCATTCAAACGATTCTTTTTGATCGGGGAATTGTCCATTTTGGATCGCGGTGCGGTAATCGGTAGCAGCTTGTTGGATCGCACCTCGGACGTCTGCAAATTGTCTGACAAATTTGGGGAAGTAACCGGAGTTAAAACCAATCATGTCGTGCGTCACCAAGACTTGCCCCGAGACGTGAGGCCCTGCGCCGATACCAATGGTAGGAACAGAGACCGCCTCGGTGATCGCCCGGCCAACTTCAACGGGGACACACTCGATGAGTACACAAAAAGCGCCGGCTCGTTCTGCGGCGATCGCATCCTGAGTTAGTTTTTCGGTTTCTCGCTGGATTCGGTAACCACCCTCTACGTGTACGTTTTGGGGTCGCAGTCCAACATGGGCCATGACGGGGATGCCAGCGGTCACGATGGCTTCGATACGATTTGCCTGTTCGGAACCACCCTCAAGTTTCACCGCGTGGCACTTTGTTTCTTTGAGAACCCTTGCACTTGCCTGAACACTACGTTGAATATCCAGCTGACCTTCAGGGAATGGTAAGTCCACCACGACCAACGCGCGACGCGCGGCACGACCTACCATTTCGGCGTGGTAGATCATCTGATCCATGGTGACCGGTAGAGTCGTCTCATGCCCTTGCACCACCATCGCTACCGAGTCTCCGACCAACAGGATATCGATTCCGGCTTGATCCAACGCCTCTGCCGTTGGATAGTCATAGGCTGTCAGCATCGAAATAGCGGATCCATCACGCCGCATTCGTTGCAAGGTTTTGGTCGTCACTCGGCGTGGGGGTGAAGGTGACGATTCGGGGGCGTGGTCTGTTTGGCTCATGGAACGTCTCACTCCGGGCAAGGTGGCCATTCCGCTCGGGGATATCGAGTGGTGGATGTGAGTTTAAGTGGTCTCGATGCGTTCCCAATAGGGTGGGCAGCCAAGGTTTTGTCGTTTTTGTTGCTGTTTTGACTTGGTTTTTTCATTGTTTTCGATTTTCCCCTCGCAACACCCAGCTCATTTCATCTAACAGGCAGCCGGTGGGTACAATTGCCTCTCACCAAACAAGGCAAAAAATATGATTTGCCATGTGACCGCCAAGTGACTGCCAGTTCATTTCCCTCTGACCGGGTACCGATATGCGAATCCAGCATTTGATGAAAGCTTGTCTCTCGAACCAAGGCAGCTTGTGTTCATGGGTGATCATGATGGTGTGGTTCATTTGTGCGGGGGATCATCGGTTTGCGATTGCGCAAAATAACCCAGCAGCAAACGCAGGTCAGAATCCTGCTGCAGGAGGCTTTGCGGGCGGTGGCTTTGGCGCGGCTGGGGGATTCAGTGCCAACGCGAACATGATTGCGGAATTTCGCGGTAAGCTCAAAGGCTTTCAGCGTGGGATCGTCTACGTGCAAAAAGAAGATGGCACCGAAGCAATGGTCCAGTTGCCTGAAAGCATCAGCAATTTTCAATTTGTGGCGATCGCAAAACCCGCTTTTTTGCAGCGAGGACAGCTCGTTCGTCTCTCTGGTGCCTTTAATCCAACCAACGGGATGGCCGTCACTCCCATCAATAAAGTCGAGTTGTTTCAGCCCGTTACCGGTGGATTATCAGGGCGAACTCGCGAGCAGTTCATTCCCGGCATTTATCCAGAGCAACGAGGTGAGAATCCACAAGCCTTTGCTGAGCCTGTTCAGTGCCGAGTCGTTGGGGCGGTAATGGGGTTAAATGCTAATGGCGTCCTAATGGTGCAGGCCGGGGGTCGACCGCTGCAAATTCAATTGGCGCCTGAGGCGACCTTTGAAATACGATACAACAATCTTTCTCTGGCTCAGGAAGGTGATGAGATCAGTGTGACTGGCTTTTACCAGCCGCCAGATGAAAACCGAATTCGCGCTGAACGAATCACGGTGACGACCGATCGAGTTTACGGTGAGTTTTCTGATGAGCCTCCCAAGCGAGCCACTCGTCGACGAGCGACTCGCGAACCAGTGGACGATGAAAAGGAAATGAATGAAGGGGAAGCCCGAGCTGACGTGAACGGAGACGGCAAAGTCAATGTCGAAGGCAAAAAAGTGAATGCAAATCCCGAGGCCGCCGCCGCTGCGGAGGCGGTGGAGTGAAACGGGCAAAATGTAATAAACTATCGCTAGACGATAACTAACTCACCAAACACATTCTTAGTAAAAGCAGAATCATGAAAACACGAATCTTCATTGCTTCGGTAATCGCCGTCGCTCTCTGTGTCTTTTCTTTGGAAAGACCTCATCTCGCAGCTCAAGGTGTTCAGGAGCTAAAGATCGGTTCTGCTGCGCCTGAGCTTGCGATTGAACACTGGATTCAGGATGGAAACGGTTTTTTCAAACCCGTGACCAAGTTTGAAAAAGGCAAAGTGTATGTGGTTGAGTTCTGGGCAACGTGGTGTGGCCCGTGTATCCAAAGCATGCCACACCTGGCTGAATTGCAGAATAAATATCGTGGCCAAAATGTTCAAATCATCAGCGTCTCTAACGAGACGGTTGAGGAGGTAAAAGATCTTTTGGGGAAACAGAATGAACAGGTGGGTAAGTCGTTTGGTGAGCTGACCTCCGCCTGGTGTTTGACCACTGATCCCGATGGATCTGTCTATAAAGACTACATGGATGCAGCTAAACAGGGAGGGATTCCAACCGCCTTCCTTGTGGGTAAGACGAGTGAGATCGAGTGGATCGGTCACCCAATGGATATGGATGGTCCCCTTGACTCGGTTGTGAATGACTCGTGGGATCGTGCTACATTCCAGAAAGAAATGGAGCTTCAGAAGCAACTACAGGAGAATATGCAAAAGGTCTCAATGCTTGCCGGCGCAGGGAAATTTGAAGAGGCGGTTAAGCTAGCGCAAGAACAGCGCAAAGCGACCGAAGGTACTGCGATGGAGGCTCAGTGGACCAGTGTCCAGTATCAAATAAAGTTAATGGGTGGCATGATTGATGATGATGTGCTCAGCCACTTCCGAGGACGACTCACCGAGATGAAAGGTGACGCATATGCGGTTGGTCAGTTTGCCTACACGCTTTATGGGCAGATCAAGCAGGGAGCTGATGTAGGAGTGCTTTCGCAGGAAACGTTGGCAGCTCTGCAGTCAGAGGTCAGCGGTGCGGAGGCTGAAATGCTGCCGCTGCTATACAACACGATGGCTCTGTTGAAATCAGAGACCGGTGATCTAGAGGGAGCCGTTGCGGCTCAGCAAGCGGCGGTCGACGCTGCCCCAGATGAGCGAGTGAAGAACCGTCTTTCAACCCTCTTAGAGGATCTAAAGTCGAGGCTTGACGCATCGGACAAAAAGTCGGAATAGTTTCGCGGTTGGCATCCGTCTCGACTCAACAGACGGTGACTCAACAGGGAACAGTGTGTTATCAGCGACTGATCAATCGTGATTCGATTCGGAGGTCGATTATTTCGTGTGCAACGTTGACGTGAAAACGACTTAAATCTCCCAACAAAAACAGCCACCGCGTTTGACAGCGGTGGCTGTTTTTTTAGGGTCGAATTCTCGTCTCGGTCGCCAGTTTTTCTTAGCTGAGCGTATAGCCTTCTTCGCCATGTTCAGCCACATCGAGACCTCTCTGCTCACTTTCGAGTCGCACACGTATGCCGATGGCCAAGTCGATTGCCTTGAGTAACACGAAGCTCCCTAGGCCCGCAAAAATGATCGTGATGAAGACAGCAACGATTTGACCGATCAGTAGGTCGGGATTTCCGCCAGATTCGATCAGGCCAATGGGGCGACCTTCACTGACATTCCAGCAGGCACGAGATGCAAACACACCGGTCAGGACTGCTCCTAAGATTCCGCCAACCCCATGCACGCCGAAAGCATCCAGAGCGTCATCATATGCGAGGCCGTGCTTGAGTTTGGAGCAGGCAAAGTAGCAAAGAACACCCGCAGAGATTCCCATTGCGATGGCAGGCATTGGTTGAACAAATCCTGCTGCTGGGGTGATGCAAACAAGTCCTGCGACAGCCCCACTGCTTGCACCTAGGACCGTTGGTTTTCCCAACGCAAACCATTCCGTGGTAACCCACGCAATTGCGCCCGCGGCAGCTGCAAAGTGCGTGACCGCGAAAGCGCTACTTGTGAGTCCATCAGAAGCTAATTCACTGCCTGCGTTGAATCCAAACCATCCAAACCAAAGCATTGCTGCACCAAGCGCTGTGTAGGTCAAGTTATGCGGCTGCAGGGGTTCTTTCAGGAAACCCATTCGAGGACCGATCATCAACGCCGCAACCAACGCAGAGATACCA
>Ga0255779_1004511_pt1 | contig 13401 bp, 6 predicted proteins | sample 011ome_21_FD_179977 | JGI IMG/M metagenome (GOLD analysis project Ga0255779, IMG submission 179977) | Coastal salt marsh microbial communities from the Groves Creek Marsh, Skidaway Island, Georgia - 011508AT metaG (version 2) | ecosystem: Environmental > Aquatic > Marine > Intertidal zone > Salt...
GTGCGATCTTTTAATAACTACGAAGAGAGCGTTGAAGAGAGCGAGACGGAGAGACAGAGAGACCAAAAAGCGCTCCTTTCAGAGAAAAGCAAGTAAAACTTTTGCTGAGATTTTATACGCGCACAAACGCGCGAATACTCTTCTTTTAAACGCGAAACATCTCTTCACGTTTCGTCATTAATCCAAAGCAGAGATACGATTTTTGCTCAAATCATCATCGTCAGTTTTACCGGTGTAGAGAGCGCTACAAAGGAAAATGAGAACTTTGAGCAGCGCTTTCAATGCAGGCGCTGTTTCTAAAACGACGAGTAAGACGAGAAGGAGCGGTAGTACTCGATGGTATTGTTCGAATACTAGTGCGAGTAGTAGTAACAACAACGGAGAGGAGTTTGAGAAGATCAAGAGTAATACTACGAACAACAACAACGAAGAAAAGAAAAAGACAAAGTCGTACTCGTACGCGCTCGTGACGAAACGGACGCCACCGAGGAAAGATTTAGGGACGTTCCGTTTCGCGGACGATCAGATGGCGTGCGGCGTGAGAGTGGACTTGAACGAAAGCACGTTTGTGATTTCAAGAGTGACGAAAACGTACACGCTGAAATACGGAAGGTACGTGGAGGACGAGAAACGAAGAGTGGAGGTGGAAAGTTTAGAGAGGAGTTTATTGAACAGACAGTTAGGGGACGTGTTCAAAAGGAGTTGATTTTGAAGACGATCTTTTATTATCGTTTTCTTTTCTCTTTATCGCGCGAAAGAGCCGCCCGTTGTACATCATAAAAAGTATACACATACTACTGTAACTTCAACGACTCGAGCACTTCTTTCCCCGCTCTGACGCCAGTTTCGAACGCGCCTTGTAAGCACGGATTCACGGACGCGTTCGTGCCTTCACCGCAAAAGAATAAGCAGTCGGACCATTCCGATTTTGCCAAAAGGTCTCGAGTTTTTCGATCGCATCCGACGCTCGGGTGCGTGTACGAACCGCCGGCGAATTTATCCTCGGACCACGCTTTCGTCTCGGACGTTTTCAAGTGCTTTTCGCGTATTCGATCGAATTCTTTTCTTCCATCGTCGTCGTCGTTTGTGATGCGCATCGTAATCCAGACGAATTGTTGAAACGCCATCTCTATTCGTTCGTTTGGGTCGATTTTCGCCATCGCGTTCGCCCGGTCGCCGGTGACGAAGAACGTGATGACGAACCGAACTTCTTCTTTTTTACTTTCTTCTTCTTCGTTAGTATTATTATTATTATTATTATTATTATCGTCTTCATCAGAATAAATCGTCTTCTCTTTATCGCTCACGACCCAAAACTCCGGAAACGGCGCCGGGTGGTCGCATATGACGTTGAACAAATTCTCTTGCGGCCAAAATTTCTCGTTAAATCCCAACAAAACTTTCACCGCGTTGCCCATTTTCACGGCGCGTAAAGCTTTTCGTTTCTCCTCGCTCAAAGGCGGGTGAAACGTCACTCTCGAGAGCTTTTTGTCGTCGTCTGAATCGTCGTCGTCTGTTGGTCTGTACATCGGCAACGGTAACGAAACCACCACTTTCTTGGCGTACAACGTCTTTTTTTCAGACGTTTCAGTCGTCGTCGTTCTTCCGGTGACTTTGATCAAATTCCGTTCGTCTACTTTTTCGACCGTTTCCACCTCCCAGTTCAGCCGCACGTCGATGTTGACGACGGGGCTATTATTACTATTACTATTACTATTACTATTCCTTTGAAACGCGTTCAAAAACGCGCGTCGAAACAACTCGTTAAACCCTCCGTTCATGACTAAATATTGCTCTCCGTTTTCCCACCTTTCTTTTTCAATCATAATCTCTCTCATCCCGATATCTTTCAAACTCGCTCCGAAATCAGTCGCGTAAATCAACTCCGCCACGCGTATCTCTCGTTCTGTACATTTTTGCACGTCTCTGAGCCACTCTAACGCGGAGAGCGAGGACATTTCGTCCTCCTCTGACTCGTCATTATGCGTGGTAGTCGTAGTAGTACTCGTCTTCGATACGCCCGGGAGTCGATCGAACAGTTGGTGGATTTTCCACACGTCTTTATCGTTCTTCTCGCACTCGTCGCCGTCGCGCAGCACCAACATCGATTTTTTTGAGAAAGAATATAATAACGCATCCTTCTCCTCCTTGTTACTATTATTAGTAGTAGTAGTATTCATCGCGTATCGATCCGGCCACTCGAACGCGCTGCATTGCATTCGTTTCGGCGTTCCTTTTTTCCCATCTAAATCCTCCTCCAAATCCTCCTCTCTTTTCATCGTTTCTGCGAGTAAATCCTTCACTGGATTCTTCACTTCACCGTGTATAAACTCCGCCCCTAACTCCACCGGCCATTTCGCGATTTTTTTCGTCTGTTTGCACCTCCCGCCGACGGTTGATTGCGCTTCCAAGAGTGCTACTTTGAGTGCATTTTTCTCATCATCATCATCATTTAATGCAAAACAAATCTCCCTCGCGCAGGATACGCCGGACATCCCGGCGCCAAGAATCGCGACGTCGAATATAATACTGTCATCATCAAAGTCCTCCTCTTCGTTCGTCTTTTTTGTTTCCCTCTCTCTTTCGTTCTCAAAGTCGTTTTTCTCGCTGCCTTTTTGCCCCATGAAGATTTTGTGCGGTATTTTAGTAGTAACTGTATTCCCTTTTACTCTCCTCTTTAAAAGAGGAGTACGCACGAAGCACTCAGGAGTAAGCACTACGCACTTAAGGAGTACGAACGAAGCACGTAAAAAGCTAAATTTGAGTTACATTTAAGCACTTAAACCCTAAATTATTAGTACGAATTCTTACTCGCAATTTTTCTTTTTTTTTGAAGAACAGTCCTTTCGTCACTTTTTTCCGTGCGGCTGCTTTTTCCTCAGAATTTCTTTCTCTCTTCTCTCTCGGTAACTGTTTAATGCCTTTGAGTAGTATTACTACTCGCAGAGCGCATTAAAAGAGAGAGACTACTACTGTTTATAGAATAACACTAGAGCGACTCACACGGAGAGCGCGTTTAGAGAAAGAATAATAAGAGAGTAGTATATATAAAAGAGAGATTTAAAAGAAGACATTGGAAATCCATTTTGGAAGATAAGAGTTCTGAGCCGTCACGCGAGAGAAATTTCGCCTTGAGATAAGAAGAGAACTCTTTGTTCTTCGAGCTTTCCTGAGACTTTTAAGACTTTTGAAAAGAAAGGACTCTGAAGAAGGTGTTTTAATACTCCTATTACGCTTGGTATCGCGAGCGTGTTGTTATCATGATGTCGTCGACAGCCGCGGCGGATTTCTCGTTCCGAACGACCAGTCAAGGCGAGGAGGAAGACCTAGGAGCTACCAAATTAAGTTCAGGAGGGTTTCAGCGAGCGTCCTCTTCCTCGCCGGAGAAAAGGAGAAACAGGACACCGAACGAGTTTGAAGAGGACGAAAAAGGACAAAACGATGAGAGAACAGCGACAGAAGCAGGAGTAAATCACGACGAGAATTACTTAAACTGGGGTTTCTCGCAAGTCTTCGGCGAGCGAGCGCCGAACGAGGAAGTGCAGGACGCGGACATCATCTCCGCGGTGGAGTTTGATCGCACGGGGGATTGGCTCGCGACTGGGGATCGAGGTGGGAGAGTTGTCTTGTTTGAGAGAGTGAGGCACGCGAAAAGGCGAGAAGAGAAACATCCCGAGGATGAGTTGGAGGACGTTTTGATGGAGGAGATGAGCTCGGAGATGCAATATAATAGAGACGATCAAGTCGGGGTTATGATTAATAACAATAAGAACAACGCGAGCACGAGCGAGAATACGAATAAAAACGGACAGCATCAGTTAATAGCAGAAGGAGGTAAACCGGAACAGGTTGAGTTCCGATATTTAACCGAGTTTCAATCGCACGAACCGGAGTTTGATTATTTAAAGTCGCTCGAGATTGAAGAGAAAATCAACACCTTGAAGTGGTGTCACCAAGGCGCCAACGAGGGGAGGTTTGTATTATCCACGAACGATAAGACGATCAAACTGTGGAAAGTGTTCGAGAAAAGAGCGGAAGCAGTGAGCGGGTTTAATCGAGACTCGAACGATTCTATCAACACGACGACGACGAGTACCGGAGGAGCGCATAATTGGGGCGGAAATAGTAATAATAGAAACAACAACGAAAATAGTAGAAACAATAAGGAAAACAACGCAACAGCAGGTGGAACATCAACGTCGAACACGTCTTCGGAGACTTCATATCGATTGAGAATCCCACGAGTTTTGAAAGGCGAGTTGGGGTTTAACGCGCGATGTCGCCGGTGCTACGCCAACGCGCACGCGTATCACATTAACTCGTTATCCGTCAACAGCGACGGAGAAACGTTCATATCCGCGGACGATTTGCGAGTGAATTTATGGCATCTAGAACGCGCGAACGGGTCGTTTAACATCGTCGACATCAAACCGGAAAACATGGAAGAGTTGACCGAAGTCATCACTTCGGCGTGTTTTCATCCGTCGCATTGTCAACACTTCGCGTATTCTTCGAGTAAAGGAACTATTAGATTAGCGGATATGCGGATTAACGCGAGTTGTAACGCGGCGTCGAAATCGTTCGAGGAACCGGAACCGGTTGAAAAGAGGTCGTTCTTTTCGGAAATCATCGCGAGCGTCTCGGACGTGAAATTCAGCAAAGACGGTCGATACTTTCTCTCGAGAGATTATTTGACTTTGAAATTGTGGGACGTGAACATGGAGAAAGCGCCGGTGGCGACGTTTAACGTGCACGATCACTTGCGACCGCGCTTATGCGATTTATACGAAAAAGACTCCATCTTTGACAAGTTTCAGTGTTGCATTCGAGGCGACGGCAAACACGTCGCGAGCGGATCCTACAACGCCAATTTGAGATGTTTCAACGTTTTTGAATCCGGAAGTGAAGGCACGACGACTGAAATCACGTCGAGAATGCCTCCCAGAAGAAGCGAGAGCGCGTTCGGTAACGGTGGCACCACTCGAGAAGATTTGTTCGTGGGTGGCGTGAAAACGCCGCCGAATTCGTTGGCAAACGCGCACCATCACCAAAATTTGAGCGATTTTTCGTCGAACATTTTACACGTCGCGTGGCATCCGGAAGAAGATATCTTGGCGTGCGGCGTTAGTAATAGCTTATATATATTTAACGCGTAATAGGTATGAATTGTTGTATACACTTCTTCTTCTTTCGTGATGTAATAATATAACAATAATAACTTTAATAATAATAATGATAATGATAATAAACAAATAAATTTTACTACTACACGAGCTGCGAACTCCTCGTCGGAATTCTAAAAAATACATTCAACGGCGGCAATGGTCTCGGGTCGAACAAGTAGTCCACCTTCGGCGGCGCGTCTTTAAGCGCCTCTTCTAATTCCAAATCAACCTCTTCCGGTTGGGCGTTCATTTCCCCGCTCGCTTTCTTCGCCTCGGCGGCGAGTTGCGCTTCGATTCGAGCGTTCTTTTCTTCTTGGATGGCTCTTCGCACGTCGTCCGGAAAGATGGCCGGATGACGTAAGAGCCACAAGAGGCCGCACGTGCACGCGAATTTCACTCTCTCTGGGGTGACAATCTTGAAAACGACTTTGGCGACGACGCCCGTCATCAATTCGAAACCAACTCGGACGATGGTTTGAATGTACAACGTCGCCCAACCCAACGCCAAGACGACGAGAATGGTCATCGCCGTCACTCGCGGTTCTGCCCACGTGAAGATACCGATGAAGCGCTCGACACCACCAGCGACTTGATCTAAGATCGACTGCGATTGCGTGATTAACAGTTTTACTTCTTCCAACTGTTTTTGCAACTGCGCGATGGGATTGATTGAATCCCACGTCGCCGCTTCCTTCGGCTTGGTCATACTTTTCTTCTTCTTCTCCGCCTCTTTGGCGTCTTTCGCCGCCTTTTCTTTGTCGTCATAATCCTCGCCGTCCGAATCAAGATTAGCCGCCATGCGCGCATCTTTTGATTCAATCTCTTTTTCTCGATCTTCTTGATCTTTTAATTTCAACGCGTCGTCGATGTCCTCCGGCGCCGCCGCGATGCCAACCGAAAGGAACTCGTTCGGTACCATTCGGTCCAACACGCGCTGATATCGACCCGGGAATAACAGCAAAGCGTTCATGGCTAAACCAAAACAAAACGATGGGATCAACCACTCGGGGTGATAAATCCAAAACACCAACAAGCACTGCGCTAAAACCGTCAACGGAATCGATTCCCACGAGAACGTAAACGTCAAGCCTTTGTGCAAATTAACGAAACCGGACATGGATTTCTCCAGTCTCGCAATAGAGCTCTTAATGCTCATGACGTTGACCGTGTGTTGAGAATACGCCAAGATGTGTTGCGACACTTTTTCTGGTATCGGTGGATTGGCTTGTAAAAGCTTCTTCACCAAGACGTCTTTTTGCGCTCTGAGTACGCGTTGCGTTTCGTTCGGCGAGAGAGGATAAAAGTACCATTTCGCCGGTAACTTTGGTTTTATGTACTTTCGAGCAACCAGAGCGCCGCCTTTGAAGTGTGTAAACGTAAAGGCTAACGTTAAAGTGCCATTTTTGACGATATCGCCGATGGCGACGTTGGCGTTCATCATCAACACGCACTCGTTTTCGTATCGCACGCCGTCTTCCATGCACGACAAAGGTAACTTGATCGTGCCAATGACGTCGTCGTTTTCGGCGTCGAAGACGGAGACGATGACCTCGTCGGACGGTTCAGAGACCGGGTAAATTAAACGTTTATTCCATCGAATCTTGTTTGCGTTTTCAATCATCTTGGCGATTTTCTTTGCCCGGCGCGCGTCGTCGTTCAGAGCTTTTGGTTTCGGAGGCCTCGCTTCACCATCTTCTCCTTCGTCGCCTCCGGCATCAACACCATCGTCGTCGTCGTCTTCTGATACTTTCTGCATGTCTTCGTCACCTAATTCCCCGCTAAACTCGGTCTTCTTCACCGTTTCCAACCTCGACCAATACGGACCAATCTTACAGACGCAATACGCGCCTTGCGGAATCTTATCGATCCCGTTTGCCTCGAGAATATCCACGGAGAGTTTCCCAACCGCTCTCGTCGCGTTTCCACCGTGTAAGTGGTCGAAATACTCCTCGTCGATGTACGCTCTGACTTCGATTTCCCCGTACGGAACGCCAAACTCGTTCTTCTCCGACCCAGTTTTCGGGTGTCTCAAAGTGACCCATCGATACTCCGGGAGCGTTTTCACGCCGACGCGAACCGGCAGTTCGTGCAAAGGAACGGAATAACACCCGATGACGTCGTCAAAACTCGTCGCGCCGTCGTAATCGTAACACTTAAGCTGCATGGTGTTTGAATACGGTTGCGAAGTCAGGAACGTAAACGTTCGATTCCACAACGGGTTCCTCGAGTCTTCGATGTAATGCGTCGATTTCTTCACCTTGGATCGATCGACGGCGTCGATGACGCTGACTTCAACGTACGGGTCGCTCCCGCCTTCGGACCCGTCTTCGCCTTTATCGCAATCCAAGTTGACGATATTTCTCCCCGCGCGAACGTCCACTCTTAGCAAAGCCGTCACCGGGTCGCAATAGTGTTGAATTGAAGCAGTCAGTTCGTTATTCGCGGTTCTCAATTTCGGCTGCGCGGATGCTCGAAACTCCGCGTCGTGTCTCGACCCGAACCAATACTCGCACGTGATTGTCCCGGTAAACTTTCTCTCGCCTTCCCAAAACATCAGCTTTTCTTTCAAATGATTCACATCGAAGAACGACGGTTGTTGGTTTTCCGGCAAAGAGGAGAGATGGATGGTTTTTTGCGTGTATTTTTTACCCGTGTGTTTATCGTATCGAACTTTCGTCGCGACTGGCGGTATCGGTTTCTTATCCTTGGAGATCCCGAGAGAAGGACTTTCGCCGCCGTTTTCGCTTTCGAACGATTCGTTTAAAAGTTTTGTCGAAGGAACAATCAAGCCTCCTTCCGAGGCTGAGTCCACGCGTTTCCACGCGCTCGACATTTTTTTGCGGTTTAATTTCATCGACTCTTCGTCTTGCACCTCTTCTCCTTCTAAATCGAGTTTGGCGTAGCCGATGAAATCATTCAAAGCTTGGTCTCGGTCGTACACGTATAACTCGACCGCATCGGACGCGTCTAAAACGCGTTTCCCGTTTGGAATGTTAAACGTAAACGTTTGCTCCCACTCTGGATCGCACGTTTTCTCGATCGTTCTGGAAACGTTTTGTAATCCGCGGAAACGGATTTCCGTGAACGGATCGGACGTGCCGCCGTCGTCCATGGCGAGCACGTTCTTCGCTCGAATCAAACGAACAAACAACGTTTTCGAGACTTCTTTTTCCACGTCCACGGCTTCGACTTTCCGGAAAACCGCGCTTTTCGCCGATTGCCGTTTCCTCGCCAACGCCAACTCTCGCGAGCGTCGATTCACGTATCGCATGGTATACTTGACCGATTTCTTCGTCATGCGTCTCGTCGCTTTGATTTGTTGCCTGAGAAAATACGCCGCGTACTTCGCTTTCTTCCCCGCACCGAACGGAAGTTTACCTGCCATCGTTTCCATCGTTCGAATGAGCGCGTCCGCGGCTCCGTACGCGCTCGCGCTTTCGTCGTTCAAATCGTCCAAATCTCCGTCTAACGTCGAATCGCTTCTGCGAAGTTGCGCTCCTTTCGCCGGCTTATACGCGATGCGTTTCAAGTCAACATCATCGTCGCCATCCTCGTTCGTTTTCTCTCCTCCATCGTTCGCATTAGTATTATTCTCGGTCGTGGCGTCTTCCTCCTCCTCCCCGCCCGCAAAATCCTCCTTCTCTTCGTTCCGCGGCCGCCTCCCGCGCTCCAACTTCCACTTCTTCACCAACCGTTCGAAGCACTCCGTGTTGTCCACGAATTGTAACTGAAACGTTTTTCCTTTTTCCCGTGACATTTTCTCGTTTTTTATTCCATCATTGCTCGCAGTATTCGCATTATTCGCGTCTTCACCATTTTCCTCGACGTTTTCCAACTTGCTGCTCCTTCTTGTCAAAAGTTTCGCTCTTTCCCGTTCTTTCTCTTTAAAGATCAAGCTTATTCTCGACCGCGCGTCGATGGAATCTAAATCTCTCTGTTTTAATTTCCTCGATACGGTGCCGTTGAAGGAACTCGTAAAGATCGCGAACGTTCTGTGGATGGTGAGCTTGCCTATTTGCGGTAAACTCGATATTCCGAGCGGGGAAACGTCGTGCGTGTCTTTGTAAAGACAATCGAATGAACCGAAGATTGGTTCGCGGGTTTTCGAGAAGACTTGGAGCGTTTTACCCGACGACGCGTTCTTTTTGATGTCTTTCGTGTTCGTGGATAACATTTTTATAAGTTCGTGCGTGAGTGCGTGTGCGTGCACTCTTATATCGCGCGTAAACGTGGAACAAAAGTGACGATCGGATGATCCAAAATTGGTAGATATTTATACTGTTACAGAGGAGTGCGCAAAAGGTCACTGTAGAGCGCGTCGAATACGTGTACGTCGCACTCTTTAATAATAATAGTAGTAAATATGTAACTATTTAATGTTTCCTGGTGACTCTCCTGCCTTCGGCTCTTTCCACGATCTCGCCTCTTTGGGTCATGACCATGAGCGCTCTCATGACCGCCCACTCGTTGACGCCGACGCGAGACAAGTCTTCGACCAAGTGTCGTTTACTCGTCGTGGCGCCGATGGCGAGTTTTTGACGGATTTGCGTTTCCACGAGCTGTAACTCCTCGCGCTGTTCGGGGGAGAGGACGACGGTACCGGCGACGCCGGATCGAGCGGCGTCGATGGTGGAGACTTCGAAGAGGCGGAGCGCTTCCGCGACGTGTTCTTCAGTGACGACTTTTTGTAAACACATCTTCGCCAACGCTTCGGAGACTCGAGTTATGGCTTCGAGTTGGCGGACGGTGATTGGGACCGCCGGGGTGCCTTTGCCTGATTTATTTCGCTCTCGCATTTCTTCTCGGTATTTCACGTACGCGTCTTGCAACATTTTCATCGATCGCTCGTTGATTCTTGGTTTGCAATTCGCTCTGCAATACTCGATGTACCTTTTCATAAATTTTCGTTCGCGCTCCGCCGCCGGGTCTTCTTTGTTCCCTTCCGAGTGAGGTTCGTCGTTATTTCCTCCTCCTCTGTTATTGCCGCCGTTTCTATTCATCGCATTTGCACCGTTCGAGTGGATTTTCAAAACGTGACCGGCGATGGCCATATCTCGTTCGTACAAACGTTCGTCTCGAACGATGAAAATCAAATCGAAACGACTCAAAATGGTCGTTTGTAAATCGATGTTTTCTTGCGCGGTTTTCAGGTCGTCGTATCGTCCACTGGGAGGATTCGCGGCGGCTAACACCGCAGATCTAGAGTTTAACATGGTGGTAATTCCAGCTTTGGCGATGGAAATCGTTTGCTGTTCCATGGCTTCGTGAATCGCGACGCGATCTTCGTCTCGCATTTTATCGAACTCGTCGATACAGACGCACCCGCCGTCGGCTAAGACCATCGCGCCGCCTTCCAAGTAAAACTCACCGTTCGAGTCTCTTATGACCGAGGCGGTTAAACCAGCCGCGGAAGAGCCTTTACCGGAGGTGTACACGCACACCGGCGCGGTACGTTCTACGAATTTCAAAAATTGCGATTTCGCCGTGGACGGATCGCCGAGGAGGAGGACGTTCACGTCGCCTCTTAAACGAGCGCCGTCGGGTAAATGTTTGCGACTTCCCGAAAACATCAAACACGCGACGGCCATTTTAACATCCTCGGACCCGAAAATCGCCGGCGCGATTCTCGAGCGAATGTCTAAGATGACCTCTTTAAACGGCCTTTGCGAGAAAGCTTTAAACTCTTGGTGTTCGGCTTCGGTAAATTTCGCGTTCCCGCGCGCGCCTTCGTTGACTTCGATTAATCCCAGAACGCGAATGTACGGCAACTGGACGCCACCACCAGCTGCGTCTCTTTTCTTATTTTCTGTTTTCCCGGAACCGATGGTGTACACACCGACGACGGAAACTCGCGTCCCGGGCGCAATCTTTTGCACCAACTTTCGGTCCACGCATAACATCATCGTTCTCGGCATTTCCCCAGCCGGGACTTCCTCCGGGTTTTCTTGCAACTTTAACGATTGCTGATCGATGAACTTACACTTATCCGGAAGCATTTGGTACGGATCTAATCCACATCCTCTTCTGTTGTTGTTGTTATCGTTGTTGTTGTTATTATTCTCGTCGTCGTTCTCGTTTCCTCTCTGCTGATTGTTCATTTGTCCAGCCTCGCACGTCCTCGGCATTTGCGCCGAGGCATATCCCGGCGGAATTTGCAAATACCGAACGTGTTTACACGATTGACACTGAATGCCAACGATGGAGGCTTTCGCTTTCGCCCTCGAAGCCGCGATGACAATCCCCGGAATGCACACTAACCTCGAAACGTCTTTCGAGTTTAATCCTCTCACCGATCGAGGCGTTTCGTGCGACGATATGGTGACGTGAATGCTCTCGATGGCAGAACGAACGTCGTCCTCGTCGTCGTCCTCGTCGTCCTCGCGATCTTCCTCGTCTTCCTCGTCTTCCTCGTCTCCTCCTCCTCCTCCTCTTCCGGCGCCGCCTCGTAAACTCTGCGCGACCTTTTTCACCGCGTCTTCCAAGATTGGAAAATACACGTTCGGTTGATCTCTCAACGCCTTCGCTAAAGCCGCGTCGTGTGCGATGATATCGTCCAGCGTGACATCGATCGTCCCCGGTACCCTTCCTTCGGAGAGCACGTCTCTGTAAATCAGCTGTCCATCGATTGAGGTTTCGTTCGGATGGCCTCTGAAGTTTCTCAGGAAATCTTCGAATTTCTTTCTCGCTCGAGACGGCGTTATGAGTGTTGCGTTCTCATCAAAACCACCGTTTCGAGTATCTAACTCGTCGTCCTCGTCTAAATCTTCGTTCGGGTTCACGTGGTACACCGCGCCTTCTGTGAATTGTATATTTTCGATGAAAGCAACGCGTAAGAAACGGAGAGAGATGTTTACTCATAAGACTCCTCGTATAGGGAAAATATATTCAAAAATGGACGAGCGCATGCAAAAATCAAGACGCAAAACAAATATTAAAAGAGAGAGAAAACGAGAGAGTGAAAGAACAAAGACAGAAAGGAAGGAAGGAAGCGTACCGTCCATCTTTAAGAGTCTTCTTATACTGCCGGCTGCGAAAAGAGTTTGTTTTTGCGCGCAAAGGATATGTGTGACTCTTTGATGTGTTGAAGAAAAATGACGACCTTTTTGAAATTTTTTTTTGGTCTGTCTTTTCGTTCTTTTTTCGCAGTTGGAATCTCTCTTAGAATGAGATCACATCTCACATGCGCGAGAAGAAAAAACTTTAATATCTCCTGTCAAAGATATATATATGTTCGCGCTCGTTCGTTTCGTTTTCCTCCTCCTCGTCGTCGCGGGTGTATTCTTCTTTAGGAGGATGCGGAAGAAGAGTTCCAAATCGGTGTTGTGGGAATTGATCGTAAAGAACGACGATATTTGTTTCACGCATATTTTACCGAGATTGAATGGAACTGATCTCAAATTCTTGTGTGGAGTGAATGCGGAGACGAGAGCGTTGATTAAGAGATCATCTCGCGTGGGGGAGTTGAAAGAGACGTTTAAAGTGAGCGAGATGTCGTCGATATCGACTTTGGAGATTGTGTGGGAGCATATATCGTTGTGGCCGAGTAACTGGAGCGAAACAAATTTCTGCTCTGGAGTTGCTTGGACGAATAAACTCGAGTTGCTCAAGTGGGCGCGAGAGGAGAAAAAGTGTGTGTGGGATTCAAGGACGATTAATAGGGCCGCAAGACAAGGTAATCTGGAAATGGTAAAGTATTGCGTTGCAAATGGGTGTCCTATCGATGTGAGTGCGTGTGAATTTGCTGCCCAAAACGGTCATCTCGAGTGCCTCAAATACTTACGCGAAGAAGCCAAAGCGCCTTGGAATCGAGGAACTGCCTCAATGGCGGCTTTAAATGGTCATCTTCACATACTCGAATACCTTGTTGAGCGAAAGTATGATCAATTTAACGTGCATGCGTGTGGGTTGGCAGCTGCGAACGGTCACTTGGACTGTTTGAAGTACTTACACGAAACCGCCAAAGCGCCTTGGAACAGTGACGCCGTACGAATAGCGCACAAGAACAACCACCCCGAATGTGTACAATATCTCCTCGACAATAACTGTCCATTACCATTTGGTTGGCGATACGAACGCGGCAAGTTACACAGTTCATAAACACACATAAATACATACGCAAAGCTTTTAATAACACAGACAAAAACACAGAGAGAGAGACATGAAAACTCTTCATCTTCATCCTTCGCGTATTCTTCGCGCTCGTATTTTTCTTTCCTTTTGCCCCAAAACCTCCTCA
>Ga0255779_1004569_pt1 | contig 13303 bp, 15 predicted proteins | sample 011ome_21_FD_179977 | JGI IMG/M metagenome (GOLD analysis project Ga0255779, IMG submission 179977) | Coastal salt marsh microbial communities from the Groves Creek Marsh, Skidaway Island, Georgia - 011508AT metaG (version 2) | ecosystem: Environmental > Aquatic > Marine > Intertidal zone > Salt...
TCTGCCGTCACGGCGCTGTTCGTCGTCAAGTTGGCGTCGCGGGGTCGGTGTCGAATGGGAAGATCACGAAGGCAACCATGGATATGAATGGGTGGCCTACTAAGGCTATTCGCCGATATCCTTCATACGTTCCGCGATATCGTCCGCAACGCGCTCATACAGGGCGGCTTGTTTGTCCCTTGGCGTCCCAGGCTTTGGGTTTCTTCGACGGATACGTTTGGCGAGCCAGAACAGCATACGGGCCGCTGGATCGGATGTCGTATCCGGTTCTGCGGCTGGGTATTTCTCCTCAAGGGCGACGACAATTTCCTGGGACAGGCTGCGCCGGTTCAGAGTGGCATGCGTTTCCAGACGCTTCTTGAGCGCGGCGGGAAGCAAGAGTTTGAATTGGACCAAGGCTTCTTCTTTCATAATTTCATTATGGACAATATTTGTCCGCAATGATATGGACATTTTATGTCCTTTTATTGAGGTATAAATATGAAGACAACCCAGTTCAAACTTAACCTTCCAGCGGACGTGAAGGCCTGGCTTGAAGAGGAATCAGTGCGGAACTTACGCTCACAGGGTGCTCAGGTGGTGTCTTGTTTGCGGGCAGCCATGTCGCGGCAAGAAGCCGTAGGTGAGAGGGCAGAAAAATGAGCCCAAGCCATATTCAGCTGATTCCTACCCCAGAGCTTGCGCTGCTCTTCGGCTACAGTGAGCCGAGCGCGTCCTTCTATGACTTCTGCTGTAGGGCGGGTATTGCTCCTGTGCCAGGGCGGCGCGGGTGGTATGACCCGAAACTCATTCGTGCTCGATTGGATGCTGTTCAGGGTATCAGCGCGGCAGAACGCGATGCCACTTCGCAACCGAGCCTTGTTGCTCAGCGCAGAGCGCGCCGTGCCCAGAGGTAACCTTCCCAAGGGCGTCCACCGTGTCCGGCGCAAGGTCGTGTCTGGTGTTCGCTACCATTTCTATGCTTGGCGCGGTGGCCCCAAATTTTGGGAAGGGACGAACCCAAACCCCAAAGCCCCGGAATTCTTCCATGCGTTTTCTCAGTGCGGTACGCCCGTGAGCCCGGCCGAATATCTGACGACTCACTTGGTCGACGATTTTCTGTCCAGCGCGTCCTTGCCCAAGGCTGCGCGTTCGAAGGCGGATATTCGCAAATGGCTGGAGCTGTTTCGCGAGGAGTTCGGTGCCGATCCTGTCGCGTTGTTCGAAGAGCGCGCCTCAAGGGGGAGGTCAATAATTGGCGCAAGAAGTGGCTTCATTCGCCCAAGCAGCACGACATGGCAGGCACCCACGCGACACGCGTCCTGAATTGGGCGGTGGAGGAGGGGAAGCTGAAAGAGCATCACTGTCACAAGCTCAAGAAGCTCTACCAATCGAACCGCACAGAGATCATCTGGACAAGCGGCGATATCGCACAGTTTAAGAAACATGCACCCAAGTGGGTCCAAAGGATCCTGACTGCCGGATGCGAAACCGGCCTGCGAGCGGCCGATCTGGTGCAGGTCAAAATGGATCAATTCGAAGACACGTCGCACGGCAAGCGCCTTCGTTTCAGGACCAGTAAGCGCGGCCAGATCGCATATATCCCTGTCACACCGGCCCTTGAGAAATTGATCGCAGAGACGCCGGAAGGCCAAGAGGTGTTGCTGGTGTCAGAGCTTGGCAGACCTTTGACGGCCCGTTGGGCATCGAACCAGATCACCAAGTGGCGGCGCGAAGCTCAGATCCCCCCTTGGATCGATGGGCGAGAGAAGACTCTGTCTGATACGCGCGGGACGGCTGCGACAAGATTGCTGAATGCCGATCTGTCTTTGCGCCAGATTGCGGTGCTGATGGGGTGGTCGGTTCGCTACGCGGCGCAGGTAATCGAGCATTATGCGCAGGTTAGCCCGGACGAAAGCGATGCGGTGCTGCGCCAGCTCAATCGAGCAAAATCACAGTCTCAAGACAGTAAAATGTAAACGCCCCTGTAAACGCAGGGCCTCAAACACGGTAAGGAGTTATGTAAGTGATTGTTTTTAAATGGAGGCGGGTACCGGAATCGAACCGGTGTACACGGATTTGCAATCCGCTGCATAACCACTCTACCAACCCGCCTCAATGCCTTCAAACCTTGGTTTTGGGGCGATCACCTGTGCTGCTTTGGCCTTGGTTATGAAGGCGTTTTGAAAGCAGATCGAGTGATCTGCGGCGTTATTGTCTTTTTTACTGCGCTTGTCCAGTCCGCAATTGTGCTCTTTGGAGGCGGAGGGCGCATTCTTTTTCGTCGCTCACTCTGCTCACTGCCGTATGCCGGAAAAGCGTTGGGCCCAGTCATCACGTTGCTCATCGGTGATTTTGGCGAAAAGGTTTTCGGGCACGGTGAAGGCATCGCCCGCCGCGCAGCGGGTGAGCGCTTGGGCGAGGTCTTCGGGCCAGCGCGGGTCGCTTTGGCCCATCGCCTGGCCCAGGGTTTGCGCCGCATCTGGGATGAAGGGGGCTGAGAGTTGGCCGTAGAGCGCAATGAGGTTGAGCGACAGGCGGATGATGCCCGCGGCTTCCTCGGGATTGGTTTTATACACGGCCCAGGGTTCTGCGGCTTGCAAATATTCATTGCCCAAGGCCCAGATCGCCCGCAATTCCGCAGCGGATTTGCGCACTTCTACGGCTTCCATATGGGTTTGATAGGCCTCTAGGCGCGTTTGTAAATCCGCAATCAGCGCGGTTTCACGCGGGCCATAGCTGCCCCCCTCTGGCACGGTTTCGCCGAATTTGGAGCGGCAAAATTTGGTGACACGAGAGACGAAATTGCCCAGCACATCCGCCAGATCTTTGTTCACATCCGCTTGGAAATTGTCCCAGGTGAACTCGCTGTCGGAGGTCTCCGGTGCATGGCTGAGAAGCCACCATCGCCAGTAGTCGGGTGGCAGGATCTCAAGCGCTTGATCCATAAAGATGCCGCGCCCTTGGCTGGTGGAAAACTGCCCACCGTCATAGTTGAGGTAGTTAAATGATTTGATGTAATCGACCAGCTTCCATGGCTCGCGAGAGCCCAGAATTGTGGCCGGGAATGAGAGGGTGTGGAAGGGCACATTGTCCTTGCCCATAAACTGCACATAGCGCACGTCCGCAGCGCCTTTATCGGTGCGCCACCAGCGCTCCCAGTCGGCGCCTTTACCGGCATCCACCCATTCGCGGGCGGAGGCGATATATTCAATTGGTGCGTCAAACCAGACGTAGAAAACTTTGCCTTCCATTCCAGGCCAGGGCGCATCGCCGCGCCGGACGGGAACGCCCCAATCAAGGTCGCGGGTAATGCCGCGGTCTTGCAATCCATCACCGTCATTGAGCCATTTTTTCGCGATGGACGTGGTCAGCACCGGCCAATCGGTTTTTTGCGCAATCCAATCACTGAGCTCTTGGCGCAAAGAGGATTGCCGCAGATACAGGTGGCGTGTGTTGCGCACTTCCAAGTCGGTCGAGCCAGATACGGCTGAGCGCGGCTCAATGAGATCGGTTGGCTCCAACTGTTTCGTGCAATTTTCGCATTGATCGCCGCGCGCTTTGTCATAGCCGCAGTTGGGGCAGGTGCCTTCGATGTAACGATCTGGCAAAAAGCGCCCGTCCGCGTGGGAATAGACTTGCTGCTCATCGACCTCGGCAATTAAGCCTTGATCTGCAAGACGCCCGGCGAAATGCTGTGTCAGCTCTTTGTTTTGTGCCGATGAGCTGCGACCGAAGTGGTCGAAAGACAGGCGAAACCCGTCAGCAATCTTGGCCTGCACCGCATGCATATCGGCGCAATATTCTTCAACCGGCTTGCCAGCTTTCGCGGCGGCGAGCTCTGCTGGGGTGCCGTGTTCATCGGTGGCGCAGAGAAACAAGACCTCATTGCCTCGCGCCCGATGGTAGCGGGCAAAAAGATCTGCAGGCAGCTGGCTGCCCACAAGGTTGCCGAGGTGTTTGATCCCGTTGATATAGGGAATGGCTGATGTGATCAGGATACGTTTCATAATGCCGTCCAAATAAAGTTGGCCCTATTTAACCCTGTGCGGCCCGAAAGCCCAGCCCTAAGGCTTAGAAGATGAGCCGGGATCGCGCAGGATTTTTGTCAGCCGGCCAAGCATGAAGGAGGTGCGCGGAGCGTAGATATAGGGTGTTTTGGACAGGGCCGTATCGCCAAGCAGCAACCGCAACCCGCCGATGGCTGCCAAAAGCAGATGTGCGATGGCAATAAAGATGAAAAAAGAGCCGGTGCCAAATGTTTCAATCAATAGCGCGGCGACGATGGGAGAGGCGATGGCGCCGATGGCATAGTAAAACAAAAGAGCGGCCGAGAGTTCAACACGTTCATCGGTCGAGGCGAAATCATGCGCATGGGCCGTGGCGACGGAATAGATTGGCACAGTGATAAAGCCAAACAGGCAGGAGGCTATGATGACTTGCGTGACGCCGAGCGCGAAAAAGGATAGGGTGCAAGATATGAGCGAGGCAATTGAAATGCCGATGACCACCCAACGGCGATCAAACTTGTCTGCCAGCCAGCCCGCCGGATATTGCGAAATTGCCCCACCCAAAACGTAGCCGGCAAGAAATAGACCGATTTGCGAGGCGTTCAAATTGAGCTCTGTGCCATAGATGGGGCCAACCATTCGATAGGCCGCAGAGGTCAGGCCGCTGACCATAACCGCAAAGACGGCAAGGGGGGAGCGGCTAAGCGCCAAAAGAGGCCGTAGGCGCGGGGCGGCTTTCGTAATCGGCGGGCTGGCTTTGGTCAGGGCAAGCGGCAAGAGGGAGGCACAGCAAAAGAGCGTCAGGAGGTTATAGGCCAGATAGGTCTCAACAGAGGCCAAAGCACCAATCATCATCTGCGCTCCAAGCGAGGCAGAGATATCTACCACGCGATAAACCGCCATGGTCCGCCCGCGATTGGCATTGCTGGCTTTCGCCTGTAGCCAGGCCTCGACCACCGTATAGCAGCCCGCCACACAAAGCCCTGAGGCGACGCGCATCACAGCCCAGGCGGTGGGGTCTATGAGCAAGGTATGGCCCAGCATGCCAATGGCGCCCATCGCGGTGAAGACCGCAAAAGCGCGTGAATGCCCCACACTGCCCATCACCCGGGGCGCCCACCAGCAGCCGATGAAAAACCCAAGGAAATGCGAAGAGCCCAAGATGCCGATTTGCCCCTTGGTAAAGCCCTGTTCAAGCCCTGTGAGGGCGTCCAAGGGGCCAACCCCACCGGAGGACAGCTGCAAGAGGATGACGGACAAGAAAAGCGCCGCAAAGGATAAAATGAGTCGCATAGCGCAACCATCTGCCGGCTCTTGCGGAGTGGCAAGTGGGATTTGATCCTTGGCATGGATTTTTCGGGCTTGGTCAGGTCTTTGGTGGTGGCTCTAAACTTGGGGGGGCTGCGTGGCAGAGGTCAGCCGATAGCGCCCTTCATGCCGCGCCACATGCCAGCGGCGCGGGGGCGCGCTGCGGCTGCGTATGCGGGTGAGTTGCCAGTGGTCCATGCCGGCTTGAGGGATGGGGCCCATGTGCCAGCGGCTTTCGATGCCCGGTGCACCGCCCGTGCCGGGGGTGAGCAAAAGAGCCAGCGGGGCACAGCCGCCTTCGCGCGCGCCAGTCTCGGCCGCCAGATGCAGGCGCCGCACAGGGGTTAGGGCGGGCAGGCCAGGCAGATCGGCCACCACAAGCGGCACGGCGCTGCTGCGCAGGATCTCTTCAACGCACCACAGGATATCCTCTGCGCGTTTGGGGCTCACAAAGGTCAGACGCCCAGGAGAGAAAAAAGGGATGACCCCCTCTGCGTGCAGCCGATCTGTGCTCCACTCTGGTGCCACCCAAAACACAGGCCCTTGTGTGTTTTGCGCCACCATCATTGCAAAACTGCGCCGAAATTGGCCGCAAGCCTCATGGGCGCGCGCCAGCGTCAGGCTAATGCCCGGCCAAAGCTCCAATAGGGCCGCCTTCGGCCTGCGGACAGATGAAATCAGATTCGGGGCATAGGGTGTCATCTTTATAGGAGTACATTGTTCCCTATTTGTTCTCAAGATATTTTCAGCTTGCAGCTTAACAACCTTCGGCTAACTTACCTGCAACAAGGGGACTGTAGAATGAAAATGAATGAATTGGGTCGCAGCGGGATTATGATTTCCGACCTCTGTCTTGGGACGATGACTTACGGCACACAGACAGATCAGGCGGATGGCTTTGCGCAGATGGATATGGCTGTGGATGCGGGGATCAATATCTTTGATACCGCGGAGATGTATCCCGTCAATCCGATCACGGCGGAGACCCAAGGTGACAGTGAACGCATGGTGGGCGAATGGTTTCAGGCCAGCGGCAAGCGCAATCAAGTGGTTCTGGCCACCAAACATTCTGGCATGGGGATTAAACATATCCGTGACAGAGCGCCGATCACCGCCCGCTCAATTCCGGCGGCGATTGACGGCAGCTTAAAGCGGTTGCAGACCGATGTGATCGATCTTTACCAATTCCATTGGCCAAACCGTGGCTCTTATATGTTCCGACAAAATTGGAATTATGATCCCTCAAAGCAAAATAAAGCCGAGACGATCCAGCATATGCATGACTGCCTGGGCGCGCTGCAAGACGAAGTCTCGCGCGGCCGCATTCGCGCTTTTGGCCTGTCGAATGAAAGCGCATGGGGCACGGCGCAATGGCTGCGGGCCTCTGAGGAGGGGCACGGGCCGCGCGTCGCATCCATTCAAAATGAATATTCCCTGATGTGCCGCATGTATGACACGGATTTAGCAGAGTTGAGTGTCAATGAGGACGTGGGCCTTTTGGCGTTCTCACCTTTGGCGACCGGGTTTCTAACTGGAAAATACGCCGCCAATGCGGTGCCGGACGGCAGCCGAATGAGCGTGTCGCCTGAACTGGGCGGACGCAATACGGCCCGGGCCCATCTGGCGGCCGCAGCCTATATGGAGGTGGCGCAAAAACATGGGCTGGATCCGGTGCATATGGCATTGGCCTGGTGCGCTGGGCGCCCCTTCATGGCCTCGGTCATCTTTGGGGCCACGACGGCGGCGCAATTGGCGCATATCATCGCGGGCAAAGACATTGAGTTGTCGGACCAGGTGCTTGCAGATCTCAACAAAACCCATCGCGCCCACCCGATGCCCTATTGAGCGGGTTAATGGTGACGGCGCAGGGCGCTGATGGATTGACCAAAAGCTTGACGGAAGGCGCGGGCCAGGCTGGCCTGTGAGGTGAACCCGCAGGCCAGAGCGATTTCTTGCACGTTTTGCGCGCTATCGATGGCGCGGCGGCGTGCCTCGGACAGGCGCAGCTCCAAAAAATAACGCCCCGGCGCCCGGCCGGTGGCCGCTTTAAATTCCAGTTCCAATTTGCGGGTGGAGATGCCATTGGCGCGGGCCAGGGCCGCGATTGTCGGCGGGCTGTCGATGAGGTTTTCCATCTGCTTCAACACGCGCGCAATCCGGGGATGTTTGCTGGAAATGCGGGTTGTGGCAATCATCTGCTGTGGTGCATCGCCGGTATGCAGCGGATCATAGATAAAGGCCGAGGCCACGCGCTCCGACAAAGCCCGCCCGTGGCGGCAGGTGATGAGATGCAGCATTAAATCAATACAGGGAGATGCGCCGCCTGTCGTGGCAAAGGGCGCGCTGATGGCATAGCGATCTGGCACCAGATTGACAGATGGAAACCGGCGGGAGAACGCCTCTGCATCCTCCCAATGGCAGGTCGCGCGGTGGCCATCCAGCAGCCCCGCCTGAGCCATGATCCAACTGCCCCCATCAACGCCCCATAGCTGGCAACCGTCCGCGACGTAGCGCCTTAGGGCGGCAATCAGGGGCGGGGTGCATTGGGTCTCAAGGCGAAAACCGGCGACAAGGATCAACAGATCCCCTGCAAACCCACGCAGCTCTTCGGTCTGCACCGTCATGCCCGAGGTGAGATGCACAGGCTGGCCCGCTTGTGATAAAAATTGCCAAGAAAACAGCCTGCGATCGGCCCTGCGGTTGCAGGCGCGCATAGGGTCAACAGCTGCGGCAAGCGACAGCGTGTTGCTCTCATCAAGCAGCAAAAGCCCCACATGCAGCGGCTTGCTACCCGCTTGCCAGATGTTATTTGCGTATTTCATCAAAAATCATTCGTATATTGGCAAATTTCCTTTTGCAACTCTCGCAGATTACTCAAGACAGAAGGAGAAGATCATGCCCTTAGAAATGAACCGTGAGGTCTTTATCACTTGTGCCGTCACAGGCTCAGGCGCGACGCAAGACAAAAGCCCCCATGTGCCGCGCAGTCCAAAGCAAATTGCCGAGAGCGCGATTTTGGCCGCCAAATCTGGGGCGGCGGTGGTGCATTGCCATGTGCGCGATCCTAAAACCGGCGCGCCGAGCCGAGATCCGGGAATGTTTCGCGAAGTCACTGACCGGATCCGGGATGCTGAGGTTGATGTGGTGCTCAATCTGACGGCCGGAATGGGCGGTGACATGGTTTTTGGCGACGTTGAAACCCCGCTGCCACCGGTTGCGGGCACCGATATGGCCGGCGCGACCGAACGGGTGGCGCATGTGGCTGAATGCCGCCCGGAGATTTGCACACTCGATTGCGGCACGATGAATTTTGCTGAGGCCGATTATGTCATGACCAACACGCCCGGCACGCTGACCGCAATGGGCCGGATGATGACCGAATTGGGGGTGAAGCCTGAGATTGAAGCCTTTGACACCGGTCATCTTTGGTATGCCAAGCAATTGGTTTCCGACGGGGTGCTTGAAGCCAATGCTTTGGTCCAGCTGTGCATGGGCGTGCCCTGGGGGGCGCCCGATGATCTCAACACCTTGATGGCCATGGTCAACAATATTCCCGACGGTTGGACCTTTAGCGCCTTCGGACTGGGGCGCCATCAAATGCCGATGGTGGCCGCTTCGGTTCTGGCCGGGGGCAATGTCCGCGTGGGCTTGGAAGATAATCTGATGCTTGACCGCGGGGTTTTGGCGCAGAACTACCAGCTGGTTGATCGGGCCGTCAGCTTGATTGAAAATCTGGGCGCGCGGGTCATTGGCCCGGCAGAGGTGCGCGAAAAGCTGGGGCTTGTGAAGCGCGCGCCGGTTGGTAAGTGAGATTTTGAAGTTAATGTAATTAGATAGGGGTTTGCTATGACACAGGTTGCAGCAATCATCGGAGGTGGAGTTATCGGCGGTGGCTGGGCCGCGCGCTTTTTGCTCAACGGGTGGGACGTGCGTGTCTTTGATCCTGACCCCGAGGCTGAGCGCAAAATTGGCGAGGTGCTGGCCAATGCTCGCCGCTCCTTGCCGGGGCTCTATGAGGCCCCCTTGCCCGCCGAAGGGCGCTTGAGCTTTCATTCAGAAATTTCTGAGGCGGTGACCGGAGCCGCCTGGATCCAGGAAAGCGTGCCTGAGCAACTGGCTATGAAGCAAAAGGTCTATCGGGCCATTCAAGCCCATTGTGATCCTGCGGCGGTTTTGGGCTCTTCAACCTCTGGATTTAAGCCCTCTGAGCTGCAAGAGGCGGCCCTGCGCCCGGCGCAAATCATGGTGTGCCATCCTTTCAACCCCGTCTATCTATTACCGCTGATTGAAGTGGTGCCGACAGAGCAAAGTGACATCGCGATTGTCGCGCGTGCGGAGGATATGTTGCGTCAGATGGGGATGTATCCTTTGCGGGTGCGCAAAGAGATTGATGCCCATATCGCAGATCGCTTTTTGGAGGCGGTCTGGCGCGAGGCCCTCTGGCTGATCAAAGATGGCATTGCCACCACCGAAGAGATTGATAATGCCATTCGCTATGGCTTTGGCATTCGCTGGGCGCAAATGGGTTTGTTTGAGACCTATCGCGTGGCCGGTGGAGAGGCGGGAATGCGGCATTTCATGGCGCAATTCGGCCCAGCTCTCAAATGGCCCTGGACAAAATTGATGGATGTGCCGGAGTTTACCGATGACTTGGTGGACATGATTTCTGACCAATCAGATGCGCAATCGGGTATGCATTCTATTCGCGAGCTGGAACGCATCCGGGACAACAATCTGGTTGGTATGATGCGCGCTTTGAAGGCGCAAGACTGGGGCGCTGGAGCGCTGCTCAAGGGGCAAGACCAGCACCTCAGCGCGCAAGCGGGCATGGTGCGGCATGTGGCGGATCTGCAAGCGGGCGGCTTGACCGAAACCCTGCGCCGTGCGGTGCCTTTGGATTGGACGGATTACAACGGCCATATGAATGAAGCGCGCTATTTGCAGGCCTTTGGCGACGCCACCGACCGCTTCATGGAGATCGTGGGCTGTGATGCTGCCTATATTGCCTCTGGCGGCAGTTACTTCACCGCCGAAACCCATATTCGCCATATTGACGAGGTACATGCGGGCAAAGTGATCCGGGTTGAGACCTATTGTGCCGAAGGGGTGGGCAAGAAAATGCATCTGTTCCATCAGATGTTTGAGGGGGACCGGCTTTTGGCCACGGGCGAGCATATGCTGATCCATGTGTCGCTTGAAACCCGCAAGGCCAGCGCGCCATCTGCGCAGGTGGCCCAAAACTTGGAGCGTATTGCAACCGCCCATCGCGCGCTTGCGCGGCCCGAGGGCCTCGGCCGCAGTGTGGGGCGCAAATGAACGGCGTTCTGATTACAGCGGGCGGCAATGGCATTGGCCGGGCGATGGGGCAGGCCTTTGCAGCAGCGGGCTTTCGGGTTTGGGTCACGGATGTGGAGCCCGCCAGTCTGGAGGCCTGCCCCGCAGATTGGCAAAAAAGCCTGGTTGATGCCAGCGATGAGACGCAGGTCGCCCGGCTGTTTGCGGATATTCAAAAGACCTGGGGCCGGCTCGAGGCGATATGTGCCAATGCGGGCATTGCCGGGCCCACGGCGGCGGTGGAAGAGATTGATTTGTCTGCGTGGCAGCGCTGCGTATCGGTCAATTTGGAAGGCGCCTTTCTCGCGGCAAAATATGGGGGGCCGATGCTCAAAGCTGCGCGCGGTGCTATTGTTTTGACCTCGTCGACGGCTGGACTATACGGCTATCCCAATCGGGCGCCCTATGCGGCGGCGAAATGGGGCATCATCGGCTTGATGAAGACCCTTGCGATGGAATGGGGGCCTGAGGGCGTGCGCGCCAATGCGATTTGTCCCGGTGCGGTCGAGGGGCCGCGGATGCAAGGGGTGATGGAGCGCGAGGCGGCGGCTAAGGGCACAGATGTGCAGCATATCTATGACGGCTATGCTTCTGGAACTTCAATGCGCAGTCTGGTCGCAGCGGAAGATATTGCCAATATGGCCGTGTTTTTGTGCAGTGCTGGGGCACGTTTGGTTTCGGGGCAGGTCATCGCAGTTGATGGGCACACAGAAAATCCAGATCCAAAGGTCTAATCGGCCACTGCACCCAGCTCTTGCAACAGGCCGTCGATGACTGCGGGCAGGTCACGCGAGCCTATTTCCGCTTCACGGATGAGCCCGTCGAAATGTTGGCTCAGCGCTTGGATGCGATCAGGCACGCGAAACACCAAATATTTTTGCCCGAGGTAGATCACAGCGCATAAGGGGCCGAAGATGGTAATCGGTGCCGAGTAAATTTTGCGGGCGTCAAATAAAGAGACCCGCATCACCGGGTAAAGTTGCGCGGCCAGACGGGCCAAATGTTTGAGCTGTTCAATGCGAATGTGCCGAGGGCAACCGCTGTAATAGCCTTCGGCACGGGCGAAGGCCTGCAACTCGTGGATGGGCAGGGCAATTTCATAATCTGATTGCGCTTGATGCATCCAATTGAGTCGATCTTCGGCAGAGGCAATTGCGAGATCGATGGTGTGTCCAAGGCTGGGGGCATATTCCCATTCCAGCATCGGGCGAATTTTGACCATATCAGGCAATCCGGCGGGCACATGGCGGATTTTATATCCTGCGGCCTCTTGATGCCAAGCAAAAATCTGAGCGTCGATCAGCGCGCGTGGTGCATCGACCATGGTCATGGCCTGCGCCAAAATTTGCGGGAGGGAGTCCGGTTGATCGGACAGCCCCAAGAGCCAATCGGCAGAAACGCCAAGGCTTTGAGCGCATTGGGCCACCAATTGTCCATTGGGCAGTCGCGCTGTCGTGCCCGACAGGATTTGTGACAGGGTTGAGCGGTCCGCCCCGGTTTTGCGCGCGAGGCTTGACTGCGTCTCACCGCTGAGGGCCATGGCCTGTTGCAGCCGATGGCGAAAGAGATCGGAACGGGCGCGCTTGTCCATATTTGTCACTTTTGATGATTTTAATTAACGTACATGATTAAAATTACACAATTCTCTGAATTCCACAAGGAGGCAAAAGGATCTACTCTGCGCCCATGGCACCTATTCAGCGCCCGTCTTTGATCACCGAATGGCCGACATTTGCGACCCTTTTGGGCTGCTATGGCGGATGGATGGTTTTACTCTTCAGCCCGCTGTGGCTGTCTGTGCCGGGTCTGGCGGTCATGATCGCGCTGCAATCTTCGCTGCAGCATGAAATCATTCACGGCCATCCAACAAGATACCCTTGGCTGAATGCGGCTTTGGTATACGCCTCGCTCAATCTTGCTATCCCTTATGGCCGGTTTCGCGACACGCATTTGGCCCATCATACCGATGAGCGGCTGACCGATCCCTATGATGATCCCGAGAGCAATTATCTAGATCCGGCCGTTTGGCACGCTCTGCCGACTTGGCTGCAAAGGGTGCATATGTTCAACGCGACTCTCGCAGGGCGCCTGCTGATCGGTGTATTGATTTCGCAATATTATTTCATGCGCAGTGACGTTCGGGACATATGCGCAGGGCGCCGGGATGTGCTGCGAGACTGGCTCTTGCATATTCCGGCTGCTGCTCTGGTGATCTGGATCGTCATAGCGGCCGGCTATCCGCTTTGGGCCTATTTTCTTGCCGCTTACGGTGGGCTCGCGCTGCTCAAGATCCGTACATTTGCCGAGCACCGCGCGCATGAAGACGTGCAGGCCCGCACAGCTGTCATTGAAGATCGCGGGTTTTTCGCATTTTTGTTTTTGAACAATAACTTCCATTCAGTCCACCATATGTATCCGCATATCTCGTGGTATGCTTTGCCCGGCCTCTATCAGGCACAAAAAGAGACATTCATGCAGCGCAACCAAGGGTATATCTACAAGAACTATCGTCACCTTTTCGCGCGTTACTTTTTGCAATGCAAAGAACCGGTGCCCCATCCGCTCTGGCCTCGCACCGGGGGATCGCCTAAGTCTTGATCCATGTTATGGATTCCCATCACTCTTCTGGCGGCCTTGGCGCAAACCCTGCGTTTTATGTTCCAAAAGCGTTT
>Ga0255779_1004572_pt1 | contig 13299 bp, 15 predicted proteins | sample 011ome_21_FD_179977 | JGI IMG/M metagenome (GOLD analysis project Ga0255779, IMG submission 179977) | Coastal salt marsh microbial communities from the Groves Creek Marsh, Skidaway Island, Georgia - 011508AT metaG (version 2) | ecosystem: Environmental > Aquatic > Marine > Intertidal zone > Salt...
GGGCGGCGGCACTGATCGTGATTTTCGCGGCGATCGATCTCACACGGCGACTGACCGGCTGGATCATTCCGGTCCTGATCATCGTCGCGATGTCCTACATCCTGTTTCTGGGCGAATGGATGCCGGGGGCCTTTCGGGCCGCAAGCCTGCCGTTGAACGACGTGCTCTTCCGCTCGATGTATAACGACGAGGGTATGTTCGGGATTATCACGACGATATCCTCGGCGAATATCGCACTTTTCATGATCTTCGGCGCTTTCCTGGTCGTCTCGGGCGCATCGGATTTCGTGATCGAATTTGCGAAGATCGTCGCCGGGCGCTTCCGCGGCGGTTCCGCCTTCGTTGCGGTGCTGGCCTCTGCGCTGACCGGGACCATTTCGGGCTCTGCCGTCGCAAACACGGCGTCCACGGGCGTAATTACGATCCCGCTTATGAAGGCCAACGGCTTCCGGCCGATATTCGCCGCCGGCGTCGAGGCATCCGCTTCGACCGGCGGCCAGATCATGCCCCCGATAATGGGCGCCGGTGCATTTGTCATGGTGTCGTATACCGGCATCGATTACGGCACGATCGTTCTCTATTCGATCGTGCCCGCGATCCTCTATTTCATGTCGATCGCCTTCATCGTCCGGGTCGAGGCGATGAAATTCGATATCGGCGTCGAGGAAGGAAATGTCGTCGACTGGAAGAAACTCTGGGCCGGCGCGCTGAATTTCGTCCTGCCGCTCGGTGTGATGACCTACATGCTGGTGTCAGGGCGCACGCCGTCCTACGCCGCCTGTTTCGCGATCGGCACGCTTATCGTCACAAGCTGGTTTACGCCCAATAAAATGACCGCGCCGAAAATCTGCGAAGCCCTGGTCATGGGGATGAAAACAGCGACGATGACGGCCATCCTGCTTGTCGCGGTCGGGCTGGTGAACAACGCGGTGACCACATCGGGGGTTGCGAACTCCTTCGCGCTGATGATCGCGCAGTGGTCGCAGGGCTCCCTGTTTTTTGCGCTTTTGCTGATTGCCCTCGCATCGCTGGTTCTGGGGATGGGGCTGCCGGTGACGGCCGCCTATATCGTTCTTGCGATCCTGTCCGCGCCGGCCCTGTCGGGCATGCTGGCCGACGGGCTTGTCGTCGACCAGCTTGTCGCCGGAATTGCGGATCCGGCGAAAGCGGCGATGTTTGCGCTGGTGGATTCGCCACTCGTGGCAAAGGTCGCGACGGGGATGACGCCAGACGAAGCGCAGCAGCTCGTCAGCGCGATGCCGTTCGAACTTGCTGTCGTCATACGCCCCGCCCTCGTGGATACGGCGACCATGACCACGTTCCTGCTGACCGCGCATCTGATCATCTTCTGGCTGAGCCAGGATTCGAACGTGACCCCGCCGGTCTGTCTGGCGTCGTTTACGGCTGCCGGCATCGCCGGCTCGCCGCCAATGGCAACCGGGGTCGAATCCTGGAAGATCGCCAAAGGGCTCTATATCGTCCCGTTGATCTTCGCCTATACGCCGATGATCGGCGGCGATTTATACACCGTGGTCCATATCGGCTTTTTCGCCCTGTTCGGCATGTATGCCTTTACAACCCTCGTCCAGCGGCATTCCGAAGGGCCGATGCCGATCTGGCTTTATCCGGTCATGATCTGCGGTGCGGTCCTGTCGTTCTGGCCGCTGGAGCTAATAGCGAATATCGCCGGTGCTGCGATCGTGTCGTTTGTTGTGTTTTTCACGTCCCGGGTGGCGAAGCGCCGGGCACGGGCCTGACCGGCCTGCGGGGCAGGGCGGACGGCCTCCGGGCGGTTTACAGAAACGCCGATTTCAGCAGGTGGCCGATCCCCCAGGCGATGGCTGCGGCGGCAAGCCCTATCGCCAGCGTTTCGGTCCCCGACCGCCACCATGACTGCGTCGACCACTGGCTTTTGATCGAGCCGATGCCGAAGAAAACGAGCGCGGTGAGCCCGATCGCGGTCTCGAAAGGGTGCGGGATCGAGAAGAAAAACGGGACCAGCGGCGCCAGCCCGCACAGAATGAAAGCGGCAAAGGTGCACAGACCCGATTTGAACGGGTCGCGATAGGTGGTCGGCATGCCATATTCCTCGACCATCATGGTATCGACCCAGCGGGTCTTGTCCGCCGTGATCACGTCCACCACGCGCTCGAGATCGTCGCCGCTGAAGCCCTTGGCCCGGAAAATCTCCCGGATTTCCATGCGTTCGCCTTCGGGGATGTCTTCGACCTGTCGTTCCTCGTAGGCCCGGTGACGGCGGTAATCGTCGAGGTCGGCCTTGGTGCCGCTGTAATTGCTGGCGGCCATCGAGAAACCGTCGGCAATGATGTTCGCCGCCCCGAGGATCAGGATGACGCGGGTCGACATTTCCGCGCCGACCACGCCCGCGACGATCGCGAAGGTCGTGATAGCGCCGTCGATGCCGCCATAAACCCAGTCGCTGAGGTAGGAGGTCTTGGGACCTTCTTCGATGCGGTCCCGGATGGCGCGGGGGTGGTGGGAATGTTCCATGTGGGGAGTCTATGCCCGCAGCGCTTTCTTGTCGATTGGATGCGGCAGCGGTGGGGGCGAAAAAAGCCTTTCGGAGGGGCGGGAGGCTAGAGAACGATGGCGGCGCGCCCGGTGACCAGCCCCCGTTCGACGCGTTCGTGCAGTGCTTCGGCCCCCGCCATATCGGCGGTTTCGGTCACCAGCGGCCAGACATCCCCGCGGCCGCAGAGCTCGAGGGATTCGATCACTTCCTGGCGGGTGGCATAGCGGCTGCCCATCAGGACAAGTTCCTTTTCCAGCATCGCGTGCGCATTCGCACTGAAGGGTTGGCCCGAGCCGCCAAGGGTCACCATCCGGCCGCCGCGGCCGAGCGCCTGCACGGCGGTTTCCAGGGTTTCCACCGAGGATACAAAGTCGATGGCGACATCGATACCGCCGCCGGACAGGTCTTTCAGCGCTTCGACGGCATCGCCGTCCCCTGGGTTCAGGCAGATATCGGCACCGGCCCTGCGGCAGGCGTCGAACTTGTCCGCCGCGATATCCACGGCAATGACGCGGGCATGGGCCCATTTCGCCAGCATCAGCATGTGAATGCCGAGCCCGCCGCCGGCGCCGAAGACGGCGACCGTCTCTCCCGCCTTGATGCCCGCATGGCGGACAACCTTCACCGGCGTCGCGATTGCGTCGGTAATGACGCCGATTTCGGCCGGATGGGCCTTCCAGTCCAGAGATTCAGGGAGTTTGAGGAAGTTTCTGGCCGGCAGTTTCATAAGTTCGGCATAGCCGCCGTCGCAGGCGCGGCCGATATAGCCGCCGAAATTCGAACACAGGGTTTCACGGTCGATCCGGCACCACTTGCATTCCCCGCAGGTCAGATAGAAATACGCCGTGACCGGATCGCCGATGGCGACATTGGTGACGCCTGGGCCGATCGCTTCGATGATACCGGTGATCTCATGGCCGATAATCCGCGGATAGTCGACTTTGGCGCGACCCGCCTTCACATGCTGGATCGTCAGTCCCGCGCCGCAGGCAATGACTTTGGCGACTGCTTCGCCCGGACCGGGGGCAGGGTCCGGCACGGTTTCCAGTGAAAAAGGCTCGCCCGGTCCGTTCAATACAAGTGCCTTCATTCCCTGTGCTCCATTTCTTGTTGTTACAGACCCGCCGCGCTGCGGGCGTTGAACTGTCTTCTCAGCTTCGCCCTCCTGTGCGGGGCGGTCAATACGGTGCGTCGCAGGACGGCGTCTGGCAGCGGCGGTGCATTCGCGGCCGATGCGGCCCGGGAACGCGTCAAGGATATTAATGTTAAGTATAAGATAAATTAAAGAAAATATTATAAAATAACAGAAATTTGGCTTTTTTAATGTGATTTGTGAGGAGCCCGCCGGGACGCGGTGCGGCTGTTTCGCCGACGTCCGGGCGGACTATCCCGCGCGGGCTGAAGGAACGCTTCTTACACGGACGGCTTCGTGCTTAAATATCGCCCGCGAACATGCGCAACTGCCCGGACAGGAGAACCGATATGAAAAAGATGCGTCTGGAGACAACCTCGCCCTTTCAGGGGCTGGCGGAACTGGTGGCCGACGATGAGGGCCTGTTTGCCGAAGAGGGCATCGAGATCGAGTGGGTGAAGCGCGCCAATACGCCGCGCAAGGCAGATCCGAAAATCACGACGCCGGACGGCCTGTCCGCCTTCGGCAGCCACGGCGAAGCCTTCGAGAAGGGCGGCGCCGACATGTACAATGCCTGCGAATGGGGCAATTACCGCCGTGTCCAAGATACGTCGGCGAAGGGCCGCCAGCTCGGCCGCCGTTCGATCATGGTATGGGCCGGGATCGTGGTGCGCGAAGATTCAGAAGCCTATTCGCCCCAGCAGCTGGCGAACAAACACGTCGCGGTGCCCTATTATTTCGGCACCCACTATCTCACCTATCAGATGCTCGAGGGGTTCCTGCCGCGCGACCTGATCAAGACCTGCCGCGCGCCGAACGGCTCCGCCGCGCGCTACGATGCCCTGATGAACGGCGACGTCGAGGCGACGACCCTGACCGAGCCCTATCTGACGCTGGCGGAGAAAAACGGCTGCCGGATCATTATCGAAGGCATGTATCACGGCACCGAGGTCGCGTCGGACGATATCGACGCGGATACCTATGCCGCGTTCAACCGCGCGGTGAAAAAGGCCGTACGGCTGATAAATTCCGATAAAAGGCGCTTCATGCAGTACTTCATCGACCGCCACAGGGGCCAGCATCCGGGTATCGACACGTTGACGGTCGACGATTTTCGCCTGTCGCGCCTGCAGATGGTCGATCCTGCGCCGATCCCGGAGGACGAGCTGCAACGGACCTACGAATGGATGCGCAGCTGGGACATGATCGACGAACTCAGCCCCGATGTGCTGGTGGATGTCCACCGCCAGCAGGCCGCGCACGTTCAGGCGGCGGAGTAGATCTGGAACGGTTCGTTCGGACCATCGCCCCGGAGATCACTCGGGCGGCAGGATTTCCTGGGTGCAGACCTGATCGATCAGGTGTTCGCGGCCGATATCGGCGAGATGGGCGCGTTTTTCGTCGGCGGTGAGCGCGGTGCCGATGCCCTGCGTCATCGCCAGCACGACGGACGTGTCCCCCATATCGAGCCAGTAACCCCGGCGGACGAGCTTGCCGGTTTCGTCGCGCGCAAACGGGCTGTCCGGTGCGGCGCCGAGATCGGGTTTGTAGAAATTGGGCATGGATAACGGTTCCTGTTGGGGCGGGTTTGTCTTCGCCGGCGATCATACAGGCGTGTCGCGATTAACCAAGGGGCGGGAATTTTGCCCTGATGTTGCTATTACGTTCTTTTGAGCTAAACTGGTTTGCAGACCGGGGCTGCATCCGATGCAGGAAGAAGGATGACGGCAAGCGGCTACTGGGAACAGACTCCCCGTGCGCCCGCTGGTCGGCCCGGTAGAGTGGCATTTGCACCCATTAATCCTGCCTCCCTTCGGGTGCATGGGGTTGTTTTGCCGGTTTTGCGAAACTGATGCCGGAAACGGTTTTTCGGGGCCGGTCTTGCCCGTACGGGGGCTCGGCGGATAGTCTGGGATTGATCGAAACTCTTGCAGGAAACGGAATGGGACCCTTCGTCAAAAACGCCTGGTATGCGGCCGCGTGGAACCATGAAATCGGCACGGAACCCCTTGCGCGGACCATCCTGAACGAACCGCTGGTGCTGTTCCGGGATACCGCCGGCAAGGTCGTGGTCCTCGAAGACCGCTGCTGTCACCGCCAGCTGCCGCTGTCGGAGGGCAGGGTGATCGGCGATATCCTGCAATGCGGCTATCACGGGCTGGAATTCGATGCGACGGGCGCCTGCGTGAAGGTCCCCGGCCAGACCAAGGTGCCGCCCGGCGGCCGGGTGCGTACCTGGCCCGTGCTGGAAAAATACCAGTATGTCTGGGTCTGGATGGGCGATCCGGACAAGGCGGATGAGAGCCTGCTGCCCGACTGGCACGTGATGGACGATCCCGGCTGGAAGGTGGTGAAGGGCGATCCGCCCTTTCACATTCCCTGCCATTACGAGCTGTTTAACGACAACCTTCTGGACCTGTCGCATCTCGCCTACGTGCATATTGGCAATATCGGGACGTCTGCCGTACCGGATTTTCCGATCGTAACCACCAAGGGCGAAAACACGGTGCGGATGATCCGCTGGATTCTGGATTCGGAACCGGCGCCGCTGTACCGGCATTTCGGCGGCTTCGAAGACAATATCGACCGCTGGCAGTATGCGGAGGCAATGGTGCCGAGCTTCAACACGGTGCGCGTCGGCTGTCTGCCGGCGGGCTGCGGCGCCAAGGCCGGCGATCATCCGGACGACATTCCGCGTGGCCCCGGCGGGCGCGAAGGGCAGGGATTCGAGTTCTACAACCTGAACGCCATTACGCCCGAGACGGAGAATTCGACCTGGTATTTCTACGCCCATTCCCGGAATTTCGCGCTGGATGAGCCGGAGATGGATGAAGAGTTCCGCGTCGGTCTGCGCGGCGCCTTTCAGGACGATGTCGATATCCTCGCCGCCCAGCAGATGAACATGGATCGCCATGCGCATAATCCGAAAGACTGGATCGACATCAATGTCGACGGCCCGGGTCTCGCGCTGCGCAGGATGATCGCCGAGGCGCTTGCGGCGGAGGCACGATAGTCCGGTGCTAGCCGCCGGGCGGTCCCGCGACCGGCGTGTGGGAGATATCGATCCCGCCTGACGGCCCGAGGCGGATGACGTTTACCGTGCCGGCATAGTCCGGCGACCCAGAATACCAGGCAGGTACAGCGCCGGTGCCGACCCGGACTTTCCGGTTCCAGTGGCCGAGGGCGACGTAATCCGCCCCCGTCGCCTCGATATCGTCCGGCGTGAACAGCCAGCCGGGGCCGGGCCTGCCTTCGGGGCCGCGTTCCTCGGCGAAATGCCCGTGGGCGGCCACGATGTGCCGCGCGGCGGATCGCGGCGGCGCGCCCTCGAGGGGATTGATCTCGTTGTAGTCTTCATGTGCGCGGCCCCATATCTCCATGCCGAGCCGTGGAAAAGCCGCGATGTCGCTCTCTTCGCCGAGCACGTGCACGTTGTCGATCGACGACAACCGGCCCCGGTCCCAGACTGAGCCCTGCATCAGGGGGTCGTGGTTGCCGGGGAGCATCACGACGGGCAGACGCGCTTCGCCGAGGACGGCGCGGGTGCGTTCCAGGATGGTCGCGTTCAGCCTATTGTGTTCGAAAATATCGCCGGTCAGCAGGACCAGGTCGGCCCCGATCATCCGCGCGGCGTCCAGCACGGCGGCGAGGGGTGCGTTCCCGTCCCCGCCCCAGGCGCGGGCGGTATAACCGTCATCGACGTGGAGGTCCGAGCTGTGGACGATGAGCACGTCTTCCTGTCCGGGCGTGAGGGGCATTGGCGGGAGCACCGTGGTTGAAGAAAAGCTGTGGTATTATACAGGATAGCAAATTTGAGCGGGTGAGACAGTCGGACATGAATACTCCATCGGAACTGATCGGCGGGCGTTATGGCATCGATTATGGCGGAGATGCGCCGGACGACCTGCCGGCGGCGGTACGGCAACTGCTGGAGCGGCGCTGCATCCGCCGCTACACCGAAGACCCGGTGCCCGACAGCGTGCTGCAGACGCTGCTTACCTGCGCGCAATCGGCCCCGACCAAGTCGAACCTCCAGCAGTATTCGATCATCGTGACGACAGACGAAGCGCTCCGCATGCAGCTGGCCGACCTCAATCCCGATACCGGTCACATGAAGTACTGTCCCGTCTTCGTCACGTTCTGCGCCGACATGCGGCGCGCGCAACGCCTGACCGGGCGCAACGGTTTCGACTATGCCAGCAACAACATGGACACGTTCCTGAACGCGACCGTGGATGCGGCGCTTGCCATGCAGTGCTTTATCACGGCAGCCGAAAACATGGGGCTCGGCTGTGCGCCGATCAGCCAGGTCCGCAACCGGATGGAAGACTTCTGTGCGGCGCTCGATATTCCGGAAGGGGTCTTTCCGATCGCCGGTCTGACGCTCGGATGGCCTGCCTGGGAAGGGCGGATGAATGCGCGCCTGCCGCAGGCCGCGGTCGTTCACCGGGAAAAGTATGACGATTCCGGGCTCGATGCGCTCGTGGACAGCTATGACGCGCAGCGGCTGGAGACCAATCCGATATCCGCCGACGGCCAGCGTCATACGGACAAATACGGCGTGTCCGAAAACTGCACCTGGTCGGAAAACGTCGCCCGTCAGCTCTCGGTCGCCGAGCGCGCCGGGTTCCGGGATTTTCTGCTGAAGAACGGTTTCGATCTCGCCTGATCGCCGCTCTGTTCCCGGAGCGGGAGCGGTCACTCCTCCAGCGGGTCGATGTCCAGCGCATGGCGGATCGCGTCCATGCGAAAGCCGCGGCGCTGCAGCCATCCGGCATCGCGGCGTCGGGATTTGTCGTCCTGGGGGCGTATCCTGTAGGGGCCGCGCCGCGCCCGTTTGAGGGCAAGTACGGCCTGTTCCATCGCCGCCTCGGGGCTTTCCTGGTCGACCCCGTCCAGTTCGGGGAGGGCCTCGGTCAGGGCGATGTCCAGCTCGTGCTCCACCACGGCCCGGTCGACGACCGCGCCGCGGGCGGCGACGGTCACGGCGGTTCCCGACGCATAGCCCGACCGCAGCGCCGAGCGCAGCCGGGCGGATGCCGCCTCCCTGTCGTTAACCAGCCCGATACCGGACAGTTCGTCGACGATCTTCGGGATCATCTCGGCAAAGGCCGCGCGTTCTTCCGAATCCGCGACCTCGCGGTAGAGACGTTTGTTGAGGTGGTCGCTCAGTTTGCCGCCGGAAACCAGGTAGCGCTGGCAGTAGTAGACCGCGATATTCCGCAGCCGCTTTTCGGTCATCTTCCGCGGTGGCTTGCGCTCGGGTCGCGTCATGGCGCTGCCGGATCAGTCCCCGAATAACAGGCTGTAGAACACATAGCCGAAAAACAACAGGCCGACGGCCAGGTAGAATTTCTCCATCCACGGGTTCTTCTCCTTGCGCGTCGCAAGGCCGAAGAGATCGATCTTGTGCTTTTCCTGCGGGAACCACTTCATGGCATTCTTTCCGTTGTGACCGGCGGGCAACCCCTATTGATATAGATCAAGGCCAACCGAAAGACGACACCCGAAGATTCATCCTGAAAACCAACATAAATGGAGGATGAAATGCAACCGACAGATATGTACGTCGTCATCGCCGTGGTCGCGGCGTTCTCGCTTTTCGCGCTGGTTCTGGCCTGGGTATCGCGCGGCTCCCACAACAAAAGCAGCGGGGCTGCGCCGACGACGAAAAAATAATGGTGCCGGCTAGAGGATTCGAACCCCTGACCCCCTGATTACAAATCAGTAAACCATCCCTCGTGTTCATTAGCAAAATCAACGAAAACCGTTGATATTCCGATATTTTTTCTTACACTCTTTGCTGCTGTTTGCCGCTGTTTGCGGCTAATAACGTAAGTGGAGCGTAAGCTGATATGCAAGTTACCCTGACTCAGGCCTTTTGCAAATCCATCGAGCCGACCAGCAAAACCGTTGAATATGCCGATGACGATCTTGCCTATCGAGGGCTGCGACTTGTCGTAAACGCCAAGGGTGCAAAGACCTTCGCGTTTCGCAGTAACCCTCACTACGCGACGATTGGAAAGTTTCCCGCCGTTTCGGTCACTGCCGCGCGAAAACAGGTGGCTGAATGGAAGCTCGCGCTAAATGCGGGCCAAGACCCTTTCGCGGCGATCAAGGAAGCCAAGGCTTCACGCAACAGGGACGAAGGCGCCAAGGACCCAACTCTCAGCGACGCATGGCTGGACTACAAAGCCGCCATATTGACGGAAAAGAGCGAGAGCCATCAGCGCAACATGGACCGGTCCATGACCGTTCACTACCTGTCGCGCTTTGGGGCGCGGACGCCGGGCGATGTGACGCGGCGCGAGCACCTAGCGTTCCGGGAGGAGCATGAGAAGGCGCGCCCCTCAGAGATGCATCAGATGAAAGCTTACATCTCGGCCTTCTATTCATGGATGTCGGAGACCTCGGCCTATATGGATTACGTCGATGCACCGCCAAATCTGGGTAAGGTGAACGCAGCCCGGAATGTGCGAACACGAAAGCTAATTGAGCCCGATGACATCCGGGCATACTGGCGCGCGCTAGACACACTGACGCCGCGCCCCGCGGCTTTGGCGCTCCAGTTCAAGTGGTTGTCTAATAAGCGCGGGATCGAGGTACAGCGCATGACGCCTGACCAGATCGACTGGCGGCGCGAAATCTGGTCGCTTCCTGATGTCGAGAACAAAGCGAAGAATGTGGTGCAGCCGCTGACGCCTAAGATGCAGGCGATACTGCGCGAGGCGCTTGGCAACCGTTCAGTCGGCTATGTTTTCAGCACCACTGGCGGTGAGAAAAAGGTATCGCTAAGCAGCAAATTGCAAGCGGCGGCTGTTGAGGCCGCAGGTACGCCGTACATCAGCTGCCATGATTACCGGAGGACCTTCTCAACTCAACTCGAGGAGATGGGTGTGCCGTCGCGTGTGATCAGCTTGACTGAAGGGCACTATGATCGCGGGATCGAGGCGCACTACCAGCAGGCTACCGTGCGACCGCTGGATGAGCAGCTAGACGCGTATCGAAAATGGGAACAATTCTTGGGGGTAATGCAATGAAACTGTTTACATCACTAGCCTTAGCTATTGGTATCCTTGCCCTTCCAACATTCGCAAGCGCCTCTGACCAAAAGTCCGCTCCGGAGTTTTGTGCGGATTTCCGTGACAAAATTGAGTTTTACGCCAAACAGGCACTTGGCCACGACGAATATTATGAGCGGGCGAAAAAGAAGTTTTCAGAGGAAACAAGTAATTGGAGAAAAACCGGCAAAAAAGATCAAGCCTTGCTGGATCAGATCAACCGTGAAGCGAAAGATTGGTGGGGTTGGAGGGACGGCTCCCTAACCGAGGCAAACAAGTTCGCGCCAATTTACCAAGCGCTCTGCAAAGACTGATGCCCATGACCCCCCTCAAGACCGCCCGCTTCGCCTTCAAGACCGCCCGCATCGCCGGTAAGGTGATCAACTTCGGCCTGCGCATCCGGCGCGCCCGCCGTGGGCGTGGTCGTTAGATACTCTTCGGGTGTCTGGCCGCTTGGATGGCCGCATGTCTGCCAAGCCACCCATTTCCGACAGCACTATGTCGGACCTTGCAGTTCCCGGCTTCTTTGATAACAATTTTGGCTCTGTAGAAATGGAGAAGCATCATGTCGACAAAGTTAGCCGAGAAGACAGCCGACGAAGCCGCGGACAGACCTATCGCCACGCATAAGGTACTGATGGAGGACGATCAGATGATTGTCACCCACTGGGTATTCAAGCCCGGTGAGCAGACCGGGTGGCATCGGCACGAAACGAACTACATGCCGATCCAGCTATCGGCTGGGAAGTTGCATTTCGACTTCCCTGACGGCTCTACAAAGCAGGTGGACTATGTGCATGGCACGTCAAGCATGGTGACCGCGCCTGTCGAGCACAATGCGACCAACATCGGCGATGTCGACGTCGTGGCTCTGGAGATCGAGTTCAAGAAGTAACGTCTGTCGATGTTAGTTCGCGCCCCACACCCGAAGCTCGTCGCCTTGTACACCCCGGGACAGCTCGGCCATCGCACCCGGCGCGCGCGCCGTGGGCGTGGTCGTTAAGCTCGCCGCCTTAAGAGACGCTAAACTGACCCCATGCTCGACCAAACCCCCATCACCATACGCACCATCTCCAACCTCGCTGGGTCAGGCATGACCCTTGCTCTCCATTGCCAACCATGCGGTCGATGGGACGAGATCGTGTCTGCTGAGTGGCTGGAGAATGGCCGTCGCCGATGCGGGCCGATCTGTGGTTCACCGCAGCATCCGCCAGTATAGTCAAAAAAGGGGCTCGACTTTCTCAGGTGCTGGTTAGAGCCAGACAAACCAATGTCCCCCTCGCGGTTCAGCCTCTATTCTTTGGCCGGAAGGACTAGTTCCGATCCTTCAGCGCCAGCATAAACAACAAGTACCTTGACGACTGAATCGGTTGTGTTTTCTCCAAAGTGGTTAACATTCATCGTCTCGACATACGTCGACCCCTGCGGGAATTTCTTGACACCAATTCCCTCATAGAAAACCGATAACTCTCCTTCAAGAATATAGCCAATCAACGGAACACCATGCCGGTGCAAACTTGTTTTTTCGCCCGGTGAGATCGTGACTATCATGACCTCAACGACAGGCGTTCCTGTGTGTGGATAAACGATATCTTCCCCGACAATCGTCCGGCTGGTTTTGAGCAGGTTCTCTGCTGTGACGCCTCCTTCGTAAGAAAATGCTGGGGAAATTACAAAACTCGCCACGGAAAAGCTCACAGCCGCAAGAATTATTTTCAATTTCATTTTTGTCTCTTTTCTATTTAGAAATAACACTATCTAACGTTTACTTAACTAATAAGTTTTTTCGGGCGGGGCAGCCTTTGAGCTGTTGCCTTTGTCGCCTGCCCTCCGCGCCAATCTCGCGACCTTCTGGCACTTATGAAAGCGGCCTGAGGGAGGTGCCCGTCGGGGCTTACTAGTCGCTCTTCTTCTTGGCTTCCTCGATCAGTTTTTCTACCCAGCCGGATTCGATTTCCTTGTTAAGAATCTCGGCGAACGCAGTTTTCATGGCACTGCATTTAGACGCCTTTGAAAATCCGATATACATGCCGAATGAATCTAACGTCTTGGGCAGGAACTCCACCTTCGCTTTGAGACCCAGCTTGTTAACTTCAATCTCGCCGGGATACATGCCGATGATAAGGTAGTCGGCACTCTTAGCCATCAGTTCGGCAAATGCTTTGTCTACACCTTCGGCGCGGGCGACGGTCAGGCTGGCGGCCATGAAGGCGTCGAAGCTCTCGCCGAAGCTCTCGCCGATATTAGTCACGCCTTTACGTCCCTTGAGGTCGGCCCAGTCGGCGAAGGGGAAGCCATCGCCCTTGCGTACGATTATAGAAACTGGGTCCATCATGAAGGGCGGTTCGACATAGTCGAGCCAATCGGCCCGCTCATCGTTCTTATAGATTCCAAAGATCGCGTCGGCCTCACCGCCGCGGGTCGCTGCCTGTGCCTTGTCCCAGCTGCCATAGTTTTTAACGTTGACGTTCTTAACGCCCACTCGTTTGGCGACGGCGGCGAAAAGCTTTGGTGCTGCGCCAACTAGAGTGTCATCCTTGGCTTCTGAAATAGGCGGATAGCTGGGATGTCCG
>Ga0255779_1004580_pt1 | contig 13286 bp, 6 predicted proteins | sample 011ome_21_FD_179977 | JGI IMG/M metagenome (GOLD analysis project Ga0255779, IMG submission 179977) | Coastal salt marsh microbial communities from the Groves Creek Marsh, Skidaway Island, Georgia - 011508AT metaG (version 2) | ecosystem: Environmental > Aquatic > Marine > Intertidal zone > Salt...
ACCGCAAGCAGTTTGCCCCCATGCGCCTTGAACTGAGTAGTCTGAAGACTGATAACCGAATCCTTTTGATGATAAAACGCGCCTAGCCAACTCTCTGTAGACAGCAGGCATAAGGCAGTAGGCATACTAGCGCCTCCTCGGCCTAGGCTCAAAGGCCGTTCGGACTATTCGACACCCAACAGCATTTTTCCACCAGTATCGTAGATTGAGACCTGAGTGCCAGACGGGACCCTGCGCTGCCAACCGCATGTCAAACTAAAGCCTATTCGGCCCAGCGAGTCAGACAACGATTAGTGCCCTTAAGGGCCGCGGTCCTGTCGCCAAGTAAACTGACCACACAGAAGTTAACAGGGAAAATGAGGGATGTAGGGAATGGAATGGAATGGAATGGTAAGGGTAAATGAAAGGGTAAATGACGCTAAACTGGTGGTCGCATTGCACAACCCCATGACGCCCCCAATCTCGACAGCCTATTCTGAATTTTGCTTTGCTAAACAGACCCTCTCAATGCATCTTATAATAGTCAGCCACCTAGGCGTCGTCATTTCTTGACCGGAGCACTATCAGTGTAGTGGTCCTCTCAGGATACTCCATAACGACGCCAGGCGAGACTATCTTCGTTTATTTAAGCTGTTTCGGTGGCATCTTCAATAACGTCTTCTGCCTGATAACCCTTGTCTGTTTCAGTCATATTGAACTCAACTCTCGAACCTTGCTTAAGTGTTCTGTATCCATCTCCTCGAATCGATCTGAAATGAACAAAAACATCTTCTCCATCTGGACGCTCAATAAAGCCAAAACCCTTAGCATCATTGAACCACTTAACAGTACCTTCTTCTCTATTCGACATATCCAACTCCCTCGATTACGGCTGACGCTCACCACCAAAGTGTCTCTCAATTCAGACTTTCCAAATTTTGATCACTTCAATGGGGTGTCACGCACCACTGACATTACTATGTGTTACTTACATTTAATTACATATAAGTTACAAAGCACTATCCTTATACCGAAGGTAGATGGCAATAATCCAATTACCTAAACCCATAGCTTTTTTCTTATTGGAATGCAGTTCTACTATTCCTTGCGACGCCAAGCGGGAACTCAGCTAGCTGTCTTACACTCGATCTTAGGCTGAATCCTTAATATAAGCTATACAACGCCATTTCGGCCTGTCGAACAACCATCACTACCCACGTCCTTTGCTCAGGTTGAGACTGAATCGATCTTGCACTTCAGCGTCTTCATTATGAGTTGGTGCACTGACCGCATTTGAGTCTTGCCAAGAATATTCCCTCGATGGGCGTCCACTGTTTTCGAGCTGATCCCCAATGTTGCAGCCACTTCCTTTGTCACTTTACCCTGCACTAACAAATCCATGACCTCCCGCTCTCGAGTCGATAGTTTTTCGACCCGGGCGAGAAAATCGCTTATTTCTCGCTGCTCTAAAAAGACTTCGACATTCAGCTCGATGGCTGAGGCAATACTGTCCAGCAATAACTGATCATTAAAAGGCTTTTCAAAGAAGTCGTGTGCGCCGGCCTTCATCGCCCGAACAGCGAGCAAAACATCCGCATGACCGGTGATAATAATGACCGGCAGCTGAACGCCGTCTTCGACTAACCTAGCTTGCAACTCCAGCCCGCTCATCTGTGGCATACGAATATCAAGCAGCAGACAACCTGGGCGAGCTGGATCATAATGATCAAGAAAATCTTGCGCCGACTCACAAGCCAATGCGGCCAGCCCAGCTGATTCCACTAGAAGCGTCAAGGAATGTCGAACACCTTCGTTATCGTCAACAATATAGACTATAGAATCGAAGTACATATTTCTCTCTTTGCTCGCTATCAAATGAATTTACAAAAATATCGGCCCTGATGTTGATCAACAATGAGAGCCAACCGGTCTGTTCGATATTCGACTGGAACTAATCGCACGCCAATAAACGCTTCAAAACAGGCAAACTGAAGGACAGGGTTGATCCCTGGCCCGGTTCAGAATTAGCCCACAGATTGCCACCGTGCGCCTCAATAATAGAACGACTGATCGACAACCCCAGACCCATTCCTTGCTCAACTTTGGTGGAATAAAAAGCATCAAATATCCGACTTGAGACTTCTGAATCCATGCCGGAACCATTATCTGTCACTTCGACCCGTAGGAAACGCTTCGAAGAAAGGTAGCTCCTAATCGTTACTTCCCGCTTGTTGGCGACATCCATAACAGTAACCTCAAGCGCATTACGCAAGAGATTGATAATCACCTGCTCAATTTGAACATCGTCTAACATCAAACGGGGTAAATTTTCTGATAGCTTCAGGCGCAGATCAACACCTTGTAACCGCAGGTCTGCGGCCAATAATTTCACCACTGATCTAATGAGATGATTAATATCCGTCTCTACTTGACCACCGGTCTGCTTTCTCACCAGGCGCCTCAAATGCCGAATAATCTCGCCGGCTCTGAGAGCCTGCTGACGCGTCTCCGTTATAATCTCTCGCAGTTTTTCCGGCTGCGCCGATTCAGCATTTAAGATTCTCAATGCGACACCGGCATAGGTAGTGATCGCTGCCAAAGGTTGGTTCAACTCATGCGCCAAGCCGGTTGCCATTTCGCCCATGGTATTTAGGCGATCCACGTGGGCCATCTCTTTTTCACGTTCACGAGCATGCTCGCCGAATCGCTGCAGCTCTTCACTCGTCTTGAGCGCGGCTTCGCTGAGTTTTTGATTTGTTATATCTTTAAACACCCGAGCAAACTGACCGTTATGGAGGGAAAACGCGGTTGATTCATAATATCGCCTCGTACTATGGTTGTAGAGCTCGAATGAACGAGACTCATGAGTGAGCGCAACCTCACCGTATAGTTTTATCCAGGATTCCTCCATATCCGGAACAACCTCTAGGACGGTCTTACCGACGATGTCATTAAAGGCAATACCCGCTAGCGCCTCATAAGCCTTATTCGCTTCGAGAATTCTATAATCACAAGGCACACCTTGTTCATTACAGATGATTTTGCATATCACGAATCCGTCTGTCATATTATCAAACAGATATTGGTACTTGTGTTCACGTTCCAGCAAGGCATCTTCTAACCGCCGTTGCTCTGTCACATCGGCAGAAGTAACACTCACTCCGCTGATTTTGCCTTCGTCGTTAAACATGGGCGAGCAGACGCTTTCCCAAATATTATCTGTCTCACCAAAACGATTTGCCGCCACCACGGTCTTGCCTGCCAAAGCCTCATCAAACAAGGCTTGCACGAGCTTTCGCTCTTCTAGCGAGGGAATGTTGGCCAACATACTCGAACCCATGTGAATCACTGCGCCCCAGCTTTTTCGCGAAGCATCTCGATGCGCATCATTACAAAATACGTAGCGATATTGAGTGTCTAGACAAAAGACAGTGGTGCCCTGCATTGTTCTAACGGCGTTTCTTGGCGCAGCGGTACGTTTCTCACCGTGACTCTCTCCAAGTTCTGGCGTTGATTCAGTTGATATTATTGTTGGTATTGGCATACTTCTAACCGTGAGATCTTTAAGCTAGTTATCAAGATAACATCATTTTTTTCAATACGGGCTGTTATTTTTCAACTGTATTAGGCATCAATTTTTTTATAGTATCAATACGCCATCAGAATAGCCAAGGACGAATATCGCTATTAAGACTCTTCTTTCAAGGCGCCTCTCCCAATATATCAGCCAATATACGCACAATCACATGACTCACTTTGTCGTTCCCTGGAAACCAGATACAGTTACCTGCCACCAACGCCCCATCAACGGTCAGCTCCACCTGACCATGACCAAGATGCGCCGGGTCCGTAATCGTCACATGCAAATCACCCTGGCCACTCTTGATCGTCAGCTCCGCCCCACCCCATGCCTGTGGCAAGGCGGGCGCGACGCTAAAACCACCCACTATCGGTCGCAATCCCAGAATACTTTCAACGCCCAATTGCCAGCACCAACTTGCCGCGCCGGTATACCACGACCAGCCACCCTTGCCAGCCAGGCGATCTTGAGTAGCGATATCACCGGCCACCACATAAGGCTCACGCGCATAGTGTCTGGCGCTATCGATATCCAGTGAGCGGCGAATCGGGCTAATCCGATTGAATACCTCCCATGCGGTGTCGCCATCACCTAACATGCCGAAGGCCATGCCCAACCAGGCGGCAGCGTGATTATATTGACCCCCATTCTCACGAACACCTGGTGGGTAGGCACGAATATAGCCAGGATCGCGAGTGGTTTTATAAAATGGCGGATGCAGTAATGGAATGGTTCCCGCTGATTCATTCAGGAAATGCGCCTTGGCGGAACTCATCGCAGTTCTGACATTTGGTTCGACACCGAATCCCGCCAACACGCCCCAAGATTGTGAAATGGAATCGATTTGGCATTCCTCATTCTGGCTCGAACCCCAGGGCTCCCCCTCGTCGTCGAATGCCCGCACAAACCACTCGCCGTCCCACGCCACTTGGTCGATCGCTGCCTTCAGTCTCTTACCATGTTGTTGCCAGCGACGAGCTCGATCAGGAAAGCCGAAACTTTCAGCAATCGGTGAAAATCCGTTGATTACCGTAATCTGAAACCATGCGAGCCAAACACTCTCACCCCGACCTTCGACACCGACTCGATCCATACCATCGTTCCAGTCGCCAGTACCCATCAGCGGCAGCCCGTGCGCGCCCGTCGACAGCGTTCGATCAAGGGCCCGACAACAATGTTCAAACAACGTGGCTGTCATTCCAGGGTCGAACCTTGCATATCGATCATGTTCATCACGGCGTAATACCGGCGCCGACAAAAATGGAACACGAACTTCCAGAACGGCCTGATCGCCGGTTGCCGTGATATAGCGCGCAGTCACATAGACCAGCCACAAGTAGTCGTCCGAGCAGCGGGTCCTGACTCCCCGGTCTGACGGGGGATGCCACCAGTGTTGCACATCACCGGTCTCGAATTGATGGGCGGCGGCTCTCAGTATTTGCGCTCTCACGCGCTCGGGGTCAACAACCAACAACGCCAGCGTATCCTGCAACTGATCACGAAATCCGTAGGCACCACTCGCCTGATAAAATCCTGCTCGAGCTGTCATACGTGAAGCCATGGTTTGGTACAACAGCCAACGATTGACCATTAAATCAAAAGCTGGATCAGGGGTCGTGACCTGCATCTGACCTAATTGTTCCGCCCAATAGGCGCGCACCTGCGTCAAAGCCTCGTTAACAGCAGCTTGATCGCGGTAATGATCAACCAGACGCGCCACTTCTGCCCTATCCGCACCCTGACCCAACATAAAGATCACTTCCACCGACTCCCCCGCCGCCAGATCAATATGCAACTGATAGCCTGCGCAGGCGTCACCACCGGGGTTGAACCTGCCACCCAAATCGGTGTGGCGCAAGCCAGCCACATGTTGAGGATCACCCTCTGCACCCAGGAAATCATAACGATCTCCGGTGACGCTATGGGGTGGACTGCTGGCACTGACAAACGCAACTCGCTCACTAAAATCAGAGTTCCAGGCGTTGCTGGCGACGATCGCTTGGAGCCGAGGATCATACTCACAGACAACATGCGGTTTTACCCGACTACCCAAAGCACCTAACAACCATTCTGCATAAAATGTTGCCGTCAGGCGTCGCGATAGATCCGACTGATTAGTCAAACTGAGCCTCAGCAGTTTCACCGGATCGTTCAAGGGAACGAACACTTCCAATAGCTGCTGCAAGCCATGACTCTGCCGCTGCCAACTTGTGAGACCACTAGCATGACGAATCAAGCAAGGGGCATCAGCGCCTAATGGTGCGGGCGTTGCGCTCCAGACCTCGGCTGTCATTTCATCGCGCAGATATAAAACTTCACCTGGCAAATCCAACAAAGGATCGTTCGACAGCGGCGTCAACCGATTTTCACCACTGTTTATCGACCAGGTAAAACCCAGATTACTGCCGCTGACAATAGTACCGAAATCCTCATTCGCCAACACATTAGACCAGGGTGCAGGCGTCTGCGCATCAGCCTCAAGATAAATCAGATAATCACCGCTTGCGGGCTCGAAGCCACCGATACCATTATCGAACAACAAACCGGTGGGTTTTAGTGTGTCTGATTGCGTCTGCGGCCATGGTAACATAGCCGCATCTAACGGCGGCAATGTGGCGCGATGCTCAAGGATTCGATCAAGCTTAATCTGCAAGGCAACGCCGTCATCATCAAGCACCACGTGCGCCGCAACCTCTACCCCTTGGCGAGCCTCTGAATCCATATGATCCGCTGCCAACAGGTGGATACCTCCTGACCGCCCCAGAGACTCGGTCGATGAGGTGTCACGCAGCAAAGTTAGAATTTTTTCTCGAAGCGGGTCTTCATAGCCGGTAAAACCTATACGCATAATCACCAGATCCACCTGTAGCCCGACACTACGCCAGTGGCGCTGGGCACGAATCATCAATGCCAGCAATCCCGAAACGTCATCACGATCGATCCTGACCAAGAGTATAGGCAGATCACCGGAGATGCCATAATGCCAGAGACTCGCCTGGCTTTGCCGACGATTACCAACGTGAGCTGGCACCACCCGCAGGCTAGCATGAGGATGTATCAACAACGCCGACAGTGTCTGTATGGCTGGCAACTGCCCCGGCTCCAGATGTGATCCCGCGACTTCTCGGGCGGCCACCCGTGCCGAATCCCGATAGACCCAGTCCAGAGATGCAGAGGAATATCGGGCCGCTATACTGTTCACCGACTTGGCAGACTCAGCGACGATACTTAATAGCGCGAAATGTTTGGTTTCATTGGGTTTTAAGCTGACCCTCAGCCGTAATGCCATAATGGGATCAAGGGTCCAGCCTGTGGTCTGAGACAACTCACCGCGCATACCGAGGGGACAACGCATGGAGTCATTACGGCCAACGAACTTGCCTCGATCTGACTCATAGCCAACTAGTTGAATGTCGGCAGAGCTGAAAACGGCTTTATGCAAGAGTATCGGCGCCAGGGTGCCTGGCCGCTGGACGCGCCGCTCAAAGATCAAGCCATTCTGAGCCCAGTTGAATTGGCTACCCACAAATAGCTTACTGAATGCTTCATGCCTCTCATCATCGATTGCGGGCGCAAGAACAACCTCTGCGTAACTGGTGAATTCAATAGTTCGCGCTCGCGCGCCTTCATTGACAACAGTGATTCGACGGATATCCACATCATCATCGGGAGCAACGGTGGTCTCGACACGAACAGCAACTCCTCGATGACGACGAAAATCATCAACCAAATGCTGATGAAATATTGTTCGAGACTCACGCCCTATTTCACCCGTTGGGAGACGACCTGCCGACCAAACCTCTGCAGTTTCAACATCTTTTACATATATCCAGTAACCATAGGCATCACGAGTTCCGTCTGGCCGCCAGCGCGTCACCGCCTGTCCTTGCCAGCTTAGACCGCCAGCACCAGCCTCTGACAACCAGGTATTCATCCGCCCATTACCCAACATATGCATTTGTGGTATGGTCGCGGCATTCGACGGCACCCAGGGCCACAGTTCAGCTACGGCACGTAACGGCTGAGTGGGTATTTCGCTGACCTCATGAGCCCGACCTTTCTCAGTTGTTGCATCCCATGGGATTCGCTCCTGAAGCAATATTTCCAAGGCCAGCAAAGACTTTTCAGCCATAGTTCTGCGCACCAGAATATCGTCGATCAAGGCATTACCAATGGCCGCGAGCACCATGCCCTGATGATGCGCCATATAAGCCTTAACCGCTCTAAAATGCTGTCCAGGCGGTCGTCGTTGAGGGCTATAGTCAAGGGCATCGATATAGCCGTAGATACTCATCGCACCCAGCTGATCGAGTTGCTGTAGATTAGCCACCGCCGCCTGCGGCCAACAGCTGAGCGCCAATGCAGAAGCATAAGGGGCAACGACTAAATCGTCACTCAGGCCGCGCCGAATTCCCAGACCGGGCGCGCCGAACGCCTGATATTGATAAACATCATCTACATCGGTCAAGCCAAAGGCAGACTCTGAAATCCCCCAGGGCACCTTGTGCTGGCGCGCATATCGACGTTGGTACTCAACGGCGATCGCTTCGCTCTCACCGAGTAACGTGTCTCTATGCCCGGGCACAAATAATGCCGGCATCAGATACTCAAACAACGAGCCATTCCACGACAAAATTGTCGGGCGACCCTCTAGCCGAGTAATGGGTCGCCCTAAAAAGAACCAGTGTTCGATAGGTGCGTCGCCTTTGGCGATCGCGAAATAACTTGCAAGTCGAGCTTCTGTGGCCAACAGATCGTAATGGTGACGATCGGGCTGACCGCTACTGACGTTATAACCTATTCGAAACAGGCGGACCTCCTCGTCATACAGGAGTGTAAAATCCATACCTTGGATCCATTCTTCAGCCCTTCGCGCCAGCTCAGTTAAATCTTCTCGCAGCACGATTTGTCGCGTACTGCCTGCCTCTAATGCCGACTCAAGGTTAGCCAGCCAATTTTTAGTCGGCAGATTATCAATCAAAGCAGTGTATTTTTGCTTGACTAACCGCTGTGCAAACTGGGCGTGATTCTGTACTTCATAGGGCAAGGCCAGCGGCGACATTGTTACGCTTAACTGACGACAAAGCTCTTCGCAGCCTGAAGGTGGACTTCTGAGCAATGGCAGCCAGGGACAAAAGTAGTTTAGCTCACGGCGCAAGGATCCAAGATCATGATGAAACCGTTCCAACCAGACATGCAACTCTAACAATAAGGGTTGCCCTGCATTCGGTGACCGGTCGATCGATGCTGCAATGATCTGCTCATAAGCCGGCCACAATTGATTGGTCAATTCATCAACGAGAAAATCCCAGTTTATTGGCGATGAGCTGGCTGTCGCAAAGGCCTCATCGATACGCTTTTTTTGATCATTGAAAGCCCGATGATCAGCACCTTCGAGTTGCTCAGCGACCTTCGCCAGAAGTCCAAAAGTACATGCCAGGCCATCCCATAATGTCGATTTAAAAACCGGCTCGGACAGTAGATCTTCACAACCCTGCTTCAGGCAAATCAGACTCATCGCCAAATTGCCACTATCGACGGTGGATACATAGCGAGGTTCAAGCGGCTTAAGCGATTGGGTGTCGTACCAATTTAACAAGTGACCGCGATAACACTCAAGGCGTGACAGGGAATCTAGGGTGTTGCGCATTCGAATCACGAAGTCACTGCAGACGATAAAACCCAGGTCACAGGCTACCTGTGACGATGTCAGCAACAAGCCAATATTCGTCGGCGATGTACGATGGCCCACCACCGCCCGAGGCTCGGCCTGAAAATTATCCGGCGGCAACCAGTTATCCTCAGGTCCTACAAAGGTCTCGAAAAAATGCCAAGTTCGGCGCGCCACTTGTAGCAAGAATAACTGATCATGCTCACCAAGCTTTTCACGTCTTGGTTGTCGCGGCCGACCCACCCAGACCGAAATCTCTGGGGCAATCAACCAAAGAATAAGAATAGGGGCAGCTGGCAATATCGCGTCACTAAAAAACCAACCAAGAACGATCGATGCCAGTACCGCAAGCGCAGAAGACGGCCACATGAGTCGCCAGGTCGACCAGCGACTCCCTATATGATCACTCATCGCCTCAGCGTGGGCGGCGGTACGCCACTGCAAGAGATGGCGACGACTGACCCGCAAACGCCAAAGCGTTCGGGCTATGGCGTCAAGGGACTGCTGGGTGTCACTGACTAAAAAGGTAATGGATAAAAACCAGCGTCCGCTGCGCTCAGACACCCGACGCAGGATGTCCGTATAGAGACCATGTCTTAGTCCTTGCGTTAAAATGCCCGTTAATTCACCAATCAGATAAACCCCAGGTGTCGCCACTGCCAACAAAGTCCAAACCCAGGCACTGCCGGGGAGGACCATCCAGCCCCCGATAAAAAACAGCAGTAACGCCGGAGCAAGCAGACTGCGACGCAGATTATCAATAATTTTCCAGCGATCGATGCCCGACAAAATATTATTCACGCTCCCTCCGGTCGCACTCGGAACGCTGGAACGCAGCCAAGGAATGAGCTGCCAATCGCCTCTAATCCAGCGATGCAGACGCAAAGCATACTCGGGATAATTTACCGGAAAATTTTCGTAGAGCACCACGTTCGAGGCCAGAGCGGTACGACCCTGTATGCCCTCAAAGAGATCATGACTGAGAATCGCATCATCGGGCACCCGATTTTCCAAGCTGCGTTCAAATGCCGCGACATCATAGATGCCTTTACCAACAAAGATACCTGTACCAAACAGATCTTGATAAAGATCAGAGACAGCCCTGGAATAGATATCTATCGCCGTGTCGCCAGCATACAGCCGGCAAAACAATGACACAGGGCCCGACAGGGGCAATACTTCCAAACGCGGCTGGACAATACTGTAGCCGCCGATGATCTTACCTGTAGTAGGATCCAGCTCCGCTTGATTCAACGGATGCATCATAATACCAATGAGACTGGCGGCGGTTTCCGGTGGCAGCATCGTATCGGCATCGAGGGTAATCACGAACCGACAATGCCGTAGCTGTTCAATTTCGCCAGCCTGAAGTGAAAATTCACCTTGATCGCCCGTAAGCACATACTGATTGAATTGCGCCAGCTTGCCGCGCTTACGCTCACGACCCATCCAGCACTCCTCGGCTGGATTGTAATGGCGGCGGCGATGGAGCAAGAAAAATCGACCCTTCCCGTTGCCTCCGTACTTTCGATTCAAGCCATTAATTTGTTCAACCAGGGCGGTCTCAATAGCATCATCTTCCGGCACTCGCTCTTGCGAGGCATCAGGCAAGTCGGAAAGCAAACCGAAGTGCAACATAGGGTCTGGATTAGACAGATACCTGATCTCCAGTCGCTCCATCATCTGGGGAATATCCACTGCCCGGCCGATGATGACAGGCACGACAACCGCGGTCTTTGCGGTAGCAGGAATGGCTTTCCTAAAGTCCATACCGGGCAGTACTCGCGGATTGACCAAGGCGGTAATCAGCCATTGGACTACGGTAATACTCAGTACTGTCGCCGGCAGCAGCGATAACAAAACACCACCAGTCCAGGCGGCCAAACCCGCATCACTTTCCACTAAGAAGTACACCGGCGGTAATAGCGCGAGCAATAACACCAACACCAAGCTTGCGGCATACCCCCCTCGAGCATGACTGATCAGCAGTTTGCGAACGCGGTCAGCAAAGGCAGGCCGGTAGCCTATGGATGACTCCAACTCAGGCCGACCACTGTCGCTCAGCCAGAAGCCCACATGACGCCTCTTGCCTGCGGTTAACTGGCCATCAAAAGCCCCTTGTGCCAAGTCAACCACTTTGCGCGCGATCTCTGACTCGGTAACATCAGCGCCACGACCCAATTTTTCGATAATGCTACGATACTTATTCCGGGTATTCACGGTCATGGATGCATAAGCAGCCACAGGATCCGTGCAGAGAATATGTTCGACTTCGCTGGTTTGATCAACAAAGTCCTGCCACTTTATGGATTGTATGGCCGCGAGACTGTTGATCGCTTGAGAGATTCGATCGACAGGCTCAACATCCCGGTTCTTGATTGCATATTCGCTTATTTCACAACGCGCCTTGAGCGCCGGATTGACCTGCTCAAAGGCGTCTACCAGATTCTCGAGACAGGCCAATCGCAAGAAGGAGGGCAATGCCCAAAGTTCGGCGATGTTCAGCGTTGCATGTTGTTGATAGGCGTTAACAAACACCCTCAAATTAATTAAAGAGACCTGCTTCGGCATACCTCGCAAGGCACCATGGGCAATACTCAGGAGTCGCGGGACGAGTTCACCGCTGGCACCTCGCAAGGTCGGTAAGCGCTGATAAAAGTTCTCAGGCAAATCGTTTCGTACCTGGCGAATCGCGCGCAGCACTCGATAGTCGTTATCAAGCAACCAGTCAGCGACTCGAGTGGCATCGACCGCCGGGTTCTGACAATAGCGTTTAGCCTCTGTCAGCCACAGAGGCATCTTTGCGACTTGCCGATACATGGGAAATTTAGGCGCTTTGTCACCCACCACTTCATGACCCACTGCCAGGGACAACCCCAGAGCCTGCAGATTGTCAGTCTGCTGCTCCTCCTCTGACGGAATCATTAATTAGCACCGGTCGGTCGCCGCGCACCCTTAGAATCTGCACTTCGGTAAAAATGCTGATTAACCCCGTAACCGTTTTGACTTGGGCGCCGAATCATGAGGATCGGCACACTGGCATTAGCCAGCAAATAACTCGTCACATCACCAGCGGCGACATCGGCATGCCCCCCGCAACCGTGAGATGACAAAATCAACAGGTCTGCCGATTCATTGATTATGGCTTCATTAAGTAGGCGACGCGAATCACCACCGGCAAGAATGGCACTGCTAGCCACCAGACCGTCCGCACTTATATTGTCCTGGATACGGCCTATATAATCTTTAGCTACTCGCTCGTTGCGGCGCAACAGACTGTCTCGTAATTCAACATCTTCGTTATTCAAGGGGTCGATTTCCGTCAACACCGGTTCGGGTATGGCGTGGACCAAAATGATTTTGGCATTCGATGCCTGAGCAACTTTCTTGGCCAGGGGTAATGCGCACTCCGCTCTGGCAGATCCATCAAGGGGAACTAGGATTCTCTGATAGTTTACGATCACGTCCTTGTCGGCACTCGCGGGCACCATCAACACTGAGTTCGCCGCATTCTCCAACACTCGCCTTGCGGTTTGGCCTATATGGCCCGGCAGCTCAATATCCGAGCGACACAGCGCGACTATATCCTCGAGGTTATCCACCAGACAGGCGCAAATTTGGTCACTCGTTCGACCTTGCAAAACTCGCGTCAGGATATTCCGTTTCTGGGCTTCATACTGTTTGGACAGTTCAGCAACAAAGGCTTCGGCCTCGCGGCGACGCAGGTCCCATTCAATGGGGTCGAACGGGATCTGTGAGGCGGCCCGAGGCTCTATGACATGGATCAATTCGAGCTTGAAGCCCAGGGCATTTGAGAGCGCAATGGCATGGGGTGCGAGTATCGCTGTTGATGTGGCCGTCTCAGTGCAGACAACCACTTTAGGCAGAGATTCATGCTCATGCTCCTGAGTCGGACGCGTGAGTGCGATAGTGGCGGAAGGCTTGTCGTTTGACACGGCTACTTTCGGCATTTTCATTCTGACTACTCATTGTTTTCGGTTAACTGTTTAGTCAGCACGTTCAAAACAGGCACGTTCAAAACAGGCACGTTCAAAA
>Ga0255779_1004581_pt1 | contig 13284 bp, 6 predicted proteins | sample 011ome_21_FD_179977 | JGI IMG/M metagenome (GOLD analysis project Ga0255779, IMG submission 179977) | Coastal salt marsh microbial communities from the Groves Creek Marsh, Skidaway Island, Georgia - 011508AT metaG (version 2) | ecosystem: Environmental > Aquatic > Marine > Intertidal zone > Salt...
TTAGATACACTAGGAGTATATCCACTTTCTGAGGCCCAAAGAGAGCAACGGAGAGAGACGAGAGAGAAAGAAAAAGAAAAAAAAGGACCCACCAGCGCCCAGAAGAAAGCACTCAAAATTATTACTACGATACGTATTTGCAACGAACACCGGCGAGAGGAGAAGAGGAGAGAGAACTGTTAACTTTCTTTTTTCTTCTTCGCACAGATACCCCCCATGATGAACGCGTCGTGAACGACAACAACGACGAGAAGAAGAAACGATGCAACACGAACCGCAACAACCGCATCAACGAGACGTCGGGAATCGGAAACGAGCGATTCTAAACGCGCTCGTCGTTTTGTTGACCGTTCTGTGCGTGATTTTATACGAGGAGATATTCGCGGTGGCGATTGCGTTTCGAAACTTTTCTTCTTCTTCTTTTACTCCTTCTCCTTCGTCGTCCGCGACGACGTTTGATGTCGATGTCGACGACGATACGAATAACGCAATGCCTGTTGTAAAACGAGAGGAAGAGAACGGGGAAGAGGACGAGGGATTTCGGGTCTCCGCTGTCGCGGACGATGGGGAGGGGGAGGATGAAACGCAACTTTTAATAACAGAAGAAAACTTGTCGAAAGAAGAAGAAGAAGACGATTATAAGGACGACGAGGACGATGAGGACGAGAAAGACGACGTGAATGCTTATAGCAGTAGTGTATACTTGCAAACGTACGCCAAGTGGATGCGCAAGCAGCAAAGAAAGAATATGCGAGGAGGAAGCAAGAGGAAACGCGCGTCAACATCTTCGTCTTCATTTTTTGATTTGCGCAAAGAGTGTCACGAAAAGTGTCTCAATGGCGGCAAGTGCGATTACTTTAGCGGTAAATGTGATTGTCCAGTTGGATTTACGGGTTCAATGTGTGAAGATGAAGAGCAGACGTTCCCATGCAATGATAATTTAGAATTGAGGTGTTCGCATGCGTGCGATGCGACGAGAGCTTTGTGTGTTTGCGGAGAAGGTACGAAACATCCCTCGAGAGTATTGCATCAGTGGCCGTTTTGTAGTCCTGATATGGAGAAATACGGGAAAGAGGAGTGGTGGAAAGGAAATGGAAATGCAGAGGACGATTTCATAGTAAATAAATACAGTAAAAAATTAGAAGAATTGAAATCGGGCAGAAAAGAATGGGGAGGATTACCAACGTTTGCGATGGTGTATGGCAGAGAGAATCCGAGCGTGACGAGTTTGAAAGTTGAAACGCCGTTTCTCGAGCGAGCGCAGGAAGGGATTTACGATGATAGCGACGAAACTGCTGAAGAAGTGAGGATAACAAAAGGGAGAGAGATCGTAAACAAGCTTCCATCGTGGTGCGACGCAGACTCCATTCGAACGTTTGATCCAGTTCGCGCGAAAGACGAGAACCTCAACGTGCATCCACAAGCCGTGAGAGACTTTCGAAATTGTATCAGCAAATGTCCGGGAAGTAGATATGGCAAAGCATGCGAAAAAATTAGCCCGACGTGGTGTCCAAATCAATGCAGTGGAAACGGTGAGTGTGATGATGGTTTTTGTAAGTGTAAGAAGGAGTTTTGGGGCGCCGACTGTTCACTTTCGGTGCCACATGACGTAAGGGCATATTCATCATCGTCGTCGTCGCGAATGATCGATTCGGTGCAATCAACTCACTCAAAACTAGAAAGTAAACGTCCATTCGTATACGTATACGAAATGCCATCGAAGTTCACCTCGCATTGGACAAAGTACGTCAATAGAGGCGAAGTTGTGTGCGGCGATCGATTTTATGAGAAACCAAACGACATTGATGATGAGCACGATGACAACACTTCTTCACCGCCGTTTCCTGAAAGACAGTCGAATTGGTTTTATTCGTTGGAAAATACGCTTCACGAGTTCTTACTCAGATCGGCGCATCGTACGATCAATCCCGAGAATGCGGACGTCTTTTTCATCCCTCAATACGGAACGTGCTATCGCTTAGCATATCAGACGCCTTCACCGGCAGTGTCACTTTCGCTGATCGAGACAAAGCCCGCTTCTCGACCGCACGCGGCGAACCTCTTTTTAGAACAAGTTACGGATTACGTTCGAAACATTCCATTTAATGTGATCAACAACGGGGGAAGCAAAACGCAGTCGTATTTTGATAGGAATGAAGGTCGAGATCATGCTGTAGTTTGTTCATACGACGAAGGTTGTGTGCATTTTCCGGACAGTACCGCCAAATCAATTTTCATCACGCATTGGGGAAATACCGGGAGTCCACGCAACACTTCGCATTCGGCGTATTCACCAGATGATTGGAACGAGCTCGTTAAGCAAGGGGTTGTAACTGGTACGTGGCGTGCGTACAATCGGAATAAAGATATTGTCGCCCCTCCGTGGTCGCAACCGAAGACTAATGAAGTCCGAACACCCGCAAACGTGGACGGTTGGACACCGTCGACGCAAAGGAAAATTTTATGTTTCTTTAGTGGAAACCTTGGACTACAAAAACCATGGGGCGAAGACTACTCGCGCGGGCTACGTCAAAAAATAGCGAGAAAATGGCAAAACGTCGACGGTTTCGATATCCGCGCTCACACGGATGACTACTTGGGAAGAATACGCTCGTCCAAGTTTTGCCTCGCGCTTCCGGGAGATGGCTGGAGTGGAGGTCTCTCTGTCTACATCCGCAATGGATGCATACCCGTCATCGTGCAGGATGGCGTCGACATGCCTTGGGAAGGCACGTTCCTCGATTACTCGAAATTTTCAATTCGAGTTAGCGAAGGAGATGTTGAAAACCGTCTCCAAATCATCCTCGAATCAGTCAGAACGGAACAGCTTCAAAACCTTCAAAACGGCCTAAAAAAAGTCTGGCACTTCTTCTCTTACGACGTGCCGAGACAACCGGCATTTGGCCCTCCGGAGCAGAACTTTAAAGGTTCGTGGTCTCTCCCATCTGAAGGTGGAGAAGCAGATGGACCAGCGCCTCCTCGCGATGCCTTGGAATCACTCGTCCATGCGCTCCATTTCCGAGCACAGAAGAATAGTGCACAATACTCGTCCGCGTACGAGTACACGTACGCCTAGAGAGATAAAGAGATTGCGTGTATTTATAGTAGGTAGCTTTTGTAAGCATAGTAGCTCAGCAGCGTAGCATAGCACCACACCACCACTGCACTATGGAACCACCGATACACCAAAAAAAGACCAACTTCACCCCCACATATGCCCAAAATCAAACGTGTCTAACGACATTTTTTTTCCTGTTAGAACTCGAGTCCGCGACGCGCCGGCGGCTGCCAAACGCGACATGAGCGAAACGGGAGGAAAAGAAGACGCGTTCAGCATGACCGCGCTCGACGAAACCACCGCCGCGTTCGAGTCCTCTTCGCTTCAAGGTTTCTCTCGCGTGTACAATCTCCGGAGCACAAAAACTCGTTTGGAGCGGAAAAAGGTATCCATTTATTGCGCGACGTTCAACGTTGGCAATCAACCGATGAACGAAACGTTTTACACGGAATTTCTGAAGAAATCTGAGGGATGCGATGTGGTTGTGATAGCCGCGCAAGAGGCATCGTACGCGTATTCGAGGAAAATCTTGCAACCGGCGGACTTTGCGAGATTGGCGGAGAAAAAAGTCGAAAACGATTCAGTCGTGAACAAAAAAGAAAAAAAGACGTTTTGGGGGTCCTCAAAAGCGACAAAAATGGTGGCGACGCTGTCGGGAGGGATCACCGGTGGCGTCGCGACTGGACCCTTAGCGCCGGTTGGTTTTGTAGTTGGAATGGTTGGAGGGTATTACGGAGGAAAGAAGATTGCGGAGGAGAGTAAATGTAGGCAGCACTGGTTCGCGAGCGTAGAGGCGTGTTTGAAACCAGCGAATAATAACAATACTAATAATAAAAAGGAAAGCGAAGACGAGAAGGATAACGACGAGAAAAACGAATACGTGCTCGTGCAAAGCGATGTGTTGATGCAAATGCGATTGTCAGTGCACTGTAAAAAATATCTAGAAAAGAGTGTGAAAAGAGTCACGGTGGGCGTGAAAGCGACCGGAATGGGGAACGTAGTTGGGAATAAAGGAGGTATTATGGTGGAGATTCAGTTTTACGGGGGTGAATCAATCGCGTTTCTGGGATGTCACCTAGCCGCACACGAGGAGAAGAAGTTTTACGCGAGACGATTAGAGACGATTCGGGCGATAATAGGATGCGCGTGGAGAGATAGAATCGAAAAGCCATTTGGATGTGAAGGAAATGGTGCCAGTTGGGAACACTCAATTAAGGCAGTTGCGGAGGCTTCTGGTTTGATGAGCGGAGATAAGAATAGCAACATAAATAAAAGTAATAATACTAGCAACAGCAGCGACAACGCGCAACGCAAAGTAGACGAAGAAGAGCAGAAGAGGCGAAGGAGATTGCCTCCGGATTTAGAATTATTAGAATCGGCCACGCATACGTTCTTCATGGGAGACTTGAACTTTAGAATCGATCCTGGTCCAACTCAAGCGTACGAGACGCCACAAATCACCAACGCGAGCGAAATGATTGGAGCAGACGACGATGACGAAAACAGTGTCTGGAATTCGTGCTGGTCAAAGGCCGATATCGTTACAGAGACGTCGGTGAACAGACGCGCAAAGCTTCCGGGAGAAATTGAAAGTGCAGACGAAGATTCTGAATCAGACAGTCAGGTAAACACGACGAGACGTGAGAACATTCCAACCGGAGGGACGTCGCAGTCGTCTCCGTTCCACGTTGGGTGGAAATTCATAGCAGACACAATCAAACAGAAGAATTGGGGAAGATTGTGGATCGGCGACCAACTTTTGCATGCCCAACGGCAAGGCAAGTGCCTTTTTGGATTTCAAGAGTTACCTCTGCAGTTTCCTCCTTCGTTCAAACGAGATTCACATGCTGCTCTCAAAGGTCGAAGTGATGATAATCCCGTCGTTGCCACCGAAGAGTATTACAGCAAAAAACGCATCCCAAGTTATACGGATCGGGTGCTCATCAAATCTCTTCCTGGATTCGAGGCGACCAGGAAAGCACATAAATACGAAGCGTGCCACGGCGTAACGTCGAGCGATCACGCACCCGTGTGCGCTACATTTTCTTTGAGTCTTCTACTCGGCACGTCCGAACACGACGATGCCAACGACGACGTACTCCCGGTACAAAACGAAGACGACTACTTTGCCCTACTTAAGGTTGAAAAACTTCAACTAGAAACGCACGACGACAGGTTGATTTTTGCCTCCATTGAGGAACAAAATGCGTCTCTCTTAAAAGTACATCTGGGAAAACTTCGCACAAACGCTCTCGAAGTGGATGACTTTGAAACCGCAGACGGAAGTCGTTGGTCTAACGCGAAGAGTATTTCAAACGTGGTGTTAATTCCTTCCAGATCGTTTGCTAAAGACGAAGTTGAAGACGGAGAGGAAAATATGAGAGCTCGATCACGGTCGTCTTGCGTATGGAATTCGCGGACACTAAGACGAGTCGGAGACGATATGCTGGATCCAGACGTCTTACCCGTGGTGAAGCTACCAAAGAAAAGAGCAGAACTTCAGAACGCGCCGTATTACGTAATATTCAGTGTCGTGAACGAAAGGACAAATGCACGAATAGGGACAGCAATCATGAGCGTTCCAACGGACGGTAAGAGATTACCTTTCGAAGCGAATTGCACGTCTCGCGGACGAGTTGTTGGAAAGCTACGAGGTGAGTGGGCGATTGAATTGAAAGATACGTGATGATGATGATGATCACTAGAAGTATAGGTATGTATGTATAGTAAACAGTGTTTTTTTTTAATTACGGTGTGAGACGCTTCGGGTCTCTCGGGAAAAGACTCGATTTACGAATGTTGTTCAAGCCCAAGAACAACATGACGACTCTCTCTAAACCGACGCCGCAACCTCCGTGCGGTACAGCACCGTACCTAAACGAACGAATGTAACTCTCCAAATCTTCCACTGGAATGCCGAAGTGCTTTGCTCTTTCGGTCAACAATTCCGGATCGTGGATTCTTTGCGCGCCGGAAATAATCTCTTCGCCTCGGATAAAAACGTCAAACGAGTTCGTGTACTCTGGATTAGCTCCGGGTTCCGGCATCGTATAAAACGGTCTCGCTTCGATCGGATATCGAGTCAAAATGTAAAAGTCAGTGTCGTACTTCTCTTTGACCAATCTTCCCAAAATTCGTTCGTGCTCTGTGCTCAAATCTCCGTGCGGATCCGCCTCCGTGATTCCTGCTTCATGCAACATTTTAATCCCTTCCGGGAACTCCAATCGTAAGGACTTTCTCAAATATTTCAACGGAGCGAACGGATACTGTGCGTTAATCACTTCCAATTGTTTCGCGCATCGTTCGTTCAACCCATCGAACATGTTCACGAACAACTCATCGATGACGTCCAAAACTTCGCTGTAATGTTCTTTAATTGTCATCTCGAAATCCAACCCGGTGAACTCGCACAAGTGGCGGTGCGTGTTACTGTTTTCCGCGCGAAAGACCGGTCCAATTTCAAAAACGCCGCCAAAATCCGCCATGATAGCCATCTGTTTATACAACTGCGGCGATTGCGCCAAGCACGCCGGCTGTCCCATGTAATCCAACTTGAACACGCTCGCACCGCCTTCCGAGGCGCCCGAAATCAACTTTGGCGAGTGAATCTCCACCATATCTCTCTTCCTCAACGTCTCGCGGAACAACGCGGACACTTCACTTTGCACTCGGAAAATCGAGTTATTCGCCGGCGTTCTCAAATCTAAAATCCGGTTATCCAACCTCGTATCTTGGTTCACTCTCACGTACTGCTTGTCCTCTGGCGCGTTGTCAATGTCCGCCTCCGACCGGGACAAATCCGAAATTTCCAATGGAATCTGCATCGATCGCGACACGCAAAAGATTTTTGGGCACGTCATCTCCACGAAAGTGTTCGAGCAACTCTCGATGGGTTGTTCTGGTTTCACCAATTCCCCGGTCACGTCCACGACGGATTCTTTGTTTAGGTTGCCAATGTACTTGATCATCGGTTTGCTCACTCTCACGTCGTCCACGAAAAATGCCACTTGCAACGTCTCCGACCCTTGTCTCAAAACCATGAAAGCCCCTTTCCCTTTCGCTCGCACCGAGTGCACGCGACCTCGCAACGTGGCCGTTTTCCCGATATAACTCTCGTCCAACTCTTCGATGTTTTTCCACGCCGTCTCGGTAATCTTTTGCGATTGAATCAATTCCAAGTCTCCGTAGTTTTCTTTGCACTCGTCCGGTTCGTTCAGCTGTTGCTTCTCTAACTCCGCGGCTAACTCCGCCGCTCGGGCGGCTTTTTTGGCTTCTTTTTCCGCCTTCGCGGCGAGCTTTTTCAACGCCGACTTGGATAAAGGTTGTCCATTTTCGTCGACTTTTGGGATGTCTGCGGCTGCGGACATATTATTTTCTCTCTTTCTCTCTCTCTCCTTAGATAAAGCTACGATGCGTGCGTGTGTGTGTGTTAGTGTGTAAGTGCGTGCGTGCGTGTATGCGCTCACTTCTTCTCTCGCCAGTTTCGAGAGCGCGTTTTGTTGTGCGATTTTACCGTATTCTGCGCGCGCGCGTGATAAATAGTGCCGGCTTGGAAAAGACCTCCGTTCTTTTTTTTTTGGCGTGTCCCGTGTTTTGCGAGAAAGAGTTGCCGGTGCCTTGAGATAAGAGAAGTAGTATGATATATTTGCTCGCGAGTTTCTTCTTCTTCGTATTTGCGCTAGCACAATGCGTTATCAACAATATTAATATTACACTTCAACACTCACAAAATCTCTCTCTCTTATATTATTATTAACGGGTATCTTAGCACGAGATGTGAATCAAGCTATGCTTCTGCCGGGGACACCAAAAGAGGAAGGCGCAAAGGAGAAGACATTGGCCAAACCTCTCTCGACGCTGCCTTTTACCGTGAACGTTTCTTCGCGAGAACATACGTCTGGGACGACTTCGCCGTCAATCATAACGCGGCCACCTTCGTATAAGTCGGAGGGTGGCGTTTCCGGATCTTCTCCTACGTCGACGCATCCCAGCGGGTTTGCGACGTTTGATCGGGCGGCGGTGGTCGAACCGCTGACGCCCTCGGTTAAATCAGATCTGCCAAGTAGAGTGAGTTCGAACTCACTCGTTTTTAAGTACGTGACAGCTTCGTTCTTCGCGTGCGATCCTTTCGTGTCAAAGTCGAGGAGCAACTTGAGCAAGTTTAGTTTACTCGTCGGGTGAACGATTATAATGTCAAAGAATCCATCAGAAGGCGATGCTAGCGGCGCGGATTTCGTATCGCCACTGCCCCAGGGGAGATTCATCGCCCATATGCCTAGGATATTTTCGTCCTTAATCGTTCGAAATTCGCCTTCGTTGCGGCCTGGAAGCGACTTTCCGAGTCGTTCGCAGACAGCTTTGGTCTCGTGAGAAACTCTGTACGTTAAATCCATCTTGTACGTTCTCAGGTTGATGAGTCGGGCGATAGCTTGTACGATGAATCGTGTCCCACCTAGACAGCGAAAGCGCTCGGATTCCAAATCAACATCCGCAAAAAATCCCCAAGATACGCTCAGTAAAGCCGTGTTTTGATACACTGCTATTCTGTTGTTACCAGTGTTGTTCGTACCATTGCCGTTGCTGCTGTTCTTACTGCCATTTTTCCTATCCAAACTTAACCTCCTCTTGCTGCCGGTGCTTTTCCCAGTCGTAGCGTTCGTCGTATCGTTACTCCCATTTTCGTCGTTGCGGTAAATCGCCAGTCTCGCTCCATCCAAACGAATCGTTTGACCTTTAGCGATGAGCAACGCCATCGTCGTCGCATCATTCACCTCTTCGCTCTGTTCCGCCAGAGAAACGCAAATGGCGTTCCCGGAACCGGCGGGAATAGCGCCAATTGGAATGCTTTCGTGCGTCCCGAGTTCTTTTTGTGCTCTCTCTACGCCTGCGTACGCTTCTGCAATGGTTCCATCACCTCCGATGGCGATAATACCGAGAATTCGCGCATCTTCGCCGCGAGTGGTATTATTGCTCTCGTAACCCCCTCGACCTCTCGTCAACAACAACGACTGCTTACTTCTCTCGTACGTTCTCTCTTCCGTCTCTCCACTCCTCGACGTCACAATCGCCTCAACCACGCAGTTTTTCGCGCATTTCAAGACCGGCTCCACGTGTTTCTTAAACACTTCCTCCGCCTTCCCTCTTCCCGCGGCTGGATTTATAAATACCAAAAATCGCCCTCTCTTATTCGTTCGCTGATGTTCCAACGCGCACGCGTCCTCTATTTGTTTAACGTCCTCCAAAGCTTCGTCCAAAGAGTCGTATTTCACCACGTGGACGTTCTTTTTGTGTCCAAACCGTTTTCCACTGTTCCCTCTTGCCGCTCGACAATCGTCCTCTTCGTTTCTCGAAGAAGCGCTCGCCGCGGTCAAAAATCGAGGAAACCCCGCCGCGTAGTCAATCAACCTCTTCCTTCTCGGAAACGACGTGATTACGATTCGATGGCGCAAAGGAGAAGCTTTCGTTTCCGCCTTCTTTTTCTTTTTTTTGTTGTCCTTGTTCTTTGCGCTGCCGACGACCAACTCGCACGCCACGACGTCTCGCGCGCGAACAACCGCCAGTACTTCTTCTTCTCGGTCTTCTTCTTCTTCCTCCTCCTCCTCGGCATCGACGCTCGCTCGAACGAGCATCACGCCGTTCCTTTTCACGACCACTCTCTTCCTCTCGTACTCGTCGCCGCCTTTGTTCTTCTCCACGTCGTCGAAGGATATCCGGCTCATTCTCGCGTCGTTGTTATTGTTTGCGCTCTCGATCGAGGATTCTCTCAGCGCCAGCACCTGGTCCTCGTCGTCGTCGTCGTCGTCGTCGTCGATTGGTTTCGTCTTTCCTCCTCCCATCATAATTCCTTTCTTCCTCCTCCCACCGAAGGACCCTCCTCCTCCTGGAAAAGACGGAGGAGAGAGCGGCGACGACATTCTCCCTCTTTCTCTCTTCCTTCTTTTTCGTGTAAGTGTGTGTAAGTGTAAGTGTGCTCGCAAGCGCGCGCCCGCAACGAGAGAGTGGGCTTTTCCCCTTTCTTCTTAAGATATTTTCCCCGCAAAAAACCGCGTCAGCAGCCGCTTTTTTTTTTTCGTTTTTTTTCTCTACGAGTACTCCGTCTGTGTTGGGTCCAGTTCGAACTGGTCAACGACGAAAGAGGAGGAGAGGGCGATCGATGCGTTTCCTCGCGGGTGGGTAAGTATAAATAAATGAATAGAATAGCATATAGTTTTCTTCGTGTTTTCCGTGCGTGCGAGAGTTGTTAATTTTTTTTTTGGCTCTTCTCTCGCCACTTCTCAATTCGTATAGAATTAGTACCGCACACAACACAGAGAGCGAGAGAGCGAGAGAGCGAGAGAGAGAGCGGCCAAGTTTCTAAAAACGACAAAAGAAAGGCGAGATGATGTCGACTGTCGTCGGCTCGTTATTTCTGCCCGCTTCTTCGAGCGCCGCGTCGAGGACGAGGACGCGAGAGAACGTTTCGTTCGCGCGTGGGGATTTCGACGTCGGCCAAAAAGTCGCTTCGTTTCACCACTGCTCCCGACGAAAGACGACGAGAAAAGTTTCGACCGAGGCGGCGTTCTCGACGCGCGGAGGAGGAGCGCAAGAAGACGAGGAAGAGAGAGACGCGAAGTTTGCAAAGCTGTTCGCGGAGACGTTCGAAAGCGCTTCGTCGTTGTCGTCGATGTCGAATACTACTGCTTCTTCTTCGACTGACTCTCCGAAAAATTCACTGTTGGAGATTTTAGAAACTTCGGAAGAAGAAGGAAAAGAAGAAGCGGTTTCGATTTCGTCGATTTTGGCCGGCGTCGACGAGGGCGGTAAAGCGGCGGTGCGAGACCAACAGCTGTTGCAGCAGCAGCAGCAGCAGCAGCAGTTATCCTCCTCCTCCTCGTCGTCGTCGTCGTCGTCGTCGTCTGCTGTCATCGCTCGATGGGTACTCGTGGCGAAATACGGCCACAAAGCCGAGTGTATTAAGATGTTGCACGAGTGGGCGGACACGGTTGGACGATCTGCTGGATTGGACCCGGCGCACGATATTTTACTCGTCTCTGGGAATATTGGTGCCAACGAGTCTACGATCGAGTTAGAAATAAGAAACGGTCTGAGTTCTGTGGGAGATTTCGATCAGTTGATGCGGAATATAGACGTGACGATGCACAGAGAATGGGGGATGCGGTTCGCCGAGCACGTCGTGGATGGGACGACGAGGTGGGAGATTTTCACCACGCATCCGTTTGTTAGTGGTAGTAGTAGTAATAGTAGTAATAGTAAATATTCCAGGCCTGGGGTGTCGCGAACGCAACCGAGACGCGTGCTTTCGCCGCAGAAAAAGCCTTCGACGGAAAGCAGAACTAGCGCGAACGGCACGAGGCCGAAATACGAAGACATACCGGAGGAGGAGTTGATGGAGTACATAGGGAAAACGTTACCAGATGGACGCCGAGTGGTTGAAAACGCGTTCGGTGTTCCAATGGTTATCAATCCAGGTGATATCTTTTTTGATTGAGATGATATTTCCATCTTCTTCTAAAATACGCAAGAAAATGTGTAATAATATGAAAAAATTAAAGAGAAAGCGCATCTGCTGCGCAATGTATATTATATGTGTTTTTGCTTGCATTCTAAAACTACTGTTCCTATTTTAATGGTTCTCCGATTTTTGCGACTGCGAAAGATCCATGTCCAAATCGTCCATATCAAAGTCGTCCTCGTCCTCGTCCAAATTCTGCACCTTGGCTAATTGTTCCGTGAGATTCGACCTTTGTCGTCGATGTCGATTGTTGATAGCTTCGTCTCCGCCTTGGTTCAAAGGAACACCTCGAGGCGGGAGCGGAGGTTTCTTATCCGTGCTCGCATCACCACCCGCTGCTCCAGAGCTGCTCGTCCTACGTGAACTTCCGCTCATGGATGCACATCCACTCGCTTTCTCTCCACTTCCGCTCGCGCTCGCCGGCGACGTACCTCCTACGCCCGGCGGACACGCTAACGGCGTTCTCGGTTGTTGACTTGGCGTCGACAAACTCATCGAATTCGTCGGACTCGTACTGAACACGCCAGCAGCCATCTGTCTCCTCAACGCTGCTGCTCTCACCGCCTCTCTAGCCGCTCGATTCCTTTGAATCGCGTACGCTCTTCTCGCCGCATCCGGATCCTCCATTTCCATCTTTGCCTTCATCTGCCTCACGTGATCCGGGGTCAACCCTCCTGGTAAACTCTCCCTACACATTGGACACTGCGAGAAATCGTTTGCGCGACACTCCCCTAAACATTTTTTGTGAAATCTGTGCGTGCACGGTAAAGTATAAATCTCTTTCTTCGGTCTTTGTTCTTGTTGTTTCGTTTCGTTTTCTTTCCCGTCCTCCTCGTCGTCCTCCGTGGCAGCGCGACGAACAAGACTCGCCATATCTTCCCGACTGACTCTCGGAGACTCCACATCGTCTAGTCTGCACATGCATATCGCGCACAAATCGCGCTCTGGTGACGATAAATTCGAAAAAAAAGGCGACACTTTGCCTCCGTTCGATGATCTCGGCGATACGCTCGTATTCCCGCCTCCAGGCATTTGCAATAAAGGAGGGGACAATCGAGGTCTCGTGCGCAACCGCGATAAATTCTGCGGCGTTTGAAACGAAATCGATGGCGAGGTAGAAAAAAGAGAACCACTGGCTTCTTCTCCGTCCTCCGCGGGCGACGAAGAAAAAGTCTTCAAAGGAGTACCGTCCGTATCGGTATTGCCCTTCTTCGAATTCGAAGTTGATTTTTCAAATTCTTCCCCTCTCCTTCCTCGAGCCAATTTCAACGACGACGACGCTAACTCTTCCTCCGCTCGCGCTAATAATTCGAGAAGCTCGTCGTGCGACGACGGCCGTGATCGAGAGTTTATCGGTGTGGTAACTGCAAACGATTTTGACGACGACGCCATGATATCTTCTTCCGCACCCATGATTGTGTGTGTGTATGAGCGGAAAAGATTTTTGTTGATTTTTGAAAATTCTTAACGAGGAAACGAGCTTTTGACTTTTCTACGAAGTTTTCTTGGACTTTACGAGTTCTTCTTTTTACGTACACAATAGAAAAATACGCGAATCTCTCTCTCTCTCTCTCTCTCTAAATACTACGCGTCGTAATAGAAGCTATTCCATCTTCCTCTCGAATAGTAATCGTCGCTCATGCCGTTATTATTATTATTATTATTATTATTATTATTATTATTATTATTATTATTGATAAACTCTTCTCTATCT
>Ga0255779_1004602_pt1 | contig 13248 bp, 14 predicted proteins | sample 011ome_21_FD_179977 | JGI IMG/M metagenome (GOLD analysis project Ga0255779, IMG submission 179977) | Coastal salt marsh microbial communities from the Groves Creek Marsh, Skidaway Island, Georgia - 011508AT metaG (version 2) | ecosystem: Environmental > Aquatic > Marine > Intertidal zone > Salt...
ATGGTGGGTCGGGTTGAGGTCCCCCAAGAGGCCTTTATCGCTGCGCTTTCCGGTGATGTCGAGAAAAAGAAAGGCAAGTAGGACTGAGACCCAGTCGCTACGCTTAGCCCGTGTCTTCCTCCACCACGCACCGCATCATCGTCTCGCTTTATGTGGTGTTGAGTGTGGCGGCACTGGGTCGCTCGAGTTTTCAAATACTTACCAAGTTCGACCAAGCACCGCTGGCCTATAGCCTCTCGGCGCTTGCCGCCCTGGTCTATGTCCTCGCCACCATCACGGTAGCGATGGGCAATCGACCACGGGCCAGAAGAATCGCGATGGCTGCCCTGAGCTTCGAGCTGGTCGGAGTGCTGGTGGTGGGGGCGATCAGCCTGATTGTTCCGGACCTTTTCCCGGACCAAACGGTGTGGTCCCAATTTGGGCTCGGGTACCTGTTCATCCCGCTCGCGCTACCCATTCTCGGCCTGTGGTGGCTCTCGAAGCGAGCGGCGCTATGAGTCCTGTTGCAGTGAACTACGGTCTCGATTCGCTTCCCGGCGATGGGAAGCGCAGGGCTGTCACCATCGGAAAGTTCGATGGTGTGCATCGCGGTCACCGCCAGGTCATCGCCCAGCTTCTGTCGATGGCGGGGAAGGCAGAGCCGACCGTCATCACCTTTGATCGCCACCCGCACGCCACGTTGAAGCCCGGCAGTGAGCCCACCCCGATCCTCAGTGACGGCCAGAAGATTGAGTTGTTGGCAGCTGCGGGCATTGAGCGCGTGGTCGTGTTGCCCTTTGATGAGGAGCTCTCCGCCCTCGATCACGAAGACTTTGCGCGCACCGTCCTCGCGGAGGGGCTTTCCACCAGCGTCGTTCTTGTGGGAGCAGACTTCCGTTACGGTCATGGCGGCGAGGGGACTATTGACACGCTCCGTGCAGAGGGTGATCATTGGGGCTTCCGAGTGGACGTGGTCGCTGATGTTTGTGAAGCGGAGGGTGAACGGGTCTCCTCGACGATGATCCGCGGCCTTCTCGCGGAGGGGAAAGTTTCGACAGTGCGTGATCTTCTCAACCGTTATCACTCGGTGCGCGGGGAAGTGGGCCACGGTTTCGAGAGGGGACGTGTGCTGGGTTACCCCACCGCGAACCTCCGAGAGAACATCGAGGGCCTCCTTCCCGCTGATGGTGTGTATGCGACTCGCGTCATCCACCGCGGAAAGACTTACGACGCTGCTACCTCGTTGGGTGTCAATCCCACGTTTGGGGATGTGAACGAGCGGACATTGGAGTCTCACCTCATTGATGTGACGCTTGATTTATATGGAGAGACCGTCATGATCGAGTTTGTGGAATTTATCCGGGGAATGCAGAAGTTCTCGACACCCGACGCTTTAGCTCTGCAGATGGCGCGGGATGAAGAGGTCATTCGAGGAATCCTGGGCTCCATCGCGTGACGCGTAGGATTGCCGGGTGAGTCAGACCGGTCGATCCACTCTCATCCTGGCGATGACGGGAATTGTGCTGTTTGCGCTGGGAATTCGAACCGGGGTTGCGGCGGTGTCTCCTTTATCCACTCGCATTGATTTGGATGTCCCCCTGGAGGGTCTCACTCTCGGAATTTTGGGAACAATTCCTCCGGTGGCGTATGCAGTCTCGGCTGCTCTGTCTCCCTGGTTTGCGAGGAAAGTGGGCCTTGAGGGTGCTGTCATTCTGGTCGGGCTCCTGGGGGCTGTTGCCCATGTGTGGCGGGGAATTTCTCCCACCTATGTGTCACTTTTTGTTGCCACGATTGTGCTGATGCTCGCAGCCGGTGTGGGGAACGTTATTTTGCCCGGATTGGTGAAGCTCTACGCTCCTGATCGGATTGGTCCCCTCACGGCGGCCTATGGAACCGCGATGGCTTTTAGCTCGGCCGCTCCCACAGTTCTGGGTGTCTGGTTGGCTGATGAATTCGGGTGGCGGTGGTCTCTCGCGGCCTGGGCGGTGATTAGCATCGTGGGCATCCTTCCCTGGCTCTTCTTGTGGCCGAGGGCGAAAGCTCAGGGGATGCAAGAGGCGGTCATCACCGCAACCCTGCCGATCGTCACCGCGCCGGTTTCGCTGTTCCGATCACCGACCGCGGTGTCGATCATGGCGATTTTCACTGTGTCTGGCGCGATGGCCTATTCCTGGTTTGCCGTGTTGCCCCCAGCGTTGATGGAGCTCTCGGGGGTGAGTGCCTCGTCAGCGGCTCTGGCTTTGGGGTTGTTCACGATCATGGGCTTCCCGATGTCCCTGATTGTTCCTCCGTTGGCTGTTCGCCGGGGATGGAGCGCGCCCCTGGTGGGGGCTTCCATGGTGTTCAACATCATCGGCTTGGTCGGCCTCCTCCTGGCCCCGACCGTCCTGCCGTTCCTTTGGGTGACTTTCCTGTCGATGGGCCCGCTCACTTTCGCGATGTCGCTAGCTCTCATGGGACACCGGACAGTGAATCACCTCTCTGCCCTGATTTTGAGCGGTTTCGTGAACAAGTGGGGATACCTGTGTGCCGCAGGGGCGCCGGTGCTGGTGGGGCTTGGCCGAGAAATCTCGGGTGGATGGACTGCAAGCCTGTTGGGTCTTTTGGCTGTGAGCCTGGTGTCATTGCCGGCCATGCTGATCCTTGCCAAGGAACAGATTGTTGACAAGGAGCTCGCCGCACATCGCTGATGCTCATCTGAGCAAGAGCGTCAACAAATGTTGTTCCTAGGCCCAGGTATCTCTACTCTGGAGTTATGCCACACCGGTCAGCTCATGATGACGAGTTGCTGGCTGTGCGTGCAGCAGAGCTCTACTACGAAGAAGAGAAGACCCAGGATCAGATTGGGTCGCTGCTCGGAATTACTCGCTGGAAAGTGGGCAGGCTCCTCTCCGAAGCGAAAGCCCGAGGGATTATCCGGATCGAAATTGTCCATCCGCACGCGCGGCGCTTGGGGATGGAGCACGAGCTCGTGGAAGCATTTCCTCTAGAGGCGTGTGTGGTTGTCCCGCATGCTGATCCCGATGCCATCGGGGAGCGCGTTGCTCGCGCGGCAGCGGACTACCTCGTTGCCATGAGACCCATGACTCATCGTTTAGGGGTGAGTTGGGGAAGAACCCTGCACCGCGTCGCGCAAATGCTTCCCGAAGGGTGGGCAACCTCACTCTCTGTTGTTCAGGTGAATGGCGGGGTGAGCCACAGCTCGCAGCCTGGGCTAGCCTCGGCGACCGCCACCATGATCGCCCACAAAGCCGGCGGGTCGGTCACCTTGCTCCCCACTCCGGCGATTGTGGAGAAGGAGGAGACCAAGCGTGCGCTCGAGAAAGACAAAGGGGTGGCAGGTGTCCTCGAGCAGGCAACAATTTCCGACACTTTTCTTTTCAGCGCGGGACCAGCCACTGACGTGAGCATTCACGTGCAATCTGGCTATATCGATCTCAGCGATATTTCCCGCCTACAAGATCGAGGTGCGGTGGGGGATGTGTGGGGCCGCTACATCACCGCCGAGGGTCAGATCGCGGATGAAGCACTGGATAGTCGAACACTGGGGTTGTCCCTCGATGTCCTGCGTCGCGCCCCGCGCAGTATCGCAGTGGTACACGGTGCCGATAAGCACGATATTGCGCTTGCCATCGCGAAGAACAGTCTTGCCACCGTCATGATTACTGATGAAGCCACTGCGGCCTACCTGTTGAGTGCCGCTGAAACACGGAAAGAAGCATGATGACCCGAGTTCCCGCAGTTCACCAGACTCCCCGGTCCCAGACGATTCTCGGTGGGAGCCCAACAGAGAAAGCGCTCAAGCGCTTTCTCGAAGGAATTCCTGGGGTGGACACCATCGGGGCAGAAGCGCGCGCCGCGGGTTTCAACACTCGCTCTCTGAAGACATCCTCCAAAGTGTGGGGTTTGAACACCATCATCTCCATGGTGGACCTCACCACGCTGGAGGGCGCGGATACTCCGGGGAAAGTGCGCACTTTGGCCAAGAAAGCCACGATGCCCGACCCTCTTGACCTCTCTGCGCCGAGCGTTGCGGCGGTATGTGTTTATGGCGACATGGTCGCAGAAACACGAGCCGCTCTCGGAGAGTGGCACGTCTCGAAGCGACCCGATGGAGTGGCCGTGGCGGCTGTGGCCACCGCGTTCCCCAGTGGTCGCGCGAGCCTTCCTGTAAAAATCATGGATACCGAGTTCGCGGTATCTGAAGGTGCCGATGAGATTGACATGGTGATTGATCGGGGCGCTTTCCTTGCCGGCAAGATGGGGCTGGTGTTCGACCAGATTGTCCAAGTGAAAGAGGCCTGTCAGCGGCCGGATGGTAGCTATGCCCACCTGAAGGTGATTCTCGAGACCGGAGAGCTGGCGACACTCGACAATGTGCGCAGGGCCAGTTGGCTTGCCATCTTGGCAGGCGCGGACTTCATCAAGACCTCGACGGGAAAAGTTCAACCGGCAGCCACTCTGCCCGTGACCACGACCATGCTCGAAGTGATTCGTGACTGGCACGGTATGACCGGGGAGAAGATTGGCATGAAGCCGGCGGGAGGCATTCGCGCCAGCAAGGATGCGCTGCGCTACCTCGTGGCCGTGGCGGAAACTGTCGGTGAAGAGTGGTTGACCCCCGACCTCTTCAGATTTGGGGCCTCAAGCCTTCTCAACGATGTCGTGATGCAACGCCAGAAAATGACAACCGGTCACTACAGTGGCCCCGACTATGTGAGCGTGGACTAATCATGGGTTTTCTTGACTATGCGCCAGCACCCGAGTCAACCTCGGTGCTGAACCTCCAGAAGGAGTACGGCCTCTTTATTGGTGGCGAGTTTGTCGATGGTCACGGCTCCGCTTTTGCCACCGTGTCGCCTTCGACGGAGGAGGTCATTGCCACTGTTGCCGAAGCCACCGAGGCGGACGTGGACAAGGCGATAGCCGCTGCTCGCAAGGCCTATGACAAGACCTGGTCGAGGATGTCGGGAAGCGAGCGAGGTAAGTATCTCTTCCGCATCGCCCGCATACTGCAAGAGCGCGCGCGCGAATTGGCAGTGGCCGAGACTCTTGACAACGGAAAACCCATCCGCGAAACCCGCGACGTCGACATTCCTCTCGTGGCCGCCTGGTTCTTCTATTACGCAGGCTGGGCAGACAAGCTCGAATATGCCGGAGCAGGTCCGAACCCCAAGGCGCTGGGTGTTGCAGCCCAGATCATTCCCTGGAACTTCCCCCTCCTGATGCTGGCCTGGAAAATCGCTCCAGCTTTGGCTGCCGGCAACACCGTGGTGCTGAAGCCCGCAGAGACCACGCCACTGACAGCTCTGTTGTTTGCGGAGATTTGCCAGCAGGCTGACCTGCCTGCCGGTGTGGTGAACATTGTGACCGGAGCCGGAGCTACCGGTGCGGCTTTGGTAGCCCATCCGGACATCAACAAGGTCGCCTTCACCGGCTCCACGCCCGTGGGTCGAAATATCGCGCAGACTCTTGCCGGCTCCTCCACCAAGGTCACGCTCGAGCTCGGTGGCAAAGGGGCGAACATCATCTTTGATGATGCAGCGATAGATCAAGCCATCGAAGGTGTGGTGAGTGGAATCTTCTTCAACCAGGGCCATGTCTGTTGCGCAGGGTCGAGATTGCTCGTTCAGGAGAACATCCACGATGACGTGGTGTCGAGGCTTCAACGTCGCCTCTCCACCCTCAGGCTTGGTGATCCTCTCGATAAGAACACCGACATTGGCGCGGTGAACTCGAAGGCACAGTTGGCTCGCATTACAGAGCTTGCGAACAGTGGTGACGAGGAAGGGGCTCACCGCTGGAGTGCGGCGTGTGAGATCCCTGCCAGGGGATTCTGGTTCCCGCCGACAGTTTTCACCGACGTTCAGACGAGCCACCGAATTGCCCGCGAGGAAATCTTCGGCCCTGTCCTCTCCGTGATGACCTTTAGGACGCCGGATGAGGCCGTGGCGAAAGCAAACAACACCCCGTATGGACTGAGTGCAGGAATCTGGACCGAGAAAGCGTCCCGCATGCTCGCCATCGCCGACAAGCTTCGCGCGGGTGTCATCTGGGCAAATACGTTCAACAAGTTTGATCCGGCCAGTCCTTTTGGTGGCTACAAAGAATCGGGATACGGCAGAGAGGGAGGACGCCACGGGCTGTTCCCCTACCTCGAATCCTCTGACTGGACGAAAGGCGGTCGATGATGGCTAGGCTCTCGATTCCCAAGACATACAAGCTCTACATCGGCGGTAAGTTTCCTCGCTCCGAGAGTGGATACACCTTCGAGGTGACCACACCCAAGGGTGAGTTCCTAGCAAATGCCGCTAAAGCCAGCCGCAAAGATGCTCGCGATGCTGTTACTGCCGCTCGCGCTGCTCAGGGTGGCTTTGCGGGCCTGACCGCATACAACCGTGGTCAGATTCTCTATCGCATTGCGGAGGTTCTTGAAGGGCGCCGTGATCAGTTTGTCGAGGAGATTCGAGCATCAGAAGGTGTGAGCGCTCAGGCGGCAAACAAGCAGGTCGATGCGGCTATCGACACGTGGGTTTGGTATTCCGGTTTTGCCGATAAATATGCTCAGGTTGCGGGAAATGGAAACCCAGTAGCTGGTCCCTACTTCAACATCTCGACCCCCGAACCCACCGGTGTTGTGGTGGCGCTCGCGCCGGCAGGAAAGAGCGGCGAGAGCCTCTTGGGGTTGAGTGCTGTTCTGGCTCCCATTCTCACCAGTGGTAACACCGCGATTGTGCTGGCGCACCCCACTCAGCCACTCTCCGCCATCAGCTTTGCTGAAGTCCTCGCGACAAGCGATGTTCCCGGCGGAGTGGTGAACATTCTCACCGGTGACCCGGCGCCTTTGATGCCATGGCTTGCCTCCCACGCGGACGTGAACGCCCTGGATCTTGCGGGAGGATCTGAGGGTGACTGGGTGACGTGGCAGAGTGACGCAGCGGACACCTTGAAGAGGGTTCTTGCCCCGAGTGTGGGAATCCCCGCCCGCAGCGTTGAACGGATTGTCGCGTTTACCGAACTGAAGACGGTGTGGCACACCAAGGCTTTGGGGTAACTTGTGGCGTCCGGGATTGTCCTTGTTGATAAACCCCTAGGTCTGAGCTCACACAGCGCGGTGTCCGGGGTGCGAAAGGCCCTCGGGACTAAGAAGGTGGGTCACGCAGGGACCTTGGACCCTGCCGCAACCGGCCTTTTAGTTATGGGGGTGAACGCCGGCACCAGGTTGCTGACGTACTTGGTGGGGCTCGATAAGTCGTACACGGCGACGATGCGCCTGGGCTATGAGACGACAACCGATGACGCTGAAGGTGACAAAGTGGGTGAAAGCGCTCCTGCGGTGGACTCTCTCACCGATGAGGATATTCGCTCGGCCGTGGGTCCTTTTCGAGGCCAGATCGAGCAGGTTCCGAGCACCTATAGCGCTATCAAAGTTGAGGGTAAGCGAGCCTACGATCTCGCCCGCTCCGGCCACGAGGTCGAGCTCAAAAGCCGCGTTGTCACCATCTCTCGACTCGAGACTTTGGGTATCACCCGAGGAGATGGCGTCATTGATGTTGAGCTCGTCGTGGACTGCTCCTCTGGCACCTACATTCGCGCTCTCGCGCGCGACATGGGCCGGGCGCTCGGGGTTGGTGGGCACCTGGTGGCTTTGCGGCGAACCCGAGTGGGACCCTTCGATGTGGAGGGAGCTCCACTTCCCCAGGACATCGGGGAATCACAGGTGATGAGCCTTGCTGAGGTGGCCAGCGCAGTGATGCCGGTGGTGGTTTTGGAGTCCCAGGAGGTCATCGATATTTCGCACGGTCGGCCTATTCGAGCTCAGGGGTGGCCCTCCGCTGGACCAATCGCTGCCCTAGCCGGAGAATCCGGAGGATTGGTGGCAATTCTCGAGGCTTCTGGAGATCGCAGCCGTATCCTGATGGGTGTCCCCGACTCCGAGCGCTGAGAGGATTCAGCGGAGAGGTTTCACCCGTGATCGAGTGGTTCTACTGGTTGCAGCTCGGTGTTGCGATCGTGGCGGGTTTTCTCGCGGTGGGTTTTGCCCTTGCCAAGCGAACCCCCAACGATTACACGCTTGGGTCCATCGTTCTCCTGGGTGTCTTGCTCTTCATCCAAATCATCGTGACCATCTTTCAACCAGGGTTGGGCAATTCGCCGACGGGGAGTCTGCTCGAGTTTTGGATGTATCTGATCACTGCATTTCTGATGGTTCTGGCGGGGTCAGTATGGGCGCTCGTGGAGCGCTCCATCATGTCGAACGTGATGCTGGGCCTTCTCGCCGGATCCATTGCCGTGATGTTGGTCCGGATGGATGTCATCTGGTTTGTGAATAGTGCCTAGCGCTCTGCCCGACGGTGAGCTTGCGCCGGCAGATGGCTCCCTCCCAGCATCAGCCAGGGAGGGAGCGGGCTTCAGAGACTTTGGACTCTATATTCATGTGCCCTTTTGTGCGGTGCGCTGTGGCTATTGTGATTTCAATACCTACACCGCGACCGAGTTAAAGGGTGTTTCCCAGGCCAGCTATCCAGCCCAAGCCAACGCTGAGATCGAGTTCGCGAGAGAGGCACTCGAGAGCTCCGGGGTACCCCACAGGCCGCTCTCCACAATATTTGTGGGGGGTGGGACACCGACCCTGTTGGGACCAGAACCACTGGCGCTGATGCTCCAGAAAGCCAGGGAAACCTTCGGCTTTGTCGAAGGCGCTGAAGTCACCGTCGAGGCAAACCCTGACAGTGTGAGCTCCGAGGATCTTGATGCCCTGAAGAGTGCCGGTGTGACACGGGTGTCCTTTGGCGTGCAATCCAGTGACCCTTCAGTGCTGGCCACCCTGGATCGGACCCACAATCCCGAGCGTGTTCCGGAAGTGGTGCATTGGGCCAAGGATGCTGGCCTGCAGGTTTCCCTTGACCTCATTTATGGAACCCCGGGGGAAACAGTGGAGAGCTGGAGGGCGACGCTGTCGAGTGCTCTCGAGCTCGCGCCCGACCATGCGTCTGCCTACGCCCTGATTGTGGAGAAAGGCACTGCGTTGGCAGCGCGAATCTCTCGGGGAGAGCTCGCGATGCCTGATGATGACCTGCACGCGGAAATGTATACGCTCGCGGACGAGCTTTTCCACCAGGCCGGGTACTCCTGGTACGAGGTGAGCAACTGGGCGAGAACACCTGCGCACTATTCCCGCCACAACCACTCTTATTGGACATCCCAAGACTGGTGGGGGATTGGCCCTGGCGCACACTCCCACGTCGGTGGCACCAGGTGGTGGAACGTCAAACACCCCTCCGCCTACGCCTCTCGGATGGGTCAAGGCGTCTCTCCTGCCTATGCGAGAGAAATCTTGGGTGAGCAGGCTATCCAGATGGAGCAGATTTTGCTGGGTATCCGACTCGCAGAAGGCCTCGATGCTTCCCTGATATCTCCCGACCACCGCCCTTTACTCGCCGAATGGGTGTCGCGTGGGCTTCTGGATGGTGCCTCGCTACTTGCTGGTCGGGTGGTGCCCACGCTCCAGGGCCGTTTGGTCGCAGATTTCATGGCGCGGGAGCTGACCTGAAGACCTGGTTGAGGCATCATCGCTACTATTAGCAATCAACAGGCGAGACTGCCAGTTTTGCGCGAAGGAGGTGGAGTCGTCATGGTGTCAGACCGCGCCCTCGAGGTTCTCCGCGTTATCGTGCAGGACTACATCGACTCCAAAGAGCCCGTCGCATCTAAAGCCATCGCCGATCGTCACGGATTTGGGGTCTCAGCGGCCACCATTCGCAATGACATGGCGTTGCTCGAGGAAGAGGAGCTGATCACGGCTCCTCACACCTCTGCGGGCCGTATCCCGACCGACAAGGGATACCGAGTGTTTGTGGATCAGCTAGCGGGTGTGAAGCCGCTCACTCCTGCCCAACGCCGAGCTATCGAGCAATTCCTCAGTGAATCTGCTGACCTCGATGACACCCTCACCCGCACGGTGCGCCTGCTCTCCCAGTTGACCAACCAGGTTGCAATCTTGCAGTACCCGAGTTTGAGTGTTGCGACGGTCCGCCATGTGGAGTTGCTCCCCATGGGATCCCACCGCGTGATGACGGTCCTGATCACCGACGGTGGATCGGTCGATCAAAATATCGTGGAGTGCCCCTTTGAACTTGATGAAGAGGTGGTGGCCGAATTGCGTGCTCACCTCAACGCCCAACTCGTCGGAGTGTCTCTGGCGCAGATGACCGAGAAATTGCGGGGACTCTCGGCAACAGTGTCCCCACGACGTAAAGACCTCATGGACGCACTCAGTGATGCCCTCCAGCATGCGGTGGACGGACATCGATCCGATCGTTTGATGATGGCGGGCGCCGCCAATTTGGTGCGAGGCGAGCACGACTTCACCTCCTCTGTGTATCCCGTCTTGGAGGCAATCGAGCAACAGGTCACACTGTTGAAGCTCTTCACGGAGATGAGGTGGGAGTCAGAAGAAGTTCAGGCTCGCATTGGGCGGGAAAACGAAGGTCCCTTCGCTGAAACCGCGGTTCTTGCCTCCGCCTACCAGTCGGGATCTGAGCACAGAGCGACCCTGGGAGTGGTGGGGCCGACACGGATGGATTACTCCAGCAATATGACCGCGGTCCGTGCTGTGGCGAGCTACCTCTCGCGATTGCTCGGTGACCACGAATCGGAAAGAGCCTAAACGCGTGAGTGTTGATCATTACGAGGTCCTCGGTGTTAGTCGGGATGCCAGCCCGGAGGACATTAAGAAGGCCTACCGCAAATTGGCGCGGCAACTTCACCCAGACGTCAACAACGCCGACGATGCCGAAGAGAAGTTCAAGCTGGTCTCCCACGCCTACGACGTTCTCTCGGATCCCGAGCAGCGGGCCAACTATGACATGGGCGGTCAGGCTGGCTTTGGCGGTTTTGGACCGTTTGGTGACATTTTCGAAACCTTCTTTGGGCAGGGCGGATCCCAGCGAGGACCGCGCTCTCGCAAAGAACGAGGACAAGACGCCCTGCTGCGGGTTGATGTTGATCTGAAAGACGTCATCTTTGGAGTGACGCAAACCCTCGAGGTCGACACCGCGGTGGTGTGTGAATCCTGCAACGGGTCCTGTGCATCGCCGGGAACGCAGGCGCGTCGATGCGACATCTGTGGAGGGTCTGGATCTCTGCAACGCACTGTTCGCTCGGTGCTGGGAAACATGGTCACGCAGAGCCCTTGTGGAAGTTGTCGGGGATTTGGTGAAGTCATTGACTCTCCGTGCCCCACCTGCGCAGGTCAAGGCCGCGTCCGCGCAACGCGCTCGCTCTCGGTGGATATTCCTGGTGGCATCGAGACCGGTCAGAGAATTCACCTCCCCGGCCAAGGAGAAGTAGGCCACGGCGGTGGTCCCGCCGGGGATCTTTATCTGGAGTTCACTGTGCGAGGAGACAAGATTTTCTCCCGTTCAGGCGATGACATTATCGCCACCATTGAGGTGGACGTCTTGGACGCGATTGAGGGCATCGAAGTCACCCTCGAAGCTCTCGATGGTGACGTTGTCGTGCCTGTGAAGCCTGGAACCCAAAGCGCTGATGTCATCACCATCAAGGGTCGCGGCGTCACAAAACTTCGCGGTAATGGGCGCGGAGATCTGCGCTTCGGGGTTCAAGTTCTCACCCCCGCAAAACTGAGCGCCAAAGAATCAGAACTGGTCAAGAAGTTGCGCGAGCTTCGCAAACCCGCGCCGCCCACTCTGGCGGGAGCGCAACAGGGTGTCTTCCAAAAGTTCCGAGACCGCCTCTTCGGGGGATAACCAGGTGGCCCACCTCTACTACGTGCCCTTGGGCGACTCTCTCGAGGCTGGAGTGCCGGCCAGGCTTCTCGACGAGGAGGCCAGGCATGCCGCCACCGTGGGGAGGCTTGGCGTGGGAGAAGACATTCTGGTCGGTGATGGTGTCGGAACTTTGGCCACAGCCCGAGCCACCTCAGTGGGGCCCAAGGAGGTCGTCCTCGAGCTGCTGGAGACCACCGTCCACGCCCGCCCGCAGCCGGAGGTCTGGCTCGTGCAGGCATTGGCCAAAGGTGACCGCGACGAGCTAGCCATTCAAACCTGCACAGAGCTCGGCGTGGATCGCATCATCCCCTGGCAGGCTGCCCGCAGTGTGTCGGTCTGGAAAGGCGACAAAGTCGCCAAGGGCGTCGCTCGATGGCAGAAAATCGCCACGGAAGCGTCCAAGCAGTCTCTGCGCCCGTGGATACCTACCGTCGATCCCGTCATGACCACCAAGGAGATTGCCACGCTTGGGAGTGACCACCAGTTACTTCTTCTCGAGCCAGGCGCACGTGATGCGCTCTCCGCCTACATCCCCGCTCGGACGCCACACGTACTCGTGATGGTGGGCCCAGAGGGGGGAATCGAGCCCTCGGAGAAAGAGCTGTTGATGAGCTCAGGCGCCCTCGACCTGCGGCTGGGCTCCACAGTTCTTCGAACCTCGAGTGCTGGCCCCGCAGCGCTTGCTCTGTTGAACAGTTCTATGGGGCGCTGGTGATAACTGGGTGCGGGTGCTGGAGCCAAGTTCTAGACTGGGGTTCATGAGCGAGCCCTCGATTTTCTCCCGCATCATTGCCGGGGAAATCCCTGCGGACATTGTGTTCCAGAACGAGCGCATCATTGCTCTGCGCGATATCGCGCCAAAGGCGCCGGTTCACCTTCTCGTTGTCCCCACAACGGAGGCATACCGAGATGTGACCGAGCTTGCCGCGGGCGATCCAGCGTTGCTCCAAGAAATGGTGCAGGTCGCCGGCGATCTCGCCGCCGAGCACGCTGATGGCGATTTCCGTCTGGTGTTCAATACCGGTGTGGGGGGTGGGCAAACGGTTTTCCACGTCCACGCCCATGTGCTCGCGGGTGGGCTTGAAGAGGGATCACTTGCCGGCTAAATCACCGAACTCAGTGTCCCTCACGGTGGATTTTGATGATGTCGCCATGATTCGTGTCCTTGGTGTTCACGATCGGGTCCTCTCCCAGGTGGAGGCGGAGTGCCCTGGTGTTGTCATTGTCGCCAGAGGCAACACGATTACCATCTCTGGCGCGGAAGACGATGTCGCCACCGCCCACCAACTCGTCAGTGATCTGGTGCAGATGGCCAGAGACGGTGTCGATTTGGGTGCTCGGGATGTGTCCACCGTTGCGGAGATTCAACAGTCAACTGGCAAAAGAGCGGCCGGTTTTCTGACCGAACCGATTCTCTCCTCTCGTGGTCACACGATTAGACCCAAGACTCTGGGCCAAAAGAACTATGTCGATTCCA
>Ga0255779_1004607_pt1 | contig 13239 bp, 10 predicted proteins | sample 011ome_21_FD_179977 | JGI IMG/M metagenome (GOLD analysis project Ga0255779, IMG submission 179977) | Coastal salt marsh microbial communities from the Groves Creek Marsh, Skidaway Island, Georgia - 011508AT metaG (version 2) | ecosystem: Environmental > Aquatic > Marine > Intertidal zone > Salt...
CCGTACCTATGAATCCTATGGTTCCGACCCGGCGCTCGTCCGTGAATTCGCCGGTGGCGTGGTTGAGGCTATGCAGAGCAACGGCATCGTGGCGACCGCCAAGCACTTTATCGGCGATGGTGGGACACATCGGGGAATTGATCAGGGGGATACCCGTCTCAGCAAATCGGATCTGTTGGCGATCCACGGACAGGGCTACGTCACAGCGATTGAGGCGGGTGTCATGACGGTGATGGCCTCCTTTAATAGCTGGAACGGGGACAAGATTCATGGCAGCCATGAACTGCTGTCGACCGTGCTTCGCGACGAGTTAGGGTTCGATGGCTTTGTCGTCAGTGATTGGAACGGCATTGGACAGGTCACGGGGTGTAAGCCGGACGATTGTGTTCAGGCGATCAACGCTGGCATTGACATGATCATGGTGCCGAAAGACTGGCTAACGTTGCTCCGCAACATGGTGGCGCAAGTGGAAGCGGGTGAGATTTCTGAGGCCCGCATCGACGAAGCGGTAAGACGTATTCTTAAGGTCAAGTTCCAATCGGGGCTGATGGATCGTGGGTTGCCCTCCGAGCGTGCAGCGGTTTATGCCAAAACCGTGGGTTCAGAGGCACATCGGGCTCTGGCTCAGGAGGCCGTGCGGCGGTCACTGGTATTGGTCAAGCACCAAGGTAACTTGCTGCCGCTCGATCCGGCAGGTGTGTATCGTTTGGCAGGGGCAGGGGCTGATGATATCGGTCTGCAATCCGGAGGCTGGACAATCAGCTGGCAGGGCACCGGTAATGTGAACGCAGATTTTCCGGGCGGAACATCGATCCTTGATGGCTTTATAAAGCATGCCAAAGCCGCCGGAGGCGATGTAGCGCTCTATGATCCCGAAGAGTCCACCGAGGAGCTCGACGCTGTAGTGGTGGTCATAGCCGAGCCACCTTATGCTGAGGGGCAGGGCGACATCGAGACGCTGGCGTGGCAGCAGGGCAGATCCCGAGATCTACAGCTAATAAAGCACCTCAAGAACCGGGGCGTGCCAGTCGTGACTCTTTTCCTTACCGGCCGGCCGCTATGGACTAATCCGGAGTTGAATGCTTCTGATGCCTTTGTCATCGGATGGCTGCCAGGATCTGAAGGTGCAGCGGTGGCTGATGTGCTCATGGCCGCTCGAGAGGGTGGTGCTGTCTATGGATTTGAGGGAAGACTCCCCATGCCCTGGCCGGCGCAAGATCTCAATCCAGAGGATCACGAGTTGCCGATCACGCAAGCTGTATTTCCAGAAGGCTACGGTTTGGTGGCGTCTGATTCACCACAGTGGATCGCTCTGTCCGAGCAGCCCGTCGGCAAAACCAAGACGCTAGACACATGGGTATTCGATAAAGGCGTGCGCGACCCGTGGACGCTATTCATTGGTGACGATTTTAATTGGGCAGTCGAGGTGGGGTCCACTGGAGCCACGTCGGGGCGTGGAGAACTCAGCCTCACTGTTGTAGATCGGAAGGTTCAGGAGGATGCCAGACGCATTGAGTTCACCGGCAAAGGTGAGCACCTCAGTCAGGTGTATTTTCAGTTCGAAGAGCCGGTCAATATGCGGCAGTTGGAAATGGCTGACGGTGCTTTGTCTTTTGACATGCGATTAATCAAAAAACCCTCTCAGCGGGTCACACTCCGAATGGATTGCGGCTACCCTTGTTCTGGCGAGATGGATATTACGAGTGTGCTTGAGACCGCAGCGCAAGCAGAGTGGCAAAAGCTCAGTTTCCCTATGAAGTGCTTTGCTCAGCTTGGCGTCGATTCGACCAAGATCAACACGCCGTTCCTGCTGGCGACAACGGGGGAACTTGCCTTGGAAATTTCTGAGGTTGTACTGGCTGAAACGCCCGAAAGTGGTGAGGTGTTGAGTTGCAGCGAGCTGCTCGTCAACAATTAAGCGCTACTCTCGCCAGAGGCTACCGAAACTCAAACAATAATAGGCGTCCCCCTGTGGGATCGCAGGAGAGATCAGGTGTTGTCGACGATTGATATGGCCATTGTGGCCGTTTATGCGGTGGGCCTTTTCGTTTTGGCTCAATGGGTGTCTCGCGAGCCGGCTGGGCAAGAAAAGAATGCTCAGGATTACTTTCTGGCGGGTAAGGCCCTTCCCTGGTGGGCAATTGGTGCATCCCTGATCGCGGCTAATATTTCAGCCGAGCAGATTATCGGCATGTCAGGATCGGGTTATGCGATCGGTCTTGCTATCGCCTCTTACGAGTGGATGGCGGCCTTTACGTTGCTCCTAGTCGGCAAGTTTTTACTGCCCATTTTTTTGAAGACGGGTATCTACACGATGCCCCAGTTCCTTGCGCAGCGATATGATGACCGCGTCAAAACCGTCATGGCGGTGTTTTGGCTGGGTGTCTACACCTTCGTCAATTTGACTTCAATTCTCTGGTTGGGCGCCTTGGCGATTAACACGGTGGCGGGTGTCGATCTCACCATGGGCTTGATAGCACTGAGCGTATTTGCCATTGCCTACTCTCTCTATGGTGGACTCAGGGCGGTCGCACTGACCGATATCATTCAGGTGATCCTGCTAGTCATGGGCGGTCTGATGATCTCCTGGATCTTGCTGGAACAGATTGGCGACGGCGCGGGTCCGATAGCAGGTTTTACCACGCTGACTCAGCAGGCGCCTGACAAGTTCCACATGATCCTCAACGAAGGGCATCCTCATTACATGAGTTTGCCTGGACTTTCTGTTCTGCTCGGTGGGATGTGGGTAATGAATATCTCTTACTGGGGCTTCAACCAGTACATTATCCAGCGAGCACTTGCAGCGAAGAGCGTTGACGAGGCACAAAAAGGCATCGCCTTTGCCGCCTTTCTCAAGCTCCTGATGCCCGTGATTGTGGTGCTGCCTGGCATCGCGATGTTTGTGTTGAATCCCGATCTGTCTGCGCCGGATAAAGCGTATCCGTCTGCCATGAATTTGTTGCCCTTGGGGATCAAGGGTCTGGTCTTCGCGGCGCTACTGGCGGCCATCGTCTCGTCACTGGCATCAATGTGTAACAGCATCTCGACCATCTTTACGATGGACGTTGCGCCGTCTCTAGGCATGGTGAGCGATGGGGGTCAGCGCTCTGTGACGCTCGGTCGAGCGGTTGCCATTGTGGCAATGGTTATTGCGGTCATTGCCGCCAAACCTTTGCTGGGTAACTTCGAGCAGGCGTTTCAATACATTCAGGAGTTCACCGGGTTCTTTACGCCGGGGATTGTGGCCATCTTTATGTTGGGGCTGTTTTGGTCGCGTACAACCGCGACCGCGGCACTGATCGCCGCCATCGCCTCCGCAGCGCTGTCGCTACTCTTCAAGCTGTATTGGCCTGAGCTGCCGTTCATGGACCGCGTTGGGTTGGTATTTGTACTGTGCATTGCCATCGGGGTTTTCTGGTCACTGCTGCGACCGCGTGCTCAGACTGGCTTTGTCGACCCCGCGGGCGTGAGCTTTGCGACGACTCAGGGTTTCAACCTCAGCGCCATTGTCGTCACGCTGATATTGGTCTTCTTTTATACCGTCTGGTGGTGAGCATGCAGTTTGATTGGCTGGGGAGTTCTATGGCCTGTCGATATCTGTTTGGCATTCTCTTTGGAGTGTTATCGACTGGCGCGTTGGGCGCGAACTGCGAACCTATCTGGCAAGAGGACTTTGAGGGGCCGCTGGACCGCTCACTCTGGAATATTATTGAAGGCGACGGTTGTGATCAGAATCTCTGTGGCTGGGGCAATAGCGAAGCGCAAACTTATGACGCCAAGGCTGTTTCAGTCAGCGACGGTCTGCTCAGCCTGACTGCATTCATCGACGATCAAGGTCGGGTTCGCTCGGGAAAGATCACGACCGAGGGTAAGCGCGGATTCCAACATGGCGTAATAGAGGCGCGGATCAAACTGCCCGAGGGTAGGGGACTGTGGCCGGCCTTTTGGATGATGCCCGAAGAGAAAAACCTGGGTTGGCCGCTGGAGGGCGAGATCGATATTCTCGAGTGGACCGGCCACGAACCGCATCGCCTGATCGCCGCGATTCATTTTGGCGACTTACCGCCCGATAACGTGCACTACAGTGAAACGCTGCGCGCCCCAGCAGTGTGGAGCGGCGAGTTCCATACCTATGGCATTCAGTGGTCACCCAACCGTGTTGCCTGGTACGTTGACGATCGTATCCATGGCGTCGCTACGTCTGATGACGTCGCACCGTGGCCCTGGGTTTTTGACGATAAAGCGTTCCACCTCATTCTCAATATGGCCGTGGGGGGCACGTTGGGCGGCGAGGTTGTGCCTGCTGACCTGCCGGCGACAGTCGAGTTTGATTGGATTCGCGTCTATCCCCTGTCTTGCCTCGAGGTTGATACCCCCGAAAAGGCGTCAACCTAATGCGGCGACTATTGATGCGGGCATGTAATGAGCCGAGAACAGCCAAGCGCCTAATATGTAATTTAACAACAAAAAATACGTAATAAAGGGCTAAGATGGCTGTAAAATGTTGCTTTATTACAAGCCGAATCACAAACTGATCCTATGCATCCTGAAGTCCTCCGCGTCACCCACGACATCGCTACCCGAAGCCGAACACTGCGGAATCAGTATCGCCGGGACATCGAAAAGATGGCGTCTCAGCCTGTCCACCGGAGTCAACTGAGCTGCGGTAATTTGGCCCATGGTGTCGCCGCCTGTGGTGAAGAGGACAAATCAGTTATCAAGATGATGGACAGCGCCAACGTTGGCATCGTTACCGCCTATAACGATATGTTGTCGGCCCACGCGCCCTACGCCGGTTACCCGGAGCAGATCAAGGCGGCGCTCAAGAAGATGGGATGCACCGCGCAGGTCGCGGGCGGCGTACCGGCTATGTGTGACGGCGTGACGCAAGGTCAGCCGGGTATGGAACTCAGTTTGTTTAGTCGCGATGTCATCGCGCAAGCCACCGCAGTGTCGCTGTCGCACCAGATGTTTGATGCGGTGTTGATGCTCGGTATCTGCGACAAGATCGTTCCCGGTTTGCTGATGGGGGCGCTGCAGTTTGGTCACCTGCCTGCGCTGTTTATCCCCGCAGGCCCCATGACCTCGGGTTTGTCCAACAAAGAAAAAGTGCGTGTTCGCCAGCTATATGCAGAGGGTAAGGTGGATAGAGCGGCTCTGCTCGAGGCAGAAATGGCCTCTTACCATGGCCAAGGCACCTGCACGTTTTATGGCACGGCAAATTCCAACCAAATGGTGCTGGAAGCGATGGGCCTGCAGCTACCAGGCAGTGCTTTTGTGAATCCCTATACGCCGCTGCGCGACGCGCTCACAAACGCTGCAGCAGAGCACGTAGCCAAAATTGCCAGAAACGGACGTCAGTCGCTGCCCCTCGCCGAGGTGGTAGATGAGCGGAGCTTTGTAAATGGTATGGTTGCCTTGCTGGCTTCTGGCGGGTCCACCAACCTGTGCATCCATCTGATCGCCATCGCTCGAGCGGCCGGGCTTGTATTGAATTGGTCGGATTTCGATGCCCTGTCCAAGGTCGTTCCGTTACTTACCCGCATTTATCCCAATGGCAGCGCGGACATCAATCATTTCCAGGCGGCTGGCGGCACGGGTTTACTGTTCTCCGAGTTGATTCAGGCGGGGCTGATGCACGGCGACGCCCGCGTGTGCTTCGGAGAGTCGCTGGAGGCGGCGTCCCTTGAGCCCTGTCTGCACGAGGGAGTGCTGCAGTGGCGTTCTGCACCGACCCAGAGTCTGGATCCGGAGGTGATTAGGCCGGCTCATGATCCCTTCGCACCGGAAGGCGGAATTCGATTACTTCAGGGCAATTTAGGTCGCAGCTTGATTAAGTCCTCTGCAGTGTCGCCGGAGCATCTGAAGATCGAGGCGCAGGCGGTTGTGATCTCTCATCAGGATGAACTGAAATCGCTCTTCGACCGCGGAGAATTGAATAAAGATTGTGTCATCGTTGCGCGCTTCCAAGGCCCTTGCGCTAACGGCATGCCAGAGCTGCACAAACTGATGCCGATTCTCGGGGTCTTGCAAGATCGAGGGCATGCGGTGGCACTGGTCACTGACGGTCGGTTAAGTGGGGCATCGGGTAAGGTGCCCGCTGCGATCCACGTCACTCCTGAGGCGGCTACGGGCGGCGCGATTGGCCGCATTCAAGACGGCGACGTGATCTCTCTAGATGTCGCAAGCGGTCAGCTCTCACTAAGTGTGGATGAGGCGCTGCTGGCAAGTCGAGCAGCAGTTGACCAACCGACAGAGGAACATACCGTCGGTCGTGGACTGTTCGTGTTAAATCGAGAGGCCGTGACCGATGCTGAGTGCGGTGGGTGTTCATTGTTTGGACCACCGACCCTCGACCCCACCCCCGTGCAAGAAACGACGCGAGCCGTTGCCTATGAACACTGTGCCAGCTGACACAGGAAAACAGGTGCGGCCACTTTACCTCCTGGCCGATATTGGCGGTACCAATGCCCGCTTTGCCTTTGCGGATCCGGTTAACACGGCGCCTGAGCCGATTGCTAATTACGCGGTGGAAGAGTTTCCTTCATTTGAAGAAGTGCTCAATCAACTCCGCCAGGATTGGCAGGCGCTGAATTTATCTAATACCTATCTGGCGCGTGTCTGTCTGGCGGTCGCGGCCATCCCGGAACAGCGGGAGATCAGCTTTACCAATAATCCTTGGCGTTTCACGGCCGAGGGTGTGGCGGAACAGATGGTGTGCCCCCATATCAGCATCATTAACGACTTCGCTGCAGTCGCCCGCGCGTTGCCGGCATTGTCTGCCGAGCATCTAGAGGCAATTGGAGGCGGCGAGGTCGAGCAGTATAAGCCGATGGTTGCTATTGGGCCGGGCACAGGCACCGGTGTGGCAAGTGTAGTGTTCGACCGCCAGAACAGACCGGTCGTTTTGCCGGGCGAAGGCGGACATGTCGATTTTGCGCCCATTACCGATATCGAGGCAAAGATCTTACGCCGCCTGCGGGCACAATTTGGTCGTGTCTCCATCGAGCGTTTACTGTGTGGTGCCGGCATCATGAATATATACCGGGCGCTGGCCGATATTCGTGGCTTGCCAGCGGTTCATCTTACTCCTGAGACGGTAGGCAGTGCAGCTCAACAGGGCGATGACGCATTGGCAGGTGAGGCGATGAATACGTTTTTCTCGGTGCTGGGTTCGGCGGCGGGCAACCTCGCGCTGACATTGGGAGCACGCGGCGGCGTCTATCTCGCCGGCGGCATCGCGCCTGGTTACATTGACCTGCTTCGCAAAAGTGACTTCCGTGCGCGTTTTCTGGCAAAGGGTCGGTTCGCCGATTTTAACGGCGACATTGCGACGTATGTCATTACCCATCCCGACCCTGGTCTGCTGGGTGCGGCGCTCATTTGTGCTGAGGCCAATTAGATATGAATGGCGCCGCGTTACTGTCGAGTCTGCGCTGTCCCGTGATACCGGTGGTTGTGATTGATCGCGTGGCAGACGCAGTGCCATTGGCGGATGCGCTGCTCCGCGGCGGTATCTCAGCGCTTGAGATCACCCTTCGCACGTCGGTGGGTCTCGATGCGATCAGTGCCATGAAGCAAGCCTTTCCCGAGTCAATGATTGGCGCCGGTACTGTCTGCTCTAAACAGGATTACGATCGCGCGGCCGCCGCCGGCGCCGATTTCATTGTCTCTCCGGGGGTGACCAATGCGCTCTTCGGTGCGGCAGAGCATCATGCGCTGCCATTTTTACCGGGAGCGGTGACTGCGTCGGAGATACTTAATGCCATCGAGAATGGCTACAGCGTGTTGAAGTTTTTCCCTGCTGAGACGTCGGGCGGCGCTCCAGCGATCAGCGCACTGGAGGGCCCGTTCCCGGGCGTCAGTTTCATGCCAACTGGAGGCATTACGCGTGACAAACTGGGAACTTATCTCGCGCTGAACAGCGTGTCCGCGGTGGGTGGTTCATGGCTGACGCCCAAGCAGATGATTGCAGATCAGGCGTGGGACGACATTTACGCCGAGGCGGTTGAGACGGTGGCACAGGCTGAGGCGATTAAGACAGGGGACGGGCAATGAACCCAGTGGATCTGATCATTTTTGGCGCGACCGGTGACCTGTCGGCGCGCAAGCTGTTTCCGGCACTTTTCCAACTCGATGTAGCCGACTTATTGCCCCTTGATCTGCGCATCGCAGCCGTCGCGCGTCAGGAGCAATCCATCGATAGCTTCCAGCAAGACCTGCGTTCAAAAATGGCAGGGTACATGCGGCAGGAGATCAACGAGATGGTGTGGGAGCGCTTCGCAGGGCGCTTCAGCTATCTCTCGGCAGATTTTTCCCAACCACAGGCCTTCGGGGCACTACAGTCTTGGCTTGATGACGCTCGCGTCAGTCTTTTTTACCTGGCTACGCCGCCGTCATTATTCGCCAAGATTTGCGAGCAGCTCAGCCATGACGGGTGCCTCACCGGGCCGTGTCGTATTGTGTTGGAGAAACCCATTGGCGAGAGCCTTGATACTTCTCGAGACGTCAACGAGACGTTGGCGCGGTTCTTTGACGAGCGCGACATTTATCGTATTGATCACTACCTTGGTAAGGAAACGGTCCAAAACCTCCTGGCGTTGCGATTTGCCAATCGCTTTATCAACTCTCAATGGGATCAAAGTTGTATTGATCATGTGCAGATCACAGTGGCCGAGAAGGTTGGTATTGAGGGCCGCTGGGCGTATTACGACGGGGTGGGTCAGCTCCGGGATATGGTTCAAAACCATTTGATGCAGCTACTGTGTCTGGTTGCCATGGAGCCGCCGAATTCACTAGAGGCGGAAAGCATTCGTGACGAGAAGGTCAAGATCGTCAAGGCACTGCGTCCCATCGACGCTACTAGCGTTAAGGATCACGTTGTCAGAGGGCAGTACAGTCAGGGTGTTATCGACGGCAACACCGTGCCCGGATATTTCGACGAAGACGGATGTGAGAGCACCAACAGCGATACTGAAACCTTTGTGGCGATTAAGGCCCACGTTGATAACTGGCGTTGGTCGGGCGTACCGTTTTATTTGAGAACCGGCAAGCGCATGCCCGACAAAGTCACTGAAATCATTATTCAGTACAAGGCATTGCCTCACCATATCTTTGGTGACGGCGAGGCTCCGGAGCCCAACCGGCTGATCATTCGCTTGCAGCCCAACGAAGGTATTGAGATGACCATGGTGTCAAAGCGCCAAAGTCTCAAGGACAAGCTGTCACTACAGACGCACACTTTAAATTTTGACTTTCGCGAAGATGCAGACATTGATCGCATCCCGGACGCTTATGAGCGCCTGTTCCTCGATGCGATCAATGGAGACCCGTCGCTATTCGTCGGCCGGGAAGAGATCGAGGAGAGCTGGCGTTGGTGCGATCAGTTAATCGCCGCCTGTCAGCAGTGTGATGTCACCGTGAATGCGTATCAAGCGGGCAGTTGGGGCCCCAGTAAGTCAGAGTTGTTAATCGATCGCGACGGGAGAGGGTGGCATGTCTGAGATGCTCGCCTTTGATGATCGCAGCAGCCTTGATGAGGCGCTGGCAACTCAGGTGGCCTTATGGTTAGAGCAGGGTATCGCTGAACGCGGATCCGGCTACCTTGTGGTATCGGGCGGCAGCACACCCAGGGCACTTTTTTCGCTGCTGTCGCGCAAGACGATCGACTGGCGTCGTGTCGTAATCATGCTGGCAGATGAGCGCTGGGTTCCTGCTGATCACGAAGATCGCAACGAGCAAATGGTCCGCAGCACGTTGTTGCAGAGCCCAGCCGCTGAGGCAGACTTTTTGTCATTGATTCCGACGCCAGATGACAGCGTTGCAAACGTCGCGGGGCTCTCGACTTTACTGGCGTCCCTGCCCACCTTTGATGTTGTGTTACTGGGGATGGGCGAGGACGCCCACACTGCGTCTTTGTTCCCTTGTGCATCTGAGATTAAGGAAGGGCTCACAACGACTGAGGCGGCGTTGATGACGCACCCCAAAACCGCGCCACACACGCGTATTTCGCTGTCAAAGCACCGGCTGAAAAATACCCGGCACGGTGTCGTGCACATTGTGGGCGAACAAAAAAAGCGTGTGTATGAGGCGGCCTGCCGAAGCGGCGACGAGCGGCTATTTCCCATCTGCGCGTTCAGCGCTTTGCCGACTTTCGACTGCTGGTGGGCGGCATAGCTCTAACCCAATAAACAGCGGGTAAAAAAAGGGGGCTGACGCCCCCAAAGTACTCACCATGATGGGCTCGCCTAAGCGGCGACACCCAAATCCTGTTTTACCGTCGCGGCCATTGCCAGACTGGTATCGAGCATGCGATTCGAAAATCCCCACTCGTTGTCGTACCAGGCGAGCACCTTGACTAGCCGGCCCTGCACGCGGGTATGACTCGCGTCAAAGTTGCTCGAGTAACAGTTGTGATTGAAGTCAATTGAGACGAGCGGCTGGGTGTTGTAAGCCAAAACGCCAGCCGTATCAGCCTCTGCGGCTTGCATCATGATCGCGTTGATTTCTTCAACCGAGGTGCTACGCGAGGCGGTAAAACTCAAATCGACCAGTGACACATTGAGCGTTGGTACTCTGACCGCCAAGCCATCAAGACGGCCTTGCAGCGCTGGCATCACCAGCCCGATTGCCGCGGCCGCGCCGGTTTTGGTCGGAATCATGCTATGCGCCGCAGCGCGCGCCCGGTAAGGGTCGCTGTGGTAGACATCGGAAAGAGTTTGATCATTGGTGTAAGCATGGATTGTGGTCATCAATCCTTGGTCAATGCCGACTGCTTCGTAGAGCGGCTTGGCGAGTGGCGCCAGGCAGTTAGTCGTGCACGAAGCGTTAGAGACAATCACGTCGGCCGCTGTCAGTGACGCATGATTGATGCCATAGACCACTGTCGCATCCATCCCTTTTCCCGGTGCGGAGACCAGAACCCGCTTCGCGCCGGCGACCAGATGCTGTCGGGCTGCTTCACGCTCGGTGAAGAGACCGGTGCATTCAAAGACAATATCGACGGCCAGATCGCCCCAAGGTAGCTGGCTGGGGTCTCTTTCAGCGAGGATTCTGATTCTGTCCGTGCCGATCAGCATGTCTTGGCCTTCGACAACCACAGTTTCAGCGAACCGCCCATGAGTCGTGTCGAATTGCGTCAGGTGAGCGTTCATCTCTGCCGACCCGAGATCGTTGATCGCAACAAGCCGCATGCGGTCCTTTAATTCAGGGCGTTCATAGAACGCTCTTAAGATATTTCGCCCAATTCGACCGTAACCATTAATCGCAACGTTGATCATTGTGGAGCCCCCCTTGCTAAGCCAGTGCTTCTGCGTCATCGGATCCATCTAACAGGTCATCACGAAGATTATGTAGTTTTATTACATGTTCCGCCACAGAAATGCGATAAATGGGATCATATTTATGTTTTATTACATAAAAGCTGAGTAAAATAGGGTGTTTTTGGAGCGTCACCTTGGGGTCATCTCGGGTTGATGGCTCTTCACAACCGGCTGTTTTGTCAGGAGTGGGCCTTCGGTCCGGCATCATGAATCAAGAAAACAATCTGCTGACGCAATTAAGTGCCGCCTTACCCGAACTGAATAAATCGGAAGCCAAGGTGGCCAACGCCATTTTGGAGGACCCCGAGGCGGCTACACGCTCCAGCATTGCCGTTTTGGCGGCGGCGGCTAATGTCAGCGAGCCCAGCGTGAATCGTTTTTGTAAGCGTTTTGGTGCGAGCGGCTTTCCGGATTTTAAGCTTCGGCTCGCGCGATCGCTGGTGTCGGGTGTCAGATACATCAGTCGAGCGGTTGAACTCGACGACGATATCAATACTTACCCGCGTAAGCTGTTTGACAACACGATTACTGCGTTAATGCTGGCCCGCGATCAGCTGCCGCTCTCGGCTATTGAGCGAGCTGTCGATTATTTAGCTCAGGCCAGGCACCTGTATTTTCTGGGATTAGGGACCTCCGCCGCTGTTGCTCAGGACGCGGAGCACAAATTTTTTCGGTTTAAGGTGCCGGTAACCACCTGCACGGATCCGCTGATGCATCGCATGTTGGCCGCAGGGGGTGGCGTGGGGGATGTTTTTTTCTTCATCTCGCACACCGGTCGAACGGAGATTTTGGTCGAGACGGCCGAGTTGGCGCGCACCACTGAAGCCACGGTCGTCTCTTTAACAGCAGAGGGTTCGCCATTGGCGGCGGCGAGTCATCTGAGCATTGGACTGAGCGTGGCGGAGAACACTGAAGAGTACTTGCCCATGACATCTCGTATCGTGCAGCTCGCGGTTCTGGATGTTCTGGCAACCGGTATGACGCTGCGTCGCGGTGAGAGCATCTTGCCTCACCTGGCACGAATTAAAGACAGCTTGAAGTCGACGCGATTCCCCCCGGGGGACTGACGCGCGATCTTGTCACAATCTGAGGAGAGATCATGGTCGAGGTGGTAGACACCGCCCCGTTGCGTGCGCACGTGCGCTTGCTGGGCGATATTTTAGGCAAGATCATTCGGGACAATGCCGGGGAGAAATTGTTCAACCGGGTTGAAGACATCCGACTCAGCTCAAAAGAAGCGCAGGATAGCGATACCTGGGAAGCCCTCGACCAGTTGCTAGCCTCTTTAGAAGAGCAGGAATTTTTGGTTATCGCGCGAGCTTTCAGCCAATTTCTGAATCTCGCCAATATTGCTGACCAGCAGCATACGACGTCAGTGCAGACAGAACACCATTTTTCGGCCAGTGCAACATTACAAAGAACGCTGAGGGTGCTGCAGACCAAAGCGAAAGACACCGACATTCAGAAGGCCATCGCTGACCTTTACATTGACTTGGTGCTCACCGCACACCCCACCGAAATTACGCGACGAACATTGATTCATAAGCATCGGGCGTTGAGTGATTGTCTGGCTATGCTCGACAGCGCAGCGTTAACGGATATTGCCCGTCAACAGACCCAGCGACGTATCGCTGAATTGATCTCACAGATATGGCACACCGAGGATTTCAGAACGCAGCGACCTACGCCAGTGGATGAGGCACGTTGGGGATTTGCCGTGATCGAAAATTCTCTCTGGGACGCGGTGCCACAGTTTTTGCGCCAGGTCGATTTTGTCTGTGATACGTATTCACTCGCATTGCCCGATGTGGACTGGTGTCCCATTCGTATTTCCAGCTGGATAGGTGGGGATCGAGACGGTAACCCCAATGTGACGGCCGATGTCACTCGCGAGGTGTTAATGTTGGCACAGTGGCAG
>Ga0255779_1004636_pt1 | contig 13163 bp, 6 predicted proteins | sample 011ome_21_FD_179977 | JGI IMG/M metagenome (GOLD analysis project Ga0255779, IMG submission 179977) | Coastal salt marsh microbial communities from the Groves Creek Marsh, Skidaway Island, Georgia - 011508AT metaG (version 2) | ecosystem: Environmental > Aquatic > Marine > Intertidal zone > Salt...
AACGACGAAACCATGGCCGAAGAGGCGAAAAAACTCCCCTGGGGACGGCTCGGATTACCAGAGGATGTCGGGCATGCCGCCGCCTATCTCTGCTCCCGCGAAGCTGACTACATCACCGGCACGATCCTGCCCGTCGATGGCGGGTATCGTCTCAAGCATTGCCGCGATATCCCCGAAGAGACCGCGTAGTGCCTCGGCGAAACCGTGTGGCAAATTTCTGCTACCACCAATATCGGACGGTGTAACTAACCTCTTCATAGCCCCAGTGTAACCTGATCATCGCAAAAGCTGTCAAAGCGTTACAAAATCACGGTGAAATTCCACTGTATGATTCGGGGCAATTACACGTATCAGTTACAAGGAACCAAAAGGCAAAACCATGTTTCTCCGACTTCTACTACTTTTCATCGGCGTCCCTGTTCTTGAGCTGTGCATCTTTATGGCGCTCGGCAATCGCATCGGGATTCCGACCACCTTGGCGATCATTGTCATAACCGCAGTGCTCGGAGCCTACCTGACCAAGTCCCAGGGACTCAAGGCACTGCACAAGTATCAGGCAGCGATTTCGTCCGGAAAGCTGCCCCATGAAGAAGTCATGGATGGGCTCATGATTCTAATCGCCGGAGCCGTCCTGCTGACTCCCGGATTTCTCACCGACGCGATCGGATTTTCTCTTCTGATTCCAAACGTGCGCGACATCGTCCGAGCGGTCGTAAAAACCAAACTCAAGGACCGAATCCGCGTGGCAGGAGAAGCCATGGGAGCACCACCCGAAACGGTAAATCGCCCCGATGTGATCACGGTGGATGCAGAGGTCGTGAGCGAAACGAAAAGTCAGGAAGAGAACTCGACCCCTGATACCTGACCCTGTTGGGCCAGCCAATCAACCCTGCTAGGTCCTGCACTCAAGAGGGTTAAGTCCGATCGCGAGCAAATTCCTAAGCAGAGGCAAGAGTTTCTGCATACGGATTCATCCCATCGCCCCGCGAAAACGTGCTCGCCGGGCATTTGAAAGCATGCCAGATTTCTCTTTGTCGTGAGTTTTCTTTTCCCGCTCTATCTCCTCGGAGCCGCCGCCCTTGCGGTGCCGATTCTGCTGCATTTGCGGAGGCGTCCGCCAAAGGAGCATATTCCGTTCAGCTCCCATATGTTTCTGGAGAAAACGCCGGAGCGCCTTACACGCCGAACCCGGCTGGAGAGATGGCTGCTTCTTGCGCTCCGCTGCCTCGCGCTTCTTCTCCTCGCTTTTGCTTTTACCCGACCTTTCTTCCGATCGCTCACTCTCCCCAACGAAGTTGCCGCGAAGACCCGGGCTGTTATTCTCGTCGATCAAAGCGCGTCAATGCAGCGGGAGGATCTCTGGCAACGAGCCCTCACTGAAGCGAAGGATGCTCTATCCCGCTATGGCACCAATGACGAAGTCGCCTTTGCTGTTTTTGACGAGGAACTCACAGTGCTGGCGGACCTGCCATCGTGGGCCGCTCTCGGAGAACGCGCCCGAGCCGCCGCCATCGACGGCTTTCTGAAAAAGGACTCCCTGACCTGGAAAGGAACGGACATCGGAGGGGCGATGGTCGAAGCTGCCGATCTCCTGCTCGCGGCCGACGCGGACAGCCCGGCTCGAACGCGCGAGCTCGTTATCATCAGTGACTTTCAGGAGGGTGCGCAAACTGATCGACTCCGCGAGGGAGCCTGGCCCGAGGAAGTGGAGGTAAAACCGGTCGCCCTGACAGTGAAAGCTCCCGGCAACCTCTCCGCGAATCTTGCCGCGACACCTCCACGAGCAAACATCGAAGAAGCGGAAGTATACCGCGTCCGGATCCGGAACGCGGCTGACTCAGAAAGTGCTTCTGCCGTTTTTTCCTGGAAAGGGTTCCCCGATACAGCCGTCGAAGCCACAATCGCTCCGGGCTCTAGCCGCATCCTGACATCCACCCCAAGACCGGAAGCTGCGGAACGCGGCATTCTCGCAGTCGAGGGTGACAATCACCTCTTCGACAACGAGATCTATGTCTCACCAGTCCGCGCTCGCCCATTGCGGGTTCATTTTCTGGCGGGGGATTCTCCGGCCGAGTCTGCAGGGTCGCCGCTTTTCTACCTCCGCCGCGCCTTGCAACCAACGCCGACCTTGAATCCCATTGTCACCGTCGCAGTAAATCCAAGCGATCCATGGCCTGAGGAAACCGAAGTCATCGTAGCCGCCGGGTCGTGGTCCGCAGAAGCCGGGGCACGATTGCAGAAGTTTGCGGAAGCAGGCGGGCTCGTCATCGCCGTTCCCTCTTCGAATGCCGAGGCCAGCGCGCTCGCAGCCGTTACAGGAAAAGGATCCTGGGAAATCAGCGAAGCCGATGTTGATGATTACGCTCTCTTTGCTGATCTCGATTTCGAGCACTCCGTACTCGAGCCTTTCGCCCGCGCACGCATCAGAGATTTCACCAAAATTCGATTCTGGAAGCACCGCATCCTTTCCCTGCCCAAGGATCTCGAAGACGATACGCGAGTCCTCGCAAGTTTTGACGGAGAATTCCCCGCCCTGGTGGAAACGAAAGTTGGAAAGGGAACGGTTTTCGCTTTTCTTTCAGGTTGGGAGCCCAGCGAAAGCCAACTCGCGCTTTCATCGAAATTTGTGCCCCTCCTTTTCTCGATTCTTGAGCACACCGGATTCAGCATTCGCTCGGCAGCGACTTTGTATGTCGGCGAAACCGAACACAGCAAGCCGGGGTTCTATGAGAAGGAAAGTTCCGAAGAAGAGTCGAAACAACTCGTCGCTGTGAATCTTCATCCCACCGAGGGCAACACAGCCCCAGTCGATCCCTTTGCCTCTTTCCAAGAATGGAACATTCCCCTCATCAACGAAGCCATCGAAGCCGACCGCAGCAAGCTAACAAAAACCCAGCTGGAACGTCTAGAATCGGAGGAGAAAGAAGAGTCTCAGAAGCTGTGGAAATGGCTCATCCTTGCCGCCCTGATCTTCCTGATCGCGGAATCGTGGTTGGCGGGACGGCCCTCATCCGCCAAGGAACCCGCTGCGGCGTAACCAACTTTGCCTGAAATGATCGAAAAACTTCTCGCCCAAATTCTCAATCCTATTCTGGATGCGGAGACAACGCTTCGACGCCGGCGCGTCGTGATTTTCGTTCTCGCGCTGGGTACGATTGGTTTTTTTGGCCTTCTCGCGATGGCAATCTTTCGCGACTGGTGGTCATGGAAAGTGGTTTTTGGGTGGCTCGGTGTTCTTACCTTGCTTGCCGGGATCTGCCTGGCGCGCGCATCGCGACAGCCAGACATGCGGTATCTCGCGCAAAAAGTGGAGGAAAATCACCCCGACCTCCGCTCGGCGCTCCTCGCGGCGATGGATCAGAAGCCCGACGAGAATGGCGAGCTGGGTTATCTCCAGAAACAGCTTTTTTCCGAAGTCTCGGAACACGCTGTGAAAAACCAGTGGGTGCGCAAAGTCTCCGCTCGTCGCCTCCTCGCTGCGGCGTGGACGCAGTTTGCTGCCGTCATCGCATTTTGCCTATCGATCTGGTTGTTGCTCGGAGTGGGTCCCGGGAATCGCCCTGACATTGCCACCAAGAATCTCGTCAAAGAGGAAGTTCCCGAAGCTCCAGAGATTGTGATCGAAGTTTCACCTGGCGATGTGGAACTGGAGAAAGGCTCGCGCCTCGTTGTCGAAGCTACGTTTCCTGAGCAGGCCCCACCGGATGCCATGCTCGTCATGAAAAACGCCGATGGGGAAAAACGCGTCCCGATGCAGATTGGCCTCGAGGACGGAGATTTTTCCGCCCTCCTTCCCAAGGTGGACCTCGCCGGGGAATATTTTGTCCGCTTCGACAACACGCAATCCGAATCCTTTTCGATCCAGGTTTTTGAATTTCCCAAACTGGAACATGCGGATGCCGTGATCACATCCCCGGCATTTCTTGAGAAAGAGCCGGAGACCATTACCGACACGCGAAAAATCACCGTGATGGAAGGTTCCGAAGTCGAATGGAGATTGCAGGTCAACAAGCCGCTCGCATTCGCCGAGCTCTACGGTGAAGACGAAGTCTCCATCCCACTGAAGCCTGATTCCTCCGACCCCACGATCCTCGTCGCCTCGCATTTGCCCTTGAAAAGCCAGCGCTACCGAGTTCACCTCATCGACGAAGCAGATCGTTCCAACAAACGTCCGCCATGGCTCACGGTGAATGTGAAAGAAAATCTGCCACCGGAATTGAAACTGACCTTTCCGGGAAAGGATTTCGAGATTTCAGCCGTTCAGGAGCTGCCGATTGAAGCAACCGTTCAGGACGACGTGAAGATTGAAAAGGCTGGCTTCGCTTACCAGTTCATCGGCGACGAAGTCTCCGAAACCCTGACCGAAACGCCACTCCCAGGCGGCAAACAGCACCCACTAATCTCAAGCGTGGAGATGGAAAAACTGGACGCCGAGCCAAAGCAGCTTCTGACCTACTACTTCTGGGCAGAAGATCGCAACAGCGAGGGAGAAATCAGGCGCACGACCAGTGACATGTTTTTCGCCGAGGTGCGCTTTTTTGAAGAAATCATCCGCGAAGGCCAGCCACAGAGCGGGGAAGGTGGAGAAGGTGGAGACTCCGGCAAATTGCTTGAGTTGCAGAAAGAAGTCATCAACGCCGCGTGGAAGTTACGGAGAGATTTCGATATCGGAAAGAAGATCGAGGAATGGATCAGTGACATCGACGTCGTCGCCAAGTCGCAACTGGTGGTTGCGGATAAAGCCGGCGAGGTCATCGAAAAAGCGGAGGACGCGAAGCTGAAAGAGATCTACACCGAAGCACTGAAACTGATGGGTGACGCCGCGACGCAATTCGCTGAAGTGGCGGAAAAGCGGGACGGGAATCTGATTTCTCCCGCCCACCAGACCGCGCGTTCCGTTTTCGCCAAACTCATCGAAGCACGGAATCGGGAGTCAGAAATCTCCATGCAGAAGGAGCCCTCGAAAGGCCAGTCGCAGCAGCAGAGACAAAAGAACATGAATCTCGAGCTCGAGCAGAAGGAGCTGAAATACGAGGAAAACTCCAAAGCCCAGGAGGAGCAACAGTCAGAAGAGCAACAGGAGAATCTAGCCATTCTCAGCCGATTGAAGGAACTCGCGAAACGTCAGGAAGCGATCGCGAAGAAGATCAAGGAACTCGAAGAACAACTGCAGGACGCAAACCAGCAGGAAAAAGAAGAGATCGAACGCCAGCTCAAACGTCTCCAGGAAGAGCAGCGGGAATTGCTCCGCGAAACGGACAACCTGTCCGAGCGCATGGATTCCCAGGAAAATCAGACGCGACTGGCCGAAGAACGAGAGGAACTGGATAGGGCACGCGAGAACATTAAGGAGACGGCCGACAAACTGGAGGAAGGCGACCTCGCAGACGCGGCCAACTCGGCGACCCGCGCGCAGGAAGAATTGGAAGATATGGAGGAAGACTTTCGGCAGCGGACTTCCAATCGTTTCGCCGAAGAGATGCGCGGCATCCGGGATTCTGCTCGGGAGCTGGCTGAAAATCAGCAGCAGATCAGTGAGAAACTAGAGAACCTCTCGGAGAGCCGATCAGACGATCCTTTCGACTCGGGAGAGGAGCAGAAAGCGCGTAGCGAGCTTGCTCGAGAACTTTCCGATCAATCCCGCAATCTCAGCGACGTGATCGAGGAGATGAAGCGTCTCAGCGAAGAAGCCGAGGAGTCCGAACCGATTCTCTCAGATTCCCTCTACGAAGCCGTCCGCAACACGATGATGAATGGGACCCAGGAATCACTCGAGGATGCCCGGGACTACACCTTTTACAATCGTCCCAATCAGGCAATCGAGCCCGAGCAAGCCGCCTCGCGTGGAATTGAAGAACTCAAAGAAAGCATCGAGCAAGCCGCCGAAAGCGTTCTCGGTAGCGAAGCCGATGCATTGCGTCTTGCCCGCTCCGAGCTGGACCAACTGATCGAACAGACGGAAGCTGAGTCAAAGAGACTGTTTGAAAGCGGAGAAAAGACCGAAGATCCCGCTACCGGAGAAGGTGAGCCGAACGAGTTGGCAGAGAATGGACAAGGTCAGGAAGGACAGGAATCCAAGTCTGGCGAAGGGCAGCCTGGCGAACAGGCCTCGGCTGGAAAGGCCGGGGAAAAGGGACAACCACAACCAGGTAAAGGCAAGGCTGGCGAAAAAGGTCAGAAAGCAGGCGAAGGAAAAGGCGAACAAAATTTAGCAGATGCTGGTTCGGGAGAGAACCCAGAAGAAGGCTCAACTCCGCAAGCAGGCCCCGGACAGGAAGAAGGCAAGGCCGGCGAGAGAGGTTCGGGTGAAAAAGCCGGAAAAGGTAAAGGAGAAAAGGGCGAGAAAGGCCTCGCTCAAGGTCAGCAGCCGGGGGCGCCTCAGCCGGGTCAGGGTAAAGCTGGCGAGAAAGGACAGGCCAAAGCAGAAGGCAAGGGTAAGGGCAAAGGTAAAGGTAAAGGCCAGGAATCCGGATCCCAGCCTCAGCCAGGGGCACCTCAGCCGGGCGAAGGCGAAGGCCAGCAACAGATGGCAGGCAATTCCGGAAACCGACGCGGCGCCCTCAGCACGGGTGGAGACGGACGTGGCGGGCAGATGCCTACGGGCGGACAATTGAGCAGTCAGAAACTGTTTTTTAACCAGCAGTCCGAGAAGCGGGAAGAGGGTGCTATCACGGGTGAGGACTACGAAGACTTCCGTGACCGACTTGGCCGGATCAGTGAAATGCTGCAGCAGCAGGATCTCCGGGACGACGCGAGACGTGTCGCCGATAACGCCCGCCAGATGAGAATCGATTTCTCCCGCGACAATCAGGCTCCTCAAGCAGGAGCTATCGATCAGCGCATCACGGAACCGCTGGTCGAACTGCGCCAGCGTATCAGTGAAGAAATTGCCAAGCTGAACAAAGAAAATCCACTCGCCCCCATCGATCGCGATCCCGTGCCTTCGGAATTTCGTGACTTGGTTCGGCGATACTACGAGCAGCTCGGCGCGGGAAACTAAAGCAGCGAAAACGAACCACTCATTAACTCGAATATTCACTGATTTACTTTCGCAGAAGATTCTTCAATCATTCGCGGCGACTTGGTAGTGGCGATCATTCGCGCCCACCTTCGGTTCTTCATCTATGATTCTCAGCTCCTCCAGCTTTTCCCCAACACTCGCCTCGATCGCCTTTGCGAGCGAGTCGTGGGGCTGGACTGCGGCTGGCCTGGGAGCAGCTGCTCTGCTGATTATTTTTCTCAGCTATCGCTCTTCCCCTCTCCGCGGAGGGGCGAAGTTTTTCGCTCTGTTCCTGAAAGCTGTTGGGCTCGTTCTGCTCGTGCTCGCGCTCATGGAGCCAGTTCATCTCGATGAGCAACCAAAGAAAAATGCCAATGATGTCGTCATCGTGGCTGATAACTCTTCAGGAATCAACGTTCCCCTGACAAAGCAACAACCCGCTCCCTCCGAGCAACTGAAAGCGGCTCTGGCGACCGATGAAGCAGCAGTCTTTCCCGAATGGCTGGAGAAGATCGGAGACACCTTTCGCCTGCAGACTTTTCTCTTCGACCGAACTCTTCGCCGCACCGACGACTACAGCGATCTCGATTTTTCCCGCCCCGGCTCGAATCTCGTCGCTGCTCTCAACAGCATCGAATCTCGCTTCCAGAATCGCCCCCATGTCGCCTCGGTTCTGCTGAGCGATGGCAACGCAACCGATACGGAAAAATGGGAAGCCTGGCTCGAGGCAGCCAATGCCGCAGAGGAAAAAACACCGATCTTTCCCATCGTGATTGGAGAAGAAGCACCTGACGCGAATGACCTTTCGATCTTTCGCGTCGATGCTCAGACAACTCAGTTCGAAGACGCGCGCGTCACTTTGACGATCGATGCCAGAGCGCTCGGTGTTTTCCCGAAACCCGTTGAGATATTTGTCGCCAACGACAAGGGCAACGAACTCGGGAAAGAGTCCGTCGCTTTTCCGAATGAACCAGGTGCCCACAAGAGGAGGGTTCGTATCCGACTGGGAGCGATTCCTCCCGGGGTGTCCTTCCTCACCGTAGGGATTCGACAGAAAGGAGAAAACCCGATTGCGGAGGCGACAGAAGCCAACAACCAGCAACGCGTCGTCGTGAATCCGGGAAGCGGCCCCTACCGCGTTCTCTATGTGAGCGGTCGACCCAACTGGGAATACAAATTTCTCCGACGCTCCATCGCCGAAGATGCTGAACTCGACATGGTAGGGTTGATTCGAATCGCAAAGCGGGAACCAAAATTCGAATGGCGTGGACGCACCGGTGAATCGAGCAATCCTCTTTTCCGCGGATTCCAGAGCGACATTCCGGAAGAGACTCAGCGCTACGACGAGCCTGTCCTCGTCCGCCTGAATACCGCTGCTCCTGAAGAGCTACGCGATGGTTTTCCCATTACCGAGGAAGCACTGTTTCCCCACTATCGAACAATCATTCTCGATGATATCGAGGCGGAGTTCTTTACTCTCGAGCAACAGGAGTTAATCGAACGATTCGTTTCCCGCCGTGGCGGAACATTGATCATGCTCGGAGGTCAGGAATCCTTTCAGCCCGGTCAGTGGAACAACACCCCCATTGCCCGCATCCTCCCAGTCTACCTCGAAAGGTCAGCCCCGAGCGAGCCCGCCCTGGAAGCAAGTTACAACCTCACTCGTGAGGGATGGCTCGCCCCATGGATGCGTCTGCGTGCCGGCAAGGAGGAAGAAGTGACTCGCCTCGCCTACATGCCTCCGTTTTTTGCCGTCAACCAACTCAACGCGATCAAGCCCGGAGCGAGTCTGCTCGCCACCGTGAAAGACGCCCAGGATCGCACCCTCCCTGCCATCGTGACGCAGCGATATGGAGAAGGAAAAGCAGCGGCTGTCCCGGTTGCGGATTTCTGGCGCTGGGCAATGAAGGACTCAGAGCAGCAGGGCGAGCTCGCGAAGACATGGCGTCAGTTGCTGCGCTGGAGCGTCGCCGAAGTTCCAAGCCGCGTTGAAATGGAGAAGGAGGAACTCGATGCCGGCGGACTTCCCCTGACAAAACTTTCCGTCCGAGTTCGGCAGGAGAATTTCCGAGAGCAGGATGACGCGACCGTAGTCCTCTCCGTGACGGATGATGCGGGAGAGACGACCCAGATTACGGCAGAGCCCTCACTCGACGAACCGGGCCTGTTTACCGCCGAGCATGCTTCTGATGCGGGGAGCGGCTATCTGGTGAAGGCAACAGTCGTTGACGGAGATGGAGAAGAAATCGGCACTGCCGAAACAGCTCGATCTTTCAATCCGGAAGCGCGCGAGTTTGCCCATCTCGGTCCGGATCGCGAACGCCTTGAGGCAATCGCCGCAGCCACAGGCGGAGAAGTGTTCACCCTCGATACTCTTGCCAGTCTCCCGGAGTTGCTGGAAGGACTTGAACTGCCCGTAACGGAAGTCCGAAAGCGCCCGCTATGGCACGCACCATGGCTCTTTCTCCTCGCGCTCGCCTTCTTCCTTGGAGAATGGATCATTCGTCGCAAGCAGGGCATTCTTTGATATGAACCGGTTTTTCTTTTTGGCTCTCGCCATTTTGCTTCCTCATCTCAGCCTGACCGCTGATGAAGAGTTACGCGTTCTCGTGGTAGTCGGTACTGCCGGAACAGACGAATACGATGAAGTCTTTTCCAAGAATGCCGATCTCTGGAAAACAGCTGCAGAACGAGGAGGCGCTGCCTTCACGCGGATCGAAAAAGAAAAAGGCGGCTCCACCCCCGTCGAGCAAATTGAGAAAACGATCGCAGAAGTGGAGGAACCCTCTCTCTGGATCGTGCTGATCGGGCATGGCAGTTTTGACAGCCGCGCCGTGAAGTTCAATTTGCACGGCCCTGATTTCACCGACGACGAACTGGCCAAATGGGTCGACGCCTACGAAGGGGAACTCACCGTAATCAATACCGCTTCATCGAGCGGCTCTTTTGTGAGAAAGCTATCTCGGGAACAGCGCGTCATCATAACCGCAACGAAGAATGAAGCGGAAGTTTTCTACACCCGTTTCGGCGATTATTTTGCGGAAGCAATCGGCGGCCTCACCGATGCAGATGTCGACAACGACGAGCAAGTTTCTCTTCTTGAGGGATTCATCTACGCGTCGGAAAAGGTAGCGAGTTTTTACGAGAACAAAAGCCGCCTCGCCACCGAGCACGCCATTCTCGATGACAATGGAGACAAGCTTGGGTCCCGCGCCGAATGGTATGAAGGTGTCACCGCCACCCAGACTCCCAGTAAAGAAGCGGCACCAGATGGAGAACTTGCAATGCAGCGTGTCCTCGTCAGAAGCGAATTAGAGAAACTCCTTTCTCCTGAACAACGCGCTCGACGCAACGAATTGGAACGCTCGGTAAAGGCCCTGCGCCGGAAAAAGGGCGAGATGGAGGAAGACGCCTACTACGAGAAGCTGGAACCGCTTCTCATTGAGCTGGCTGAGATCTACGAAGCTGTGAAAAGCTCCTGATTCAGGACCATGGAAGAAATCGAGTTGGTAGAGGAACAGGCAAAAGAAAAGTCTTACGCCAACTCCCTTGGAAAGCAGTCCCTCCTGAACAGTGGAGGACGGCTCGCTGCGGGCATTTTGTTTTCGCTTCTAGCAGTCGGAGGCTTTTTTGCGACAACGGATCCCGAGTGGCTGCGCTGGGTTCTCGTGATCGGCTCACTCACAGGATTGATGGTCATCGGCTTCGCCCGCATTCGGGAAGAGGAAGAGCCAAAGGAAGAAGACGTCGTCGAGATCGCGAGGCGTGCCATCCAGGGCGAAGCGAGCCGACTCGACAGCAAGCGAGCGGATCTCGAAAAGGTTCTCATGGCCTATGGAGAGTTCATGGAGTTTCCCGACTACAAACTGCTACACGCAGTCGATTGGAAAGACGAAGCGCACATGACAATGGACGACCGCGTCGCTACGCTGCTCGACGACGAAGCCGACCTGATGCTGCAACGCTTTTCCTCCGGAGTATACTGGAGCGAAGGAAAATTCGAGAGTCGAACCCTCTTGCTTGATCTCGTTTCCTTCACCGAGTCCATCGCCCGGATCTACCAGCCCGAGTCCGACCGCCCTCTGCTCGAACTGAACCTCGAAGACATTCTCAAGGCGGTAAACCGAGCCTCCATCCAGATCATCCTTTTGCTGGAAGAACTTCCTGTCGTCGAATTCCAGCAGATGAATTTGCGTAAGGCCTTCGACAACGTGAGAAAGGCCAGTACCGTTTACAAGAAGTACGAAGAGTTGCAGCCCTATCTCAAGCCGATGCGCTATCTCTGGCAGGGAGGTAAAATGCTGCTCACATCAAATCCGCTTCTCGCCGCCGGTTGGATTGCCGGGTCGGAACTGATCTGGAAGGGCGGCAAGAAACTCGGTAAGAAAGCGATGGATGCCTACCTGCTTAGCCTGGTGCGGCAGACCCTTGGCATAGTCGCCAGAGAAACCGCAGGAATGTACGATCCCACGAATCGCTACCGCAACCCTAATTGGGTCTACGGAATCGAGCTCGCCCACCTCCTCAGCAAATTCGATGCAAACCAGGAAGTCCTGCGAGAGACATTCCGCGAGCTGGATCGGCTGCCCTTAAAAAGCACCTACGACCGCATCTTTCTCTATCGCTGCATCGCCCAGAACACGAGCCCCAAGCCCAGCTACTTTGCCCAGCCGGAAGTTCTCTCCGAGGATATCCGAAAAGAACTTCACGAACAGCTCATCACATTCTACGAACGAAACATCTCCGCCAATGCTGATGCAAGGAACGAGGAAACGGTGAAGTGGCGGGGAGAGTTGGAGACGCGTTTGGGATTGAGGTGAGGACGAGCGAAGACCAGACACAAAAACGCTACGAGCCGTTTCCGACTCTTGCGAAAGGAGGAACTGGTGAACTGAGTCTTTACTGCTTCAGCAGAGTGGCTCGCAGTTCTTCCAACTCCGCTGGCTGACTTGACGCGAGATTCGTTGTCTCATGCGGATCAGTCTCCAGATTGTATAGCTCCTCCAGCTCCAGTTCCCCTTTGCGATTCACCCACCGCACATACCGATGAGTCGACGTCCGTAGAGCTCGGCCATGATAACGACCATTGTAGCGAACGTACTCGTGGCGAACGGGATCTTCTTCCAGCTTCCCTTCACGAACTGTGTCCACGAGCGACTCCCCTTCCAGGTGATTGGGTTTTTTCACGCCTGCCAGATCGCAGAGCGTCGGATAGAGGTCGACGAGTTCTGCGAGGCTTTTTGTGTTTCCCGTTTTGCCGCCGGGGGCGGAAATGATCAGCGGGATGCGATTTGCGATTTCGTAGTTCGTCATTTTTCCCCATGCGCTCATTTCACCGAGGTGCCAACCATGATCGGACCACAGGAGAACGATCGTATTATCACGCTCCCCTGTCTTTTCCAATGCCGCGAGAATCTTCCCGACCTGTGCATCGACGTAGGAAATGCACGCGGCATAGGCTTGCAGGAGTTCAAGCTGTCGGGACATCGCAATGGTTCCGCGATAGGGCACATCGAGATAACTTCTCATCTCAAATCCATTGAATGCGATCGCATCAGCCCGAGTCATTTTTTCCGGCATGGGCTCTCCAACTTTCTTCGCCATGCCAACGTAGCCGTCGGAGTTAAACCAGGGAAAAAACGGGACACCCTTGGGCGGATCAGTATTTTTCGCGAGCCACGATTCGTCGGGTCGGTGCATGTCGAAGTATCGTTTCGGTGCGATGAAGGGAAGATGGGGACGCCGAAAACCCACGGCGTAGAAAAATGGCTCCTCGCTGCTTCGACTTTCGAGGAGGTCAGAAAACTCCTTCGCCATGCGACCAGCGAAAAAGTATTCATCGTCGACATCTGGAGACTGGATAATCGGACACGCGGTTCGCTCCGCGATTGTCGTTAGATCTGTTTTCGGATCTTCTCCTGCTACCTCCCACATCTCCCGGTCACGACCCGGTCGAGGCGGGGCGCTCCAGTCATCCGGCACATCCCAGCCATCGTGGTAGATCTTGCCAAAGCACCGCGTCTCGTATCCTGCTTCGCGAAACCAGCGCGACATGGGAGTCGCATCCCCTCGCCTTTCCCGAAACTTCACAACGTCCGTTTCCCGGTTTCCAAAAATGCCGACGGCACCCGGTCGCAGTCCCGTCATCAACGATAAACGTGAC
>Ga0255779_1004646_pt1 | contig 13148 bp, 10 predicted proteins | sample 011ome_21_FD_179977 | JGI IMG/M metagenome (GOLD analysis project Ga0255779, IMG submission 179977) | Coastal salt marsh microbial communities from the Groves Creek Marsh, Skidaway Island, Georgia - 011508AT metaG (version 2) | ecosystem: Environmental > Aquatic > Marine > Intertidal zone > Salt...
CGTGGCCCTCGCATCACTGCCTGTGGTCTTTGGCACGATCGCCGGTATCCGCTCCGGTCTTCCCACCTTGATGTTCTCCCGATCCGCGTTTGGTCTCGCCGGAAATGTGATTCCGGCGATTGCCATGACCCTGGTGCGGCTTCTTGTCGCAGCGGGATTCATTTGGGCTGCCACCTGGATGATGTCGGGCATTTTGATTGAGTCGAACTATTGGAACGGTGAAACGGCCATTATCAACGTGATCATGGGCGCCGTCTCCGTCGTCATTGCCGTGGTTCTCGCCGTGGTGGGTCGAGGCATCGTCCAACTGACCCTGTGGGTCTCCGCCCTTTTCGCCACCCTCGGCCTGATGGGTGTGGTCTTGGTCACCGCGGGCCCCATCAGCAGCACTGCGTTTGGTCGTGTGGGCGGTGGGATCGAGACCGTCGTCGCCGGTATTGCCATGGTGATGAGTGTCTTCATGGTCCTGTGGGCGCACGCGGGTTCAGACATGGCGCGCTTCCACGTGCGATACGGCACCGCGACAGCGAGCTCCGTTTCGGCCGTGGGCGCGGTGGTGCCCCCGCTGATCCTGCTGGGGTGGGGTGCACTGTTGGGAGCGTCAAACGATGAATTCCGCGGCGCACTGTTTGAGAACTTCTTTGACACCGTCTTGGAGCTCGCACCCGATTGGTACGTGATCCCCGCGATTCTGTTCTTGGGTCTACCGCTGGTGGCCTTGGCTTCGATGAGCCTGCACTCTTCGGGTTATGCGCTGATGAGTCTGGGGGCGAAAATGCCCCGCTACGTCGCCGTCACCATCGCCAGTGGCGTGGTGGCTCTCACCGCGGTCGCCGTCATCGTGTTCGTGCCCACGATTACCGATTACCTGAGTGAAATTCTCCTCGCGACGGGAGTAATCGTGGCGAGCTTTGTCGGGGCGGTGACAGGCGAGATTGTGACCAGACGGGTTCACCTCGACGCCTCCCTTCTGACCGCTCAAGCGGGGAACTTCTACCGCTGGCGTATCGCCCCGGTCATTGGTTTCGTACTCGCGGTGGACACCGGGTTTGGCCTGGTGGAGTCGAGTCACGACTGGTGGTGGCTGGGATTCCACGTCCACTACCTCTCACTCGCCGGCATTGACGTGTCGGGGTGGAACATGGGCCCGCTAGTGGCACTGCTCATCGGATTTGCGTTCAACGCCTTTGCGGGAATCAACCAGGGCATCAGCTTGGGTAAGCAGAAAGCTCCGGCCGCGTGAGTAGTGCGCGTGCCCTCGGCGAAGTCATCGACCAGCTCGATGCCCTCTGGCCCCCCGCAGGGGCGGAAGAGTGGGACGCGGTCGGTCTGGTCGTCGGTGCCCGCAGCCACGAAGTCACACACATTCGCCTCGTCGTCGACGTGGTGCGAGCCACAGTTCACGAAGCCATTGCTGACGGAGTCGACCTGATTGTGGCGCACCACCCGCTACTGCTGCGCGGGGTCACTTCTGTGTCGGAAGAGAGCTATAAGGGCGCCCTCGTCGCTGACCTCATTCGCGCCGGCGTCGGGCTCTACTCGGCTCACACCAACGCCGACGCCGTCGACGTCGGCACCTCTGAGGTGCTGGGGCGGGCGCTGGGTATCGGCGAGATGACGCCGATTACTCCTGGGCTCGACGAGCACAGTGGTATCGGCCGAGTCGGCCACCTCGCACAGCCCATGAAGCTCTACGACCTCGCGACGCTCCTCGGCCGACTCGTTCCACAGTGCGCGAGCGGTATTCGAGTCTCGGGTGACCCTGAGCAGATGGTGCAGCGGGTGGCGCTGTGCACCGGAGCGGGCGATTCGCTACTGGGCCACCCCGCCGTGACGTCTTCCGATGTTTACATCACCGGGGACCTGCGCCACCACCCCGCCAGTGATGTTCAGCAGCAGCGACTGCTCTCTGCTGGCCCGGCACTGATTGATGTGGCCCACTTTGCCTCCGAATGGTTCTTCCTCGACCAGGCCAAGAGTGAGTTAGAACAGCGTCTGCCGGGGGTGACGGTGAGCGTGAGTGAGGTTGTCACCGACCCGTGGGATTTCGTCATCCACCCCAGCTAGCCCCGAATAGACTCTTCGTCACAACCGACCAGGAGTGGTGATGAAAGCCGAACCAGCAGACCAAGCGAAACTACTGGAGCTGCAGGAGCTTGATAACCACCTCGCCCAGGTGACCAAGAAGGCCAACACGCTGCCGGAGGCGACTGCCCTCGACGAATTGACGAGGCAGCTTTCGGCCGCGAAAGAAGCCCAGCGTGAAGCGCTCGCCGTCGTCGATGAGATCACGGCCGAAATGAAGCGCGCCGAGTCCGACGTGGAGCTCGTCGAAGCGCGCATCGCAAAGGACGCCGAACGGCTCGACCAGTCCACCTCCGCAAAAGACGCTCAAGGTCTGGAGCACGAACTCAACAGCCTCCGGGAGCGACTGGGCGCCTTGGAAGAAGTTGAACTCGCGGTGATGGAGCGGCTCGATCAGGCCGAAAAAGAACTCTCCGGTGCCGAGCAGGCCGCGACGGAGCTTTCGAGCCAGGTCGACGAGGCCACTGCCGCCCTGAAGAGCGCAAAGGCCGCTCTCGAGCAGGACTACCAAGAGGCCACAGCGAAACGCATCGACGTTGTGGGCACCATTCCTCACGAGCTCGTGGCGTTGTATGAGCGCCAGCGCGAGCGCTACGGCTTTGGGGCCTCCCACCTGCGCCGGGGAATCTCCTCAGCAAGCGGTGTGGCCCTCACAGAATCCGACCTTGCCACGGTGCGGGCGGCCGCGCCCGACGACGTCGTGTTGTGTCCCGACTCCAACGCCATCCTGGTGCGCACCGGAGAATCGGGCCTCTAGTGCGGATTATTGTTCACGCCGACGGCGCGTCACGAGGCAACCCCGGAGAAGCGGCCGGTGGCGCTGTCATTTTGCACGCCGACACCGGCGAGGTCTTGGTCGAAATCGGCGTGCTCTGTGGTCACGCGTCGAACAACGTCGCGGAATACCGCGGAATGATCGAGGGCATCACCGTCGCGAAGAGCCTTAACCCGGTGGGGGAAGTGCTGGTGCGGCTCGATTCCAAACTGGTGGTGGAGCAAATGTCGGGGAATTGGAAAGTGAAACACCCCGACATGCAACAGCTGGTGAAGCACGCCCACTCCGTCATCGAATCGTTGCCGGTGCGGTTTGAATGGGTTCCTCGAAACGACAACGCCCTCGCCGATGCGGCGGCAAACCGGGCGCTTGATGAGGGTCGGGATTTCGTTATCCACTACTAGAAGACACAACCCCCTTCGCGCTACCCTGAGAGCTCCAGTAAAGAGGTCGGCCAGGCGGTCGCGTCACTTCGGTGCCGAGGAACGTCCGGGCTCCTTAGAGCAGGGTGGTGGGTAACGCCCACCCGGAGTAATCCGCGAGATAGTGCCACAGAAAATAAACCGCCCCCTCGGGGGTAAGGGTGAAAAGGTGGTGTAAGAGACCACCAGAGGTGCGGGTGACCGCATCTGCTTGGTAAACCTCACCCGGAGCAAGACCAAACAGGTGTCGATTAGGTTGCTCGCCTAGACACCGGGTAGGTCGCTAGAGGGTTGTGGCAACACAACCCCGAGAGAGATGGTCGCCACCAGGGCAACCTGGGACAGAACCCGGCGTATCGGCCGGCCTCTTTACCGGATTGTCTCTCTCGTACTCTCTGCGAGGAACGCCGCCCCTTGAATTCCCGCATTGTTCAGAAGCGCCGCGGTTCGAATCGGCACCGGAATGTTGATGTGGTGCATGAACAACTCAGGCGCTTTCGACACTCCGCCCCCCACTAAGAACAGGTCGGGGCTAAAGAGACGAATGAGGTGGAGGTAGTAGCGCTCCAAAATCTTCGCCCACTCCTCCCAGTCCAACCCGCGGTTGATTCGTGCGATCGCGGAGGCGCGCTTTTCAATCACCTCGCCATCGAGCTCTAGGTGTCCCAGCTCGGTGTTCGGAATGAGCTCGCCATCTTGAATCATGGCGCTACCAATGCCCGTGCCGAGCGTGGTCAAAATGGTGAGGCCCTTTTGACCCACCGCGGCACCATAGTGGGCTTCAGCGACACCGGCGGCGTCGGCGTCATTCAAAAAGACAATGTTGCGCCCCAGGTGGTCTTCGAGCATCTTCTCCGCTTCGAGCCCCAACCACTCATCAGAGATGTTTGCGGCGGTCGTCGTCACACCGTTTTTCACCACCGCCGGCACACACGCCCCGAGCGGCAGGCCTTTTCCGGCCTCGCCGATGTCGTTCACGATCAGTTGGATGGTGTCGAAGATGTCCTTGGGTGAGCCACCCTCCGGAGTGGGGTATTTGATTCGCTCGCTCAACAGCTCGCCCTTATTGGTGTCGACCAGCGCGCCTTTGGTGCCTGTGCCGCCGACGTCAATACCGATTGCTAAGTGTTCACTCATGGCAGGGTCAAAATCTCCGCTCCGGTGGCCGTGACGACCAATGTGTGTTCGAACTGTGCTGAGAGGGCTTTGTCTTTGGTGACCACGGTCCAACCGTCATCCCACAGGTCCCAGGTGATAGTACCGAGTGTGAGCATGGGTTCGATGGTGAACACCATGCCCTCTTCCATAATCTCGCTGTGGGCGGGGGCTGCGTCGTAGTGGGGAATGATCAGGCCCGAATGGAATTCTTTGCCCACGCCGTGACCAGTGAAATCGCGCACCACCCCGTAACCGAAGCGATTGGCGTAGGCCTCGATCGCGCGCCCGATGACGTTGACTTCCCGGCCAGGCTTCACCGCCCGGATCCCACGCATGAGAGCTTCCTCGGTGCGTCCCATCAGCAGTGAGGCTTCCTCGCTCACCTCGCCCACCCCAAAAATCCGGTTGGTGTCTCCGTGAAACCCATCGAGATACGCGGTGACATCGAGGTTCACGATGTCACCCTCTTCTAACACCGTGTCGTCGGGGATGCCGTGGCAGATGACCTCGTTGAGGGAGGTGCAGCAGGACTTGGGAAAGCCGCGATATCCGAGGGTGGAGGGGTAGGCGTCGTGGTCGAGAAGATACTCGTGCACTATCCGGTCAATCTCATCCGTCGTCATCCCCGGAGTGACGACCTTTTCGACTTCCGCGATGGCGCCTGCCGCGATGCGGCCGGCACGACGAATGCCTTCGATTTCATCGGCGGAGTAGTGGTCTCCGGAAAAGCCCTCGCGAGGGTTCTTCTTACCCACATATTCCGGTCGCGCAATAGACGCGGGGACCTCACGCCAGGGAGAAATCACCCCGGGAATCAACACACCATCCGCGTTTTTTGGCACCCTTAGAGTTTAGGCATCGCATCCGAGCAGACCCGACGGGAGAAACGTGGCCGACGAAGACAAGAAATGGTGGTTCAACCACCATACGGGTGAGGTCGAATATGGCCGCAAGTCACTTTCGATGCATCGGGATGGCCCCTACGACTCTGAAGAAGAAGCGCGACGTGCACCAGAGATCGCGAAAGAACGCGCCCGCGCTTGGGCAGACGAAGACTCGGAGGATTAGTCCTCGAAGACGTGCTTCTCGTCGGGGAATGAGCCGTTTCGCACGTCGTCGCGCCAGCGCTCCACTGAAGCGACCATCGTCTCGCCCAAGCTCGCGTATTGCTCGACAAATCGTGGGATGCGCCCGGTGTTGACTCCGAGAAGGTCTGTCCACACCAGAATTTGCCCGTCGGTGTGACGGCCTGCGCCGATACCAATTGTGGGAATGTGGAGGGCGTGGGACGCCTCAGCGGCCACTGATTCGGGCACCATCTCAATCACGACGGCAAAAGCCCCCGCTGCTTCAACGGCTTTCGCGTCTTCCAAGAACGCCTCTTTGCCTTCTCCGCGGGCTTGAACGACGTGGCCACCCAGTCCGTGTTCGCTTTGCGGGGTGTAACCCACGTGCCCCATTACGGGAATGCCGGCTTGGACAATGCGCTCAATCTGCTCGGTCGAGCGCACACCACCCTCCAGCTTCACCGCGTGGGCGCCCGTTTCTTTCATAAACCGCACCGCCGTGTGGAGAGCCTCATCGGGTCCCGATTCGTAAGACCCAAAGGGCAAATCGGCGACCACTAGAGCGCGCTTGGCCGCACGGACAACCGCCCTGGTGAGTGGGATGAGTTCATCCACCGTGGTCGGAACGGTGGTGTCGTGTCCGAACACGACGTTTCCGGCGGAATCTCCCACGAGAAGAAAGTCGACGCCCGCTTGGTCAAACAGCCCAGCGCTCAAATAGTCGTAGCTAGTGAGACCCACGATTTTGGTGCCGGAGGCTTTCGCCTGGGCAAAATGACGCACGCGCACGCGCTTGGTCGGCTCGGCCATGCCCTACAGACTAGCCCGGCCGCACACTCTGCGTGCGGGCGGTGACCGGAAGACGCCGGTCTCGGCCAAACGCGACGCTCGAAACTCGCGGCCCAATGGCGCCCTGGCGGCGCTTCCACTCGGCACGATCGACCAGGGTCACAATCTTTGCCACCACCTCTGAGTCGTAGCCCTTCGCCACGATTTGCGGGTGGTCGAGGCCCTGGACAATCAGCAAATCCAAAATCTCGTCCAACACGTCGTATTCGGGCAAGCTGTCTTGGTCAGTTTGACCCGGCCGAAGCTCCGCACTGGGGGGCTTTTCGATGGAGCTCAGCGGAATGGGGGGAACCTCGCCGCGGAGTCTCGCCTGATCGTTTCGCCACCGGGCCAGCTCCCACACCATCGTCTTGGGGACGTCTTTGATTGGCGCAAAACCGCCGACACTGTCGCCATAGATCGTGGAATACCCCACGGCCAACTCGGACTTGTTGCCCGTGGTGAGTACCAGCTGGTCCTCCATATTGGATATTGACATCAGCACGACCCCGCGGGCGCGGGCCTGGACATTTTCTGCCGCGAGACCTTCCAAGCCCAGTTGGTTATCGAAGGGTGCAACCAAATCAGCGATGGGTTCAACGCGGAAGTTCAATCCCAGGTTCTCGGCAAGCTCCTTCGCGTCATCCTTGGAGTGACCACTCGAGTAGCGACTGGGCAAAGACACTCCGTATACGCGCTCGGGGCCGATGGCATCCGACGCGATGACGGCGCACACGGCCGAATCGATACCCCCGGAGAGGCCCAAAATGACCCCGGGGAAGCCGTTTTTGTCGACGTAGTCGCGGGTGCCGGTCACCAGCGCCCGCCAGACCAGCTCGAGGTCGTCTAGTTCGTCACTCACCACCGGTTGAGCGGCCTCAGTAGTCGATGGTGTCCGGGGTTCCAGGACAATCAACTGCGTGTTTTCGGGAACATCCCACTCCGTCGCTGCGGGGGCAGAAATCGTCACGATCTGAAGGTCTTCGTCAAAAACGGGAAGCCGGGTCAACACGGTGCCCTGCGCATCTACTGCCACCGAATCGCCGTCAAACACCAAGTCGTCTTGACCGCCAACGAGGTTGGTGTACACCACGGCACAGCCCATTTCGGTGGCCCGGCGCTTCACCAGCGGCAATCGCACCTCGTCCTTATCCCGCTCAAACGGAGACGCATTTGGAACCAACAGGACCCCCAACGGCAGCGCCCCCATGGTGGCTACCGGGCCACTTTCTCGCCACAGGTCTTCGCAAATGACGATGCCGCAGTCAATCCCACCGATCCGAGCCACGAGGTAGTCGGAACCGGGGAGGAAGGTGCGGAACTCGTCAAACACGGAGTAGTTGGGCAAGTGGTGTTTGTTGTATCGACCTTTGACGACACCGTGCTGGATCACACTGGCAGAGTTGTGCGCCTGCTGGGGGTGTGCGGGGTTGTATTGGTCGGTGGGCGGGGGGAAGGGGCCATCCGGGTGGCCTAGCACTACGACGAGTTCGCCTAGGCCCCGGGCGTCTAATTCTTGAGCAAACCAGTCAACCGATTCCCGGCAGCGGTTCAAAAAATCATCTCGCAGCGCCAGATCTTCAATGGGGTAACCACTGAGTGCCAATTCGCCGGTCACCATGACGTCCGCGCCCAAATCCCACGCCCGTTGGGCGTCTTCGAGCAGGCGCTGGAGATTGCCCGAGATAAACCCCACAACGGGGTTTGTTTGGGCGATGGCCACCCTCAGTTCCGGCATAACCAGTAGCCTAATAGTGGCCACATCTTCCAAGACTTGAGTGGGGTTGTTCCCGATGGATAAGCAACAAGAATTTGTTCTGCGCACAATCGAAGAGCGCGGAGTGAAATTCATTCGTCTGTGGTTCACCGACGTCGTCGGCACCCTCAAAATGGTGGCCATTGCGCCCGCCGAAGTGGAAGGCGCGTTCGCTGAAGGCCTCGGAATCGATGGTTCGTCCATCCAGGGGTTCACCCGCGCATTCGAGGCCGACGTGTTGGCGCACCCCGACCCCGGCACCTTCCAAATCCTGCCCTGGCGCGGTGAAATCGACCCCACTGCTCGCATGTTCTGCGACATTGCGACTCCGGATGGTGAGCCGGCCGTGTCTGACCCCCGCTATGTGCTCAAGCGCACCCTCCAAAAGGCGGCGGACCGGGGATTCACCTTCTACACCCACCCCGAAATCGAGTTCTATCTTCTAAAGTCCAGCGAACCAGGACCGCACGGCCTCGAGCCCGTGGACAAAGCCGGGTACTTCGATAACGTGCCCGGCGGTACCGCCCACGACTTCCGTCGCCGCGCGGTGAGAATGCTCGAAGACCTGGGCATTTCGGTGGAATTTAGCCACCACGAAGGCGGCCCCGGTCAAAACGAAATCGACCTTCGTTACGCCGACGCGCTCACCATGGCCGACAACATCATGACCTTCCGCACTGTGGTGAAGGAAGTCGCCATCGAACAGGGCGTCTATGCGACGTTCATGCCGAAGCCTTTTGCTGACCATCCCGGTTCGGGCATGCACACCCACCTCTCGCTCTTTGAGGGTGACACCAACGCCTTCTTCGACCAGTCACAGACCTATCAGCTCTCGACCGTGGGCCGACAGTTTGTGGCCGGTTTGCTCACTCACGCCCCCGAGATCACAGCGGTCACCAACCAGTTCGTGAACTCTTATAAGCGACTGTGGGGTGGCCACGAAGCCCCCAACTACATCACTTGGGGTCACAACAACCGCTCGGCGCTCGTCCGCGTGCCGCTGTACAAGCCCGGCAAGGGTCAAAGCGCCCGCATCGAGTACCGCGCCATGGACTCTGCGGCCAACCCCTACCTCGCGTTCGCGCTGCTGCTCGCCGCAGGGCTCAAAGGCATCGAAGAAGGATACGAACTGCCGCCAGAGGCTGAAGACACGGTGTGGGAGCTCAGTAACCAAGAGCGGCGTGCCCTCGGTTACAAAGCTCTCCCCACGAGCCTCGACCACGCGCTGAACGTCATGGAGGAAAGCGAACTCGTCGCTGACACCCTCGGTGAGCAGGTGTTCAACTATGTGCTGCGCAATAAGCGTCTTGAGTGGGAGCAATACCGCGCCCAGGTGACACCGTTCGAACTCGAGTCGAACTTGGAGCTGCTCTAGGTCAGAGAGGGGCTCAACGATGCCTCGCGGTTTAGGCCTGAGTGAACTTGCCCGGCTGGGTTTTGCCGAGCTCACCGAGGCGAGAAATCGTCTCGACCAGCTGGGAATCGATGCGGAGCCATTTGCCGCCGCCGCCCACCCGGATCGAGCGGTGGAGTGGTGGCAACGTTTGCGAGAGGTAAACCCCTCACTCTTTGACACCAATATGGCGTCAGAAGCTGGCCGTGACGCTCTGATTCGACTGGTGGGGGCATCAGAAGGGCTCGCCGAGTTCCTCAAGCGTCGCCCCGAGGTCTGGCGCACTCTTGCCGAGACGGTCTCGGGACCTCGTGATCGTGACGAGGTTGTGGCGCAGTGGCGCGGCGAAATCGCCGGTCTCGACTACGACCAATCTGTTGTTGCCCTCCGTGTTGCCTATCGACGAGAACTCATGCGTCTCGCGCTGTGGGACACGATGCAACATGCCCCGATTGACGCCGTCGATGTTGTGGCACGGGGTCTCGCGGATTTGGCTGATGCGGCAATCGAAGTCGCTATTGATATCGCGAGGGCGCAACTAGGGCTCTCCGAAACAGAGGTCCCGCTCGCCGTTATTGCGATGGGAAAGGCGGGAGCGCGAGAGCTGAACTATCTGAGTGACGTTGATGTGATTTACGTCACGGAAGCAACGGACCCAGAATCGCAGGACACGGTGCTTCACGGCGCGACGGCTCTTGCCCAGTCTCTCCAGCGCATCATCGGCGAGTTTTCGAGCGAACCGGGACTGTGGGAAGTCGATGCCAATCTTCGCCCCGAAGGCAAAGACGGGGCTCTGGTACGCACACTCGATTCACACGTCGCCTATTACCAGCGCTGGGCCAAAGATTGGGAGTTTCAGGCACTCATTAAGGCCCGACCGATGGCGGGCTCGATGGAGTTGGGTGCTCGCTACCGTCAGGCTCTGGAGCCCCTCATTTGGGCCGCGTCGACCAGGCAGGGTTTTGTGGAGCAGGTGCAGCGCATGCGCGAGCGCGTGACCGAACACATTCCCGCCGATGAAGTGGACATTCAGCTCAAACTGGGTCCGGGCGGTTTGCGCGATGTGGAATTCACGATTCAATTACTCCAGCTCGTCCACGGAGGAGCAGACCCAGACGTACGCGTGGCAGACACATTGGGAGCCTTGCGCGCCCTTGCCTCCAAAGGCTACGTAGGGCGCCCCGAAGCGGCCGAGTTTGACCGGGCGTATCGTCTTCTTCGCACGCTGGAACACCGACTCCAATTACGCCACCTCAAGCGCACTCACTTGATGCCGCGTGACGAAGAAGACCTTCGGATTTTGGCCCGTGCGTCAAAAATCGCGGAGAACGCTGAGTCGCTGGTGGAACGCTGGAGGGAAACTCAGCGCCAAGTGCGAAGCCTGCACGAGAAGCTGTTTTATCGCCCGCTTCTTCAGGCGATTGCCGGTTTGGGGACCGACGAGGGCGTCGAACTCACCAGCGAACAGGCTGCGGACCGTCTTCGGGCGACCGGTTTTGTCGACCCTGAGGGCGCCATCAACCACATCACCGCGCTCACCCAGGGTGTTTCCCGTCGCGCCCAAATCCAACGCAACCTTCTCCCAGTCATTTTGCGGTGGCTCGCCGATGGCACCGACCCCGACCGGGGTTTGCTGGCATTTCGGCGTCTCAGTGACAACCTGGGGGAGTCGAACTGGTTTTTGCGCATGTTGCGCGACTCATCAGGGGCAGCGCAGCGCCTCACCCGTGTGCTCGCCACCAGTGGGTATGTGGGAGCACTACTCGAGCGTGTTCCTGACGGCGCCGGGTGGCTCGATAACCCGGATGACCTCGTTCCTCGGGAGAGGGAAACACTCCTGGGTGAGGTGGCGTCCATTGCCGAGCGATATCAAGACGATGTCGACAGCGGCGCCAATGCGCTGCGACAGCTACGCAGACGAGAGCTACTGCGACTTGCGATGGCCAGCATCGTGGGAGAGATTGAGACGATTCCGCTGGGCAAGGCCCTCACCGAATTGACCGAGGTTTATTTAGAAGGCGCGTGGCGCCTCGCAGCCGCCGCAATGGAAGGCGTCGATTTTGCGATCATTGCGATGGGCAGGTTCGGCGGGGGTGAACTGGGATTCGCCTCTGATGCCGACGTGGTGTACGTCGTGCGCGACGGGGGTGCGGGCGATGACACCCACAATCGCGGAATCGAGCTCGTGCGGGAAATCACCCGCATCACCGAAGACGTCCTCTTTCCCTTCGAATTGGATGCGGGATTGCGCCCAGAAGGAAAAAACGGGCCCATGGTGCGCAGTCTCGATGCCTACCAGGCTTACTACGACCGCTGGGCGCTGAGCTGGGAAGCCCAGGCACTCCTGCGCGCGCGGGATGTCGTGGGGGACGAGTCACTCCGCACTGACTTCATGGTGATGGCGAATAGCATTCGCTACCCCGATGCTTTTCCCCCTGACGCTCTGCGAGAAATCAGGCGTATCAAGGCCCGGGTCGAATCGGAGCGGCTGCCGCAGGGCGCCGACCCCACACGCCACGTGAAGTTGGGGCGGGGTTCACTAAGTGATGTGGAGTGGCTCGTGCAATTACTCCAACTGCGCTACGCCGGACAACACGAGAGCCTGCGCCGAGCCGACACCCTAGGAACCCTCCAGGCAATGGCTGAGGAAGGTATTGTGCCACAAGCCGATGTGACGGTTCTTAGTAATGCGTGGCTTCTCTCATCTGAGCTTCGAAACGCCCTCACGCTCTTTCGAGTGGCCCCCGATGTTCTGCCCGTAGATCGGCACGTGCTGGAGGGTGCGGCGCGATTGATGGGCTATCCGCCGCGTAGTGCGAGCCGGTTAGAAGAGCACTATTTGCGCACTACCCGCTTGTCGAGGCAAGCATTCGAGCGCCACTTCTTCGAATAACAACAAACGGGGCGGTCCGAAGACCGCCCCGCTGTCAGGTGTTGGTTAGACGCTGTAGTACATCTCGTACTCGAACGGGTGCGGACGCTGTGCGTAGGGCAGCAACTCCGCCTCGCGCTTGTAGTCGATCCACGCGCCGATGAGGTCCTCGGTGAACACGCCACCCTGGGTGAGGAACTCGTGGTCGTTCTCGAGTGCCACCAGGGCCTCTTCGAGGCTGCCGGGGACCTGAGGAATGCCCTTGGCCTCTTCCGGTGGCAGTTCGTAGAGGTCCTTATCGACGGGCTCGTGCGGCTCAATCTTGTTCACGATTCCATCCAGACCGGCCATCATTTGAGCGGCGAAGGCGAGGTAGGGGTTACCCGAGGAGTCCGGAGCGCGGAATTCGATGCGCTTCGCCTTCGGGTTGGTTCCGGTGATCGGGATACGAATCGCAGCCGAGCGGTTACCGGCCGAGTAGACCAGGTTCACCGGCGCTTCGAAGCCCTTGACCAGACGACGGTAGGAGTTGATGGTCGGGTTGGTGAAGGCCAACACGGCGGGAGCGTGCTTGAGCAGACCACCGATGTACCAGCGGGCGATGTCGGAGAGACCTCCGTAGCCAGCCTCGTCGTAAAACAGCGGCTTGCCGTCGTTCCACAGCGACTGGTGGGTGTGCATACCCGAACCGTTGTCGCTGAAGAGTGGCTTCGGCATGAAGGTTGCGGTCTTGCCCCACTGCTCGGCGGTGTTCTTGACGATGTACTTGAACGTCAAGATGTCGTCAGCCGA
>Ga0255779_1004667_pt1 | contig 13103 bp, 11 predicted proteins | sample 011ome_21_FD_179977 | JGI IMG/M metagenome (GOLD analysis project Ga0255779, IMG submission 179977) | Coastal salt marsh microbial communities from the Groves Creek Marsh, Skidaway Island, Georgia - 011508AT metaG (version 2) | ecosystem: Environmental > Aquatic > Marine > Intertidal zone > Salt...
TCTTTGCTCGGGCTACCAGTTTCGTTTTGGTGCCGATACCAAGTTTGTTTCCATCGATGAGGGATTGGAATTAAGTGAGGGTTCCATCATGGTCCGTTCCCGGAAAATTAATAACTCCTTTAAAATATCTGGCCCGGAAGCTGAAGTGCGGCTCAATGGTGCCGGTTGTTTTTTGGTCGAGGTGGAGACCAATGGTGGACTCAAGGTGGTCACCGTTCTCGGTAGGCTTGATGCAGTGGACCTTTCATCCCAAGAGGCGTTTGAAGTTTTACCCGGGGAGCTGGTATTCATAATGCCCGGCGGACGGGGTTTTGGAGAAAAGGTAAATGTGAACCTGCAGAAGCTGATTGCTAGTTCCTACCTGTTGTCGGGCTTTCCCAATAATTCTTCTTTCGACAGTTCCCTCAAAAGCGTGGCACTGGCCCAGTCAGAATCCATCGGGGTAACCTACCGTGCGGAAGTGGGGGATGCGAAATCCTCGGATAGCTTTGAAGTGCTTCCCACTGGAGATAAACCTGACCTGAACACAACCATTCAGTTGGAGGCATCTTCGGAGGGCTCTCTTTCCAACAAAAGTTCTTACACGATACCATCGGCTGATCCGCTGGGGGAACTGCTGGGCCGTTCTCCCAAAAGAATGGTCGTGAACCCTCCCAGCCTTGCTGAGCCCGAAGATGTTCCATCCTCACCTGAACCTGAAAATGTAGCTTCGCCCAGGCCTTTTCCAAGCCGTTTGTTACGAAAATAGTCGTTTAATCCAAAATATACTTACTTCACTTCTATGAATTTAATGATTACTTCACCGATGATTCTCGCCTCCGGAGGTGGCCATGATTATCTCTACGGATTGTTCTTCTTGATTGTTGCCCTGGTCATTGGTGCTGCGACCCGGCACTTCCTCCAGAAAATTCCTTTGCCTTTCACGGTGCTCTTACTTCTGATCGGGTTGGCCATGGGTGCACTTAACCGTGCGTATGGTCCTCACGGTGGTCATGGGCATGAAGCTGATCACACCGAGCATGCAACTGGGCTTTGGGCGAAATTTATTGATACCTTAAGCGGTGCTATCACCTGGGGAGGTAACCTCGATGGACACCTGATTCTTTATGTGTTTCTTCCCATTCTTATTTTCGAAGCCGGCTTTGCATTGGATGTTCATACTTTTAAAAAGTCATTCCTGAATGCTTTTTATTTAGCCGGTCCCGGGATTGTTACCGCCACGGTGATGACCGGAGTTGCCTTTTTTGGTTTGGTCCAATTTTTTGGGGACGAGGGAGGCGTTCTTTCCGAATGGAATACGGAAGCGGGGGCCTTTATATGGCTGGCATCTATGTTGTTTGGGGCGGTGGTGAGTGCCACCGACCCGGTGGCGGTGGTGGCTTTGCTCAAAGAATTGGGGGCCAGTAAAAAACTGGGTACCCTGATTGAGGGAGAGTCCTTACTCAATGATGGTACGGCTATCGTTGCCTTTGTCTTGTTAATCGGGGTGGTCACCGGGGCTGAGGCATTTACCGGAACTGGTAGCTTCCTTGGGTCTGCGGCCATTGGCTTTGGGCAAATTGGGGCTGCGGGTGGATTGATCGGCGTGCTTCTTGGCTTGATTGCGATTCTGTGGGTACGAAAGGTGTTTAATGATCCGATGATTGAAATCACGGTGGTGTTGGTTACATCCTACGCAGTCTTTTTCATCTGCGAGCATTTCTTTCATGTTTCCGGAGTTTTGGGACTGGTTGCCTTGGGGATCGTAATGGCAGGTATCGGCCGGACGCGGATAAGCCCGGAGGTAGAGCATTTCATGCATGAGTTCTGGGAATTGATCGCGTTTGTGGCCAATGTTATCATCTTTATTGTGGTCGGGGTGGTGATTGCCCAAAACGCAAACCCTACGGGCATGGATTTTGTAATTCTTGGTCTGGTTTATGTGGCCATCCACCTGGTCAGGGCGATCAATATGGGTACATTTTATCCGCTGATGAAAAAAGCCGGATACGGACTTCCCGGCAAAGACGCGGTCGTTGTTTGGTGGGGCGCCCTTCGGGGTGCTATCGGGTTGGCTCTTGCCCTGGTGGTTTACACCGAACAATTTAGGTATGAATTTACCGTCTCTGATGGTGGTTCTGGCTATGAGGCCGCCACTACCTCCGCCTTTGTTGTTGATAAGAGCCAGGCCAGTCTCCTGGGAGCCAATAAAGATGTCAATTTGTACCAGGGCACTTCCATTGCCCATGCTGAAGTCGAAGTAAGCAAGGGTAAAGTAGTGGGCATATCTCAAAGCTCGGAACGGGCGGTGAGGAGCCTCGGTGATAAGACATCCCAGGAAGCGGCCATGTTGCGTGAACAGATCGCGAGTGGTGATAAGGTGGTGATGATTCTGGGCGAGGGGAGGGGTGCCATGGCCCAAGCTTCACTGGTTGGAATTTCTGCCCGGGTTAGGGATCAGTTTTTGTTTCTTATTTCCGGTATTGTGCTCCTGACCCTCCTGGTCAATGCCACAACTGTGGGACCCTTGGTCAATGCTTTAGGACTTACCAAACTGCCCGCAGTGAAAAAATTAATGTTTTCCAATGCCTCCGGAAATGTGGCGGAGGGTTGTGAAAATGAAATGGAACTCCTTAAAGATGACCGTTTCTTAAGTGGAGCCAATTGGGGCCTTGTCCGGAAATATCTCCCCGATCCCGTGGCCTACCCCTTAACGGCTGATGAAATGGCGGAGATGGACACCCTTGCGGAAACCCGGAGAAGGTTGCTTGAGCGTGAGAGAAGTAGCTACTGGGCTCAGTTTCGATCCGGCTTGTTGAGTGCTCGTGCGGTTGCCACCCTAGATAATAACTTGAGTGAATTCCTTGATCTTCAGGGAAAAGTGCCCATGACGGACCGCGACTATTTGGATAAGGTTTGTGGGGTAAGTAAGCTCACCGAAGCCATTCGTGATGTTCCTTTTATCAAGGGCCATTTTACTGACAAAATATCGGTGAGTTACGATGCGGCCAAAGCCTTTGTTGTGGCCCAGCAGGATATGGCCAAGATGGTGGATACCCTGGTCAAGGAGCTGGATGATTCCGGCGATCAGGATAAGCTGGGTAAGGCTTCCCGCCTTCTCAAGGATGAGATTCGTCAAAACCGCCTTCGGGGATTGGAGTACATCCGCAACATGCACGAGAACTATCCTGAAGCCACGGTGGGTATCGAAACCAAGGATGCCATCCGTTCGGTGCTCAATCACGAGCGCAACACCATTAAGAAGCTTAAGTCTGATGGGATGCTGGAGGCGGATGAAGCAAGTCGTATGATCACGGCGGTGGAAGAAAGAATGAAGGAGGTCATGGAAAGTTCCCTGGAACTCCGTCTTCCTGAGCCGGAAGAAGTGTTACGGGAAGTTACCTGGCTTAAAGGTATGCCGGAAGCGTTAATAGGAAAAATTGTGGCTGCTTCCGAGCCCCGTGCCTACAACTCCGGAGACACCGTGATGAAGCAGGGAGATGACGGAGACGGTATGATTGTGATTACCCGCGGCAGTGTGAAAGTATCCATCGGGGATTTAGTGGTGGATATTATGGGCCGTGGTGCGGTCATTGGAGAAATGGCCGTATTGGGAGGTATTCCCCGAACCGCTAATGTGGTGGCCGACTCCTCGGTTACTGCCTTGTGGCTTACCACGGAGTCGATGCAGGCGATTATGGCCGAATCCCCTGAACTTTCCGGTAGCCTGTGGAAGACAGCTGGTATGAGATTTGCCGAAAACCTTTTAGGTACGAAAGACCCCTACAATGGATGGGATCAAATGCGCTTACGCCGATGGTTGAATGAGGGGGATGTCACCGCCCCAACCGATGGAGAAAATGTAAACCTCTATGGGCAGACCGCGATATTAATTGCGGGTAAGGCAAAAGTAAGTGGCCAGGAGGAATTGATATCCGCACCTGCCCATTTGGATTTCCCTGAAGCTGTTTTTTCAGATAACGCCAAGGTCTTCATTCGAAATACCTAATTCCAAAAGGTGGCGGAGAGGGCGGGATTCGAACCCGCGGTACCTTGCGGTACACAGCATTTCCAATGCTGCACAATCGGCCACTCTGTCACCTCTCCAGCTAGCAAAGTAAGCTACATTTTAATGTCTTTGCTTCTGCTTATCGTCAACGCTCAAAATTAAAAATAAAATTCTCTGGTTTTGAAAAAGTAATTTTTTCAAGCTCGAAGGTCTTTTGGTGTTTGCCTGTCCATTCAGATTAGTTAGAAAGATTTGCAATGATTGCCAACGAAGTCGCATACAACGGTAAAGTGGAGGGTGATGTCATTGTGACCAAAGCCGACGCCGTTATCAACTGGATCCGTAAACACTCGGTTTGGCCCATGCCAATGGGTTTGGCCTGTTGTGCTATTGAATTGATGGCATCGGCTGCCTCTCGCTATGATATCTCCCGTTTCGGTATGGAGGTTATGAGATTTTCACCGCGTCAGTCCGATTGTATGATCGTGGCCGGTACCGTAACTTATAAAATGGCTGAAGTAGTCCGTAGGATTTATGACCAAATGGGAGATCCCAAATGGGTGGTTGCCATGGGGGCCTGTGCTTCCACCGGTGGAATGTACAGGTCTTATGCTGTGATGCAGGGAGTCGATACCATTGTCCCGGTGGATGTCTATGTCAGTGGATGCCCTCCACGGCCAGAGGCTTTACTGGATGCGATGATGAAGTTGCAGGACAAAATTGGAAATGAGTCTTCGGTTAAGAACTTAAAAAAGAAACCACCTGTGGTTGCAGGATAATTTTTCCATGATTGATCAAGATTTTACGGATGGCTTGCTTGATAAGCATGATTATCTAGCCGAAATATCCCACGCTGACTGCCTTACTCTTTCCTGCAAGCCTGCCCACTGGGTTGCGTTTGCAAAGTATCTCTGCCAGGAGGAAACATTTGATCTCCTGGTTGATCTGACTGCGATTGACCAGGGAGATACTGCCGATATCCGTTTTGAGGTGGTTGCCCATTTTTATTCCCGGGTTCATCATGATTACCTGAGAGTGCATATTGATTGCCTGGACAACGATAAACCGGAGGTTGATTCGATTGCATCCATCTACCCTGCAGCTGACTGGCATGAGCGTGAGGCTTTTGATATGTTTGGGATAATCTTTTCCGGGCACCCCAACCTAAAACGTATCTTAATGTGGGATGAATATCCCTATCATCCTCTGCGAAAGGAATTCCCTCTTGCAGGTATAGACACCCCGCTGCCTGCTCCGGATGTGGTGGAAGCAACGGATGCATCGGTGGAACCCGCTCCCATGATGGGTGGACCTTTTGTTTCACCTGGCAGTGGACCCATGAGCGATGCGGAGCCCCGGGCCAAAGACGAGAGTTGGACCGAAGAAACTGAAAAGCCTGTATGAGCACAACAACTAAAGAAATTTCAATCGGTGATGTGGCTGCCCGGCAGGCTGCTGGAGTGAGTCAAATGGAAGGCGAGGAAAGAATGGCCCTGAATGTCGGCCCCTCTCACCCAACCACTCACGGTGTCCTGCGCTTAATCATGGAACTCAATGGTGACATGATTGAAAAATGTGAGCCTGTGCTTGGTTATTTGCACCGTGGAGATGAGAAAATTGCCGAAAATATGACATACAACCAGTTTGTCCCTTACACGGACCGGCTGGATTACCTGTCTCCATTGGCAAATAATGTGGCCTACGCCATCTCAGTGGAAAAGCTTGCGGAATTGGAAATCCCCGAAAGGTGCCAAGCCATCCGTGTACTGGTTTGCGAGCTTGCCCGAATCTCCAGCCACCTGCTTGGTATGGGTGTGTTTGGTATGGATGCAGGGGCTTGGACACCTTTTATGTATACCTTCACCGAACGGGAAAAGTTGTACACCCTTTTTGAAGAGCTTACCGGGGCCCGTTTTACCACCAGTTACACCCGGATCGGGGGCGTTGCCCGGGATATCCCTGATGGCTGGCTGAAAAAAGTGTCTAAGTTTTGTGACGAGCTACCCAAAGCAATCGACGAGGTGGAGAAATTGCTGACCCGAAACCGTATTTTCATCGACCGAACCGAGGGAATCGGTGAGATATCCAAGGAAGATGCCTTGGCTTATGGCATGACTGGGCCCAATCTCCGCGCATCTGGTGTTGATTTGGACCTGCGAAAAGACAAGCCTTACTCCGGGTATGAACAGTACGATTTTGATGTGCCTATCGGCACTCGTGGCGATTGTTATGACCGTTATTTAGTAAGGATTGAAGAGGTCAGGCAAAGCATCCGGATCGTCAATCAAGTAATCAAGAACTTTCCCTCCGGGGCGTGGTACGCAGAGGACGCCAAGAAAATATTCGCTCCACCTAAAGAGAAAATTCTCAACAGCATGGAAGAGCTGATCCAAAACTTTATGATTGTTACCGAAGGCCCCCAAATGCCTTCAGGTGAAGTATACTTTGAAGCTGAGAACCCCAAGGGTGCCCTTGGCTTTTACATCGTATCCAAGGGGGGCGGCGTTCCTTACCGCCTGAAAATTCGGGCCCCAAGCTTTTGTAACCTGAGCATTCTTGACAAACTGGCTCCCGGGCATCTTCTTTCTGATATTACTGTCATTCTTGGCAGCCTGGACTTCGTAATGGGCGAGTGTGACCGATAAGATAAATTGAACATGAAGCTTTCTGAAGAGACCATACAAAAAATCGATGCGTTAATTCCTAAGTATCCGGAAAAACGCAGTGCGGCTTTAATGATTATTCACCTCGTACAGGATGAACTGGGTGCAATTGATTTGGAAGCCTGTGAGTGGATTGCGGAGAAATTAGAATTGCAGCCCATCAATATACAGGAACTGATTACTTTTTACCCCATGCTTCGAGAAAAGCCCTGGGGGAAGAAACACATCCGGGTTTGCCGAACCCTTCCTTGTGCACTTCGTGGTTCCTACGCCACCTGTCAGGCCTTGGAGAAAAAACTGGGAGTCAAAGAAGGGCATGTTCGGGAAGACGGGGAATATTCCATCGAGTTTATGGAATGCTTAGCCGACTGCGGGGAGGGCCCCGTGGTTATGGTCGATGAAGAAACCTATGAAAACATAGATTCTGATAAAGCCGAAGAATTGGCGGACCTTTTGACAAGCGGAAAGCTTGAGAAATCCAAAAAATTTATCAGTTACGAGAATGCCCTTGTCGAGGAACCTGTGCAAAAAGCAACCTCTTCATCCAAATCTTCCAAGTAATGATCAAGAAAAACACGCCTAAAGAAAGAAGGATTATTCTTAAAAATGCGGATGATCCTCACTACTCCAACAAGATTGGCTGCTACCTCCGTGAAGGAGGTTATTCGATGCTCAAGAAGTCTTTTAAAATGAAGCCGGAGGAGATCGGGGAGGAAGTTCTGAAGTCTGGGGTTCGTGGCCGGGGAGGTGCTGGTTTTCCTGCCGGTATGAAATGGAAGTTTTTAGACAGGAAGTCGGGAAAACCCATTTATTTAATCTGCAATGCCGATGAATCCGAACCGGGAACCTTTAAAGACCGACAAATTATCCACAAAGACCCTCACCAGTTAATTGAGGGTATGATGATTGCGGCCTATGCCATTCAGGCCAAGCAGGCTTTTATATACATCCGGGCCGAATTTTTCGAAGGGGCCCGTATTTTGGAAACTGCGATTGCCGAGGCCAAAGCCAAAGGCTTTTGTGGAGATCATATTCTTGGTGGTGATTTTTCCTGTGACCTGGTGGTCCATCGAGGAGCAGGGGCCTACATCTGTGGGGAAGAAACTGGCCTGATTGAATCCCTTGAAGGTAAACGCCCAAATCCCCGGATTAAGCCTCCTTATTTTCCTGCTGTTCTTGGTCTTTACCAATGCCCGACCATTGTAAACAATGTGGAAACACTTTGCAATGTGAAGCACATCATGGAGATGGGAGGGGAAGCGTTTTCGAAAATTGGTAAACCAAACAACACCGGTACCCGAATATGGTGTGTGTCGGGTCAGGTTAAAAAACCAGGTTATTATGAATTTGAGTGCGGTGCCTTAACCCTTGGTGAGATGATTTATGATGTGTGCGGCGGGCTGCTTCCGGGTCGTTCTTTGCAGGCAGTAATCCCCGGTGGATCTTCCTCGAAAATACTCCGGGCTGATGAAAGGTTTTCGGGAAAACTTAAGGACGGTACTGAATTTGACTGGGGGGTAGAAGATATTCCTCTTGATTTTGATGGACCTATGGCTGCAGGCACCATGTCTGGATCCGGTGGAATTATTGTGATGGATGACACCGTTGATATGGTCGAAGCGATGGCCAATATTAATGCCTTTTATGCCCACGAGTCATGCGGGCAGTGCACGCCATGCCGGGAAGGTTCTTTGTGGATGCGCAAGATCACTCAGCGTATGTGTGATGGGGGAGCCAGGGAAGAGGATGCCGATTTGCTTTTGTCCGTCGCCAATCAAATTGAAGGGCGCACCATTTGTGCGTTTGGGGAAGCAGCGGCTTGGCCAACCCAAAGTTTTATTGCCAAATTCCGTGACCATTTTGTGGATAAAGCCAAGAATCCGGAACGTAAAAAATCCTCTCTACAGCTCATTTAATTATGATTTCCAAGAAGAACAGTAAAGGAATACCGATTGTTTTAGACGGTAAAGAAGTGGAGGTGCCAGAAGGCATAAACCTTGTGGATGCTGCCGCTCTTCACGGTAAGGAAATACCACATTATTGTTATCACCCGCAACTGAGTGTGGCTGGAAACTGCCGGATGTGCCTGATCGAGATGGGTACTCCCATGAGAAACCGCGAAACCGGAGAGGCGATTTTAGAGGAAGATGGAAGCCCTAAGATTGGATGGGTTCCCAAACCGGTGATTGGTTGTGCGACCAATGTATCGCCGGGTATGCATGTCAAAACGGAATCTGAAAAAGTTTTGGATTGCCGGGAAGGTATCATGGAATTTCTCCTGGTCAACCACCCCTTGGACTGCCCCATATGTGACCAGGCAGGGGAGTGCCGGTTGCAAGAGTTTGCCACTGATTATGGCCGTGGTTACAGTCGATTTGTTGAGCGCAAAAATGTAAAACCAAAGAGAACCCGACTGGGACCGAGGGTCACATTGGATGATGAGCGTTGTATTCTTTGTTCCCGTTGTATCCGTTTTTGTCAGGAGGTGCCCAAAGACGATGTGCTGGGCTTTGTAGACCGTGGTAGTTTTTCAACCCTTACCTGTTTCCCAGGGCGCGAACTGGATAACAATTATTCCCTTAACACGGTGGACCTTTGCCCGGTTGGGGCTTTGACGAGTTCCGACTTTCGTTTTAAAATGAGGGTTTGGTTCCTCAAAGATACAGATAGCATCTGCCCGGAAAGCAGTGCTGGATGTAACACCGTGGTATCCAGTCGCGAAGGTGAACTTTTTAGGATTATCCCCCGTAGGAATGACTTGGTTAATGATAGTTGGATGCCTGACAGTGGGCGGGTGCTTTATAAGTCGGTTAAAGCTGAAAATAGAATCCTCTCAGCTAAGGTTAACCAGGAAACCTGCACTACAGATCAAGCCATCCAGGAAGCGGTGCGTTTACTGAAGGGCAAAAATATTGCTGTGGTCGGCTCCTGCAAATCCAGCCTCGAAGAACAGTTTTTACTCACCCTAATTTCTAAAAAGACCAAGGCGAAAAATTTTATCCGTGGTCACTTTGGTGAGGATGATGGTATTTTATTATCTGCAGATCGCACCCCTAACCTTCGCGGTGCATTGATTTCAGGGTTCACCCAAAAATATCCTCAGGATCATTTACTCCCATTATCCCAATCCCTGGGGAAAAAACAAGTGGAGGCACTGCTTGTGATGGATGAGGATTTAGAGTCATCTCAAGTGGACGCAGCTAATTTGGACGGTATCCCCATCGTCTTTATCGGAACCCAGTCCAATTCCACAAGTTCCCGGGCTTCGGTGGTCTTACCCGGTCTTACATCGTTTGAAAAGTCTGGAACCTTTGTGAACCGTGGCTTTTACGCCCAATCCTTTCGCCAAGCTGTGCCGGGACCGGCTGGTGTTCTGCCTGACTTAACCATTTTATCCCGTTTACACCGTGAGCTTACGGAAGAGGAGGAGATTGCTCCCGATCTAAATTCGATTTGGAACAAAATGAGTGGTGTTCGCGATTCTGTACTTAAAGGTATTTCGCTCAAGGATGTCCGCAAAGACGCTGTCCTTATTGATAGTTCCAAATGGGAGGATCTTCCCTTTGTTGAAGCGAAGGCTTTGCATTTTGAACCAGTGAATAAGGTAGAAGTATAGTACCATGGAAATTTGGAACTCTTTAGAACTTTGGCAAATCGTGGTGGTGAAGGTCATCTTTGCCCTGATGATGATCGGAGCGGTGATGACCATGGCCGGGTATTCCGTTCTCGCGGAACGAAAAGTGAGTGCGTGGATGCAGGGTCGTGTGGGGCCAAACCGTACGGTTCTTCCCTTTGTCGGGCATATCCCCCTGATAGGGCCCTTCCTTAAAGGACTCGGAATGTTTCAACCTTTGGCTGATGGCTTAAAGTTTTTGTTTAAGGAAGAAATTGTCCCGGGTCATGTAAATAAGTTGTATTATTACCTCGCCCCGATCATTGCCCTGGTCCCAGCGTTGACGACCATGACGGTTTTACCCTTTGGGGAGTTTTTTACCGACACAGGTGAGCGGATACCGTTGATGCTTGCTGACTTGGAAGTGGGAATTCTTTTTATCTTGGCGGTTTCCTCTCTCGGTGTTTATGGCATTGTACTGGCTGGTTGGTCTTCGAACAGTAAATATCCCTTTCTCGGTGGGATTCGCTCCTCGGCCCAGATGATTTCATATGAGCTCGCCATGGGGCTATCCCTGTTGCCCATATTTCTATGGGTGAGCAAGCCTGGCATTGATGTTGCCGCTCTTAGTCTCGTTGACATTGTAAACTCCCAAGACCAATCCCTTTGGCTTGTTTTTGTACAGCCTGTTTCTGCCCTCATCTTTATGATAGCTTTGTTTGCGGAGACCAATCGTTTACCTTTTGATATGCCGGAATCTGAAACCGACCTGGTCGGCGGTTTCCACACGGAGTACGGTAGTTTTAAATTCGGTATTTTCTTTGTCGCAGAGTACGCTCATATCGTCATCGGTTCAGCTATTTTCACGACCATCTTCTTGGGTGGTTGGCATTTTTTACCTTGGGTTGCGGACCCATGGCCCAGTAACTGGATTGGTTCTATCATTGGAGTCATTTGGTTCCTAACCAAAACCGTTGGCTTAATTTTCTTCTTCATCTGGATTCGCTGGACCCTCCCTCGCTTCCGATATGATCAAGTCATGAGCCTGGGCTGGACCAAGCTTTTGCCTTTGGCTTTAGCAAATCTTTTGTTTTACATCATTTTAGTAACCTGGCTGGATCAACCGGCTTCCTGATCGGACTTATTCCATGGCAAAGACAATCGTTCTTGAACGCAAACCGTTATCCTTATCTGAGCGCACCTATTTGCCTCAGATAGCCACTGGCTTGAAAACCACTTTTTCTAACATGTTTAAGAAAAAAGTGACTCTTCAGTACCCTGAAGAAAGGCCGGTGATTCCCCAGAATTACCGGGGTGTACCCACCTTGGTAAAAGACCCGAACAACCGGGAAAAGTGTGTGTCCTGCCAACTGTGTGAGTTTGTTTGCCCACCCAAGGCCATACGGATCACTCCCGGTGAAGTACCGGAGGATGATGCGGAGCGGGAGCATGTGGAAAAAGCACCCAAGGAGTTTGAAATCAATATGCTCCGTTGTATCTACTGCGGATATTGTCAGGAAGTTTGCCCCGAGGAGGCGATTTTCTTACAACAGGAATATTCCACTTCCGGGTACTCCCGGGAGGAGATGATCAACAATAAAGAAAAGCTCTATGAGTTGGGTGGAGTCATGCCTGATAAACATTACAAGTGGGATAAAAAGAAAAAAGCGGAGCAGGAGGGAAATTCTCACTGATCTTACTTTTTGGTGTTGAGACTTTTCCACCTTTAAGGCTTATATATTCCGAGTCGTTAATCTCGCTTGTCCTACCAAACTATCATTTGTGAACCTAGTTGATTTTCTATTTTTAGTTTTTGCCACTTTAGCTGTAGGTGGTGGGGTTTTAATGATTTTTTCTCGCCATCCCGTTTCTGCCGCTATGTTCATGATTGTTTCCATGGTTAGTGTGGCCGGTTTATTTGTGCTCTTGGAATCTTTCTTCTTAGCGATTTTGCAAGTCTTAGTGTACGCAGGGGCTGTGATGGTGTTATTTCTCTTTATTATCATGCTTTTGGATGTGGGGCCGGAGGGTGCCAAAAGTTCAAAAGTGAAGCTCTTATCCGGTCTGGCTGGGGTTGTTTGCTTCGGCATATTGATGGTGCTTTCCTTAATTTTGGTTCTCGACTCAGGGCCTGCTTGCAGTAGCTGCTCCGTGTGGCCCTCCTTGGACGAGAAAAATTTGGTGTTAGGAGAGAGTCTCGTTTTCTCCACCAGCGTTAAAAGCTTTGGCTTTGGTCTCTTTTCGAAATACATGCTCCCCATCCAAGTGGCCGGCTTTTTGCTCCTTGCAGCCATGGTTGGGGTCATCATTTTGAGTAAAAAATATGTGGGTGAGCAAAACCCCAGCTGATTGATGGAAAGTATAACACCGCAGTATTTCCTGATCCTTGCATTCTTACTTTTTGGAGTGGGCTTTCTTGGGGTTATTATCCGTCGCAATCTCTTGATTGTTTTGATGTCTTTAGAACTCATGCTCAATGGGGTCAATATTGCCTTGGTTACCTTCTCCCGGGTCGGTCTTAACTTGGACGGTAGTCTTTTTGTGTTTTTCATTATGACTGTGGCGGCAGCAGAGGTCGCCGTGGGGCTTGCTTTGCTGGTGGCTCTTTACAAAAAACGGAAAAGTATCTTCTCGGAAGATGCTACCTTACTGCATAACTGAACCCATGGAATCGGTAATTCTCAGCGTTCTCTTACTTCCTTTGTTATCGTCTTTGGTCACCTTACTTTTTCTGCGTAAAAATGGGAATGTTGCCTCTCTTTTATCGGTGGCCACTGCCGGAGGAATTTTAGTTTTTTCCCTCTACATCATTTTTCAAACCGGTGACTCAGTATTTGCC
>Ga0255779_1004697_pt1 | contig 13038 bp, 16 predicted proteins | sample 011ome_21_FD_179977 | JGI IMG/M metagenome (GOLD analysis project Ga0255779, IMG submission 179977) | Coastal salt marsh microbial communities from the Groves Creek Marsh, Skidaway Island, Georgia - 011508AT metaG (version 2) | ecosystem: Environmental > Aquatic > Marine > Intertidal zone > Salt...
TGTCCTGCATGTAGTAAATCAAATGTACTACAAGTAAATCCTACTTTCATTTCATTTGTCCTGCTAACTGTTTTAACATTTCAATAAGTTCTTCAATAGTATTTAGATCATCGGCATTATCAGTGTCGATTTCTACTTCTACTTTTATTTTCATCTTAGTCTCCGAAGTCAAACAAACTACTAAAGGTATTGTGTCGTTTTGTATCTTCTAACGGATAGTTCAACACACCAATTAAGTTGTCTAACTTATTATCAATAATTGTTTCTGCCATTGCTGAATCATCAAACGGAAGTTCTTTGAACCAGTCAGGCATACGCAATTCGTCTGTTGGATACGCAACACTTGTGTATCCTAGTGGGTTCTGCTTGAGCTTACAAACGATAACTTTCATACCGTCTACAATCTCTTGCGAATATTTGTCACCGTTCATGCGCTTTAGTGTATTCCAATTAATACTTGCTCGCACGTGACCAGGCATGTTTGCTTTACCTTGCTTTTGCTCTAGTCGTTGATAGTGTCCGATCTTGTTTGCACGTTTAGGCGAACCCTTCTCCCAACCTGGTCGCTCGTTAAACTCAATACGGAATTGTGTAATACGCTCAAGAATATCCTCTTGCGGCTTGTCTGTAAGTACCATAAGCAATAGCTCGCTTAAGAATTCTTGCATAAACACAGGAGTATCTGAACGGCGCAAGTCTAAGCCCATAGCCTTAACTTTACCTGGCTTACCATCTACATCTGAGCGAAAGCCTTCTGTGTCATACACTAATGCCGCATAACGTTTCTTAGTAATAAATAGTCCGCTTTCTGCAACAATCTCTCGACCAGCCGCAATAACTGCACTGCGACTTTTTGGACAATGGAATGCTTTTGCCATCATATCTGGAAAAGTTGCGTTAGCTGCTTCTGATACTTGATCATACAGCGTAATAACATTCTCTTTAGTCCAAGGAATATTACCTGCTTTAATTTCATGCTTTAGCGTAGGCCAAGCACTAAAGTATACAGAGTCAGTATCACCGTAAATAACTGCTTCACCTACGTGATCGTATTCTCCAGTAATAACTTTATTGACTTCTGCACTCATATGTTTAACAATCGTACGGCCAGTAAGAGTGGTAGACTGACCAATACGCTTATCGAAAAATCTGCAACCAGGGTTAAGAATAGCACCATATAATGAGTTCAAGTTAATTTTCTTTACGAGCTGACGTTTGTCCCAATACTCGATTTCTGCTTTGTTTCCTGCTTCTTTTGCTTTCTTAAGCATCTTCTGCAACTCTTTACGCTCACTATACCAACGCTTTAGAATACCAGGAATAACGCCTTCAAACTGTTGTGTAAAGATTGTACCGTTGGAACTAAGCATCCACGGTTGATTACTATCAAAGATTAATTTATAAATTTCAGCGCCTGAAAGTATATCTGACCTTCCATCTTCCCAGTCAATTGTTAGAGAAATATCTCTACGTTTTTCCATAACTGCTTCATATTCTTCTGTAGAGAAACGTCCTTCCCAGCTACCAGCAAAACTCTTCTTTTTAAGATTTATATCTTCTTGTACACGATCATCACTAATTTCCAAGCGAATTTGTCCTACAATAGTTTCTGGCGCCATGTTTAGCGCACGGATCACTGAAGGATACAGTGAGTTCAAGTCCATTGAACCAATCCACTTATGCAAGCCCTTTTTAGGGAACGCAACATATGCGCCTGCTGCTTGTGTATTTTCTTCGTTGTCTCTGTTTTTACGATTAGGAACTTGCAAGCCTCTGTGGTGAGCTTCGTTAATAATACCTTGCTCAGTAACAGCAACAGCACCCATAGTAGTTTGGATAAGCACAGTGTTTTCATGAGCAATAGTATTACTCAGATCAATGAAGCGTAGTTTCTTATCTAGTTTGTCAAGTAGCGCAGTATCCTGAATGTTATATTCAATAAACTTTTTAAAGTCATTGTTATAAAGTTGATCTAACGTACCTTCGTATGCTGTTTTGTTTTCGCCTACTTCAATCTCACCGATTGCGTCCAGTCGATAGCTATGACGTTCTTCATAGGTATACTTACGATACAAGTTCAAACTGTCTAAGTGTACACGACCTACTAAGTCATACGTCTCACTCATCTTGCCATACTTTTCATACTCACGCTTCTTAGGCAACTGTCCCCACAAGCAGAAACGTCTTGTATCATCTTTACTCAGTACACGAGCTACACGGTTTACAGTATACGGAATATCGTATCCTTCACTGTTCCAACCACTCAAAATGTCTGCATCTTCGATAAGTGTCAAGAACGTGTCTAGCATGTCCTTTTCTTTTTCAAACAGCATTACATTAGGAATGTCTTTAAGCAACTCTGTTGCTGCTTCCATAGTAAGTGTCTTAGGCGGAACAGCAAGACATACCATTGTTTCTAGCCACTGCAAATAAACGGAGACAGACGTAATGCCCATAAACGGATCACTAGGATCCGCGAAGCCACGCTCCGGGTCAAAGTCTGTCTCAATATCGAAAAATGCAATGTTTAGTTTAGGTGCATCTTGATTAAGATAGTTTTCGCTAAGTGTTTGAAAGATTGGATTAATATCACTTTCAAACAGCGTCTTGTCTCTGTTAATTGCAATCTCTTTGCGGAAGTCTTTAGTGTTCTTGCACACAATACGACTTAAAGGATCGCCGTACACACTCTTGTACTTGCCCTTAGGGTCTTTATAATAAAATGTATATTTTACTGGATATTCGCGGAATGTTCTAACTCCGTCTTTGCGTTCAACTACTTTGATCAGATCATGATCACGGTCAAACAATGCGTCTACGTAACTCAATTAAATGCCTCCTGTTGCTTGTGGCCAACTAACCTTTAAACCTGTTCTTAAAGTGAACGACTCTTATAATATTAAGCCTACAATGTATATAGCTGTCAAGCCTATATTAAACCATAGGAGTGAATTCTCTTTCCATAAATACCCGACTAGAATCCATAGCGCATTACCTATAATAAAAAAGTAATGATGCAGATACAGTTCAGGAACAAAGCTAGCGAGGCAAGCTGCAATCAAAACAATTACAGTGCTTACCCAAGCTAACCATTGATAGGGTTTTACCACCATGCGGCTGCAACTCCAAACCCAAATACGTTAACACATGCAAAGTAACTTGTTAACAGTAAAGGCCATGGTATGCCTCTACGGTAATACGCATACGCACCTGTTAACGATCCAATAAAGAACCCTGGATAAACTAGCATCATATCAGGATTATCAGCAGTAAATGCTAAGGTTAAACTTGCGGCTACTGTTGTAACAAAACTCGCAAGCTCATAGTAAAAAGCAGTTTTGTCGCTGGTATAACTGTTTATCCAAAAGTCTTTTATTTTATCCATTACTTGTCTACGCCGACTGTTGCAACAAGAGTTTCGAGATCTTCGAAATAGTCTGCATGCTTTTCCCAGTCACGCTTTTGTGCAACTTTAATTGCTTTGTTAATTAGTGCAGGCTTAATGTCTAGTTCTTCTGCGACAGCCTTAACTGTATCTTTAAGGCCTTCTTGTAGATCTTCAATTTCTTGCAATACAGTTACGCCTTCTTTAACTAGACGCTCAAGTTTTGCTTTTTCTTCTGCACCGTAGGTACGATCACTCATAGTTTGCTCCTTGTTGAGTTGTAATGTTAAGTTAATTATATGACATATTTAGACAAATGTCAAGCGTTTATTTTATAAAAGCGCCGATTCTGCTATGTACGTCCGGATAATCACGATATGTGTATCCTTCGGGAGGAGTAGTATCCTGCCCTTCCCAAACTGGGATAAAGTGCTGTGTATTTTCGTCGAAATCTTCATTGCGTCTAAGATGCACTTCGATCAAGTTTCCGCCGATAAATTCACAATTGATCCATTTGTGTGGATATGATATAGCATGTAGCATTTTAGGAAAAGGTATGATGTCATCTGTTCGAATCCATTCGTCCCATTGAGTAAAGGTATCTTCGCTCTTATGTCCTTCAACACATAGACGCTGTTCACCATAGTGATAGTCTACGCTAAGATGTCTGCCTTCAAACCACTCGCACCAGAAGTAACCATAGGGCAAATCACAAGTGTCCTTTTCGAGCCACATCTTCTTTGCGCCTAATCCTAGACCTAGCATATTAACACAGGGACGTACAATATAAAAGCCCGGATGCGGAACATCAAGTCCGACCGGGCCACAGTTATATCCTAATTTTCTACTTACGATCAGTTTGTCCATTACCCAGATCAAGTCTGGATCAATAGTCTTCCAGACATGATCTTCAGCAGTATCTTGCATTTACTTCAAATTATTAAGTTTGCGATAAAGCATTTCTTTAATTGATTCAGTAGCATAATCTTTCTTATGCTTTTCTTTGCCTATCTTAGCGTCACGCTTCTTGTCTTTGTGTGCGCCCATTGCTCCACTCTTACGCAGATCATTCATGTATTGTGAGCTAGGGTCACGTGGTTTAGGCATTTGTTTTTTCTCTTGTGCTTCCTGAGGTTGATCAATTGATGGATCAAACTCTTTCATAAGTTCATCGAATTTAGCTTTACCTTTAGCATTAATACGTATTGCTTCTAGTGCAGTAGCATACGGTACTAAGAATGCATTTAGTTTAGGTGATAATCCCACTGCTTCTTTTGTTTTGGGAGTATTTTTAGAAACAACAACATCGCCCTTTGGTTTCTTTTCCTTACTAGGCGATTTACCATCTAAGCCTAATACACTTTTAATTGCTCTTTCGGCACTATCAGGAGCAAGAACACCACTAGTAGCAGAATCAACTCCTGCTCTAAAAGCATCCATTGGTCCTTCAGTTAACATTGGCTTAACGCCAGCAAGTGCTGCAAAGTCTGCAATGCTATAATTGCCTTCAACTGGCATACTGCCTTGTGGAACTTCTACACTTTCTACAACATAGTCTTTAGTAGGAGCAACATCACTAGATGCACTACCTGCTGCTTCTCTTAGTTTACGTAAATCTTCTGCAGGATCACTTGGATCTAATGCAAATAATGTTTGTTGTAGTTTGTGAAAATCCATGCTTATCCCTTTTTAACTGCCTTAGCAATCTTATGAGCTTTTTTAATTGTTGACTTTTCTAACGGTGGTTCGTCACCTGTAGATTTCATAGCTTGTGCCATACCAACTGCATATGGATTTTTAGCTTTCTTCTCTTCTAGTCTTGCGCGAAGTGATTCTTTGTATTCCATTGCTTTTTTGTTTTTCTTAGCACGTGAACCGCGTTCTGGAAGTGCTCTCTTACCTTCCACAGCCATTTCCATCTCAGGCATATTAGCTTCTGATTCTTGATAGTCTAAGTGATGATACACACTACCGATATCAGCAGCAGCTTTAGTAATCTTAGACTGTACCCAGCCTTCTAGTCCTTCAGCTTCACTAATGCCTTTTAGCATGTCGTGTAATTTAATAGAATATTTTGCTAATTTGTATAGTTCAGCACGAGCCATTTGAACTTCGTGGTCACGTTCAGCAGCATGTGCTAATTCGCCTAAACCTTCTTTAACTTGTTTGGTCATTTATTTCTCCGAGATAACTTATAATATATTTATCGTTTGATGGCCTTGCCACCCATTAAATTCTTATTAACGTCCTGTGCATTTTTTGCAGTACCGTCAGCATTTTTAAGTTGAGGAGCAACTGGTATACCGTTTTTATCACGCTTAATCTTTTGCTTTGCTGCATTTGGATTAGCAACTGATGCTAGATCACCGGCACTAGTTACGCCTGCGGCTGCATCTTCTGTTACAATATCTGACATTTTCATTTCTTTTTCCCCGATTTCATATTTGCACACCAGTGATACATTTTAGCCTTTTCGCCACTTGCATTTTTAGCACGTTTGCGTAGTGCTGTTACACTACCATTACAACTAGCACCTGACTTTTTTACTCTACCAGGTCTGCTTTTGCCTTTTACTTTACCGTCAGCAAAGTTTTCTTCTACATCAGTATCTTCAGCAAGTCCTAAGTTAAACAACACATTAGTTGACTTGCCTTTTACACGTTTGCTTAGTGTAGGTGGCACACCATCCTTGTCTACTGTATTACCAAACTTAGCTGCTTGAGTCTTAATTTCGTTAGGACCTACGTCAACTGTAGTGTTAACGCCTTTTACAATTCTGCCATCTTCAAAAATTTCACGCAATCTCATTTTTTACGCCCCCTAAATCCTTGTGGCATGTTCGTTTGCCCATGCATCTTAGGGAGTCCAAACCAAAGTTCAAACCATTCTTTATCACCGGGGCGAATGTTTAGTTCACGTTCTTTTTTACGATTACTGTTAGCAGCATCACTAATATTTTCTAAAGTGTATTCAGTATACCCTTTAAATTCATTAACTCCTGCAAGTTTCTTTAATCGCTCTAAGTCGTCCATTGTTAGCCCTTGTGCTTAAAGTATTGTACTTCACGTTCGTGTTTTTCTGCACCGGCTCTTGTATCAAACGTACCTAGGTTTTTCTTACCGTCTTTGGAATATAAACGATATCCGCCTTTTACTTTGCGAATAGTTTCTTCAATATCACCTTCCGCCACTTTACCTGATTTAAATGCATTAGCGTCACCTTTAGCAGCCATTGCTCTACGCTTTTTTATTTTATCTTGTACACTATCTTCTTCAGGCGGACGTCTTTTTGTAATTGTTACAGTCTTAGGACGTTTAGTAGCAAATCCTAGTATTTCTTCAATACTTTCATCTGCTTCAAAATCATCTGCTGTTAAGTTTACAGCATACTTGATATGTTTAGTATTGTTCTTTAATACAGACTTTAGATTGTCCATACCTTTATCGGTAAATGTCTGTGCAGCATGATCCCACATACCAGGAATATCACTTAAATTGCTGACAACATTTTGAATAGCACCTTTGGTCTTAGCATCGATGCCAAACATTCCTTCCGCTACACTTGGTTCTTCAACTTCACCGTTCATTTTGTCTAAAAGCTCTTGGGCCTTTTCAACACTTATTAAATAGCGACCAACACGGTTTGGATCAGCAGCTTTTTCTAGATACTCTTTGCTATATCCTTTTGCTGCTTGTGTTTTAAAGTCTGATTTAGAATCGCTTGGTTCTGCTTGTTGTACTACATTAGGCTTACCCGTTAAGCGATTAATTCCTGGATCTTGATCCGGACTAACACGAGCATTTGCTGCGCCAGATCCTAGTGCCATTGCTCCAGCAAGCCCCGCCGCTGCAAGTTTATCTTTCCATCCTTCCTCAACAGCACCTAATGCCTTGTTAAGTAGCTGGACCGCTGCTTCTGCACCGTTACCATACATTAATTTAGCAGCTTTGAGTTTATCTTCGTCACTCATATTAGGCCAGGTTGAGCGTAATTCACTTGCGCTCTTAATTTGCATACCGCTAAAATCAAAGTCAATAGTAGGACCATAAGCCATGTAACCTGCTACGTTTGACGGTTCTAGATCTTTACCTGTGTATGTTCTCAGGTATCCTGGTTCGCCATTCTTTTTAATTTGATCAGGCAAAGGTTGTTCATTTTTATCTTTTTGACTGCGTACAAATACAAGTGCGGTATTATCGTCTACAATGTCTTTGTAGCTCATTGCGTTAAAAGGTGATTTAACTTGGATAAAATTATTCTCAGGAACACCAGCCATAGCAGCAAGTTTCTTTTTTACTTCAAAGGGAAAAGGACGAGTAGCAGTATCATTAGTAGCAGCAACATATACATTATCTTTGCCAAATGTTTTTACTGCCCAATCGTATAAACTTTTATGACCAGGATGAAACGGATGAAACCCACCAGGCATAACTGCTACAATTTGTTTAGCCTGTGCTTCGAATAATTCTCTTAACAGCATTAATATTGCCCGTCCTTGATCATCTTCATTTCTTCGCCAAATACTTTATTGATCAATAGACCTTTATCTTCGTCTTTGAATATGTTTTTCATACTGCCTAACTTAAACTTGTTACAATATGATTCCATTGCACGACTGCATACCTCACCTAAACATTCATTAGCATCACAACTTTTGCCAGCAGCATGACGATCTTTCATTTTCATGATAGCAGGAAATAACTGCTTACGATAGAACATAGGATCGTTGCGCATATAAACAGCAACATCGTCTACTACATCAAATGGTAAGCTATCATCTATCGGTTGTGTAAATTCATCTATTCTCATTTTAGTTCCTTACCACTTACGGCACGACCAGTAACGTGCTTTAGTACGTGGCCCTGGATTATCACAGTTATGTCTTGCACGGAAACTTCTTCTACGTGCTGGATTAGACTTTTTAATCTTCATGTCAGGATCACCAAAGTTAACTTTCTTTGTGTTACCTGTTGACGGATCTTTAACATACACTTTAAATTTTTTAACATCGCCGCGCATAGGTTTACCTAATGGTACCTTGCGTCCTTGATATTCTGCTTCATCAATTTCGTCATCTTCGTTGAACCACATGACACCGTATTCTTCAAAGAAGTCGTCCCCTTCATATGTTTCTTCAGTAATGTCTGTATCTAGACTAGACGAAATCTCAATATCAAAATCATCAAGACCTTGTTCAAACATATAAGCACTTAGGCGTTCAGCATAGCCATCTGCTTCTTCTTCTGATAATTCTCTAGATAGTGGAATCTGGAACACTTGTGCCCCTTGCTCTGTTTCAAGCAGTTCGTTACCTGGAAAGATAGACTCGTCCAAACTTTCGTTTAGACCTTCTTGCTTTTCAAATATTACTCTTACAAAATGTTCCATTACTAATCTCTATTTTTTAATGATTTAATATTATTGAATTAACAGTTCCGTCGGTGTATACAATTGCTGCTCTAATCCAAACATAATTGCCTGTAAAATTTGTAATGACACTAGTACTTGTACCAACATCATTTAATACTGGATAATCTTGATCATAAACTGTAAACCAGTCATCCTCTGTCGGATTAACAGCAAGTGTAGCGTCGATAAAGACAGTACCAATAAAACCTGTTAATGTATATTGCACGGTATGGAAACCGTCACTACGTCCGTAGTAACCGTCACCTTTAAACGCTTCTCCGGTGACAGTCTCAATAGTACTATCTCCAGGATGTGTTTGACTTGATAAAATTATTTCACTGTTTGCCATATAACTATTTATCAATATTTCCGCTGTACACTAATTTGTCAATTCGCCGAATATTATTTCCTACTAATAACATTATTAGTGATAATAATTTTTCATCTCTTAAATAAAAATAATATCCAGAACACCAACCGTTTTTACTAATACAATCTAATGCTACAGGACCAATTTTACTCTTATCTGTATTAACTCTTAACCAAATAGCAAAGTCACTATTAACCTTTTGACTACCTAGTGTAACTTTAATAGGGTAATCTGTCGGATTATCGACTACTATAATATTATTATTGCTCAATAGCAACGATAAAGAATCTTTATTAGGCTCCCAAAATTCTATTCCTGGACTGCGCACCTTGTCTATAATTTTAATTAACAAATCACGATCGTTAGAATATATAGTTAAACCTGACCACGGCGATACTCTTATTTTGTAATCGCTATGTGATTTTAAAATAGTATAAATGTCTTTTGCATCAAGGTAGTCGTCAAGAGTTACTTCTCTTGAAGTCCTGTATATTGACTGCATTAACGGAGCACCTTTTCTAAATTGCTCCGTTAATGCATCAATCTTTTCTCTTGCATGCCCTAACATGTTATCTTTTTGGAATTCACTCCTAAAGATAACATTTAGAGAATTACGAACAACTAACTTATATAAGTACTTTCCATAATGAAGTTTGCAAGTTTCAAACAGTTTCGGTGACTTCATTCTTAACACAATCTAATTTAATATCACCGTCACGGAAATCAATATTAACAACGCCGCCGGTTTTCAGCTCACCAAACAAAATTTGCCGACTCAGCGGACGCTTAATTTCCTTATCAATAACACGTTGTAATGGACGGGCACCCATCTTAGGATCAAAACCTTTGTCAACAAGATAGTCAAGTGCTTCATTGCTAATAGTAATGTCAATGTCTTTTTCTCTAACCATATCTTTAAGTTCAACAAGGAACTTGCCAACAATTTTCATCATTACTTCTTTGCTTAGTTTAGCAAACGTAATTACACCATCTAAACGATTGCGAAACTCTGGAGCAAAGAACTTCTTAAGAGCAGTATCTTCATATACATGGTCTTCTTCTTGCCCAAAGCCAATTGTATTTTTTTCTGCATCCTTAGCACCTAGGTTAGTTGTAAGAATCAATGTACAATTACGTGCATCTGCTTCTTTACCGTTGGACCCAGTTACCTTACCATTATCCATTAGTTGCAAAAGAATCTGAGAAACATCAGGATGGGCTTTTTCAATTTCGTCAAGTAGCAATACACAGTTAGGATTTTCTTGCAGTTTAACGATTAGTTGTCCTGCATTATCATCTGATCCAATGTAACCTGGAGGCGATCCAATTAGTTTACTTACACTGTGACGTTCTTGGAATTCACTCATATCAAATCGTACAAGTTTAGTACCTAGTTGCTGTGCAAGTGCTTTAGCAGTTTCAGTTTTACCTGTACCAGTTGGACCCATAAACACAAACGCACCTACTGGTTTGTCATCTGCTTTAAGTCCGGCCTGGCTAACAAGAATTTTATCTACAATTTGTTCAATTGCTGTATCTTGTCCGTAGACAACTTTCTTTAGATTAGCTTCTAGATTAGCAAGATTTTCACTTTCACGCTGTGATACTTGCTCAGTAGGCAAGTCTAACATTTTAGCAAGTTCAAATTGAATTTCTGCTTCTGTGATAACTTTATCACCCTCGTGTTCGTCATTTAACTTAAAGCGAGCGCATGCAACATCAATCAAGTCAATTGCTTTATCTGGCAATTTCTTATCTGATTGATATTTAACACTAAGTTTTACGGCTGCGTCAATTGCTTCTGTAGTAATAACAGTATTGTGATAGTCTTCGTAATATTTCTTAATACCTTCAAGAATTTCTTTAGTAGTTTCTCTTGATGGCTCGTTAACTGTTACACGTTGGAATCGACGCATCAATGCACGATCCTTTTCAAAGTATTTGCGATATTCTTCCCAAGTGGTTGACGCAACAACTTTTAGATCGCCTTTAGTAAGTGCAGGCTTGAGCATATTAGCAAGATCATTTGACCCACCACTTCCACCTGCTCCGGCACCACTCATCATGTGTGCTTCGTCAATAAACATAATAGTTTTGCCTTGCTTTTGCAATGCTTGCAATACAAGTTTAAAGCGTTCTTCGAAGTCACCGCGGTACTTAGACCCAGCAAGCATAGCACCGATATCTAGGTTGTATACTTTGTATTCTTCAAGAAACTTAGGTACATTGCCATTTACAATGTTGTATGCAAGACCTTCTGCAATAGCAGTTTTACCTACACCTGGATCGCCAACTAGCAATACGTTATTTTTACTACGGCGGCCTAATGCAAGTGCAAGACTTTCGAGTTCTTCGGAACGACCAATGATAGGATCAATTCTTTTCTTTGCAACTTGATCATTCAAATCAGTTGTAAACGAACGCAATGCACGCCTAGCTTCGCTAGACATTTCTTCTTCTTCCATCTCTTCGTCGTGTTGTTCACTGTTTACAAATTCAGAAAACTTAATTTTCTCAATACCACCTTTTTCGAGATAATATAATGCAATACTTTTCTTTTCACCTAGCATACTAATTACAACATCAGATAGATCAATATGTTGTCGACCTGCAAATAGCGTCTGAGTGAACGCACGATTTAAACAGCGCTCTACTGCCTGTGTTTTCTTAGGCTTGTATTTTGTTTCTTCTGTTTTAATATCATCACATTGAGTTTTAAGATGGTGCTCGAGATTTGCTTTAATGTAATCAATATCTGCGCCATACAACTTAGCAAGATTACAAAAGTTTTCTTCACAAAAAACTGCATACAATAGATGTTCTAGTGTAACATATTCGTGCTGAAGCTTCTTAGCATCATTGACAGCTTTGTCAAAAACAAGTTGCAGTTCTTTTGATGGTTCAACCATTTTTATTTCCTTATTGTGCTTTATTAATTTCGTTCTTTAACTGTTCTATTTTATTTAACAAAACAGCATCATTAATTTTAGGTACTATGGCTTCTATACCGACGTATAGATTTCCAATACGACCTGTATTAATATCAGGTACTCCGTATCCTGATATATTAAAAACTGTGCCTGGTTTAGTGCCTTTTGGTATTTTTAATTCTAAGCTACGATTATCTAGCGTCTCTATAATTATAACACAACCTAGTACAAAGTCAAATAAATTTATTGATTTTTTAGTAATTAAGTTATTGTTATCTATGTCCCAATTTTTAGTTTTGCCAATACGCACCTTAATATGTAGGTCGCCCCTTGGAAATCTGCGGTCTGCATCATCACCGAGCCCTTGGTATCGAATAGTGTCGCCGTGTCTTGCTCCTTTGGGAATATCTACAGTGACTGTCTCTAATTGTCCTTTAGACAATTGATATTGTACAATCAGAGACTTACCGGTAATTACATCTTTAAGTTCGATGTTAGCAGCTAATGTAATGTCTCTATTTCTAGGAGTTCTTTGAGAAAAATGAGAGTTAAACATATCTGCAAACGGGTTACCGCCTTGGAAATTGCTTGAATTAAAATTAAATCCTTTCGGTTGAGGATTGTCGTATGCGTTCTTTTTGTCCGAGTTGCTCAATACATCATACGCTGAATTTATTTGAGCAAATTTATTATGATCACCGCCTCGGTCGGGGTGATGCTGCATCGCAAGTTTGCGATATGCTTTTTTTATTTCTTCTGGAGTGGCATTCCTATTAACGCCTAAGATAGAATAATAGTCCATACAACTACTTATCGTATGGACTATTATATGTTACTAGTAGTGATTACTTGTTTGTAACTGCTTCTTTAGCGTAGAACGCTGCAACGATTGCTGCCACAGAAACAAAGTATGTAGGAGCCATATCGCCAAGTGTACCACTAGC
>Ga0255779_1004698_pt1 | contig 13037 bp, 7 predicted proteins | sample 011ome_21_FD_179977 | JGI IMG/M metagenome (GOLD analysis project Ga0255779, IMG submission 179977) | Coastal salt marsh microbial communities from the Groves Creek Marsh, Skidaway Island, Georgia - 011508AT metaG (version 2) | ecosystem: Environmental > Aquatic > Marine > Intertidal zone > Salt...
TCCCCCCAAAGTCTCGTTTTTGGTCGTCGTCATCGCGGGCTTCTTCTTCTTCTTCTTTAATAAAGCAACTCTCTCTCTCTCTCTCGCGTTTGCGCGCGATATTACCTTCTCCCTCTTAAAGTGATGAACCGATTTCAAAATTCAAAATCCTTCCAAAGAAAAAGAAGAAACAAATAATTTAGGGTATCAATTTAGGGTATCAAAAACGGGAGCAGCCTATTAAGTTTTGTTCTTTTTTCCTCGACTCCTTCCTTGTAGGGAAAAAAGGACAGACATCTGCGAGCTTATATTCTTTCCCTTTTCTCTCTCGTGTTTACGCGAAGAAGTTTAAGAAGAGGAGAAAGACCCAAACTTTGCGCGCGATAATAAACAACACGCGCGCGCGACGACGGGAGAGAAGAGGTTTGAGAAAGTTTTTGTTGTTGGTATTTGTGTGAGAAAGACACGGAGTACGCGCACGAATCATTTCATTACATCATCCATCATGAGTAAAAATGCGGAGGAAATCATCAAATCTCACGCGGAATTATTCCCTCCTTTGCAAGTGAAACTGGCGTTAAAATTGTGCTCGAACGAGTGCGACCAAGGGCACTTATTCTCGGACTGGGATTCGACTTCGAGAGGAGACGATGAAAAGAAGAAAAAGATGATGCTTCAGCTGGAGCTTTTGGACAAAAACTACCAACCCGGAGGTCTTTGCGAGTACATCAAAAACGCGAAGAAACTCTTGAAACACGCCAAGGAAGGGCAAAATCCATTCGACGGGTGGCACCCGTCCGTACCAAAAGGCGAAAACGTTGAGTACGGATCGAAGAAGCACCGAGAGTTGGAGAAAATTGGTTTGAAACAGGCGAAGAAAACCGCGTTCGTGTTAGTGGCGGGCGGGTTAGGCGAACGGTTGGGGTATAAAGGGATTAAAGTGAGGTTACCGGTGGAACGAGCGACGATGGAGACGTATTTGGGGTTGTACGTGAAGTCTATTTTGGCGATTCAAGAAACCGACGAGGTGGTGAGAACGTCCGGGCAAAAGATTGACGTGCCGTTGGCGATTATGACGTCGGAAGATACGCACGCGATGACGGTGGACTTGTTGGAATCGAACGACTATTTCGGCGCGAAGAAGACGCAAATTACGCTGATGAAACAAGAAAAAGTCCCGTGTTTAGTGGATAACGACGCGCACTTGGCGTTAAACGACGAGGATAAGTATGTGTTACAAACGAAACCGCACGGCCACGGCGACGTGCACTCGTTGTTACACCAATCGGGCTTGTTGAAAAAGTGGAAACAAATGGGCGTGAAGTGGGTGACATTTTTCCAAGACACGAACTCGTTGGTCTTTCGAGTCATTCCTGGTGCACTCGGGGTGTCGAAATCGAGAGATTTCGAGTTCAACTCGTTGTGCGTGCCGCGAAAAGCGAAAGAGGCGGTTGGCGGCATAGCGCAGTTGACGCATACGGACGGTAGAAAGATGACGATTAACGTCGAGTATAATCAGTTGGATCCGCTGTTAAGAGCGAGCTCGAGCGATGGATCCGGTGACGTCAACGACCCAGCCACGGGTTTCTCCCCGTACCCAGGGAACATCAACCAATTAATCGTGAAGTTGGAACCGTACGAAAAGCAGCTCTCGAAAACCGGCGGCGCTATCGACGAATTCGTCAACCCGAAATACAAAGACAGTTCCAAGACGGCGTTCAAATCTCCAACCAGGTTGGAGTGCATGATGCAAGATTACCCGAAATCTTTGACTGGAACCAAAGCCTCGGTTGGGTTCACCGTGTTCGATAACTGGGTCGGGTACTCGCCGGTGAAAAACTCCCCGGAGGACGGGAAGAAGAAATTCGACGACGGCCAACCGACGCACACGGCGACGAGCGGCGAGTTTGAGTTTTACAACTGCGCGAGCAGAATCTTACGGTTAGCCGGCGCGAACGTTCCGGAACCCGAAATCGATTCGAAACAAAAGTTCAACGGCATGTCGTTTCCGATTGGAAGCAAAGTCGTCTTGTCCCCGTCTTTCGGATGTTCGTTCGAACGCGTCGAGAGTAAAATCGACAACCTCTCTTTGACCGCAAAATCCGTTTTAATCGTCGAAGGCGACGTGAGTTTCGAAAACGTCCAAATAGACGGCGCGTTTGAAGTGAAAGCAGAGAAAGGTTCCAAAATTGTCCTCAAGAACCTCTCCGTAAAAAACAAATCCTGGGAGTGGCGTTCGAAAGCGAACGCCAAGGAGGAAATCACGAGATTGTGCGGGTTTGAGATTAAGAAAAAAGAGACGTCTTCTTTATTATATTCAGAGAAAAATAAAACGCTCGTCGTCGACGGTGATCTCTCTCAGTTGGAGTTGAAGACACACTGAGTTAAACTACTTTAATACTACACGTTACTACTACCGGTACACTACTATCGCAAAGCACTATAACACCCTAAACATTCTCCGAGAGGTAATCCATTTCGAAAATGCCTTCAGACTGCTTACGTACGCGCTTTGATTGAGAGAAGACGAAGAGAGATCCAATGTCCTCCTCCTCGTCGAAATCGTCGAGTCACGACGCTCCTTCATCCTCTCCTTTTGCTCGTAATAATAACGAGAATACTACATCTAATCGAAGACGAAACTCCTCGAAATCATCATCATCCAACGCGACGACGACGAGGAAAAATCGTTTCGTGTTCGCGTACAAAAGAGCCGCACTCCGCGCGCGGAAAGACGTGGAAAGGAAAAGCACAAACGCGAGAAATGCGCTTTGCGAAACGAAAGTGAACTTTGAAAACGCGGTTATGAAACCTTTGCTCTTTTTCGTCCCAACAATCGGGAGAAAAAGCGAGGAAAAGGAGAAGACTTTCGTGTCGAAGCGATCGTCTAAAGAAGAAGCGAATTGGGCGCAAAAGGACCGATGGAACGCGCTTCGCGAGAGAGCGATTGATCCCATCAAACGGGCAGTTTCGTCGGCAAGCGGTAATGTTTCGAAAGGACAACAGTTTTTTACGAAGATTGCGGAAGAAAAGGAGGGGAAGATGAAGAGCGGATCGTATGTTTCGTCGCCGGCGAAGGAGGAGGTTCCGAAGAAGAATAAAAAGGACGAAGATTCCGCGAAGAGGTTTAATGGATTTGTCTTCCCTCTAGAAAAGGAGAGGAAAAGAGTGGAGGAGAGGTGGAAGGAGGTCGTGGAGAAGATGAAGAAGGAAAGGATGGCGACGTTTACTTCTTCTTCTTCTTCGTCCGCGGACGCGCGCAAACAAGAGGAGCAACACAAGAACAAGAACAAGAACGCGGATAATGGAAAAGAGGGGAGGAATAGTAGTAGTTTGATGATTAAGGCGAAAGCGGAGAAGATGACGAAGGAAGTGAGTTTGAAATTGAACGAAAATGTGAGCAAAGTAAACGCCGCGATCGAGGCGAGGAAGAAAGAGACGGAGGAGGCGTTTACGAGCGCGAAACGTCGAGTGATGGCAATGACGGTAAAGAAAGATGCGGAACGAGACGATGGAAAGCATAAGAACAAGAGGCGGGAAAATAACAAGAGTAGCACTAGCACGAATAGTAGCAACAACAACAACAACAACAACAGAGATAGCGAGAACAAAAAGAACAAAAAGAAGACCGCGACTGGCGAAGAACCGCCGCCGACGAACATTTTCGAGCGCTCAAAATCGGCCGCGTCCGATTTCTTCGGCACCGCCACCGCGAGCATGGAAGACGTCAAAGGCAACATCGATAGCGTACAAAAATCAGTAGCGAAGAAGCTCTCGGACATGCAACTGCGCGAGAATTTTGAAGGCACGACACAAAACATTGCTCGAGAATCGAAAAAATTAGTCACCGAGGACTTACCTTCAACGATCAAAACGCTCTCGAAAGAATCTGCCAACCTCACCGGCTCCGCGTTGAAAGAGTTCAACGAAAACATCGATGTCGACGTGATTGCGCAAAACGCGAAAAAATCGTTCGAAGGTACCTCGAAAACGGTCGAAACGCTCATTCGAGACGTGCACAGCAACGCCTCTCTCGCCGCCGCCTCGGGTAAAGCGCTGGTGACGGATTTAATCGATCCGCCGGAAAAAATGCACCGCGTGCGTCAAGGCGAATCGTTGCTGAAAATCGCTCGCAAGTACGACGTTTCCGTCGTTGACGTCTGTCGCGTGAACAATTTAGCACCGACGGATGAAAACCCTCACTTTGTGGCGATTAAAATCGGTCAAGTTTTAAACATTCCGAATCCCGAACGCATGGCGGAACAACCGGCGTACGAAAGCTCAAAGTTTGACGAAAAGTACGAGAGCACCGTGAACGCGTATTACGAGCAACGATTGAACGCGTCATCTCCCTCCTCGAAAAAGAGTAAAGTAGCCGTAGCAACATCGGAAGGAGGAGGATTAGGAGGAGGAGGAGCGGCTAACATCCGAATCGCCGAATCGTCCTCCTCCTCCTCCTCCGGCAACGCCAAACTCGCCGGAAGTTTCGCGTTGCTCGCCACCGCAGCTGCCATATCGTACCTTCGCGCCGGGTTAGACGACGATTCAGACGACGATAATAACGACAGTAATACTAATAATAATACTACTATCGGAGGAGACGAGAACACGAATAGCCAGATGTTGTAGACAAGAGAACAACTTAAACTGCACAAATTTCACTCTCGCAATTTTACTACTAATCAGTGTTTATTACGACCACGCACACATCATCATTCGCCAAGAAAGAAAGATATATACACACACACAACACGTAATAAACCGCCGCCGTCGTCGCTCTGTATAGAGTTCTTCTTCGAGGAGCGAATGGTCTTTAGCGGCATCATCTTTGATGATACTAAAAGAAAGAAATCTTGGGAAAAAATGAACAAAATCTCGCGCACAAAGAAAGCACTTCATCAGCACGTGTTACCCTTGTTGTTCCAAGACAAAGCGAGCGTTCGACGAAACCACGTGGTGGTGGTGTTTTTGCTGCTCGCGGGTGTGTGTGTCCTCCTCTCGACCACAAAACTCGCCGCTTTGAACAACAACGGTATGAGCGAAGATTTGAACGAGGTGTGCAAGAAAAGTGTACCTTCTTGGAGCGCGAAGGATGCGCTGGATGCGAGCGAAAGTATCGAACGAAAGATTCGAACGAGATTAGCATCAGAGAGCATGAATGCCAACGAAGAGGAAGAAGGATTTACGATTTTGTTGAACACGTTTAAGAGGCGAGATTTGTTGCGACGCTCGTTGCGACACTACGCCAAGTGCAAAGATTCCGGCCGGGCGACGGTGAAAGAGATTCGGGTCGTGTGGTCGGAGCAAGTTTCGGTGCCGTCTGCGCGTGAAGGCGACGACGAGAAGGCGTATTTTTTGGACCGACCGGAGTTTGTGAGGTACGATAAACACGTCGGGTCGACGTCGATTCAAAATAGGTTTGAAAAGATTGACGATTTGAAAACGGAGGCGGTGTTTCACGTGGACGACGACGTTCGGATTCCGTGCGGAAAGTTGCAAAAAGGGTTTCGGGAATGGCAGAGGAATAGGGAAGGTTTAGTCGGGTATTTTGGGCGCATGCACAAGTTAGAAAATAGGAACGGAGGCGTGGATGGTACGTGTAAAATGCGATACGCGTGGAACGATGTCGAGTTGTTTTTCACGAGCGCGAAGAGGTACTCCATCGCGTTGACGAAAGCTGCGTTTTCGCACGCGAAGTATTTAGAATTGTACAGTTCGGAACATTTACCAGACGGGGTGAGAGAGTACATCGACGCGAGGAAAAATTGCGAAGATATCGCGATGCAAATGTTAGTTTCGTCCGTGGTGAGCGAGAAGAATAAGAGAGAAGAAGATGGGAGTTTGAAGAAAAAAAAAGGACGACATCGAGCCGCCGTGACGGTATCTTCCGGTTGGATGCATTACGTTGCCGGTAAAATAGACTCCGTGTTTGTCGATGGCATTTCGAGTGGGCAAGGTCACCACGACGAACGGTCCGGGTGCGTGACGGATTTCTCGAGGATGTTTGGTGGAGGCTCGCCTTTAGACGTGTAAAAGATTTCGTACCAAAAGTAGAACAAAAACCACAGAGGATAGGTACTACCATAAACGACCCAAACAAGATTTCGATTCGTTTTTAATATTTATATTTCGAAGCCCAAATATACACACAGGTAGGTCCTACTAACTAGGCATTACTACTGGTTATCATCTGGTGTTTAGCAGTTCAGGTGTTCATTGCGTCACTTTTGGTCAGCGTTTATCAAATTTTTAGTAGCGTCCCTCGGCGAGCGTTTTCAACGTAAACGCGTCCGCTGCGACTAACTTGAAGCACCGCTTGTGCAACTTGAGAACGTTTCCTACGAACATATCTTCAGTGCTGTACGCCTTACCAGTCTGGCTATCGCGAATTTTGCCTCTTTCGAGGAATTTCCCACCGTTTCCACCGTTCTTCTCGGGAGGTTCAAATACCGAGGCCGTGTCATCCTCGAGGAAAAACGAGAGCACAAAGTTACGCTTAAAATCGTTCGCGGAGGCATCGGAGGTTCCGTCGCCGCCGTTAGGGACGATAATGGACGATGATGAAAGAGATGAGCACGGCGGATCGATATTCTTCTCGTCTCCATCATCTTCTTTGCCGCGAACAATCCTCGCTTCAAATCGCAACACGCACCCGCCCTTCTCAAACGCCTTGCGATAATCCTTCTTCGGCGGCTTTGGATTCAACGCCAAACAGTTTTGCAACGTATCTTCTTCGCTTCCAATGGCTAAACCCTCGTGTCGAGGCACTTCTTTCTTCTTCTTGGGTGTTTCCGGTTTCGAAACGTCGATGTTTGCGATCGCGTTCTCCCCGTGGATTTTCAAATACCACGCCTCCGTGGATCGGTCGCAACCGTAAATGAACATGTCTCGACCGTAGACGTTGACGGTTTGACCGACGACAATCTCGTTTGCAACGATGTGAGGGATTCGTTCGCTGCTACCAATCGAGCACACGGAAAAGTCTAACGGTTTCGCAGATGGTGTTGGTGTCGGTATCGTCTGTTCTCTTTCTGTTTTCTTCTCTCTTTCTGATGTTGATGATATTTTCGGAAGTTTTCCTCGTCTCAAAAGCGCGCGTCCGCCTTTCTCGATAACTTCCACCGTATCGTCCGCGAGAAAATAGTGCACGCAAAACATTCGCTTCTCGTCATCAGTCGCGTCTTCTCTCTCGTCTTTCTCTCCTTTCCATGTGGCGTAAAACCGTAAAACCTCCCCGTCGTGTTCGAGAAATTTCTTTCTGGTGTCCGGACCCAACGCCGAGCTCGGTCGCCCGAGCTTCGCCTCGGTAAATCGAGCCATATCGTCCAACCTCGCGTTCGGTGGCCCTTTCGCGCGCTTAAAAGCGAGCGAGTTATTGACGCCGCTTTCAAAATCATCTTTGGAGTCGCGCGAAGAAGTACTTTCGTGTTCGTTCGTTTCGTTTGGCGGCATACTCATTTCTTCGCCCTCTTCGTAAAACTGGCGAGTAAATCCGTCGCACGCGTAGACCGAAAACGCGCGCCCGCACACGGTAATCGTGTTCCCAACTTTCAACATCTCCAAGACTACTCTTTTCACCTCTGCGGCAGTATCTCCACCACCTATTTCGTTGCTTTTAACCACCAAAGCTTCTCTCAACCGCTCGCTAAAAACCTCCTCGCACTTCGTCCTCTTCAAATACAACCCTTGCTGCAACCCAGAATTTTCCTGTTTCGGCTCCGTCGCGTCAATCGTGAGATCCTCCGCGTACACTCTAAAAACCACTCTCCGTTCGCGAGACGTCTCCGTCGCGCTATCGTGCACAATCTCCGTATATTTCGCGAAAAATCGAAGCACGATGCGATCTAACGCCACGTACGCCGGAACGAAAGAACATGTCGCCTTCTCCTTATTTTCAACCAAAATTTCTTCTGTTTCGTTTTGTTGGTGCGGCGAAATCATCTTTTGTTTCGAAGACGTCGCGTCGTCGGTTAATATCGCGTACCCGTTCACGAATCGAAGCGTTTGCGAACGCGGTTTCATCATCCTCCCGTCCTGTTTTGAAAAGATTAAATCGTGCGTTAGTGACATTTTCCTCCGGTCAAACAAACAAGAACAGTTTCCCCTAAGGAGGAGGAAAGAAAAAAAACTCTAAAATACTACTTTACCTGTTGACTCCACGTCGTCGCACCCATCGAAGTCATTCCGGGCATGTTCGGCAGAGACATCATCGCGCTTTCGTTCTCGAGTGGTGGTAGGGAAAAGGCGCGAGATGTGTCTCGCGTAAACTCTCTCTCGCGCGCGCGCTAAACAAAAGGTGGTTTTTATGTGGTGAGTATTTTTAGCAAAAAAATATGACCATTCAGCGTGTGCAAAAAGAGGGGGATTCCAAGAAAAAGAAGGGAAAAAATAAATATTGGCGTTATTAAAAAAGAAGGATGTCCTCCGAATACTCGACGGAAGAGGAACACGAGAGACTACGAAACGCTTTTTTTAACGCTCTCGCAGCGCTCGAGAATAAACCTTTGCCGTTGTGGCGTTTATTCAGAGAGGCGTTGCTGAGTGGCGGCGCGTGTCGCGATATCGTAGAGAAGCATGTGATGTGTAAACTCAACGGGACGGATCTCAAATTCTTTTACGAGGTGAATACGGAGACGAGAAAGTTGATTAAGAGATCATCTCGCGCGGGGGAGTTGAGAAAGAAGTTTCAGATTGAAGAGATGTCCTCGATTTCGACTTTGGAAGTTGCGTGGGAGCATAAATCGTTGTGGTCGAGTTGGTTGGAAGACGAAAGATCTTTCTGCTGGGAAGTTGCTTACACGAATAAACTCGAGTTGCTCAAGTGGATACGAGAGGAGAAAAAGTGTGAATGGGATTATAGGACGATTACTGCGGCCGCATCTCAAGGTAATCTGGAAATGGTAAAGTATTGCGTTGCAAATGAGTGTCCTGTCGATGAGGACGCGTGTGAAAGTGCTGCCCGAAACGGTCATCTCGAGTGCCTCAAATACTTACACGAAGAAGCGAAAGCGCCTTGGGGTTCGCTAACTGCCTCATGGGCGGCTCTATATGGTCATCTTCATATACTCGAATATCTTGTTGAGCGTAAGTATGATCAATTCAGCACATATGCGTGTAAAAATGCAGCATATTCTGGCCACTTGGACTGTTTGAAGTACTTGCACGAAACCGCCAAAGCGCCGTGGGACATTTGGGCGGTACGAAGAGCGCACGAGAACAACCACCCCGAATGTGTACAATACCTCCTCGACAATAACTGTCCTCTCCCACGCGGTTGGCGATACGAAGACGGAGTATTGCACACCCCCGCATCGTCGCAGTTTTAAACATCTTTCAAAATCAAAGCTTGTAATGCACTATATTATAGTCTATATATGCGTGACATTTTTCTTCCTCCTCCGCTCTTATAAAAAACTTCACTTTCTCGGCACACGAGCGAACATCACGTTTAAATGCGAAGTACTTCGCGCCATCGAATCGTCTCCAAAGAATCAGAAGAAGATAAACGACGCTCGAAGATGCAGACCGATCCGTCTTCGTTTCGATCGTTTTCCAGTCAAATGCATTCTTTAACAACCGGCCCCGGCGTTCAAAGAGGCGTCGATTCCATTTCGTTGAAGCAAAAACTGCTCGGTCCGTGCTTACTTCTCGTCGGAACGATATCGCTCGCCGTGTTTACTCTCCTCGAGTTAAACGTCATAGATTTACACGAAAAAGACGCAGAGAGAGGGACGAAAGCGGCGACGTTCGTTGTGGGGGTTTTGAGCTTCTTACCCGGGCTGTACGCGACGACGGTGTTGGTGCAAGTTGGGAGAGGGAAAGATGGGTGGAGTTACGAGATGTTGAGAGATACGTAGTAGAAAGCGCATCTCGAGAGAGAGAGAGAGAGATTAAGACCAAGGAGGTTTCTGCGAGAGAGAAGAGAACATTTTAGAAACTTTTAGTAGTACAGAGAGAGAGAGAGAGAGAGAGTAGTTTTAGCGTTGAATAGTATACGTGATGATAATGCGTAAAGAATACGACTCAACCGACGAGTTCGGCAAAGTGAGCGAATTTCAACAGGCCTCGACTATCGTACGCGCGCGTCCAAAGTAAAGTTTTTCCTCCTCCGTCAATTTCGACGGCGGCGGCGAAGCACGTCGTCGTCGTCGCGGCTTCTTCTTCTGTCTTACCGGTGTTCTTCGCGTGATGTTTTAGAGAAGAGGAAACGTAGACGACGTCTTCGCCGCACGGAAGCGCAATCGGGTTGCCGTTTTCGAAGAGGAGGAGCGACTCGCTCGATATGGCCGCGAGAGAGGGAGAGTTCGGCGAAACGTTCGTGAATTTGGTGGCGGCGGTGTCCTCATCTTTCTCTAACACGAACGCGCGTTCGCGGAGGATGGACTTTTTCGCAAAATTTGACCATTTTTTCTTCTCCCCGCCTAATACTCCTCCTTCTCCGCCGTCGCCGCGCGGCGCGCACTCGCCTTTCCTTTCGCTCCAAATAGCGCACCCAATTGTACCTGTGGTCTTTTTCACGTGATACTCGACTCTGACGCGTTTCATCGCGTCCCATTGTAATCCGAATCTCACAGAACTTTCGTTCTCGTGCGTCGGGAACCAAGTCATTCCAAAATCCTCTTCTTCTTCTTTTGACTCATCGTCACTACCGCTACTCTTACCCTTACTACTACTACTACTACTACTACTACTACTACCTAACGTCTTCGGCCCAGCCGTAAAACTCCCCGTCTCGTCCACCGTCCTCAAAGCCTCAAACGCTCCGCCGCTCGAGAGGAAATACTTGCGATCCTCCGCGTATCGCGTCCGCTCGTTCCACTCGGACCCTCCGCACGACCCCATCGACGCTTCTTCTCCAACCTCTGGAAACGATCGTTTCGTTTCAATCTCGAACAATCCCTTGACCACCCCGCATGTCACTCGCGCGTTCGCCTCGAACACTTTATCCGCAAACGGCATGCTCGATATTGGGACCACCCCTACGCCGTGGACGTATCGCAACGGCACGTCGACTCCTTTCCAAAAAACACGAGAGTCATCATATGTCTCTAATACGTATTCCCGCACGACTGCGCCAAAATCGCCGGAAAATTGCGTTTGGAACGCATCGAAAACCGACGACACAGACGAGGATGCGACGGCGACTTTTCCCCTACGAAGAAGTGGTGTATGAAAAGGAGCGCAAAGAATACCACCACTCTTTCGACGCTTTTTCGAAGAAAACGAAAGTGGGTGAGCTTTTGCGAGCATCGAAATCGTCGTCGTCGTCATCGCTTTGGTGGTCGTGTGATGCGATACGACGCGTGATGATGCGCGCAAAAGAGAGAGTGGTTTTTGTGGTGACTTTCAAGCTCGATTTTTAGGTGAAAAATGTACCACAACGTCATGCGTTGTACGCGAATACTAATATATAATATAAGAGATGTACCCACAGATCACCTTCTCTCTCTCTCTCTCTCTGTGTGTTGTGTGTAATATATGCGCGCGCACACGCGCATATGTGTGCGTTTTTTTTTGCGCGACGATTCAGACGACGCGTAGGACAAAATCTATCATCCGCCCAACTCGGCGACTCTCCTCCGCAAACTCTCGTTCTCTTCCCGGAGCGAGCGAATGACATCGTCTTGCTGTCGAGAGAAAAGGACCATTTTTTCGCACATTTGCTCGATTTCTGATGCGCCAATGCCGCCGGAGCTTCTTTGAGAAGAAGAAGCCGCGACGTTGTGTTCTTCCTCGACGATGAATCGGCCTTTTTTGGTGACTTTTCGTTGAGGCTGCTGAGGTTGTTGCTGTTCTTGTTGTTGCGCCGGCGTGTCGTCGGATATGGTAAACCGTCCTTTCTGTTCAATCTTGGCGCTTTGCGTGCTCGCGCCGGAATCGGAACCCGCGCCGCTGTTTTCTTCTTCGATGATTTTGAACCGCGACCCTTTCTTTTGTAAAGAACTCTTCGCCGAAGGGTCGCCGCCGCCGACTTCGTTATCGATCGCCGCAGCTTCCGCTTTCAGTTCGTCCAAGTTGAAGTTCCACATGCTCACGCCGTGCTTATACGCCGCTTGACTCTCCGCTTCCTCTTGTTCCGCGGTTTTCCCGATATCTTCGCCTTTCCGTTTCGCCTCTCTCCGTTTCGCGTCTCTTTCCAACAACTGTTTCGTTCGTTCGCCTAAACTCGGAATATCTTTTAACAACGTCTTGACGATGTAATCCGACTTTTTGGCTTCTTTCAAAAACCTGTGTTCCAGTAACTTCTCCGCGGACGGTCTTTTGCTCGGATCTTTTTGCAAACACAAACCGACGAATTCTTTCAACGCTCTCGAGAACGTTTTCTTCGGCCCGCCGCCGACGCCGCCAGCGCCGGATTGCGCCGACGACTCCAACGTCGGTGGTGGGTTTTGCAACGTCATCAACAAAACTTTCATCGGTGGATACTTTGCAAACGGCGCGTGCCCGTGACACAATTCCAACACGGTAATCCCCAAGCTCCATATGTCGGCGTGAAAGTCGTACCCGGAAACTTGTTCCATCACTTCCGGCGCCATCCAACACGGCGTCCCGACGAACGTTTGGTGCGAACGAGGTCTCCCTCCACTCCCCCAGGAACTCGCAGAGACGCCAAAATCGGCTAATTTCACGTCCCCGTTCGCGTCGACTAATATGTTCCCCGCTTTCACGTCTCGGTGGATGTTCCCGTTGCGATGGAAATAATCCAACGCCTTTAACGTTCCTTTCAAGATGGTCGCCACGGTCGTTTCGTCTAAACCAATCGACTCACTCGTCGACGCGACCGATTCGTTAGTGCTGGTGTTGTTCCCTTCTCCTCTCTCTTCATCCTCCTCTCGCGTCAAGTGTTTCCACTTCATCAGATTCAACACCGACCCGCCCTCTAAATACGGCATCACCACCCACAGGCTCGACTTCTCGATAAACGAGCAATAATACCTGACCAAGTTCGGGTGCGAGAGCATGCTCATCGTCTGCGCTTCTCGTCTGATTTCCTCCAAATAGTTTTGGTCTTGGTCCTCTAAATCGAGGACTTTAATCGCGACTTGTTCGTTTTGTTT
>Ga0255779_1004701_pt1 | contig 13029 bp, 8 predicted proteins | sample 011ome_21_FD_179977 | JGI IMG/M metagenome (GOLD analysis project Ga0255779, IMG submission 179977) | Coastal salt marsh microbial communities from the Groves Creek Marsh, Skidaway Island, Georgia - 011508AT metaG (version 2) | ecosystem: Environmental > Aquatic > Marine > Intertidal zone > Salt...
GACCTCATCGACGCGAAGAATAAATTTCGCGGCCCCAGATGTGTCTTGCAGCACCACAGACATTCCTCGCACGCGCGCCTTTAACCCGCGGCACAGCACATCTAACGCCTTAGTCATAGTCGCAGCGACTTTTGAACGCTCGGCTCCTTCAGCATCCTTCTCCTCGTCATCATAGTCGTCAAAAATGCCGCCGATGTCGCTTGGAGCCAGTCGTACCACGAGCTCAGCGTCCTCAATTTCCATCACCACCGCCTCGCGCCCCATGGCACTCCATGGAATGCGCGCGCGAATCACGCCAACTAAACCGGACACCAGCGTCACGCCCGCGTTCGCCGGTACATACGCCATCACCGCCTCCGCGTCCAACGTCGCGTTTGTCACGCGCGCTTCGCCGCGTCTCATCTCAACATTCACATCCAACGCCGAGCCATCCGCGTTCTTAAACACGCGTCCAACCGACGACGCGATAAAGTACTCGCATACCTTTCGCATCGCCGCGCTCGCCATCGCGTCGACGACGTCAATCGCGCGCGGTCGCTCGTCAAAAAAGCGTCAGCCGAGAGAGACAGTTATCCAGTGCCGCGCTGGTTTCCCGCGCGCACGCACTCACACGCGCGCGTCGCCACCGCGTCGCTGCGCGCGCGTGATACGACGTCTCGTGCACGCGCGTCGCGGACGTCGACAGCCTCACCAGCGCGCGTCGCAAACCGCGTCGCCGTGTGATGTGCTCACGTTGTTTGAACACGTTTTTTCATCATCTGCACAACTTCGACGTCATTCGTCGCCGACCGCGCGCCGCGATGTCGACCGCGGTGTCGCTCCACGTGGACATGATGTGTGAAGGGTGCGCGGGCGCTGTGCGCAGGCTCGCCGCGAAGATTGACGGCGTTACCGACGTCGACGTGCGTTTGGATGCCAAGACGGTAATCATTCGAGGCGCGGGCTTGAGCGCGGAGGACGTGCGGGAAAAGATTGCCAAGTGCGGGCGCGAGACGCGCGTGGAGAGTACCGCGTGAATACGCACGCGCACCGATTCGGCGATCGCTGTGCGATGTAAAGATAAACGTTGAAAATTGTAATTACAGTGGCGCTACGCTCAGTCACGGTGCTTGAACACGGCTTTATTAAACTTTGTGGCGACTTCAGGACCGTCTTCGTATTCGTCATCGAGATTTCGACCGTCACAGACGTAGATGGCGACAAAGGTCCGACCGTAGCGACGATCGCGTACGCGCCGGAGGCGTGTACCAATCTCTGGGAGGATGTCGTCGGCTTGGCCTTTGGCGTATTCGACGATGAGAATGGTGGAATCCTTGACCAACGCGCTTTGATCGAGCTGGAGTAAGAGCTCGGGATAGGAAACCTTTTCGTACGGGGGGCAAAACGAGATGAAATCGAACGCCCCACCGACTGCTCGCGCGGATTTGTGGTGTTGGGTTAAGAAAGCTTGTACGCTCGCTGTGTGCACCGTCGTCTGCTTGGTCAAGCCGAGCGACGCAAGGTTTTTATTCGTCACATTGTTCGTCACCCAAGGGTCCATCTCGACAAAGTGCGCTTCTTCGACACCACGCGAGATGCCTTCGATGCCAATCGCACCGGTACCACAAAATAGGTCGAGCCAGCGCGAATTCGGTGGGAATTGCACATTGCTCCGCGAACCCAAAAAGTTGAGCATCATGTCAAACGTCGCCCCGCGCACCATCGCCATCATCGGTCGCGTATCTAATCCACTCGGCGACAACACCTTACGTTTACCAAACTTCCCCGCGACTATAGTCAAACGCTTATGCGTTTTCCTCGTCGCTTCATACTCCTTTTGCTTGTTAAATGCGTCCACCTCCTTCTTTTCCTCTTCAATCTGAAACAACAACTCGCGCGGCACGCCCATGGCCACCATGCGCTCAATATCATCCTGCGACATTTTCGATTCATTTTTGGACGCGATTTCACTCGTCTCGCCAGTCACGCGCTTCGGTGCAGCCTTGGCTGCGACTTCTGCCGCTGAAGCTCCGACGCGTTTCTTTGGCGACCTCGACGACGTGTTCACCGTCCCGCTCGCGTCGCCGCCCCCACCTCGAGTATTCGCCATCTTCACGTAATCCATAACGTACCCGCCGTGACCATCTTCATCATCTATGTTAAATAAATCCTCACTCTGTGTGCGGACGTTGGCACCGTCTGGCACGAAGAACCATTCGTCGTCCTCATCGTCCTCATCGTCGTAGTCTTCTTCGTCGTCATCTGTGAATGAGGAAACGAAACCTCCGTCGTCGTCCTCGTCGTCTAAATCTTCCTCATTCCAGAACAATAAATCCTCTTCGGCATCTTTGGCGTTCTCGTACCCCTTTTTCGCGCGCGCGACGACGTGCGAGCGATGCGTCGGGGCAAAAACTGCGACGGCCTGGTGGCGGCTGCGCGACTTCAGTGGTGCGGTTCGCGCGGCGCGGCGCGTCGATGTCGATGCCGATGGCGACGCGAACGATGACGTGGATGTGCGCTGCGTCGACGACGTGCGCGAACCCGCGATGTATCGCGCGTGCGTGGTCACGGATGTGCGCATAGTTGGTGGGTGTGAAGTGATGCGCGAGGGTGTCGAGCGACGCACTTTTTGGCGCGTAAAAATCGCCTTGGATGAAGTGACGCCGCGTCACGGCATTGCGCGGAGACTGAGGAAGTGAATGAGGCGGACGGGGACGACGACGACAAAGACGCGCATGCGAGGAAGGCCAAGTTTGCTGAGCAAAAAAAAGCAGCTAAGAAACGATGGCGCGAGAAGCGCGTTTGAGAAACTTCGATAACGCCTCTGATCGTCTTCATCGTTGTTTCCTTTCACACTTCCACTTCCCTGTCAAAAGTTACGGGTAGAAATCATCCAAGGCCGGGGTAACAACGCATGCGGCAGAGGTAACAACGCATGAAATACCCTCAAAATTAGGGCTTATTCACATTCACGAGAACGGCGACGCCGGAGGTGCAATGCGGCGCGCGGACACGAAATTGAGTTGGCGAATGATACATGATTATTCATTCCTGGATACGAGTTCGCGCGTGAGCGATGTCTGCTCCAGGACTAGTTACTCGCAGTCCAAAACGTTTCTTCGTTTTCGCTACCGTAGCCGACGTAGCGCGGTCGACGCTTACCTGACGGCGTGAAATGCTTGAGGTAGAAAGGCAAGCCGCCGTCGACTTCGATGACGTCGTCAAATACTTTGGATAGCGCGTGCAAGGCATCGACGTGGTACGCCGCGGAGTCTTCTGCGCCATGAAAGATGACTATGGGTGATGACTTATCAGCGAATTTCTTGTCGGCGGCGATGGCAGCGAGCATGGCTTCGATGTCTGGCGTATCGACGGCGTCAGATAATCCACCTGTCCGCACGGCGGCGGGTGTGGACAGCGCTCCCTTCAGCGTCTCACGGTTGAAGTCTTTCACTGGACGCACGTCGAGTACACGCACGCCTGATTCATATAGTCGCTGCGCTTCACCAATATTTTCGACGCGCCAAGGCAGCGCCTCGATTTCTGGCTCTTCCTCCTCAACTAGCGCCGGCGGAGCCTCTGCGGCGGCGCGTTCGCTTGATTGAAGCATCTTCGTACGCGCATCGTCAAAAAGCTGTTGCGTTTCGACATCAATCTCTATCGTCGATGGCGATCGATCTTGTCTCGAGCGCTCCACAGCCTGTGCGTTTGCAAGCTCCTCAGGTTCTTGCCATCGCATGTATTCGCGAGCGAGCTGAATGTCGTTTACGTTTTGCTGCTCTTGCGCCAATTCGCGACCGCAGCGTAACAGTGCGTCGAGCGATACATCTACTGTGTCTAGTGTCACTCTCTGCTTTTCTTCACCAACCAAGGCGTCGTTCAAGTCGGCTAATCCAACGTTGAAGATCATTTCTCGAATGGCTTCGTCGTATACTCGTGCTCGAGTTGCTCCAAAAAAATCCAAAGGCTGATTTGGAAACGCTGCCACGAGAGTCTCGCAGCACGATTTCGTCAATCCATCGTCTTTCACTAGTGCATGAAGCATGTCGACCATCTCCGCTGTAGAAGGCGTCCAGTACCACAAATCCATGCGCCCGTCTCTCGTGAGCGGCGCGTAGAGCTTGGAAAAATCATTCCCAGTCACAATAATCGGCACTCGTGCGTTTTTGTTTTTGAAATCACTGCGCCACACCGTTCCTTCGCTCACCATGGTTGGATTGTCGCAAATATTCATCAGCGTACCGTGCGTGATTTGAGAATTCACCGTCCCGAGGTCGTCTTTAAATTTGCCGATGCCGGCATCCAAGTCGTTAATAATCAAACAACACAATTTCCCCGTCTCTCGCGTATACCTCGCCGCGCGCAGATACCGCCGACGCAACAACGCCCCTGGTTCACCCGCGACTCGATCCTCGAGCTCACCCGCGGATGTCACGATAGGCGTCAAACCCATGGCTTTACACGCGAGCTCCACGTTGAACGTCTTCCCGCACCCTTTCCCACCCCAAATCCCCAATATCAACGGCGTCGGCACCGGTATCCCACCCGAATCATTCAATACATTCTTCGCTACGTGCACTGCCACGCGCTGCATGAACCGCTCGGGCACATAAAACCCGTCACCGATGTTCGAAAACGTCCGCAAGCCGCTCTCGCGATGCTCCCCAGTCGCGACGTCCGCGTCCACGCCTAACACCGACCCTTTAAACAACTCCTCCTCCACGCCCGAGCGCTGGGAATAAATAAAATCCTGCCCGCCGAGCGCGTCTTGTCGCTCGGGCGTCGCGCGATGCGGCACGCGGCGCACCGGCGGCGTTCGCCGCTGCGTTATCCATCCTCCACGAACCGCGCGCGCGCCCGCCGCGGTCTGCACCGCGCCCATCGCGCTCGTCGACGCCGCGTGCGACGTCGAGCGACGCGTCACGCACGCGCTCGCGCGCGTATCGACGACCGCGGCGACGGGCGGCATCGCGCGACGCACTGGCGGCGAACGCGCGCGCGTGAGGCGTCCGCACCGTGTAGTGTTTACATCTAGTGGCGTCATCGCGACCGTTGGCCGCGGGCGCCGACGCGCGCGCACCGCACACGCGCGCGCGCGCGATCGCACGAACGCGCACGGACGCGCGAGGCTAAAGGTATTCGATCGATTGACGTCGGCGTCGCGCGACTGGAGGCGGCTGGCGCGGCGTCGGGCGGCGTTGGACGACGTGCATCGTGTGGTGTGCGCGCGGTGTGTGGTGCTTGTCGCGTGCGTGCGAAGGACGCACGGAGGGTGAGTGAAGTGGCGTTAGACGCGCGTGATGTCGTATGCGATGTCCTCGGATGCGCGCGCCGAGCGGCGAGATCGTTTGGCGGCGGCGGTGCGTGAGGCGGAGTACGCCAAGGCGCAGCGCGGGAACTTTTTCGTGCGCAACTACGCGTTGTTAAGCAAGTGGTGGTTCGAAGCGAACTTGAACAACGTATCGCTGTACATTTTCTCACCGTCGAGCGGTGTTCGTAGAAATGCGAAGCGGCTGTGCGAGTGGATATGGTTTGAACGCATAATCTTGGGGACGATTATCGCGAACTGCGCGACGTTGGCGTTGTACAAGCCGTTGGAAGGACGCGATAGCTCATGGAACAAGGGATTGGAGTCTGCAGAATTCGCTTTCACGGCGATATTTACGATTGAGTTTTTCGTCAACGTCGTGGCGAATAACTTTCTGTTTGGGCCTCCGGAGAGTGAAGTGTACTTACGCGACGGATGGAGAAGATTAGATTTTGCCGTCGTCGTTGGCGGATGGATTTCGCTGATCATGTTAGCTGCTGGACAGTCTGGTGGCGGCGTGACCGCAGTTCGCGGCATCAGAGCGCTTCGACCGCTTCGTTCAATCGCAGGTTTTCCCGCATTGCGTATTTTCGTATCCACGACTCTGTCATCGATGTCAATGGTTTTTGACGTGATTATTTTTCTTGTCGTTGTCGTTGCCATCTTTGGAATTTTGGGGGTGCAACGTTTTGCTGGCAAGTTGTCCAATCGATGCGCATTTGCGAGCACGATGGATTTAGTAATAGATGAAGCTGAATGGCCGTGTTCAAATAGTACTTTAGGGCGCAGCTGCTCATCTGGTCAGGTTTGCGTAGCGACGGATATATCGGGTATGGAAAGTGGATTTTCAACCTTTAACAATATATTTGGTGCCACATTCATCATCTATCGCGTGTTTACTCTTCGTGGATGGACGGATTTGATGTATCAGATTATCGATGCCACTGGTGATAGCGTTGCGGCGTACATATACTTTGTGTTGTTAATTGCCATAGGAGCGGTGTTTGCGCAATCGTTCATGTTGGCGGTGGTGACCGCAAAGTACAAACAAGCTGCCGTCTTGGATGAAAAACGCGCACTTGATGACGTGGAAAAAGATCCGCAACCCGCGCCGATCGTCAAAGCGCAAAGTCTCAAACGTCAAGCCACGGTTCGCGTTATATACGGGCGTCGCTTCAAGGCACTCTTTGACAAGCCGATAGCGTACATGCACACCACAGCGTGGTATCAATCACCGCTAAAGAAGTTGATCAAGAGCAAACCTTTCGAATGGTCAATAACGGCTGCGATTTTAATTAATACACTGATTCTTGCGGTCCAGTACCGTGGCATGCAAGGACAGATAGAGATAGCGCTGACGAACTTGAACATGGCACTGTTGAGTGTTTTTGTGCTCGAGCTGTTACTAAAAGTCTTAGCGTTAGGGATTTTGGGATATGGCTCCGATCGATACAACGTTTTTGATGCAATCATAGTTTCCGCCGGACTGATAGAATTGAGCTTTCAAAACAGCAGCCTAGCTGTGGCGAGAGGCTTTCGATTACTCCGAGTACTGCGTGTCTCGCGTCTTGTGTCACGTAGTAAAAGTATGCGCCGTCTACTCGATGCGTGTATGGATGGTTTTGCAGTCATTATTAGCTTTACTGGTGTTTTGGTTATTTTTGTGTTCGTTTTCACGGTGCTCGGTATGCAATTGTTCGGAGGTACGGCGGAGTTCTATGATGTACGCCCCAATTTCAACACATTTGGGGACAGCTTCATGTCCGTGTTTGAAATCCTAACCGGTTCAAATTGGTATAAACTGATGCTCATCGCTATGTCTGGTCCAAGTGGCGCTGGGGCGGCATTATTCTTCATTGCTTGGTCTTTCTTGGGTTCATTTATTTTACTCAACTTGGTGATCGGCATGTTGGTTGATAGCTTTGCGCGATCAAAAAAAGCCAAGGAGCACGAGCTCAAGCTCTTAGCTGAGGAAGCCAAGCACAAACAAGAAGAAGAGGCGAATGCAGCTCGCTTGCAAGAGATGCAAGTATTGACTAAGTCTAGTATTGACGGTATTGATGACGATATGCCGCCAGTTTTGACTGCTGAAGTTCCCGTTGAATCAGCCGACGCGCCAACGTCAAAACTCAAACTTATGCGCGCCGAAGACGTGCAACGACATCCCGATGCGAAAAAAATCTTGGAACGCATTAAAATTCGGCGACAACGAAAGTTTGCACGAGAGGTTGATCTCATAGAAAGTTGGTTAGAAGATGCTGGACTGGATGCTGGCAGTGATTCTGACTCTGGCGTAGAAGACGACCACAAAGGCGCTGACGACAGGCTTACGCGTGATAGAGAAGCCATGTTGACAGCTGACGAGATTGATGATGGTATGCCTGAGGGTTCAATGACGGCGCTGATGTCGCAGAAAGTTACAGCAAAAGTCACATCGTTTGTTCAGATGGGTGTACCTATCCCATCCGATGATCGTCAAGTGCGAAGTTCATACCGGCGCTGGAAAATTGATACTGCCGCGGAGCGTGGTGGCGAAGACAGCGACGAAGAAACGCGGCATATTGTAGATGCTGATGTCTCAAATACGGATGAGTTATTAGGAACTCGCGCAGATACCGTCAACCACTTGCGCGAGCAGGCGTTGAATAATCTTCGACAAGACATTCTCAATCAAGACAGACGTATGGTGAATACAGAAGCGCTCAGTTGGGCGTCGAAACATTTGCACGCGAAGCCAGTCATGAAGAGCGCAGCAGCACAACTCCGACCGAAAGAACAGACTGCTGTCCTCGCGCAGCGGAGCGCGGAGGGGCAAATTACTGGCCAGCTTGGTAAGTTCAAAGGCCAAGGAGTTGATATACAAGGATTGAGCGTCATCGCTGAAGCAAACAAGTTGAGCAATGACATGAAGCTTGCCCAAATGGAGGCACGTAAGAAGGAAAGAATGATTGGATTCGGTGCTGTAAAGGCCGAAGAGAATGCGCCGTCGACATCAGACGCGCCGAGCTCAGAGACTGAAATGGGCTGGCGATCAAAGTTGAAGCAAAAGGGATCTAGTGGTGTGCGACGCTCGAGCATCGCCGACACGTTGAAGTCATTTGATGATCGGCCTAGACCAGGGCCAGTAACGGAATCATACGACCCCGACGATGCCGATACGTTATCAAATTCGCACTCTACTCATAGTCCACGAAACTCCAGCTTTAGGTCTCGTTCTGAGACGACAGGTGATCAGCGTGATATGTATCATACGCTCCTGCCGGTTGTTGAGCACACCGAAATGCCTGAGGTCATGGGTGTGGATTTCAGTTTGCCAAGAATGAAGGAGGATCTACGTGCAGCGAAATCGAGAAAAACGTTAGGCTTACCCGTTCGTGACATCGTCATTGATCAAACAAGAATAAAGTCGGCTGAAGTCAGGGTGGAGGACGAGGAAGATTGGATGGCTGGTGGTGGAAGTATGAGTAACGATCCCGAGTGCATGAAGTACGCTTCGCTTGGTTGCATTGGTTCGACTAATACAATCAGGCGGTTGCTGTTCATGGTGATCAAACATAATCGGTTTGAAATGCTCATGCTCGCGCTCATTGTGTTATCGTGTGTTCAACTAGCACTCGATGCTCCGACGGTTGAACCTACGAGTGACCTCGCCAAAGTTTTGAAAGCGGCAGACGTGTCTTTCACATTGATCTTTTTGTGCGAGTCTATTTTCAAAACGATTGCGTTTGGTTTTGCTATGCACCCTGGCGCTTATTTGCGATCATTCGGGAATTGCTTTGACTTTTTCATTGTAGTCATTTCCTTGGCTGTGGAAACCATGAATGCAAGCTCGCTCCGGTTCATGAGAAGCTTCAGATTGTTCCGCGCTTTGCGTCCTCTGAGACTGCTGAATCGCGTGAAGAGTATGCAAATTGTTGTCGCGACACTGGTTCACGTTATGCCGGATCTCGGAGGTATTTTATTGCTAGGCTTCTTTCAATTCTTGGTTTTCGCCATTTTAGGAACGCAATTCTTCAGCGGCAAGTATGACTACTGTAACGATCCTGTCGTCTCTGGAAAAGCAACGTGCGTTGGGACGTTCATCAACTCGAAAGGCGTACATTTAAGCCGTGAATGGCTACACCCGCCCCTGAATTTCGATAATACTCTCAACGCATTGTTAACGTTGTTTGTCATCGTCACCCGCGATGGTTGGCTTGAAATGGCATTTCAAGGCATGGATACGAGCGGGCTGGACGTACAACCCCAACAGAACAAGAATGGATGGAGCGCGATTTACTTTTTGTTGTTCATGATTACGCTCTCTTTTGTTTGGCTCGCCATGATTGTCGCCATCGTATGCGAGCATTACCGAAAGGCTTCAGAGTTGTCCACCGCAAACATGGCGCTCACCGACGAGCAAAAGGAATGGTCGGAAGTTTTGCGCATGAAACGCCACTCCGCAAAGCTCGCTCATCTTGATGACAACGAAGGTGGAGCTCCACGATTTTTCGTTCGAAAAAGCGCGTATAGTTTCGTTACAGATCCGCGATTTGAGTCTTTCATTATCGGTTGTATCGTGGCTAACACAGTAACGATGGCGTCGTTTCATCACGGTCAGCCTTCAGCGTACGGCGACATTCAACGCGCTGGAAATGCAATGTTTTCGTGGATCTTCTTGTTTGAACTCGGCTTAAAACTTCTTGCACTATTTCCAACGCGATATTTTGCAGAGCCATGGAACGTGTTCGATTTCGTTGTCGTCATGTCGAGTATTCCAGATCTCGTGGGCGTGGATTTCGTCGGCACGGCTATTCTTCGTGTCATGCGTCTTGGTCGCGTTCTTCGTCTATTCAGACAAGCCAAGGGCTTAAGAGCGGTATTCACTACATGTGTGAAATCCATCGAAAGCGTGTTTCATGTCATATTCTTGATATTTATGCTCATGTTTGTCTACGCGGTGTTGGGCATGAGTTTATTTGAGGATTACGAAACCAAGACGCTCACAGGTAGACAAGAAAACTTTAGAGATTTTGGGGCATCTCTCGCCGTACTGCTACGTGTTATCACAAGAGATAACTGGAAGCGCACAATGTTCGATACAATGGAGTGTGATTACGACATTGACGGCGTCGCTGCGAATTGCAATCGAGTTATCATCCCGGCGTTGTTCTTCATGTCGTTCATCTTGATGGGCTCATATGTTCTCATGAGCCTCATCATCGCTGCGATCCTGGACAAGTTCACCGAAGCTGCAGTCGAAGAAGGGTTGTTGTCAACTGCAAACATATTTACCACGGTCAAACGAAAGCTTCTGCTCGATACGTTTTCGAATAAGCTCAAGATTAAATTGGCGCAACACAAAGCGCTCAGCAAAGGACGCGACGGGCAAAACGCGATCGGTCGCAAAAGAGGTAACCGCGGCGCGCGCAAATAGAAATTAGAATTTTAGAGAAACATAATCATGTGTAATTTCAAGTTGTTGCGGCGAAGATGAAGGCTTAGATGGTGTACAGCTCAATTCTTGTCTTGTGGCTAAAAGTGATAGATACATACATTGCGTGCTTTGTGCTTTCCTTTCGCTTCACGTTGGTAATTCGAGAGCGAGAAAGAACGAAAGATTTCTCAAACGAGAGAATCAATTGAAATGGTGAATTATTGCGCAGCGCTTACTGACTTATTGAGTTCATCGGCGACATTTTCCGAGGACTGTTGTTTCGTAGGCTCAGGCTCGGTCGTAACCGTCGCCGTAGTCGTGCCGCCGTAGCCGGAAGACATGCCGCCGAATTGTTGCATGTGCATGAATTGCGCGAGCTGTTGATTCATCATGTGCTGCTGCATGGCTTGGAAAGCGGCAGGATTTGAATGAAAACCTTTAGAGTCATGCGGTATGAACTGTGCCCATGGATTTTGAAACATTGAAGAATATTGCGGCACGTGAACGCCGCGAGAAGCGTGGGAATACGCCGCCGCCGCCGCCGCCGCTGGATGCAGAGGCGTCGGGTGCGACAAACCGTCGCATTTTAATGCCGCCTCTGATATGGGCGTTGACGTGGGAAACGTCATCTGATGCGCACTGTTCAAACCCAAATTCGAGCTAGGCGTGCCAAATGGAAACGCCGGAGACTTATTCCAGAACTGCATGCCCCAACCCGTGGCTGCAGACATAATCGCCGCCGACGCCGCGGCTGCCGCCGCGGCTTGCGCTTGTCCGGCTTGTCCCGAAGACATCATGCGAGAGTATGCTGCGGGGTCCACGGCCCAAGTGCCATCAGAATACCTCCCTGTCGCTGTGTTACCAACGAACGTTTTCGCGTTTGAGCCGTCACAGCCGGGTTGCGAGCCTTCGGCGCTCCCTTGGTCTTCAGGCGACGCGCCTCGCGCGGCGGTGTTCGACGCGTCGTTGGAACCGTTTTGCCACTTGTGCCCATACGATCCCGGGCCTTGCTCAGCCTCGGTGGCCGAGCCGTCAGAACTACCGTCGCGCTTAATTCGAGCGCGGGTTGGCGCCTTCGATCGACGCACGCCCGCGTCGCCTCCGCGCGCCACCTCTGTCGTCGTCTTCGTCTTCGTCGCCTCTGTCGTCTTCGCCGCCGTCGCGCGCGAACGCTTCACGCCAGCCTTTTTCACCGTCGAAGGCATGTGCGACCCATCACCAGTTGCCATATCCGCCACCACCGCAGTCGTCGCATCCTTCACCGCCACGGCACTCTTCGCCTTCCTTCGCCCAGCGCCCACGCGCACGTTTCGAAGCGTTCCTCCCTCCGTCCAATATCTACAACACCCCTTACAATAAAACCTCGGTTGTTTCACGTTATAGTTGTTATAGTAACAGAACTTCGTATCATCACTTTTACATCTCGGACACGCGGTGAGATAATCCGGTTTGGGCAGCGCCGGCCTCGTCCCCGCGTCCGCGTCCTCGGCGCCCTTTTTCGTCGACGCCTTCCCCCCTCCGCGCGCGTTCGTCGTCTGCGTCGTCCCCGCGTGCGTCGCATTCGCCATCCCATGCGCATTCACATTCGCCGCGAAATCATCATTCGTCCCCGCATCGCCGTGCGACGTCACCCGCGCCCCGTGGGTCCCCGTCGCCTTCGTCGCGCTCCGCGCCCCCGACGCAGACACCGCGCGCAGCTTATCTGAACCCGCGTCATCCGACGCGCGCGCCGACGCGCCGAGCTCGCTTTCCGGTATCGCCGCGAATATCGCATCCTGTGTCACCGCGTACGCATAAAAACCACGTCAGTCACCGCATACGCACGTCGCACTCGCGCGCGTCGCATCGCCCGCGAACGCGCGCACGCAGTCATCCATCCGCGACGACGAGTAATCCAAATCGCGCGCGCGTCCATCCGTGGCGCGATCGCGCACGCACCAATCCCGCGTGTGCGCCCGCACCGCCGACACCGCCGACGCGGTGGCGCGGTGCGACCTTTTTCGTGTGTCCCATCGCGTGCTGTCGCGCACGTCGCGCACTGTCGACGCGTGCACGACGACGACGCGTGCACGACGACGACGCCCATGGCACCGGTGCCGACGCGACGACGACGACGACGACGACGACCGAAAAAGGGGACAAAAAAAGCACACCGCGCGATGCGCAAAACACGCCAACGCTCATACTGCGCCGACGTTCGGGGCCATGCGGCGTGCGTCGTGACCACGCGACCGATCGGGCGAGCGACTGTACATGACACACATACGTGTATCGATGGTCACACTATGACGTGACGGTCGTCGGACGCGTGACGTCACGCGCGATG